>Ga0335079_10001142_pt1 | contig 30297 bp, 26 predicted proteins | sample Lox_Sample_33_FD_206719 | JGI IMG/M metagenome (GOLD analysis project Ga0335079, IMG submission 206719) | Soil microbial communities from Loxahatchee National Wildlife Refuge, Florida, United States - Lox_Sample_3.3 | ecosystem: Environmental > Terrestrial > Soil > Wetlands | place: USA...
CGAGCGTGTTTGCGGCGCTGCTGGACGACGAGAAGGGCGGGAGATTCCGGATCAGTTCGCCCGCGGACGGAATCACGTACAAGCAGTTCTACTGGCCGGACACGAACGTGCTGGTGACGCGGCTGCTCTCGCCGAGCGGGGTGGGGGAAATCACGGACTTCATGCCGGTGCCGGAGGGAGAGGACGATCCGGAGAAACACCGGCTGGTGCGGATCGTGGGGGCGACGCGAGGGTCCATGAAATTCCGCGCGGAATGCCGGCCGGCGTTCAATTACGCGAGGGATCCGCACGCGTTGAAATTGGTGGCAGGGGGAGCGGCGTTTCGCTCGGACACTCTCAATATGAAGCTGGTGACGAAGAGCGAGCTGGCCAACGACGGAAACGGCGGGGTGATCAGCGAGTTTGAGCTTGCCGCTGGGGAATCGCGAGCATTCGTTTTGCAGTGCGCGAAGCCAGGAGAAGAAACGCAATGGCCGCCGGAAGAGGACGAGGCCAAACAGTGGTTCGAGGACACGGTGCGGTATTGGCGGGAGTGGCTTTCGCACTGCACGTATACGGGCCGGTGGCGCGAAATGGTGAACCGCTCGGCGCTCGTGCTGAAGTTGCTGACGTACAAACCGACGGGAGCGATCGTGGCGGCGCCGACGTGCAGCCTGCCTGAATCGATCGGCGGGGAAAGGAATTGGGATTACAGGTACACGTGGGTACGCGACGCGGCGTTTACGCTGTATGCGCTGATGCGCATCGGCTTTACGCAGGAAGCAGCCAACTTCATGACCTGGATCGAGGCGCGGTGCCATGAGATGGCGCCGGACGGAACGCTACAAATCATGTACGGAATCGGCGGTGAGCACGACTTGAATGAAGAAACGCTGAAGCATCTTGAGGGATACTGCGGGTCGAGCCCAGTGCGCGTGGGCAATGGGGCGAGCGGACAGCACCAACTCGACATTTATGGCGAACTGCTCGATTCCATCTATCTCTACAACAAGTACGGGAGCCCGATTTCGTACGAATTGTGGCAAGACGTCTGCAGACTGCTGGATTGGGTCTGCCTGCACTGGAAAGAAAAAGATCACGGGATCTGGGAAGTGCGCGGCGAGCCGCAGGACTTTGTCTATTCGAAGGTGATGTGCTGGGTAGCGCTGGACCGGGGATTGCGGTTGGCGGGGAAGAGATCTTTCCCGGGCGACCTGGATACGTGGGCGAAAAACCGCGACGGCATCTATGAAGAGGTGCAAAAATCGGGCTGGAACGAAAAAAGGCAAGCGTTCACGCAATTTTTTGGGGGCGATTCGCTGGATGCGGCGAACCTGATTTTGCCGCTGGTGTTTTTTATCTCGCCGACCGATCCGCGGATGCTGAAGACGCTCGAGGCGATCCGAAAGGCGCCGGAGCAGGGCGGGCTCGTGTCCGATAGCATGGTGTACCGCTACAACGCACAGAGCCACATTGACGGCCTGGAGGGCGGTGAGGGATCTTTTAACATGTGCTCCTTCTGGCTGGTGGAGGCGCTGACGCGGGCGGCGCGACGGGATCGACGGCTGCTGGAGGAGGCGCGGCTGCTGTTCGAAAAAATGCTCGGCTATGCGAATCACCTGGGACTCTACTCGGAACAGACGGGCGATTGCGGCGAAGCGCTCGGGAATTTTCCGCAGGCGCTGACGCATCTGGCGATGATCAGCGCGGCCTACAATCTTGACCGGGCGTACGGCGACGGGGAAGCAGAGTGGCCGGGCCTCGAAGGAAAGTCTTCCTGATCCAGCCCCGCGAGACGAGGGGCGTTTGCCCATCCCATGAACAAAATTGCATTTCTCGAAGGAAAATACGAGAACCGTTTTGGCGGAAAATGCAGAATCTACCGCGCGCCCGGGCGAGTGAACCTGATCGGCGAGCATACGGATTACAACGGGGGATTTGTGCTGCCCGCGGCTGTGGATTTCTCCTGCTGGGTGGCCGGAGGCCCGCGGAATGACGGACGTCTGGGAATTTTTTCGGAAAACACCGGGGAGCTTGCCGAAGCAGATCTTGGCGATAAGAGACTGGAGCGATCGGGAACGTGGAGCGATTATCCGGTGGGGACAGTCTGGACGCTTCGCGAAGCGGGATACGCGTTGCCGGGAGCGAATCTCTACATCCACGGCGAAGTTCCGCTGGGGTCGGGCCTGAGTTCGTCGGCGGCAATTGAAGTGGCTACAGGGTATGCGTTGCTCGATGCTGCGGGGGAGAAAATTGATCTGCGAAAATTGGCGCTGGCTTGCCAGCGAGGAGAAAATGATTTCGTCGGAGCCCGCGTGGGCATCATGGATCAATTTGTCGCTTGCCATGCCCAGGCGGGGAGCGCGCTGCTGCTGGATTGCCGTTCTCTCGAATACGAATACGTGCCATTGCCGGCGACAGTGAGCCTGGTGATCTGCAACTCGATGGTCAAGCACGAACTGGCGGCCGGAGAATACAACGCGCGGCGCGCGGAGTGCGAGGAAGGCGTGCGGCTGCTGTCGGAGCGGATTCCGGGGATTCAGTCATTGCGAAACGTGGAGATCGGGGCGCTCGATAAATACAAAAGGGCACTGCCGGAAACGATTTACCGCAGGTGCCGGCATGTCATAACGGAGAATGACCGCGTGCTGCAGGTCGTCGAGGCGCTACGAGCGGGAGATTTGACGCGAGTGGGAGAATTGATGTTCGCGTCGCACGAAAGTTTGCGCCGCGACTATGAGGTGAGTTGCGCGGAACTTGATTGCCTGGTGGAGCTGGCCCGAAGCGAGCCGGGGGTGGTTGGAGCGCGGATGACGGGAGGAGGATTCGGTGGCTGCACGGTGAATCTGGTGAAGTGCGAAAGCGCGGAACAGTTCAGAGAACGGGTTTCCGCTGGATACGCGGCAAAATTCGGGATCGTGCCGGAAGTTTATTTGAGCGGCACGGCGAACGGCGTAGAACGCGTGAGTTGAATCCGAAATGTCACCGAGCGATTTCATAGGGGACTGGATTGAGCGGTACCCGCACCGGCGCTTCAATCCGTTGCTGCGGGAGTGGGTGCTCGTTGCGCCGCACCGCACGGAGCGGCCATGGCAAGGCCGAGTGGAGCAAGTCCCCAGTCTGGCTGGAGTGGCTTATGATCCCTCGTGTTATCTGTGTCCCGGAAATGCGCGCGCCGGCGGAGCGCGCAACCCGAAGTACGATTCGACATTCGTTTTCGATAACGACTTTGCGGCATTGCTACCCGACGTTCCGGAGATCTCCTCCGGCGGGGAGAGTCTTCTTCATGCGCGAAGCGAGCGCGGCATCTGCCGAGTGGTGTGCTTTTCCCCGCGGCACGATTTGACGATCCCGCGAATGACGGATGCGGAGCTGCGCAATACGACGAGGGTGCTGGCGGAGCAATATCGCGACCTCGAGTCACGATCCTGGATTCGCAATGTGCAAATGTTCGAGAACCGCGGCACGCTCGTAGGAGCGAGCAATCCGCATCCGCATTGCCAGATCTGGGCGTCGGAGGCCGTACCCAACACGCCGGAGCGAGAAGGTGCTGCGTTTAAGGCGTACCAAGGGGATCGGAACGCGTGTTTGTTATGCGATTACCTGCGGATCGAGCTGGAAAAGCGGGAACGCATTGTTTGCGAAAACGAAGGATTCGTTACGCTGTTGCCGTACTGGGCGAATTGGCCGTTTGAGACGATGGTGCTGCCGCGGCGTCACATCAATGCCTTCATGGAATTGAACGATCCGGAACTGGCACTGCTCGGAGACATTCTTCGCCGGACTACAATTCGGTACGACAATCTGTTCCAAACAGCGTTTCCATATTCAATGGGATTTCATCAGCGGCCCACGGACGGGGCGCAGCACCCGGAATGGCATCTGCACGCGCACTACTTTCCGCCGCTGCTGCGGTCGGCGACGGTACAGAAGTTCATGGTGGGCTATGAGCAATTGGCCATGCCGCAGCGAGACGTCACGCCGGAAAGCGCTGCCGCGCGGCTTCGAGAGCTGCCTGAAATTCATTACCTGGAGCCGCGATAGGGTTTTGAACAGAATTGCGGGCGCCGGCTATTTTTTTGCGGCGGTTTTGGAGGCTTTGAAGGGCTTGCGCAGGGTGGACTCGCGAACGACGAGTTTCGGTTCCAGAAGAATATTGCGAGGCGGCAAAGGGTCGGGAACATCGAGAATCTGGAGCGCGAGTTTCGCGGCTTTCTGTCCCAGACCCACGCTTTGCTGGTCCACGCTGGAGAGCGGCACTTTCAGAAATTTGTTGTACAAAACATTACCGCAGCCGACCACGGCGACATCTTCCGGGATGCGCAGGCCCGCTTCAAGAATCGCTTCGATGGCACCGTAAGCGACGGGATCGTTGTAGCAAAAGATTCCATCGGGACGCGGATTCAATTTAAGTAATTTTTTGGTGGCGTCGTACCCGGCGGAATCGCCGATCTCCTCGACGCGCTCCGTGCTGACAATGTAGCGGGGATCGGAATCCATGCCGCGATTTGCGAGGGTGCGCCGGTAACCGGCGAGCCGACCGACCACAGGGCTGAGTGCGGGACCACCGATATGGGCGATGGTTTTGCAGCCGATATCAATCAGATGCTGGGTCGCGATGGCGCCGACCTCCTCATCGTTCACGCCGACAAAATGAGCCGCGAGGCCCGGGAAGTGCCGGTCAATCAGGATGTAGGGAATACCGGCCTCCTCGACTTTGCGGAAGATCTCGACAGTCCACTGCGTGGAAGCTACGAGGAGGAGATCCACGCGGCGGGCGACGAGTTGCTCGACGGCCTGGCGCTCGAGCTTGGGCTCCTGCTCGGAAGAGGTCACCACGAGGGTGTAACCGCTTTCGCGCAGCGCGCCTGAAAGACCGCCGACGATTTCCGAGAAAAAAGTGTGCAATAAATCCGGAACGACAAAACCCATCATGTACGTGCGGCCCGTGACCAGTGCGCGGGCGGCCAGATTGGGTCGGTAGTCGAGTTCCTTGACGCGTTTCAGAACGCGCGCTTTCGTTTCCTTGCTGATATCCGAGTGGTCGCGGAGTGCTTTGGAAACGGTGATGACGGAGACACCGAGGTCGCGGGCAATGTCCTTGAGGGTGACCGGCATAAACGGAGGATAGCATGACCCCGGATGGAGACGAACGTTCAGGCCGGGGAGAAACTATTCGCGCTCTGCGTAGCCGGCCGAATGGGCTTTCCTCCATTGCCATGCGGTGGAAACGATGGAGTCCAGGTCCGGATATTGCGGCTGCCAGTGAAGCTCTCGCTTGATCTTTTCGGAGCTTGCGACGAGAACGGCAGGATCGCCAGGCCGGCGGGGAGATTCTTTCGCCGGGATCGGATGCCCGGTCACGCGACGCACGGTATCAATCACTTCGCGTACGCTGAAGCCGCGGCCGTTGCCCAGGTTGTAGATGAGCTTGTCTTTGTCCTTGAGCGCCTCGAGAACCAGCAGATGCGCGCTGGCTAGATCGCCCACGTGGACGTAATCGCGAACACAGGTTCCATCGTGAGTGGCGTAATCGGTGCCGTAGATGGCGAGCTCTTTTCTCTTTCCCAAGGCGACTTCAAGAGCGATAGGGATCAGATGCGATTCGGGCTGGTGGTCTTCTCCGAGGCCCTGCCAGGCTCCAGCGGCATTGAAATAGCGCAAACAGGCATACCTCAAGCCGTGAATGCGGTGCAGCCAAGAGAGCATTTGTTCGACGATGAGCTTGGATTCGCCGTAGGCGTTGGTGGGGCGCAGTGGATCCGATTCCTCGATGGGTGTACGCTCCGGAGTTCCGTACAGGGCAGCGGTGGAGGAGAAAACGAGGCGGCGAGTTTTGTGCGCGAGCACGGTTTCCAGCAAGGTTAGAGCGTTCAAGGAGTTATTGCGAAAATACTTTTCAGGGAGCTGCATGGATTCGCCCGCTTCGATGAAAGCCGCGAAGTGCATCACCGCGTCGAAACGAAATTCCGCGAAGAGGCGATCGAGCGCAACGCGATCCGCGATGTCTCCCGAGAAAAAGCGGGCGCCGGCCGAAACGGCGGCCCTGTGCCCGTGAGATAGATTATCGAGGACGGCGACTTCGTATCCCTTTTGCAGGAGCTGCGCCGTTACGACGCTTCCGATATAACCGGCGCCGCCGGTGACGAGCACTCGTTCCGCCATTCGTTTTCCCGATCCTCTCGTGTGCAGGGTCTGCAGGACTTGAAAGGCCACATGAATTGTACGGTGAGTCCGGTGATTTGAGGACTAGGGTTGTGGAGAGGAAGCTCGAAAAACGATTCAGTTCAGAGGAAAACCTCGAAAGGTGCTGCCAAAAATGAGAAAGGGGAAGCAGGCCAGGTCTTCCTGCCTCCCCCATTATTCCCCTCTCGGGGAATCCGGCTGGCCTGACGGAGGGCGGCCAGCCGTCGTGTGTTGGCCCAACTATGTAACACCAAAAAGGTCCGAATGTTTCAACTTTTTTCAAAAATAATTGTTCACCCTAATGAAAGCCTTATATGCTTTCCCTGATTTTGGAGCGCCATGTCAAGCCCGATGCGCATAAAATCCGATAACATCATTGTTTTTCTTACAGTTAGCAAGATCCCTGTCTCCTTGAGAGAGATCGCCGGAGAATTGCGCCTGACCAAGACAGACCGCCCCCACCTGCTTACTATGCTGGGGGAAATGAAGAAAAAGGGGTTGATCGAGGAAGTAGCAGGGGGTCGCTACAAACTGAGGGCTGCCAAAACTTCGAGCCACGGCTCCCCCGAGCGAGCAGGGAAAGGCCCTCCCGCAGCGCCATCCAATAGAAACACAATCAGCGGCCGGCTGGTGTTGCACCCGGATGGCTATGGCTTTGTCGTTCCGGACACGCCGATGCCGCAACTGGACGGCGACATTTTCATTCCCCGACAGGCTGTAGAAGACGCGATGCATGGCGATCACGTGTTGGTACAACTAGGGCGCATGCGGATCGAGGCAAGAGGGCAGCGAGCGGAAGGGCAAATTGTACGGATTCTGGACCGCGCGCACCCCACAGTCGTCGGACTTTTTCGGTACGGCCCGCGAGGCAATTCCGTGCTGCCGTACGACACGCGCATACAGCACCAAATCGAAATTCCTCCGGGCGACGAGCTCACTCCTCAATTACGACGGAAGTTAGGAGTGCCGGAAGCCACGGTTCCGGAGCACAAGCCACGACGCATGCCGCGACTGCCGGAACTCGACGGCGCCGTCGTTAATGTCGAGTTGTTGCGTTATCCGAAAGGCGGCGCGGCACCGATCGGGCGCATCATCGAATTGATCGGCAGGCCGGGAGAACTGGGCGTTGACACGGAAATCATCATCCGCAAGCACCACTTGCCGCACACTTTTTCCCGGGAGGTTTTGGAAGAAGCGGAACGCCGAGGGCGGCCCGTTGAAGATGCCGACTTGCCAGGCAGAGAGGACTTCAGAAGGCTTCCCATCGTAACCATTGACGGAGAAACGGCGCGAGATTTCGACGATGCGGTGCACGTTGAGCGCCGGGCAGATGGCGGCTGGCAGCTGCAGGTGCACATCGCGGATGTGGCTCACTATGTCCGCACCAGCACGGCTCTGGACAACGAGGCCAGGCTCCGAGGCACCTCCGTTTACTTCATTGACCGCGCCGTTCCCATGCTTCCTGAAGCGCTCTCGAACGGCATCTGCTCGCTGAATCCGCGCGAAGACAGGCTGGTGATGAGCGCGCTGATGGAATTTGACGCGACAGGGACGATGCGCGCCTCGCGTTTCACGCCCGGCGTGATTCGCTCGGTGGAGCGCATGACCTACACGAACGTAAACAAGGTACTGGAAGGCGACGCGGAGATGAACGCGCGGTATGCATCGCGATCCGCACATTTTCGCAACATGCGCGACCTGGCCCTGCTCCTGAACGCGCGGCGCAATGAACACGGCTCGATTGACTTCGACCTGCCCGAGCCGGTCATCGAGTTCGACGATGAGCAGCGCATGACCAACATTGCCCGGAGCGAGCGCAATATTGCGCATCGTCTGATTGAGGAGTTCATGCTGGCAGCGAACCGCGCCGTTGCGGGCTATTTGCTGCAGCGTGGGCTGGAGGCACTCCACCGCGTTCACGAAAAACCCGACACGCGCAAAGTGCTGGAGTTCGAAGAAGTCGCGCGGGCGTTCGGCTATTCCCTGGGCGTCGAGAACCTCCATCAGCGGGAGGTTGCCGTGCGGCATGGGCGCGCTCCAGCGCCGGCGAAAGCGGGACGGCCGGATTCCTACGGTCACGGACGGGAGCGCGGCATGCGCGTGGCGTTGCCCGGCGCGGCGGAGTTGCTCATCACCCCGCAGCACTATCAAAGGCTGCTGAAAAAGCTGGCGGGCAAGCCCGAAGAACGCATCGTTTCGTATTTGATGCTTCGTTCGCTCAAGCAGGCGCGTTATGCCGCCGATTCGCTCGGCCATTTCGCGCTGGGATTTGACGAGTACACGCATTTCACTTCGCCGATCCGGCGCTATCCCGACCTCATCGTTCATCGCGTTTTGAAATGGGCGATGGCAAACCCGAGCGCCGCGCCACCCCGGGAGCCGCACGCAGCGCCGCGCGCGGAAGCGGTGTTGTATCCGCACGCGCAGCTCGAGGAAATTGCAATGGAAACTTCGGAAGCGGAGCGCCGGGCGGCTTCCGCCGAGCGCGAGTTGCGCGATTGGAAAACCGCGCAATTCATGGAAGAGCATCTGGGCGACGAATATGAGGGGCTGATTATTTCGGTCCAGAAATTCGGATGTTTCGTGGAATTGTTCGAGGTTTTTGTGGAGGGCCTGCTCCCCATAGGAGCGCTCGAGGAAGCGGCAGGCGCGCGATGCGTTTTCCGCGAACACGATCACGCCATCGTGGCGCTTCCAGGAGGAGGCCAGCGCGGCGCACGACGCGGCGCTTCGCAGAAGGCAAAGGAGGTCGCCTGGAGATTAGGCGACCGCGTGCATGTCCGTGCGGAGCGGATTGATCCGATGCGCCACCGCGTGGAGTTTGCTTTGGCCTGAGAAGTTTGAGGAAATCGAGAGATATCGCCGGCGAAGGCGGACTCCCTTGCCCTAGACGACCATTGCGAATAAGCGCCGCATGGGCCGGGTGGTGACCGCGAGGATGCGCACGGCGGGATACCAGAAGCGGCTTACCAGAGAAATTTTCGCCAGGAGCAGGGCGAGCGCAAGCTGACGCGGCGCTTCCATGTCAATTCGCTTGCCATTGCGAACAATGCGGACGACACGGCCCAATAATTGTTCCTTGCCGATCAGAGAGTCGGCATTGGGATGCGCGTCGCCCTTGGTCAGAAATTTCTCTCCGTCGAATCCGCCACTCTTGCGGACGATGCGATGGACCAAAAGATGCTCCCCATGAAGAAAGAGAGCCACATCGCCAAAGCGAACGCCACCGGCATCCGCTTTGCGAATCAAGGCGACGTCGCCGGGACGCACCCAGGGAAGCATGCTGGTGCCATGAACCCGCAGAGCGATACGACCGCGCCTCGCGAGAGCGCGAGAAATCAGTTCAGCGTCGCCGCGACGGCGTTCTCCGTTCGGCCTTTGGTTCTTGTTGGTCCGCGATGGATTGGCGTTCGTCATGGCTGCAAAATCACGTTCTGAGAAGAGAACGGCTTTCCATTCAGCATCAGCTTTACCGTCCACGTGCCGGTGATTTGCCTTTGGGTAATCATGGATCCGCGGATGGGGATGAGCACGTCCGTGGAAGCCTGGCCGTCGCTCCCCTCCGCCACGACAAACGAAGAATTCGTGACCTGGTAAGATCCGCCGGCAGGGTCCAGCAATTGCAGCGTTTGGGTTTGCGTGCCGGGAGCGACGTTGGTCCACTGCACATGCACGGAGAGGTCGCGAATGGTGGCCAGGGAGAAGGAAGTATTCTGACTGCAGCCATCGGGAGTCATGTTGCAAACGGTCACCACTGCGGAGACGTCCGCAGGTGTCGGCGTTCCCGTGCCGCCGGAACTCATGGGACTGTTTTCCGCACATCCCAGCAGGCAAAAGGACGCCGCAAACGCAGCGCCCGCCGCAAATTGCCGGAGAATCCTGATTCTGCCGGCATGGGAGATTATCTTCACGCTGCCTCGCTAAAACGGAATGCTGTAGGCATAAGTCCTCTGGTCATTTGTCGTGGTGGTGACATAGATCCTGTTCAACACCAGGTCCAGCGAAGGATCACCGATGTACATGGGATTGTTGCCGGTGTCCACCACGCGCGAGCCGGTCACGGCGCCGTTCGAGAGCGCCAATTCATAGACATAATCGGAGCCGGTGCCGATATAGATTTTGCTGGTGTAGAAATCCACGACAGCCGCCGACGGGGAAGTGAACGTCTGAGAGCTCCACAGTTTCGTGAAGGAATTGCCGTTTTTGTTGAAGCTCACGGCCTGCACCATGGTGTTCGTTGTGAACACAATGCTGAACGGCGAATTGGAGCTCACCACATAGGGATAGCTCTTGATGGGGCCATCTCCAGCGTTGTAGGAAGCGAGCAAAGCGGTCGCTCCTGAAGTGGCCGCGGGATTCACGGCATAGATGTAACCGTTGTCCGCTCCGACGAAGAGGACATCGCCAAACTGCGTCAGCGTAGGACTGCTGTCAATGTCACCAGCGCTGCCGATGTTTGTGGTCCAGATGACGTTCCCGTTCAGGGGATTCAGCTTCCACAAATTCGGCTGGGTGGAGCTTCCGTTGCTTTGGGTGGTGACCCAAATCGCGTTATTGACGTAGTCCACCGCCGGCGTCGAGTTCACCATATCCATTGCCGGATTGACGCCCACCCCGCCGGTGGTCGTCCAGAGGGTTGCTCCTGTCGAACCGTTGAGGCCGATGATGCTGTTGCCCGTGGCGGTGCCGGCAAAGTGCGTTCCGGTAATCACGGTGTCATAGGCCGGCGTGTAGGTGGCGCCGCTATACGCTTTCACTTGAACGCCGGCTCCTCCCATGAAGGCATTTCCCGTATTCGTTCCGATGGTGCTTAAGTTCGTTTGCCATAGGATTTGGCCGTTTCCCGTGGTGGAAGTGTCTATGGCGTAGACATACCCGTCTTGTGCGGTCACATAGGCGACTTGCACGCCGTTGGCGGCAACCGTGGAGTCCAGAATCGGTGGCCGGGCGGATACTGTACCTCCCAATGCGACTGGAGGATAAGCGCGCGTTCCCGTAGCGAGGTTAATGCTAAAAAGCTGCGAAGTGTCCGATCCAAAATCCATTTGCGTTCCGGGAATAAGTCCCCCGCCGCCAAGATTGTAGGAGTGCGTCGCGGCAGTCCAGGCCAGCGTTTGCGTTGTCCCGGGCACGGCCCCGATTTCCGCCGTGAAGGTGGAATCGACACCGTTTGAGGTGTAATAGTTGGCCTGGTCGCGCATGAAAACCTTGTAGAAGTACTGTGTGCCGTTCGTCAGCCCGCCGCAGACGCTATTGTCTGTGAACGAAGTGTTCGTCATAGAGCCGACGAAGACCAGCGTCCCGCTGCCTACTGTGGAGCAAAGCGCGGAAGGTGCCGTGCCATCCGTCGGCGCAGAATTCTTGTCCACCGGGGCCCCGGCTCTTCTTAGAATCACGACTCCCGCATAGGCCTCGCCCGTCAGCACCGTGCCGATCAACGATGGATAGCTCCAGCTGACGGTCACCGTGCCACTTCCCGGCGTGGCCGTGAGGTTTTGCACGTTCTGCAGGAACGTGACCGTGAGAGAAGGGCGGTACGCTTGCGTTCCATCCGAAAAGGAGTTGAAAGTGGTTTGTACGTTGTTAGCGCTTCCGTTTCCTTCGGTCTCATCGCGAATCAAGGTTCCATAGTTCGCTGTTCCCTGGTACCAGGTCTGAGCATCCGCCGTGATGTTAAACGCCAAGCTCGTCGAGGCATTGGTGACGGTCTCACTGTCCGTTGCGGTCGCGTTGTAGTCGCCGCCGGCGGCGCCCCATGCCGTGGAAACGTTGTTCGCTCCGGTGGCGCGGTTATTCCAGCTGGCGTTCTGCGTCCAAAAGCTCGTCACTCCGTATGCGCCGTAAGTTCGCGTCGCGCTTGGTGGGGACGAAATGTGCAGGGTGAGCGTAGCTTGCTTGACGCCAATGTTCGGTAATGTGGACAGATCGAATAAAACCAGACTGTGTTGCAACAAGGTATTGCGTGCTCTCACTTGGAGAACTCCTCCCCCGGCCGAGGAGTTCGCATTCTGCTGGTCCAGATAAATGCTGCCGCCGCGCAACTGCGCGTTGGTGGTGGTCTTCTGGATGACGACGCGTTCTCTGGCGGGAAGACCTGAGGCCAAAGAAGCTAAGGTCAGCGTTGCGCAAAAAACTCGCAAGCAAATCAGTGAGGTTCGCAAAACACTATTTTCTCTTCGACTTTTTATCATCACTCGGGGCCTGCATCCAATCCGACACGGACAGATCTGGAGCGATTGGGATACCAACCAGGAATCCGCGTGACACTAGAATCGCTGTTTCAATGTTGAACGGTCAATGTGCCAAATGGGCTATTTTGTTCAAAGAATCAGGATAGGTACCCGAGCCGGTAACCCCGGCCTAAGGCCCTTGTCTTATGTGATTTAGCCGTTCAGGAACGCCGGGGAGCCGCATTGCACACGCCGCCCTGTCCAGGCAATTTCCCGCAGGCGAGCGCTAATGTCTCATAAATGGGTTCGGAAGCCACACTCGGCTTGGTATAGGCTTTCTTGCCCTGGTCGGCGGCATTCTGTCCGTCTTTTTGCTTGTCCGTCATACCGATTGCCCTTGTTTGGTCATCTCCATTGAATCGTAAACCCTGCCCTTTGCGCCACTGTTTTTTGTTCGGTGCGCGCGGCATTCGGCATGCCAGGCGCTTTGCGGTCTCGCCACCCCCGCGAGCCGGGCCTTATGTTCTGCCAATTCGCAGGCTCTCTCGTAAGCGCCCAGCAGATCCCCGCCTTCCATCCAAGCGAGTCCTGGACAGCGTTCACAATATTTTCGAATCTCGCATCGAGAACAGATCGGGAGCTCACTCTCGCGCATCGCTCGAACTTTCTTCAGCGTGGAAGATCCGTGCCAGATTTCATCAAAACGCCGGTGTCGCAGATTCCCTGCGGGAATGGGCAATTGCACGCAGGCGTAAACGTCTCCGTAAGGCGAAATGTAGCAGCTATTGTGTCCCGCGCTGCACGGCAGATCGTCATATGCACCGCTTTCCATGCCGCTCGATGTTGCGCTTCCCAGCATTGCGGGAAGATCCTCTTCTTTTTGGGCCGAGGGACGGCAGCCCGGCAGCGCCGCATCCTGAAGCACTGGAAGAAGTGCCTCTGCACTAACGCGATGTTCGATCGGGCCGCGCGAGCCATCCATCATCGGCGTGATGGTCATGTCCAGCACGTACGGGACACCGAGCTCTTCCGCGAGCGCCATCACGCCCCGGTAAGCCAGGAGATTTTCCTTCATGAGCGGGCAGGCCAGCTTCACGCTGATTCCCTGCTCCAGCAAGAGTGGAATCGCCGCCAGGGTGCGGACAAGTGATCCCGGCACTTTGGTGACAGCATCATGCACCGCGGGATCGCTGCTGTATACGCTGATTTGTACCCGCCGCACAGCGAGGCGCTCGAGCCTCTCCGCGCGCGCGCGTGTGACCAGCAGCGCATTGGTCTTCAGGCTTACGTCGAAATGCAGCCGGCGCGCGCAAGACAGGATTTCCTCGAGATCCTTCCGCAGGAAGATCTCACCACCGCTCAAGGTGAGGAAAAGCGCCCCGGAAGATGCCAACTGTTCGAGAATTTCGAGGCATTCGGAAGTTAGAAGCTCGCCATGATCCTCGTGATCCAGATAGCAGTGTACGCAGCGCTCGTTGCACCGGTAGGTCAGATCGAAATGCACGCTCAGCGGCACGTTTCGCCGCACCGTCCGTGCGATCAGCCGGTCCATCACCGGCGTGCCAGGAGTCTGAGGTGGAAAGTTCAATGGGCATCCTCGGCGGCTGCGACGACTAATTTACGGGAGGCAAGTTCCGCGAGCAGCGCTGTTGTATCCGCCAGCGCTACTTCCCGTGTCACGTCGTAGTTCTCCGCCAAGAGGGCAGCCAGATCGGCCGCTGTCCGCCGGCCGTCAATCCTTTTCCACACGAAACTTCCCGTATCGTTCAGCTCGTGCATCACGCTTTCGGTCGGCGAGATGATGATCGTTTCGTCGTCAATCTCGCGCCATGCCAGCGCGGGATTCTTCTGCCAGACGCCGTTGGGCGCGCTGTTCATCAGGGCAAGACCTCCCAGAACTTTCGATTCCTGCGAAACTCGAGGGTGTGGCCCGGAATTTCCTCGCTCGCTGCTCCCGCGATCTCCAGAAGCCGCTGATGATCCTGCGTTTTCGACGAAAAAAACAGAATGTTCGGCAGAAGAGCGCGCAGCAACGACGCTCCGCGCAACGGCCTTGTGCGGATTTCCCGGGCTTTCACCAGATGGAAGACTCCGGCAACCGGTGCGCTCATATTGCTGCCCGCAGCATGGAACTCGCCCCAGAACGGTGTTCCGAACGCCCGCCATTCTCCATTGTTTTTCAGTAGAAGGGAAATTTCATCTGTGAGAACGCTGCCGGCCGGGCTCAGGGAGGCCACGGTGCTCTTGCCCGCTCCGGACTTTCCCACAAAAATGTAAGCTCTGCCGTTGCGCACAACCGACGCTGCGTGCAGCAAAAACCCGTTGCGAGAAAGCAACTCCCAGCTCAAAAACATCCTCATCAAGGAGTCCAGTGCGTATTCGTTCTTCACTCCCCGAAACTCGACGCCCTTCGCGGAGACCAGCACCCTTGCGCTCTCGAAGTCGCTGGCAAATACGGCCTCGCTTCCGTTTCCAGCGCAATCCGGAACTACGTTCACCGGCCGGCCAATTCCCACGCCATCCGCGAACGCAGAATAACGCTTCTCCGCGCGGGCAAACAGCTTTTCGTCTTCCAAAGAGAGAGCCAGCGCGACCCCGCCGATGGACACACAAAGGGCGCGCTTGATTCCGCGCCCAGATCTGGCGTGCCCTGCGCTCAGTGTCTCCTCGCAGATCGCTCGCGGCCGCGCTCGTGCGGGGAAAGGAGGCTGCTGTGCCGCGAGAATTCCTCTGAACAACCGTACCTTTCCTTTTGCCTCGAAGCAGCGGCGAAGTCAAGGTTTTGTTGCGCTTTATGTGTTGAAAACGAAAGTCTTAGTCCACGCGGAACGGACGCACCACACCCTCCTTCGCATCGGGCTGCATCATGCTGGGGCGGATCGTTCTCACAGTAGAACTCGGACCGGAGCTCTAATGGCCTGCATGTTCCCATGAATCGCTTCATCCCGATTTCCTTGCCGGCTCGAAATTTATTTTTCGAATCTGCTATTCTTGAAGGCTGCAAGTTTGGGGGCTACCGCCTCCGGGGCGCGTCATATCCCTTGCGCAGAGAGGAATTTTTACCGTGTCTCCCAGTGCTTCTGCCATGGCCATAAAACGTGTGAACAACTTTAATGCCGGCCCCGCCGCGCTTCCCCTTGCCGTACTGGAGCGCATTCGAGAGGAACTCCTGGATTGGCGCGGCTCGGGAATGTCCGTTATGGAGATGAGCCATCGCTCCCCCGAATTCGAAAGCATCAACGCTGAAGCCGAAGCAGGTCTGCGAAAACACCTCGCGATTCCAGACGACTATGCCGTGATTTTCGTGCAAGGCGGCGGAAGCATGCAATTCTCCATGGTGCCCATGAACCTGTGCCTGCCCGGCAAACCAGTGGACGTCCTTCATACAGGCGCTTGGACCGCAAAAGCGCTCGGCGAGCTGAAGAAGAGCATCCCGCACCGTATCGTCGCCTCAACCGAGGCCGTAAAGTTCACGCGCGTCCCTCGAAAGGACGAGATTCCCTTTTCGGGCGACGCTTCTTACGTCTATCTGTGCACCAACAACACCATTGAAGGCACGCAATATCATTCCTTACCGGAAACCGGTGACGTTCCTTTGGTGGCCGACATGTCTTCGGATATCGCTTCGCGCCCTCTGGACGTCAAGAAGTTCGGTCTCGTTTTTGCCGGCGCTCAAAAGAACCTTGGTCCCTCCGGCGTCACCGTGGTCATTGTTCGCAGGGATCTCGCTGAGCGCGCGGACAAGAACCTGCCGACACTCTTGCAGTACCGCACGCACATCAAGGAAAAGTCGCTCTACCACACCCCTCCGACGTTCGCGATTTATGTTGTTGGTTTGATGATGGAGTGGATTGATTCGCTGGGAGGCCTTTCGGCGATTCAGAAGCGAAACGAGGCGAAGGCCAAACAGCTCTATGACGCGATTGATTCCAGCAGCGACTTCTACTCCTGTCCCGTCGAAAAAGAATCGCGTTCGTTGATGAACGTGGTGTTCCGCATCGCAGGCGGGAATGAATCCGTCGAGAAAGATTTCGCGACGGCCGCGGCTGCTGCCGGCCTGGTCGGCACTCCCGGCCATCGTTCCGTCGGCGGAATGCGCATTTCCCTTTACAACGCCGTTGAGCCCGCGGCTGTCGAAGCGCTCACCGCTTTCATGCGCGAATTTCAGCGTACCCGAGGGTAAGGCGCGCACGGGTATCGAGGTCTTTGCTGAAATCCCGGAGCTGTGCGGCGCGTAGTAAGGGATGGCCCCGCCAGGCGTTCTCCGCCCGAGAGGTCCCATGAACCTATATACGATTGTTCTTTTTATCCATCTCGTGAGTGCGCTCGCGCTCTTTATCGGCTTCGGCCTCGAGTGGACTGCCGTGTCGCTCCTGCGCCGCTCGACAAATGCGGAACAGGCGCGCGCGTGGCTTCGTGTCTACCGCGTTTCGCCGCCGGTCTCCGGCCCGGCTCTGCTCGTGCTGCTGCTCTCTGGCGGATACCTCTCTTATCTCTCCGGCTTGATGAAGCAAGGCTGGATTCCCGCGACGTTCGTCGGGATCGCCATTATCGTGTTGCTTGGCGCCGTCCTGAATGTTCCCCGCTTGCGCGCCATTCGCAACGCCCTGCCCGCAGGAAATGAGCCTCTTCCGGCTGCCGCCACCGCCCGACTGAATAATCCCGTTCTTGCGACTTCCGTGCGCGTCCGTTCCATGCTCGCGCTGGGGATCGTCTTCCTGATGGCCACCAAGCAGGGCTTCGGCGTTTCCATGATCGTTTTCGGCTGCGCCGCGGTCCTGGGCCTCCTGCTTGCCATTCCCGTCTGGTTGCCGAGGCCCGCGTCCGCGGCGAATTGACCAAGTTCCCAGGTTCAGAAGAGTTCGTCTGAAAACAAAAAGGCAGAGGTTTTTTCACCCCTGCCTTTGTCTTGTACGTTGACGCCTGGATTTCGATTCAGGCCTACGCCAGATCGAACAACAGCACTTCGGCCTCGTCCACTCCCGTCAATTCAACTTTCTTCTCCTCGGAAATTGCCGCCCCGTCGCCGGTCTCCAGTCTATCCCCGTTCAGCGTGACGCTGCCATGCGCCACTTGGACGTAAGCGAACCGTTCGGGCTTCAATTCATGGTTCACTCTTTCTCCAGCGCCCAGGATCGAAGCGTAAAGTTCGTTGTTCTGCCGGATTTTCACCGAGCCGTCCCGCCCGTCCGCCGAAGCAACCAATCGTAGCTTCCCGCGCTTCTCCTGCGCAGTGAAGTTCTTCTGGTCATACGCAGGCTTATAGCCGTTCTTGTCGGGAAACATCCAGATTTGATACAGGTGCACCCCTTCCGTCTCGGACGCATTGAACTCGCTGTGCGCCACTCCGGTTCCCGCGCTCATGTATTGCAGGTCTCCCGGCCGGATCACGGAGCCATTGCCCATGCTGTCCTTATGCGCCAGCGCGCCTTCCAGCACGTAGGTCACGATCTCCATGTCCTTGTGGGGATGCGTTCCGAAGCCGCCCCCGCCGGCGATGCGGTCGTCGTTCATCACCCGCAGCGTGCGGAATTGCACGTGTTTCGGGTCAAAGTAGTCAGCAAACGAAAATGTGAAATGCGTGTCCAGCCAGCCGTGATTGGCGTGGCCGCGGTCTTCGCTCTTGCGAATCGTAATCATAATTCCTCCCCCCACTCAGCAACCGCATTATACTCGTTATAACGACTATTGTCAAGAGGTATATTATCGCCCTTCTCCCGCCTTCCTCCGGCCGCTCTCCCCGCTTCCGCACTCCGGACCCTCACGGCTCCTCCGTACAACCCCCGTTTCCGCTCCTCTTCTCTTTGGTGTAAAGTGAGGTGTTGGCCGGGCATGGTCCGCAACCTGCCTGCCAGCCCTAAAGGCCGCCTGATGAATCCGTTGACCTCCACCACCGACGCCAAGAAGTCCGAGGCCGCTCCCACCTCCCGAGAGACTCTCACCATCACCGACAACCGCACGGGCAAATCTTACGATGTGCCGGTCACCAACGGCGCCATCCGGGCCATGGATCTTCGCCAGATCAAGGTGGACCCCGCCGAATTCGGCATGATGAGTTACGACCCCGCCTACGGCAATACCGCTTCCTGCATCAGCCGCATCACTTTCATTGACGGCGACCAGGGCATCCTCCGCTATCGCGGCTATCCCATCGAGGACCTCGCGGAAAAAAGCACGTATCTCGAAACCGCTTACCTTCTGCTGCACGGCGAACTTCCCACCGCCGCTCAGCTCAAGGATTGGACCTATCACATCACCCACCACACTTTCATCCACGAAAGCATCAAGAAATTCCTCGATGGCTTCCACTATGACGCACATCCCATGGGCATGATGATTTCGACGATCGCCGCGCTTTCCACTTTCTATCACGATGCCAAGGACATCTTTAACGAGGAGTCCCGCCTTAAGCAGACTTACCGCCTCATCGGGAAAATGCCCACCATCGCCGCTTTCGCCTATCGCCACACGCTGGGCATGCCCTTCGTCTATCCGGATAATGAGCTCAGCTATCCCGGAAATTTTCTCAACATGCTTTTCCGCACCACGGAGGCGCGCTATCGTCCGAATCCGACGCTCGAACACGCGCTGGACATTCTCTTTATCCTGCATGCCGACCACGAGCAGAATTGTTCCGCCAACGTCATCCGCGGCGTCGGCAGTTCGCATGTGGATCCCTACTCCGCCACCGCCGCCGCGATTGCCGCTCTCTACGGACCGCTCCATGGCGGCGCCAACGAAGAAGTCTTGCACATGCTGCTGGAAATCGGCTCGGTCCAGAAAGTTCCGGAGTTCATCAAGCGCGTCAAGGCCGGCGAAACCAAGCTGATGGGCTTTGGCCACCGCGTTTACAAGCATTACGATCCCCGCGCCCGCATCATCAAGCGCGTGGCCTATGAAGTTTTCGAACTGATGGGCAAGAATCCGCTCCTCGAAATCGCCCTCGAATGCGAGCGCATCGCTCTCGAGGACGAGTACTTCGTCAAACGTAAGCTCTACCCCAACGTGGACTTCTACACCGGCCTCATCTATCAATCCATGGGCTTCCCCATCGCCATGTTCCCGGTTTTATTCGCGATTCCGCGCACTTCCGGCTGGATCGCGCAATGGCAGGAAATGCTTCTCGATCCGGAGCAGAAAATCGCGCGCCCGCGGCAGATCTATCTCGGCCACGACACGCGTTCGTACGTTCCTATCGAGCAGCGTGGCTGAGTCCGCAGGTCCAGTACTTTTGTAACGCTGCGTCCACTCCCTTCCGTGTTGTATGTTTAGGTTTTCGCGGGGGAAGCGTCTCACCACTTCTCTTCAAAGCATCTGTGTGATTTCTTGCGAGGCAGCATGTCCCAGAGTCCCAACACCACGATTCACGGCACTCCAAAGCGCCGCAGCCAGCGCGTGCTCATGCACGTCGCCATCAAGGTTCGCGGCACGGATGCCCAGCGCCAGCCCTTCGAAGAGGATACGGAGACCCTGGCCATCAACGCCCACGGCGCTCTGATTCTGCTGCAGGCCCGCATCACCAGCGGCAGCATGGTTACCATGAAGAACAACCGCACCGGCGAGGAACAGGAATGCCAGGTGGCGTTCCTCGGACCCGTTCGCAGCGGCAAAGCCGAGATTGGTCTTGAATTCTCCGCCCCGCGTCCGGGCTTCTGGCGCATTGCCTTTCCGCCCGAAGACTGGAATCCGCGCAACCCTGAAGCCCGCACCTTTTCCGGAACGCGTCCCAAAGACAAATAGCCGAATCCTCCCTGCGGCTGCAGCAGAAGAGGAGAATTCCACTTTCATTGCTGCTTCCCCCTGTTCCGGTCTCCCCGCTGCAAGGGATTCGGCGGAATTGACGGGCTTTCTCACCACGCTTGGTACCATCCGTCGCTCTTCGAGAGCCGAACGGTTACCCCAAATAGGCACGTGAGGTTCCCGGCCGTCAACACCTCGTGTTTTGCTCCGTCGGCCAGAATTTTTCCAGCGCGCAGCAGCACAACGCGCTCCATCTCCGGCAGAATTTCGGCCACGTGATGCGTCACGAGCAGAATTGCCAGCCCGGAACGCGCGAGCTCGCGCATCGTGTCGCGCAGTTGAAATTGCGCCGCGATGTCCAGCGCGTTGCTCGGCTCGTCGAACAGCAGCGCCCGCGGCTCATGCACCAGCGCTCGCGCGATCAATGTGCGCTTCGCTTCTCCGCTGGACATCTCCGCGACTGCTCTGCCCGCCAAATGCGCGATCCCAAGTTGTTCCATCACTGTTTCAGCTCGCCGCGTCCATTCGAGTTCCGCATGCTGGTGCGGAAAAATCCGGGTGCTCGAAAAGAATCCGGAAAGCACCACGTCTCGTCCCGTTGCGTCCGTGGAACACTGCGCCAGCAAATCGGGCGTGACGATCCCCAGCAGATTCCTGAGGTCAAAAACGTTCCATCGCTCGCGACCCAGGATCGCCATGGAAGATCCCGCGTGCGCCAGTGGATAGCACTCTCTTGTGATTGTTTTGATGAGCGTGGATTTCCCGCATCCGTTCGGGCCCAGGATGGCCACGTGCTCCCCTGCACGAATTTTCAAGCTGACGTCATCGAGTGCCGGGTGGTCGCCCCTGACGACCGTCACGTGATTCAGCTCCAGCAGCGGCGGATTCCTGGCGCCCGTCGTTTCTTCACGCATAAGCGGTTCATTGTACAGGAGTTGCTCGCCAGGTACGGCACATGGTCTGAAAACAAAAAGGAGGCGAAAACCGTTGGATTCTCGCCTCCCGGGGTGGGGTGGGGTGTTACGTGACGTCACCCTCAAGGGCCCAGCATCCCTGCCCTGCCAGGCAGGGCTGCTGCTCCACTCGCGTGTAGTTGGCCACTGTGCAGTAAGAGACTTACCACCAGAGGGCACGCCTTGGGCGTTTTGTAGCACTGGGGCTTGTTGATGTCAACGCCATTCTGCCTTTTAGCGATCCCTCGCCCAAAATCGTCGCCGTTGACGATTCGAAGCGGCCGGCTCCAGTGCCCGGCTACTTCCGGCAATCGAGAATCTCGCGGACGAGGCGTCCCAGAGTGGTCGGACTATACGGTTTTTGCAGAAATCGCTGGTTCTCGGCCAAACCTCCGTCACTAATAGGATTCTGCGAATACCCGCTCGTGAAAAGAATGCGCAAGCCCGGGAACTGCTGTTCCAGCCTCATGGAGGCGGCTACTCCTCCCAAGCGAGGCATAATGACGTCAAGCACAGCAAGGGCCGGTGATTCATTTTGGCACAGAGTAAGCGCCGCTTCTCCGTCCTCTGCGCACAGCACTCGGTATCCAAGTCCGACAAGCGTTTGCCGCGCCATTTCGCGAATAGATTCATGATCCTCGGCAATCAGAATTGTCTCCGTGCCTCGCAAGTCCAAAAGCGATGGCACCGGCTTTGCTGAGCCGCTCTTCTCCTGCATGGACTCCGCCATCGCCGGCAGAAAAGTGCGGAACAGTGTCCCTTGTCCAGGTTCGCTGTACACATGGATAAACCCTCCATGCTGCTTGATGATCCCGTAAACCGTCGCGAGGCCCATTCCGGTTCCTTTGCCAACTTCCTTGGTCGTAAAAAAGGGCTCGAAGATTCGCTCTCGCGTTTCCGAATCCATTCCGATTCCGGTGTCGGAGACGGATAGCACGGCATAGCCCCCCGGCGCAATTCCCGGATAGAAGCGGCAGTAAGACTCGTCGAGGTCCACCATCTCCGTTTCAATCAGCAGCCGCCCGCCCTCTGGCATGGCGTCCCGTGCGTTGATGCACAGGTTCATCAGCACCTGCTCGATCTGCGTAGGGTCTGCTTTCACCGGCTCCAGCGGATGGGTCACCACCTTCAGCTCGATGTCCTTGCCGATAACCTTGTCCAGAAACGTCATCAGGCCGCTGGTCACGTTATTTAGATCTACGGGACGCGGCTGCAGCACCTGGCGCCGCGCGAAGGCCAACAGCTCTCGGGTCAGCGCCGCCGCGCGCTCGGCTTGCTCACGGATTCGCGTGAAGCGCTCGGCCGTCTGAAGATTTGTCTTGTTTTGCTCGTAGCCCAATTCGGCCCACCCGAGGATTGCCCCCACCACGTTGTTGAAATCGTGTGCGATGCCGCCGGCCAGTTGCCCAATGGCTTCGAATTTCTGCGCTTGCCGCAGTTGCCGCTCCATCGCCCGCAATTGCGTCACGTCCTCGGCGATCACTTCGATTTCGCTGGCACCCACCGAGAGCTTCAGCAGCCGCAGATTCAGGCGCACCGCTATGATTCCGCCATCCAGCCGTTTCCATTCCGTTTCGGCTCCGTGTACTCTCCCTTCTTCCTGGCATGCTGCGAACAACTGTGCATGTTGCTCCGGAAAGCGAAACACATCCCGAATTTTTTCGAACGCCTTTAAATCCTTTGCGGATCCGCACCCCAGGATGCGCAGAAATGCCGGGTTCGCATCCAAAATATGCCCGTGCGTCCCCGCGCGGCAGATGCCATAAAATGCGTTTTCCACCAGGTCCCGGTTGCGAAGCTCAGTCAGCCGCAGCGCCTCTTCGGCTTTCTTTCTTTCCGTAATGTCCACCATCACCCCGCAGACTGACGTGATCTCCCCATCCGGAGCAAAAAGGGGATAAAAACTAGAGAGATAATCGCGCGCTTCGTAAGGGGGGATCGTGCGCTTCACACGCAGCTCAAGGTTTAGGTTTGGCTTCCCGGTCGCAAACACTTGCCGGAAAAGCGCCCCGGCCTCCTCCGACGATTCCGGAATGATTTCTTCGATTGTCCGGCCAGCGATCTCTGAAGCGGGAACTCCGTGATTCCGAGCGATCGCGTCGTTGACGCGGATGTAACGCAGGCTGCGATCCAGAATCGCGAGGCACACCGGCGCGCTCCGGTACACCATGTCCAGTTCCGCTAGCTGCTGGCGCGCCCGCGCTTCGCTCAGTTCGAGCGCCTTCGCAGCCCGCATTGCTTCCAGGCGCATCTCTTTTTCACGCAAGGCCCGTTTGAGCGCCGCCGGCAGGCGAGCGATACGATCCTTCAGGATGTAGTCGCTGACGCCGTTCTTGATGCATTCGACTGCGGCTTCCTCGCCGAGTGTGCCGGTAACCAGGAGAAACGGAATATCCTTCCCCATTTTCTGGACTTCTTTCAACGCGTCGAGTCCTGTCCATTCCGGAAGACGGAAGTCGGCGAGAATGGCATCGAACTTTTCCGCTCGAATGGCCCTGAGGAATTGATCCCGATCGCACGCCAGCGTGTGCTCAAATTCAAGCCCCGCGTCGCGAAGCTCAAACAGAACAAGCTCCATGTCCGAAGTCTGATCTTCCAGCATTAGGATGCGAATGGGTGTGTTCGTCTCGTGCGGCACCAGCTCGGTGACGGTTTGCGTGTTCATGGGTTCTCTCCGGAGGCAGCGCGCGGAAAAATCGAGTCGGGAGGCTTCTGATTCACAACGAGCCAATACAGCCCGAGCGCGCCCAGGGTCTCCTGGAATTTCTTCAAGTCCACGGGTTTTTGAACGTAGCTGTTCACGCCCAGGCGGTAGCACTGGAGCAGATCCTTCTCGTGGTTTGAAGAAGTGAGCACGACCACGGGAATCGCACTGGTTCTCCAATCCGACTTGATTACGCGCAGGACCTCGTGCCCGCTTAATCGAGGAAGCTTCAGGTCCAGAAGGATCATGCAAGGCGGACGGTCCAGGCCTTTCCCCCGAAACGCTCCGCGGCAAAAGATGTAGTCAAGGGCCTCTGCACCGTCGCGCATGTGCGTGATTCTTCCGCCCAGGCCTTCTTCCAGCAGTGAGCGTTTTGTGAGCTCTGCGTCCGCCGGGTCATCCTCAACCAGCAGAATTTCATATTCATCCGCATTCATGCCGACGCTCCAATGGTTTCCGGCAGAGCCGCCGCATCCTGTCCGGCCGCCGGGATTGTAAAATGAAAGGTCGCACCCTCGCCTACCTGTGACTCTGCCCAGACCCGTCCCCCGTGCTTGTGGATAATCCGCTGCGTCGTGGCCAGCCCGATTCCGGTACCTTCGTATTCATCCTGCCGGTGCAGCCGCTGGAACACTCCGAAGAGCTTGTCGGCATAGCGCGGATCAAATCCCGCGCCATTGTCCCGCACGGATACGTGCACCCTCCCATTTTCCTGGCGGGCTCTTATTTCGATGGCCGGAGCGGAACTCCTTCTGGTGAACTTCACCGCGTTCGAAAATAGATTGACGAACACCTGCCGAAGCAGCCCGGGGTCGGCTTCCACCTCGGGCAACGCCCCGAAATTCCATGCGATCTCGCGCCCCTGCGCTTCCTCGAGAATCTCCTGCCGCGCTTCATCCGCCAGCGCGCGCAAGGAGGTCCGTTGCCGGCGCGGAGCCTGCCGTCCAACCCGCGAGAGGTTTAGCAAATCTTCCACCAGCGCGCTCATATGCGTGGCGGCGGAGCGCACCCGGTCCAGGTAATGCCGAGCCTCATCCGGCAATTGCGGCCCAAACTCCTGCTGCAGAATCCTCGAAAATCCATCCATGTGCCTCAGGGGAGCTCTCAAGTCATGCGACACGGAATAAGTAAAAGCCTCTAATTCCTTGTTCAATTCCTGCAATTCAGCGGTGCGCGATTCCACCCGCTCTTCCAGTTCGGCGTTCAGCCGGTGCAGTTCCTGCTCCGCGGACTTTCGGGCGTGGATTTGCGCGTGGAGATCCTCGACGACGTGATCCAGCTCCGTGCGCTGTTCGTCATAGCGTACCCCCAGAAATTCCTGCGCGCGCCGCAGGCCCACTTCCACTTTTGCCCGCTTCATCATTTCCCGCTGGATCAGGTGGCCTGCTGCCACCAGAATCAGACAGGTGAGCAGTCCTGTCAGAAGCAACGATTTCAGCGCTAGATGCGCGTTTTGCTGGACTGCCTCGGACCGGGTGCGAAACAGTTGAACCTCTGTCTTCTCGAATTCGTCGATCATCTCGCGCGCGCGGTCCTCCGCCGGGGTGACCGGCGGCGGGCCCTCCGCAAAAATAGGCCCCTTCCCCGCCAACTGGGAACGAGCCCGGAACGCTCTCTCGGAACGTTCCGCTTCTTTCATAAGTGCGGGGACCAGCTCATCCAGAAGCCGCTGCTGCTCGTCGTTGTCCATGGTCAGAGAGCGCAATCGGCGCAGTGTGTCTCCAATCTTCTGCCGTTTGGCCTCGAATTCTTGAATGATTTGGGGATCGCCGGTCTCCCGGTAGGCGAAGAAATCGTTGCGCAGCGAGGAGCGCGCCAATCGCAAGGTCTCCGTCTCTCGGATGACGTCCTGCGTGTGGGCTACCCAGGCATTCATGTCATCCACATGTCGTACGCTCTGGTATGCCAGCGCGAAGGCCCCGAGCAAGAGCGCCAGGAGCATTGCCCCGGTGATCGTCAACCGTCGCCGGAATTTTTTTGCCCGCTGCATCTTCCCTACCTCGTGGCCTCTTCGCGGAGCGTGAATTCCTTCCCGGTGGATTGCCGCAATGGGCCGGGATCCACGAGAGAGAAAAGCTCAGCCGCGTCTGCGCCTTCTCGCGCGCGCCAGAATTTCGCGTTAAGCCGCAAGATCAGGCTCCCCCACGGCGCCCGCGCCTGATTCATCGCCGCAAGATGCTTTTCCACGCGTTGCACCATCACCGCTGCACTCGGCTCCGCCGCATCCATGGCCAGAACTGCGAACTCCGATTCTCCAAGCCGGGCCACTACGTCAGTCCGTCGGAATGCCCCGCGCAACAATTCGGCCACATCCTTAACTGACTGGTCCGCGGCGGAAGGCCCAAACTCCTCCCGCAGAGCGGAGAGGTTCTCGAGTTGCGCGTTGAGAAGCACCAGTTGTCCGCGGCTTTTCTGCGCGGCGTGCACTGCCCGCTGTGCCAGGGCGAGGAAACCCTCCCGGTTGTACACGTCCGTTTGTGGATCGCGCAGCAGTTCCGTCAGGCCCGCCACAGTGTTTCGTTCCAGTGCTCCCCGTACTACGCGTTTCAAAGTGTTTTCATCGGCGTGCTCTTTCAGCACGTAGTTCATCGCCCCTTCCTTCAAACTTTGTTCCGCAATCTCTTTATCGGCTGCGTGTGCCACCAGGATGAGCGGAATGTTTACGGTCAGCCGCCGCAGATCCCTAAGCGCAACGAGTGGTTCCGCCGCGAACAGTGCCAGGTCCAGGAAGATCACCTCTGGTGCCACTAGGCGAAGCGTCGGCACCAGTACCACCTCGCTCGAAACGCACGTTAGTTCGAGAGCGTCCGTGCCCGTCGAATACAGCGACTCAAGCAGGCGAGCGATTATCCCGCTCCCGCTCTCAGCTACGAGCACGCGCAGTTTCTTGGCGCGCGCGGAGCCAAAGATCCGCCATGAACTCTCGCTGCTCATTCCGGCCACCCTTGAGATTCCATCCTCTTTTCGCGGGCAAACGACCCCCGAGGCCATACGGCCCACCTCTGCGCGCAGGAACGCAAAGGCTTCTCGCCGGCGGTCGGCTTCGGACGCATTTTGAGTTCAGCCTGTTATCCGAGACTGGAGAGGGCAGTCCTCTGGAGCACACACGTTCTGGAAGGGTTTAGCTATTCTCTCTCACTGCTGCGGAGAGTCAAGCCTTCGGTGCCCCATTGAGCACTCGGAGGCTAGGAGCCTGTGCGAACAGGCGCGGGTTTCTTCAGTACAAACGCCACGCCGCCGGCAAACAGCCCCCCGGCGATAATAATTCCTTCCCAAATGAGTCCCGCCGCGAGGGTCAAAGCTGCGGGGGCCCCGAAAGGCGCGAGCAGCGCAACCAATGCCACCTCCCGCACACCCATTCCTCCCTGCGTCAATGGCAGCAGCGCCGCAATTTTCGCCAGTGGCCACCCAAACAGCCACACGCGCAGCGGCAGCACCAATCCGCAGGACATCGCCATCAGGGCCATCAACATCACAAAAGACCCTTGAATGAAAATTCCCATCAGCCACCCGAGAACCAGCACATGAGGCTTGCCGCGCACCGACCGCAACGCGTGCCGCAGCCTCGCCAGCCTCCTCCGGAAACGCACCGATCGCCCGGACAGTAGCGGTTTGTGCAGGATCACCACGAGCACCGCGGCAACTCCAACTATGATCGCCAGCGTCGCCAGCGTGTCGCGCACTGCGGGCTGAAAATTGTGTGAGACCGAGCCCGGCAGCAGCGCCAATCCCAGCAGCACTAATGCTCCTTGCGCTGTCACGTCCAGAAACCGGTCCGCAACGTTTCCCGCCAGCACTGCCGCCGGTCGCGGACTGTTCCGCAACCCCACCGCTAGCCGCACTACGTCTCCGCCGATAATCGAAGGAAGGAACAGGGTTCCGAACAATCCGCCCAGATAGCATTGCGCGCTGGATGCAAAATCCAGTTCCGCTCCCGCCGCGTTCACCACCATGCGCCACTTCGCGATCCCCACCGTGTGCGCGCCCATGTACAGCACCAGAATAATCACGAACCGCGTGACCGGGACTTTTGCGAACGCCGCGCGCAGCGGTGCAAACGGGAGAAAATGCAGCATCAGCCCCAGCACTGCAATCGCCGCTGCCCACCTCAGCGCCGCGGCGATCCAAGCGCGCCATTTCGCGGCCGGCTGGTGCGCGCCTTTCATGCGCCGGTTTTATGCGGTCGCGCCGCTGCTCCCTGAAAAATCTCCACGATCTTTTCTGCGAGCACAAAGTCCAAATCGCTGATCCCCTTCACGCTGTGCGTCGTCAAATCGAACACCACCTTGTTCCACACGTTCGACCACTCCGGGTGATGGTTCATCGCTTCCGCCACCAGCGCCACGCGCGTCATGTTTCCAAAGGCCGTCACGAAATCCTTGCATTCGTACTCCGTGTGTAGCTTGTCGTTCACCACGCTCCAGCCCCTCAGCTGCCGCAGCAGCTTGTTGATCTCTTCGTCGCTCAGTTTCCGCGCATGCATAGACACCTCCCGTAGGACTCCCCCTTCGCAGGGCGGCTTCATTATGTCTTGCGCGATTTCATTCCGCCAGCGCCAAGCCCCGCTTCACCGTTGCCTGTCCCGCTTGAATGCCGTATCGTAGAAAGTTCGCTGCGCATGAAAATCCGGCGTGTGCTCCCGCTCTGCGGGAAAATAACTCGGAGACTCTCGTGAAAAAGAAAATTCGCGCCATCCAGTACGGTGTCGGCCCGATCGGCGCCTCCATCGCCAAACTGCTCCGGGAAAAACAAGCCGTCGAAATCGTCGGCGCTATTGACAGTGATCCCGCCAAGGCCGGCCGCGATCTCGGGGAAGTTGCTGGCGCGTCCGACGCACCGTGGGGCGTCGCCGTTTCCGCCGATGCGGCCGAGGTCCTCGCCCAAGCCGCCGATGTGGTCATTCATTCCACCTCTTCCGCACTGCCGAAAGTGATGGATCAGCTCCTCGCCTGCCTCGAAGCCGAATCCTGCGTTGTTTCCACCTGTGAAGAGCTCTCCTATCCGTACCGCACTTATCCTGAGCTTTCCGCGAAGCTCGATTCCGCCGCGAAAGATTGGGGTGTCGCTTTGGTCGGCACTGGCGTGAATCCTGGCTTTGTCATGGACAAGCTCCTCATCACCCTCGCCGCCGTTTCGCAGCGCATCAATCACGCCAAAGCAGTGCGCGTGGTGGACGCTTCCAAGCGCCGCCTTCCGCTCCAGAAGAAAATCGGCGCCGGGATGTCTGTCGAGGAATTCCGCGCGAAAGTGATGGAAGGGGTCATCAAGCACGTCGGTTTGCCCGAATCCGTCGCCATGGTCGCGGATAGTCTCGGCCTCTCGGTCGACCAGATCACCGAAACGATCGAACCTAAAATCGCCGAAGGCCGTGTTCAGACTGAATTCCTAACGGTTGAGCCCGGCCAGGCCGCCGGCGTTCATCAGATCGCGCGCGGCCTTTCCGGCGGCAACGAACTCGTCTATCTGGAATTGCAGATGTACGTCGGCGCCAAAGATCCCGCCGATACGCTCACGCTCTCCGGCCATCCCAACATCAGCCTGGTCATTCCTGGTGGCTCCCACGGCGATATCGCCACGGCTTCCGTGGTCGTCAACACGATTCCCGTCATTCTCGATGCGCCCGCGGGCCTTCGCACCGCCCGCGATCTCCCCATCGGCTTCTTTTCGCCGTTGGCCAAACCCTAAGCGCTCAACAGAGTTCTGCAGCCAACCTTTAGGAAAAGCTGAGATCCATTTTGGATGTCACGTTCGAAGCTTTTTTCGTCTCTAATCTCTCCATGGAGGCGAAACCATGCTGGATGTAGTTCTCAAGCGCTTCGAACATCCCGACGAGCTGCGCAGCTTTGAAAAAGGAAAATTTGAAATCATCCACGTCGGTGGCCTGACCATCGGTCGCGCCACTTACCAGCCCGGTTGGAAATGGTCGCTGCACGTAGGCGCCGCGACCGGCGCAAAAAACTGCAAGGTCGAGCATGTCGGCATGGTCGTCTCCGGCCGCGCCACGGCCGCCATGGACGATGGCCGCGTCATCGAAATGAAAGCCGGCGACATCTTCTATATTGCTCCCGGCCACGATAGCTGGGTTGTTGGCGACGAACCTTACGTCTCCTTGCATTTTCTCGGCGCGGAAATGTACGCAGCCCACGACTAAGCGCGGCTAACCCTTCCAGAAGCGCATCACCGCCGCGTAATCCAGATCCTCTTTATGAGCGCCTTTTACGTAGCTGTAGGTTTCCCGTGAAGCCGCCGTCGCGGGCAGTGCCACTCCCAGCTGGTTCGCCAACTCCAGTGCCAGGCTCAGATCCTTGTGCATCAGCCGCAGAGGAAAGCTCGGCGTATAATCTCCTTTCAGCAGCATCGGCGCCTTCACATCCAGCACTCCTGCCCGCGCCATGCTCGCCTGCATCACTTCCACGAGTTTCTCTCCCGGCAATCCCGCGCCTGTCACCAGCGCCAGCGCTTCGGCAAAGGCCTGCACCTCGACCGCCAGCAGCGAATTCATCGCCAGCTTGATCGTTTGCCCTGCTCCGTTCGGTCCCAGAAGAAACCACTTCTTCCCCATCAC
>Ga0335079_10001145_pt1 | contig 30286 bp, 33 predicted proteins | sample Lox_Sample_33_FD_206719 | JGI IMG/M metagenome (GOLD analysis project Ga0335079, IMG submission 206719) | Soil microbial communities from Loxahatchee National Wildlife Refuge, Florida, United States - Lox_Sample_3.3 | ecosystem: Environmental > Terrestrial > Soil > Wetlands | place: USA...
GCCGGAACGCCGGTGTGACGAGCGACGCGATCTCCCGCGGCGACGTCCGCGGCAGCAGCCCGCCCGCGACGAGAATCGTCAGCTGCCTCACGCCGAGCCGCGCGAGCTCGTCTGCGATCGCCGCGATCGCAGCCGGGCGGGGGTCGGTCGCCGCGCCGGGGATCGGCAGCACCGGCTGCTCGATGACGATCGTCGCCGATCCGCCGGGGCGGGCGAGCTCGGCGAGCGGCCGCCCGGCCAGAGGGAAGGCGAGGGCCTCGCGCGCCGCTGCGGGGACGTCGCGCAGCGGCGCCGGCGGCCGGGGCGCGCGCAGGACGACGTCGTCGGGCCCGGCGTCCGCGACGACGAGCCGCGAGTCGGCGAGCAGTGGGACGCGCGTCAAGGGACGGCGCGGTACAACCGCAGGAACGTCGGCCTGAAGCCGCGGCGCGGCCAGAAGCGGGAAGAGAGCAGGTTCACCGACCGCCAGTCGATCGTCATCGAGCGAAAGCCGCGTTCGGATGCGAAGGACAGCGCGTATGCGGTCAGGGCGACGCCCACGCCGCGCCCGCGAACGTCCTCGAGCGTACCGGCGAGCGCCAGGTCGACGTTGTGCTCCGGCACCCGAAGATCGCCGGCCGGGCGGTCGAACAGCAGCACGTGGCCGACGACCCGGCCGCCGAGCTCGCCGACGATGTGGAGCGGATAGCAGTCCTGCTCCCAATGGGTCGCCCACTCGGCCTCCCAGTCGACGTCGTCGGCATCGAGGCCGGAGAAGCTCGGCGCGCCGTTCTGCACGACGGCCAGCATTCGCTCGAGCCCGGCGAGGTCCGGGAGGTCGTCCGGGGTCGACTCGCGGATCGTCCCGCCGAAGGCGGGAACCGCCGTGAGTGCGGTCTCGCGGACCGCAGTCACGAACTGGCAGCCGAAGGCGAGCCTGAACCAGGGGTCGATCAGCTCCGCATCCGACGCGGGGACGAACACCTGGTGGCGCGGCGGCCACGCCTTGGAGAGGTGCGCGTAGAGGTCGCGCAGCGCCTCCGGCTCCGCCGCGGCGCAGCCGGCGAGCCCCGTGGCCGCGCGCTCGTCGTCGACCTCGGCGACGAGGTATGCCACCGCGGCCCCGCCGCGCGTGGCGACCGCGCCGTCTCCCGCGGGGAGCTGCGCGGCGAAGTCGTCGATCTCGGGGAGCAGCGGCTCGGACCGCCGGTGCCGCTCGTGCCGCGCGCTCAGGAGCGCCGCCGCCTCGGCCCGGAACTCGTCCGAAAATGGGTGAATCTCGAGCTTCGGCACCGGCGTCGGACGATAGCGTTGGTGCCGTGCCGAAGACGCTGACGGGAGCCGAGCTCGAGCTCGACGACGCACCCGCCCGCGGGTGCGATCTGTTCCTGGTCGACGGCAACAACCTTGCGTACCGCGCGTTCTACGCGCTCCCCGAGGAGCTGCAGACGACCGACGGGCAGCCGACGAACGCGTTGCTCGGCTTCACCAACATGCTCTTCAAGCTGCTCGCCGACTACCGGCCCAAGGGCGTCGCCGTTGCATGGGACTCGCGGCCGGTGCACCGCGCCGCCGTCGCCGAGGCGGCGGACGTCGTCTACAAGGAAGGCCGTCGCCCGATGCCCGACCTGCTGCGGGAGCAGTTCCCGCACTTTCGGCCGATCGTCGACGCCTTCGGCTACCGCAACCTCGAGTTCGAGGGCTGGGAGGCCGACGACGTGATCGCGACGATCGCGACGCGGGCCGACGCCGAGGCGATCAGGACGTGCGTCGTGTCGACCGACCGCGACGCGTTTCAACTGTGCAGCGCCAACGTGTGCCTGATGATGACGCCGCGCGGGGTCGCGGACGTCAACGTCTACACGCCGGAGCGCGTGGAGGCGCGCTACGGGGTCACGCCCGACCAGGTGCCGGATTTCATCGGCCTGAAGGGCGACACGAGCGACAACATCCCGGGCGTCCCCGGGATCGGTGACAAGACTGCCGGCCAGCTGATCGCGCAGTACGGCTCCGTCGAGGACGTGATCGAGCACGCGGAGGAGCTCTCGCCGGCGCGCAGGAAGAATATCCTCGAGAACGCCGAGCAGGCGCTCGTCTCGAAGGAGCTCGCGACGATGCGCCGCGATCTCGACATCGACTGCGATCCCGCGGAGCTCGTCCTCTCACCGCCGGACCGCTCGCAGCTGAAGGAGATCTTCCGCCGGTTCGAGTTCCGCGCGCTCCTGAACCGGGTCGACGAGCTCGACGCCGCCGTGCCGTCCGCGCCGCTCGAGGTGACGGGCATCGAGGTGGCGTGGCGCGAGGGCGAGCTCGACTTCCGCGGCGTCGTGGGCTACGCGGCCGACGGCGACCGGGCGGCCGTTGCGACGGGGGACGAGGTCGTGGTCGGGCCCCGGCCCGCCGGCGACCTGCACGAGTCGGAGCTGGTGGTGCACGACGCGAAGGCGAACGGCGTTGCGGCGCGCGACGACACGCTTCTCGCCGCATACCTGATCGATCCCGGCCGTGCGTCGTACGAGCTGGCCGACCTCGCCGCCGAGTACGGCGTCGAGCTCCGGCCGGTGCCGGAGACGGAGGAGGAGACAGCCGCCCTCGTGCGCGCCGCCGAGACGCCGCGGCGCCTGCGCGACCCGCTGCTCGAGCGGCTCGCCGAGCGCGGCCTCACCGATCTGTATCGCACGATCGAGATCCCGCTGTCGGGCGTCCTCGCACAGATGGAGGCGACCGGCGTCAAGATCGACACGTACCGCATGGGCGAGATCACCGCGCGGCTCGCCGAGCGCGTGGAGGAGCTCGAGTCGAGCGCGTACGAGCTCGCCGGCGAGGAGTTCGTCCTGGGCTCGCCGCAGCAGCTCGGCCGGATCCTGTTCAAGAAGCTCGGGCTGACCGCAGGCCGGAAGGGCAAGACCGGCTACTCGACCGACGCGAAGGTGCTGCGGCGCGTCCGCGACGACCACGGCCTGGTGCCGGTGGTCGAGGAGTGGCGCGAGCTGACGAAGCTCCTCAACACCTACCTGCGGCCGCTGCCGTCGCTGATCTCGGAGCACGACGGGCGGCTGCACACGCACTTCAACCAGACCGTCGCGGCGACCGGCCGCCTGTCGACGTCCGACCCGAACCTGCAGTCGATCCCGGTTCGCACGGAGCTCGGCCGCGAGATCCGCTCGGCATTCATCGCGGAGGAGGGGCGCCGTCTGCTCTCCGCCGACTACTCGCAGATCGAGCTGCGCATCCTCGCGCACGTGTCCGGCGAGCCGAAGCTTCGCGCGGCGTTCGACCGCGGCGAGGACATCCACACGGCGACGGCGGCCGAGGTGCTCGGCGTCGACCCTGCCGCTCTGACGCCGGGTCAGCGCTCGATCGCGAAGATGATCAACTTCGGGATCGTCTACGGCATCTCGGCGTTCGGGCTCTCTGAGAACCTGGAGATCCCGCGTGACGAGGCGCAGCGCTACATCGACGCGTACCTCGCCCGCTTCCCGCACGTGCAGGACTTCATCGCGCGGACGATCGAGCAGGCAGCGCGCGACGGGTACGTGACGTCGCTGCTGGGGCGGCGGCGGCCCGTGCCCGAGCTCCGCGCCTCGAACCGGCAGACCCGGGGCTTCGGGGAGCGCGTGGCGGTCAACTTCGTGATGCAGGGATCGAACGCCGACATCATCAAGGTGGCGATGATCCACATCGCCCGGCGGCTCCAGGAGGAGGGGAGGGGCGCCCGCCTCGTCCTCCAGGTGCACGACGAGCTCCTGCTGGAGGTGCCGGAGACGGAGGTCTCGAAGGTGCGGGAGCTGGTCCGGGCGGAGATGGTGGGCGCCTACGACCTCGACCCGGCGCTCGGCGTCGACATCGGCGTCGGGGACAACTGGGCCGAGGCGAAGACGTAGAGCCTGGTGCCCGGCGCCACGGTGCCAGGCACCGGTCGCCGCCTCGAGCGGGCGATTCCAGTGTCCAAGCTATACTTCGCGGCCGCTTTGGCTAGCCACGACCTCATGCAGCAGGAGCCGGGCGTCTGGGTCGAAGGCCCCGACGGCGAGCTCATTCCGAACTACGAGTCGACCTTCCCCGAGATCAACGAGGGCCAGGTCGTCCACGGCACCGTCGTCCGCGTCGACAAGGACGAGGTCCTGGTGGACATCGGCTACAAGTCGGAAGGCGTCATCCCGGTCTCCGAGCTCTCGATCCGGCGCTCGATCAACCCCGCCGACGAGGTCGCGCTCGGCGACGAGATCGATGCGCTCGTCCTCACGAAAGAGGACGCCGAGGGCCGCCTGATCCTGTCGAAGAAGCGCGCGCGCTTCGAGCTCGCCTGGAAGAACATCGAGGGCGCCGCGGAGTCGGGCGACCCCGTGAACGGGCGCGTGATCGAGGTCGTCAAGGGCGGGCTCATCCTCGACCTCGGCGTGCGCGGCTTCCTGCCGGCGTCGCTCGTCGACATCCGCCGCGTCCAGGATCTGGACGAGTTCCTCGGCCAGGAGCTCCGCGCGAAGGTGATCGAGCTCAACCGCTCCCGCAACAACGTCGTTCTCTCGCGCCGCGCCGTGCTCGAGGAAGAGCGCAAGGAGCAGCGTCAGCAGATCCTCGACAAGCTCCAGCCCGGCGACGTGGTCGAGGGCCAGATCTCGAACATCGTCGACTTCGGCGCCTTCGTCGACCTCGACGGGATGGACGGCCTGATCCACATCTCCGAGCTCTCGTGGTCGCATGTCAACCATCCGTCCGAGGTGCTGGAGATCGGCCAGGACGTGCAGGTCAAGGTGCTCGACATCGACCGCGACCGCCAGCGCATCTCGCTCGGCCTCAAGCAGACGCAGAGCGATCCCTGGCAGCAGGTGCTCTCGAGCTACAAGGAGGGCGACGTCGTCGAGGGCCGCGTCACCAAGGTCGTCACGTTCGGCGCCTTCGTCGAGATCCTCCCGGGGGTCGAAGGGCTCGTCCACATCTCCGAGCTCGCGCAGCACCACGTCGAGAACCCGCGGGAGGTCGTCTCGCAGGGCCAGCCCGTCAACGTGAAGATCATCGAGGTCGACGGCGACCGCCGCCGGCTTTCGCTTTCGCTCAAGCGCGTCGAGGACACCGATCCGGTCCAGCCGCGCGCCGACGGCGCCGAGTCCGTGCACGCACGGCCGGCGCTCGACCTCTCCGAGGACGTCTTCGCCGACGCCGACGCCGATGCCGAGACCGCCGAGGTCGACGACAGCGCGGAGGAGGCGGAGGAGGCCGTCGAGGCCCCCGAGGCCGAGCCGGAGGCCGAGGCCGTCTCCGAGGCCGAGGCCGTCGTCGAGGAGTGACCCGCCCGGTCGCCGTCGCGATCACCGGCGGCATCGGGAGCGGTAAGAGCGAGGCGCTGAAGGCGTTCGCACGCCACGGCGCTGCGACCGTCTCGAGCGACGAGATCGTCCATCACCTCCTGCTGCACCCCGAGGTCAAGGAGAAGATCGTCGCGCGCGTCGGCAACGGCGTGATCGACCCGAACGGGGAGATCGACCGCGGTGCGCTCGCGACGACCGTGTTCAACGACCGCGAGGCGCTCGCCTTTCTCGAGGAGCTCCTGCACCCGCTCGTCTCGGCCGAGTACCTGAAATGGCGCGACGACCTTGCGCAGCTTCCCGACCCTCCGCGCGTCTGCGTGACCGAGGTGCCGCTGCTCTACGAGGTCGGCGGCGAGACGCGCTTCGACAAGGTGGTCGTGATCACGGCGCCCACGAAGCTGCGGCGGGCCCGCTCCCAGCTGACGGTCGACGAGCGGGACGGCAGGTTCCTGCCGGAGCGCGAGAAGGCCGCCCGCGCGGATTATGCGTTCTCGAACATCGGCACGCTGGACGAGCTCGACGCGTTCGTCGAGTCCGTGATGCGTGAGCTGCAGCTCGGTTGAGACGGAACATCGTCCTCACGCTCGCAGTCCTCGTGGCAGTCATCGCAGGGTTCGTCGTCTACGTCGACCGGACGAGCCCGTCCTGGTACGAGCGGATCCGGTACCCGCTCCGCTACTCCGAGTACGTGCGCGTCCATGCGGCGGAGCACGGCCTCGATCCGGCGCTCGTCGCCGCCGTGATCTACCAGGAGTCGAAGTTCCGGGCGAGCGTCGTCTCGTCGTCGGGGGCGATCGGCCTCATGCAGCTGACCCCGGCGACCGCGCGCGGCATCGCGATCCGCACGGGAGGCTCGAAGTTCAGGACGCAGGATCTCTTCAACCCCGAGATCAACATCCGCTACGGCGCCTGGTACCTCGACAACCTCTTCAAGAAGTACGGCAACGAGACGCTCGTGCTCGCGGCGTACAACGCCGGCCAGGGGAACGTCGACCGCTGGCGGTCGGCGGGCGAGGGCATCCAGTTCCCGGAGACGCGCGCCTACGTGAAGCGCGTCGAGCACCTGACCTCGATCTACCGGCGTGCCTGGCACTCGAAGCTCTACCCGTCGAGGCAATCGGCCCCGGTTACAGTCACCGCGTGATCGACCTCGTCGAGGCGGCGGAGAACGCCAACACGTACACGCCGCTGGGGCCGCTCGACGAGCGAGACGAGACCGGCCGCTACGTCCTGTGGATGGGGCGGGGCGACGAGCCGGGCTGGAACGTCGCGCAGCGCTTCCGGCTCCGCGAGGACGAGATCGACGAGGCCCGCTCCGAGATCCACGCGCGGCTGCGGTCCAGGGGCCGCTCGGCGTGCACGTGGGAGGTCGGGTCGCACGCGACCCCTCACGACCTCGTCGACCGGCTGCTCGAGCGCGGCCTCGTCGACGACTCGACGCCGTTCGCGGTCGGCATGGTGCTCACCGGGCCGCCCGCCGGCTCGGGCGCGGACATCGAGGTGCGCCGCGCGGTCACGCCGGAGGACCGGCTCGCGGCGGCGCGAATCGCCGCGGTCGCATTCAGCATGCCCGAGCCCGCTGCCGCTCCCGACGAGTCCGAGGACCGTGACAACGTCCACTACATCGCGCTGATCGACGGCGAGCCGGTCGCCCGCGCCACGGCCTCGTTCTCGGCCTACGGCGCGACGCTCTTCGGCGGAGCGACGCTGCCCGAGGCGCGCGGCCGCGGCGCCTACCGCGCGCTCGTGGCGGCCCGCTGGGACGACGCCGTGCAGCGGGGCACGCCGGCGCTCGTGACGCAGGCCGGGCCGATGTCGCGGCCGATCCTCGCGCGTCTCGGCTTCCGCGAGGTGTGCGAGATCCGGATCCTGCTCGACGCGTTCGACCGGCAGCCATGAGGGTCTCCGCCAAGGCCGACTACGCGATCCGCGCGACCGTCGAGCTGGCCGCGTCCGGCGACGGCCCGGTCAAGGGCGACCGGCTCGCAAAGGCACAGGAGATCCCGCCGAACTTCCTCGAGAACATCCTCGTCGACCTGAGGAACGCCGGCCTCGTCGCGAGCAAGCGGGGCGCCGAGGGCGGCTACTGGCTTGCCCGACCGGCCGGCGAGATCACGCTCGCGGACGTGATCCGCGCCGTCGACGGCCCACTCGCGAACGTGCGGGGCGTGCGCCCCGAGGCGCTCGCCTTCGACGGCTCGGCGGAGCCGCTCCGCGACGTGTGGGTCGCCGTGCGGGCCAGCCTGCGGCGCGTCCTCGAGCACGTGACGCTCGCCGACCTCGCGGCCGGGAACCTGCCCGGGAGCGTGCGCGAGCTCGCCGCCGACCCGGACGCCTGGGCCCCGCGCTAGGCGAACGCGCGCGTCCGGCTGGGGCGCACGAACACGATCTGGCCCGGCTCGAGCTCGAGCTCCTCCGCCTGGTCGCGCGTGAGCTGCACCGAGAACGGCTCGCCGTCGTCGCCGACGAGCTCGGCGCGAACTTCGAAGCCGAGGTGCACGACGCGCAGCACCTGCCCCTCGCGCGTGCCGTCGTCCGGCTCCGGCACGACCTCCAGGTCGTGCGGGCGCACCCAGCCGTCGCCAAAGCGGCTCGCCCGGCCGACGAAGCCCATCACGAACTCGTTGGCCGGTGCGTCGTAGAGCGCCCTCGGCGCGTCGACCTGCTCGATGCGCCCCTGGTTCATGACGACCACGCGGTCGGCGACGTCCATCGCCTCCTCCTGGTCGTGCGTCACGAACACCGTGGTCGTGTGCGTCTCGTCGTGGAGGCGCCGCAGCCAGACGCGGAGCTCGCTGCGCACGCGCGCGTCGAGGGCGCCGAACGGCTCGTCGAGGAGCAGCACCGTCGGCTCGGGAGCCAGCGCGCGCGCGAGCGCCATGCGCTGGCGCTGGCCGCCGGAGAGCTGCGCCGGATAGCGGTCGCCGAAGCCCTGCAGCTGCACGAGTTCGAGGAGCTCGTCGACGCGCGCGCGGATCTCGCCGCGCGTCCGCTTCCGGATCTTCAGGCCGAACGCGATGTTGTTGCGCACGGTCATGTGCTTGAACGCGGCGTAGTGCTGGAAGACGAAGCCGACGCCTCGCTGCTGCGGCGGCGCCGAGGTCGCGTCTGCGCCCTCGAGCAGGATCTCGCCCGAGTCCGGCTGCTCGAGCCCGGCGATGATGCGCAGGAGTGTCGACTTCCCGGAGCCGCTCGGGCCGAGCAGCGCCGTCAGCGCACCGCTGTCGACGTCGAGCGAGACGTCGTCGAGCGCCTGGAAGCTCCCGAACCGCTTCGAGACGTTGCGGACCTGGATCGACATCTAGGCCACTCCCTCCTTCGGCTTCAGCTTCGTCATGACGACGAGCACCGCGATCGCGAGGACGCAGAGCATCAGGGCGACGCCGTACGCGCCGGCCTGATCGAGGTTCTCGTAGTAGTCCTGCACGCGCAGCGTCGCGGTCTCGGTCTTGCCGGAGATGTTCCCGGAGACGATCGCGACGGCGCCGTACTCGCCGAGGCAGCGCGCGGTCGTGACGACGACCCCGTAGATGACCGCCCAGCGGATGGACGGCAGCGTCACCCGCCAGAACGTCTGCCAGCTCGAGGCCCCGAGCGTGTACGCGGCCTGTTCCTGCTCGTTGCCGACCTCGCGCAGCGTCGGCACGACCTCGCGCGCCACGAACGGCACCGAGACGAAGATCGTCGCGAGCACCATCGCCGGCAGCGCGAACAGCACCTGGATGCCGTGCTCGGTGAACCACGGCCCGAACCAGCCCGTGCGGCCGTAGAGCAGATAGAGCGAGAACCCGACGACGACCGGGGAGAGCGCGAGCGGCAGGTCGACGAACGCGTTCACGAGGCCCTTGCCGGGGAAGCGCCGGCGGACGATCGCGAGCCCGCAGACGATCCCGAACACCGTGTTCAGCGGCACCGCGATCGCGCACAGGATCAGCGTGATCTTGAAGGCGTGGATCGTGTCGGGGTCGGTGATCGCCGCCCACGCCTTGTCGATGCCCTCGACCCAGACGCGCCAGAAGAGCATCGAGAGCGGCGCGACCAGGACGACCAGCAGATACCCGAGCGCCGTGAACCGGACGGCGTAGGTGCGCCACGTCCTAGGCACGTTCGTGCCTCGTGGCCAGGCGCCGGATGCCGCCGATGAACAGAAGGACGGCGAACGAGACGGACAGCATGACGACGGCCACCGCCGAGGCGGCGGCGCTGTTGCCGTTCTGCCCCTGGTTGAAGACGTAGACCGACGCCATCTCGGTCTTGAAGGGGAGGTTGCCCGAGATGATCACGATCGAGCCGATCTCGCCGACGACACGGGCGAACGCCATCGCGACCCCGGACAGGATCCCGGGGAGGATGCTGGGGAGCACGATCCGGCTGAAGACCTTGTGCTCCCGGGCGCCGAGCGAGCGAGCCGCCTCTTCCATCTGTTCGTCGAGCTCGTAGAGAACCGGCTGCACCGTCCGGACGACGAACGGGAGCGACACGAAGCACAGCACGAGCACGATCGCCGAGCGAGTGAACGCCAGATGGACGCCGACCGGCGAGTGCGGGCCGTAGAGCGCGAGGATGAGGAGGCCGGCGACGATCGTCGGAAGAGCGAAGGGCAGGTCGATGACGGCGTTCACGACCGACTTGCCGCGGAACTCGTCGCGGACGAGCGTCCACGCGATGATCGTCCCGAAGAAGGCGTTGATCAGCGCGACGATCGCCGAGATGCCGAGCGTCAGCTTCAGCGCGGCCACCGCCTCCGGCTGCGTGACCGCCTCCCAGAAGCCGTGGAGCCCTTCGGCGCGCGACTCCCACATGAGCGCCGCGATCGGCAGTGCGACGATTACCGTCAGGAAGGTCGTGACGAAACCGAGGGAGAGGGCCGTCTCGGCCCTCTCCCTGGTCTGCGGCGAGATCCCCGCCGCGAGGCGGCGTGGTGCGGCGACGCTAGCCAGAGGTTGGTCCTCCGATGCCCTGCTCGATCTGCGACATCAGCGCGCCCGACGCGAACCACTTCTTGTCCGCCGCGCGCCAGCCGCCGATGTCCTTGTCGGTGATCTTGAAGATGCCCGGCCGCGCCGGGAACTCCTTCACCGCGGCCGGCGACTTCGCGACCTGCGGGTTGACCGGGCGGAATCCGTACTGCACGAACAGGTTCTGCGCGGTCGGGCTGCGCAGGAACTGCAGGAACCTGTTCACCGCGTCCGGGTTCTTGCTCGTCTTCACGAGCGCCACCGGAAGCTGGATCAGCATCGTCTGGCGCGGGATCACGTACTGGATGTTCTTGCCCTGGAGGCGGGCGTTGATCGCCTCGCTCTCGTAGGTGAGCAGCACGTCGCCCTTGCCGGAGAGGAAGGTGTTCGTGGCGTTCGACCCCGACGTGTCCTGCGACACGACGTTGTGGAACAGCTGCTTCACGTACTGGATCGCCTGCTTGTCGGTCTTGCCGAGCGCACGCTGGGCGCCGTAGGCGGCGAGGATGTTCCACTTCGCCGAACCGGAGCTGAACGGATTCGGCGTCACGACCTGGACGCCCGGTTTGATCAGGTCGGCCCAGGACTTGATGTGCTTCGGGTTGCCGTTGCGCACGGCGAAGACCACGACCGTGTCGGCGGCGATCCCGTTGTAGCCCTGCTTGTCCCAGTTCGGGCTCACGAGGCCCGCGTCGACGAGCAGGTTGACGTCGTCCCCTGCAGAGAGGAAGACCAGGTCGGCCGGCAGGCCCGCAGCGACCGCCTTCGCCTGGTTCGTCGAGGGCCCGTACGACTGCGTGAAGTTGACGCCCTGGCCCTGGGAGGTCTGTTGGTAGTCCTGGATGATCTTGGCCATCACCGGCTTCGGCGTCGAGTACGCGACGAGCGAGAGGGTGGTGCCGGTCGTGCGCGCGGCAGCGCCTGCCGCCACCACGAGTGCGGCCACGACGGCCGCCAGGACGATCTTCTTCCGGTGTTTGGTCATAGGCATGGTGAACAAATACATAACGACTGCTCATTCGTCAAATAAGATCTGCTGTTCAGCGGTTCGCTGTAGTCTCGCTCCGTTAGCGACGAGGGAGGGCGCCATGAGCGCGACCGACGTTGCTGCGGCACTGAGCCCGGGGCGCGAGGCGCTGGCGGAGGCGCTCCGGCACGTGGGGGTCCGGGAGAGCCCGCCCGGCTCCAACCGGACGATGTTCGGGCGCTGGTTCGGCGCCGACGGAGTGCCCTGGTGCGCGATCTTCGTCTCGTACTGCTTCTCGGTCGGCGCCGGCGTGACGCTGTGCCGCGGCTGGCGCGGCGCCGGCGTGTCGCCGCGAGGCGTCGCGTACGTGCCGACGCTCGAGGCCTGGCTGCGGGGGACCGGCAGGGCGCTGCCCGACGGCGCACGGCCGGGGCCCGGCGACCTCGCCGTGTTCGACTGGGACGGCGGCCCGCCCGACCACGTCGGCATCGTCGTCTCCGCGGTCGGCGGCCGGCTCGAGACGGTCGAGGGGAACACGGCCGTAGGCAACGACTCGGACGGCGGCGCGGTGATGCGCCGGAGGCGCCGGGCCGAGCAGGTCTCGACCTTCGGGCGCCTCCGGCTCGGTGCGCCTCCCCCTACCTGAGCACCACGGTCTTCGTCGTCGTCCCGGTGTTCCCGAGCGCGTCGGTCAGCGTCAGCTGAACCGATAGCGACTTGGCGCCCGCAGGCGGCCGGACGCGGAACTTCATCGTCGTGTGCCCCGCGGCGCCAGGTCCGGACGAGCCGGCCAAACGGCGCGTGCCGGCCAGCACCACCAGCTTGTAGGAGTCGACTCCGCTGTCGTCGCTCGCCACGAACGCGACCTGCACGACGTACGTGCGCGCCGCCGCCTTCGGCAGCCGCGACGCCGTCAGCTTCTCGCCGCTCACCGCGGGCGCCCTGGTGTCGAACCCGACCGCGCCCGTGCACGTGCGGGTGAAGCCGCCGCTCGCCGGGTCGACGAGGCACGAGCCGGCGCCGACCAGCTTCGCGTAGCTGCCGGTTCCCTCGAGCACGCTGAAGTCGGCGGGCGTCTTGAGCGTGAACGTCCCGCTTCCGTCTGCGCACGTCAGCGTCTCGATGCCGACGCCGAAGCTGTTGTCGGTCTCGGAGAACGTCCCCTCGGTGCAGAGCGGCGCCGCCGCTGTGAACGTTCCCGTCGCGGTCGGGCTCGGCCTCGACGTGCCGGTCATCGTGATCGTGACGTTCGTCGGCGACGGGATCCCGCCCGCCGCGGTCGCCGCTCCGGCGATCGCGGCCAGGACCACGGCCACCGTGACTCCCATTGCACGAACCATCGCTTCCTCCAGTCGGTTGCTTGAGGCTCGAGCGTCCCGCCGGTGGGGAACGGTTCGTCCAGGAACGGGTAATTGCGCCGCTAGGCGCCGGCGCGCTCGGCGCGCGAGAGCCCGGTGCGGGCCCAGACTGCGAAGGCGGCGAGCAGCAGGAGCGCGACGCCGAACGCGAGCACGACCTCGTCAGGCCTACCCGAGATCAGTCCGCGCCCCGCCTCGAGCAGATACGTCAGCGGGTTGAGCGCGGCGACGCTGTGGATCCAGCCCTGCAGCAGCGCGCGCGGGACGTAGACCGGCGCCAGGAAGAGCGCGAGGAAGACGGGTGTCTGCATCAGCGGCGCCGCCTGGACGCTGCGCAGCCGCATCGCGACCCCGCACGCCCACAGCAGCCCGACCTGGTTGAAGATGACGGCCAGTCCGTAGAGGCCGAAGAGGTCGATGCCGTCGCCGCCGATCTGCATGTGACCGACGAGCGCGACTACGGTCAGCACGGCGGCGATCATCGACCAGCGCACGAATGCCGCGAGCCCGTAGCCGATGATGATCCCGGAGCGGTGCGGCGCCGAGACCAGCAGCCTGCGCGCGAAGCCGCGCTCGAAGTCGCGCGCGATCGCGAAGCCGGTGAAGACACCGCCGAAGGCGGCCGACTGGAGCAGGACGAACACGAACACGAAGGCCGTGTAGCCGTCGGGGAAGCCGAACCCGGGGACCTGGTGCAGGCGCGACAGGCCGCCGGCGAAGGCGACGAAGTTCATCAGCGGGAACAGCATCGGCGGCACGAAGAACGACGGGTTCTTGAGCAGCACCGTCGTCTGCCGGTACGCGAGCGCGAGGGCGACCTCGAGGCGGGAGCTCACGTCCGCGTCATCCTCAGCCGGAGCTGCCGGGCGGCGAGCACCATAGAGACCGCCATCAACGCGAGCATGCAGCCGAAGCCGAGCAGGAGCGCCTCGGCGTTCCAGCCCTCGATCACGAGCGACCGCAGCGCCTCGATCAGGTAGCTGACCGGATTGATCGTCGCCAGGTCGCGGAACCAGGTGACCTCGATCAGGTTCCGGGGCAGGTTCATGCTCGAGATCAGGAGCAGGAAGAAGAGCAGCGGGAACATCGACTGCACCCCCTCGCCGGAGCCGGTACGGAGCGCGAGCCACAGTCCGAGCGACCCGAAGCCGGCGGCCGTTCCGATCGCGAAGAGGAGGATCAGCGCCGCTCCTCCCGGGCCCGCGTCGATGTGGACGCCGGCGGCGAGCGCGGCGCCCAGGTAGAGCACCGCCTGCACGGCGCCGAGGCCGACGGCGCCGCCGATCTGCCCCATCAGCAGCGCGCCGCCGCGCACCGGCGTCAGCGCGAGGCGGTTCAGGAAACCGGTGTCGATGTCGCGCGCGAGATCGGTGCCGGCGATCCCCGACGCGAACAGCGCGCCCTGCATGAACGCGAACGGCATGAAGAACGCGAGGAACGAGTGCGTGGGGAAGCCGGGCAGGTGCGTGGCGGCGCGCAGGCCGTTCGAGTTGACCGCCATCAGGATGAGCGGGAACGTCAGCGGTGGGATCCACGTGCCGGGCTGTCGCGCGGTGCGAATGAGCGACCGTCGCGAGATCAGCGCGACGTGGTGGGTCATCTCGATCACGGGCCGTCGTCCTCGGCGCCCTCGAGCTTGCGGCCCGTCTTCGCGAGGAACACGTCGTCGAGCGACGGCGAATGGAGGTTGATCGCCGCCGCCCGCAGGTCCTCTTGGTCGAGCGCGCGGACGACGTCGGCGAGGCCGCCGTTGCCGTCGAGGCGGACCGCCGCCGCGCCGGGCCGCGCCGCGGTGTCGGTGCCGAACCGCCTCAGGATCTCGCCCAGGCGGTGGAGCTGGTCGCCCGACTCGGGCACGATCTCGACCGTCGACCGGCCGATCTCCGCCTTCAGGCTCGCCGGTGTGCCCTCGGCGACGATGCGGCCGTGGTCGATGATCCCGACGCGGTCGGCGAGCACGTCGGCCTCCTCGAGGTACTGCGTCGTCAGGAACACCGTCACGCCTTCCTCGCGGGCGAGCCGGCCGACCTCCTCCCAGAGCGCGGCGCGGCTCTGCGGGTCGAGGCCGGTCGTCGGTTCGTCCAGGAAGAGCGTCGAGGGGCCGTGGATCAGGGAGAGCGCGAGGTCGAGGCGCCGTTTCATGCCGCCGGAGTACGTCCGTACCTTGCGGTCGGCCGCCTGGGTGAGCCCGACGCGCTGCAGGAGTTCGTCCTGGAGCCGCAGCCGCTCCTGGCCGCGAATCCCGTGCAGGGAGGCCTGGAGCCGCAGGTGCTCGCGCGCGCTCAGGAACGGGTCGAGCGCGGTCTCCTGCAGGGCCGCGCCGATGTTCGCCCGGACAGACGGGCCGTCGGCGACCACGTCGTAGCCGGCCACGGTAGCGCGGCCCGCGCTTGGGGGGAGGAGGGTGGTCAGCATGTGGACGGTGGTCGACTTTCCGGCGCCGTTCGGCCCCAGGAAGCCGTAGATCTGCCCCGGTTCGATCGTCAGGTCGATCCCGTCGACCGCGCGGATGTCCTTGAACTGCCGGACGAGCCCTTCGACCACGATTCCCTGGTCTCTCGCCGACATATCGAAAAACCTATCGGGAGGCTGCGCCGACCCCGGCCGGCGCTACACTTGAGGGCGCAACTATGGCGACGACCGAGGCACGGACGACCGATCTGACGAGCTGGGTGACCTTCCTGCGCGCTCATGCCGCGATCACGCGCGAGATGTCGGCCCAGCTCCAGCGCGAGCATGGGCTCACGCTCCACGACTACGAGGTGCTGTTGCATCTTTCGCGGGCGGAGGGCTTCCTGATGCGGCGCGTCGATCTGGCGCAGAGCGTGCTGCTCACCGCGTCGGGGATCACACGCCTGCTCGAAGGGCTCGAGCGCGCGGGCTACGTCGAGAAGGCGACCTGCCAGTCCGACGCGCGCGTCTCGTACGCCAAGCTGACCGATGACGGCCGGGCGACGCTCCGTGCGGCGTCGGTCACGCACGTGCGGGGGGTCCGCGAGCTGTTCACGGGCCGCTACTCGGGCTCGGAGCTCGAGACACTCGCCCAGCTGCTGTCGCGGCTGCCGCTCGCCGACGCGTCCGACGCGTCCGGCGAAGCCTGCGGGTAGCCCGCCGCACCGCCCTCGAGGTCGCGCGCGAGGCGCCGGAACGGCCCGTCGACCGCGAGGAGCTCGTCGAAGCGCCCCCGCTGGGTGATGCGGCCGTGCTCGACGACGAGGATCTCGTCCGCCCGGCGAACCGTCGCCAGCCGGTGGGCGATGATGATCGAGGTGCGCCCGCGCAGCAGGCGGTCGAGGGCGCGCTCGATCAGGATCTCGGTCGGACGGTCGATGTTCGACGTCGCCTCGTCGAGGATCAGGATGCGCGGATCGGCGAGGAGCGCACGGGCGATCGAGATCAGCTGACGCTCGCCGGCCGACAGGCCGGCGCCGCCCTCGCGCACCGGGTGCGCCAGTCCTTCCTCGAAACGGCGTGCGATCCGGTCGATCCCGACGGCATGCGCGACGTCCTCGACGTCGGCGTCCGACGCCTCGGGGCGTGCGAAGCGGATGTTGTCGGCGATCGTCCCGGCGAACAGGAACGGGTCCTGCAGCACGACGCCGAGCTGCCGTCGGTAGGAGCGCAGCTCGAGCGAGCGCAGGTCATGTCCGTCGACCAGGATCGCGCCGTCGTCCGGGTCGTAGAAGCGTCCGACGAGCTTCGCCGTGGTCGACTTGCCGCCGCCGGACTCGCCGACGAGCGCGAGGCAGCCGCCGGCGGGAACATGGATGTCGATCCCGTGGAGCACGGGCTCGGCGCCGTAGGAGAACGTCACGTGCTCGATGCGCAGGTCGCCCTCGATCGCGCGGCGCTCGGCCTTCGGCGCGTCGCGGATCTCGGGCTCGGTGTCGAGCACCAGGCAGATCTTCTCCATCGCGGCGCCCGCCGACTGCACCTGGCCGTAGAGGTCGGAGAGCTCCTGCAGCGGCTGGAAGATGAGGTTCAGCAGGAAGACGGCCGAGACGAGCGTGCCGATCAGGAGCGTCCCGTCGGCGATCATCCGGCCCCCGACCCAGAGGATCGCCACCATCGACACCGCCCCGAGCAGCTCGATCCCCGGGAAGAAGAGCGAGTTCAGGTACTGCGCGTGCGTGTTCGTGCGGCGGTTCGCCGCGTTCGACCGGTCGAACTCGTCGAGGAAGGCACGCTCGCGGTTGAACGCCTGGATCACGGCCATCCCCGAGACCGACTCGGCGATCTGCGCGGTCATCGCCGCGATCGTCTCGCGCACGTTCAGGAACGCGACGTGCGACCTCACCTGGAACCAGCGCGTGAGGACGAGCGCCGGGGGGAGGATCACGAGCGCGACGAGACCGAGCCGCCAGTCGAGGATGAAGAGCCCGACCGTCGCGGCCATCAGCGTGAGCGTGTTGACGACAAGCGTCGTCAAGCCCTGCGACAGGACATCCGACAGCGCGTCGACGTCGGACGTCAGGCGGGCGATGATCCAGCCCGCCTTCTGGGCGCTGAAGTAGCGGAGCGAGAGCGTCGTCAGGTGGTCGAACAGGTCGCGGCGCAGCCCGAGGACGATGTCCTGGCCGACCCGTGCGAGCCCGCGCACCAGCGTCGTCGAGAGGATCCACGCGGCGGCGTTGATGCAGATGTACAGCACGACGTCCTCGGTCAGGCGGGCGCTGTCGTGCTGAAGCATCCCCTCGTTGATCGCGTTCTGGACGACGAACAGCGCGGCGACCGGCGCCGCGGCGCTGCCGACGCCGACGATCGCGAGCAGCCCGACCCGCGTGCGATGGCCGCGGAGGTAACGGGTCAGGCGCGTCAGCCCGACGCGCGGCTTGCGGGTCACGCTGCCAGCACCTCCTCGCCGAAGAGGTCGCCGAAGGCGCCGCCCCTGGCGAGCAGCTCGAAGGGCTTGCCCTGCTCGACGATCACGCCGTCGTCGATCACGACAGCCCGGTCGGCGATCAGGACGGTGCTCAGGCGCTGGGTCGCGACCAGCACCGTCCGGCCGGCGAGCGCCGGGCGGAGGTTCGCGATCAGGTGCCGCTCGGTGTGCGTGTCGACGGCGGACATCGGGTCGTCGAGGACGACGGCGCGCGCGTCCGCGATCAACGCGCGCGCGAGGGCGACGCGCTGGCGCTGCCCGCCCGAGAGGTTCACGCCGCGCTCGCCGATCAGCGTGTCGTAGCCGTCGGGCAGCTCGGCGGCGAAGTGGGCGACGCCGGCCGCCTCGCAGGCGGCGACCACCTCGTCCCACGGCGCATCGGGCCGCGCCGCGGTCAGGTTGTCGCGGAGCGGGATCGAGAACAGGATCGGCCGCTGTGTGACGACGGCCACCGCCGACCGCAGCTCGTCGAGCCGGAGCTCGCGCAGGTCGACGCCGCCGAGGAGCACGCGCCCGGCTGTCGGGTCGTAGAAGCGCGGTAGCAGGTTGAGCAGCGACGACTTGCCGGCGCCGGTCGGCCCGCAGACCGCGACGACCTCGCCCGGGGCGAGCTCGAGCTCGATCCCTGACAGCACCTCGCTCCCGGTCCCGTAGGAGAAGTGGACGCCCTCGTAGCGGAGGCCGAGCTCGCCGGCGGGCAGCGACTGCGGCTGCTCGGGCTCGGGGATCGTCTCGATCCCCTGCAGCCAGGCGAAGCTGCGCGATGCGGAGGCGGTCGCGCGCTGCGCCAGCGAGAGGATCCAGCCGAGCGCCTCGAGCGGCCAGACCATCTGCAGGAGCAGCTGGTAGAAGAGGTAGAAGTCGCCGTAGGTGAGGGCGCCGTTGATCACGTCGCGCCCGCCGAAGAGCACGACCGCGGCGATCGAGATCGTCGGCAGGAAGAGGAGCCCGGGGAGGAAGTGCGCCTCGACGCGCGCCTGGCGCAGGACGCCCTCGCGGACGTAGTCGGCCTTGGTCGCGAAGCGCGCCTGGACGTCGTCCTCGCGGCCGAACGCCTGCACCATCTCGATGCCGACGACCGCCTCGTCGGCGGCCTCGGTCACGTCGGCCCGCAGCTGCTGCACGCGGCGCGAGATCGGCATCACGCGCCGCGCGAAGACGAACGCGAGCGCTCCGACGAACGGCATCGTGATGAGCGCGATCGCGGCGAGCTTCGCGTTGACGAAGAAGAGGACGGCCGCGATCCCGACGATCATCATCACGGACTGGATCCCCTGGGTCATCCCCCAGCCGATGAAGTAGCGGATCGGGTAGAGGTCGTTGGTCGCGCGCGAGACGACCTGCCCCGTTGCATGCCGGTCGTAGAACGCGCGCGGGTAGCGGAGGTACGCCTGGTAGAGCAGTTCGCGCATCCGCCACTCGACGCGGATACCGGTGCGCGACGTCGCGTAGCGGCGGGTGAAGTTGATGAAGAAGCGGATGATCGCGAGGACGATCACCGCGACGAGGTAGGGCCAGAGCGGCTCGTGGTGGCCGTTCGTCGGCGCGATCGAGTTGTCGATCGCGTGGCGGACGACGAGCGGGATCGCCAGGGACAGGGCGCTGTAGATGAATGCGCACACCAGCCCGACCACGACGAGCCGTCCCTGCTCGCGCCAGAGGCCGGCCATCCGCCTCGTGGTGGCGATGGTTCCGAGGTCAGGTGGGTCGACTGAGAGTGGGCCCCCGCTCACCTGGGCAAGCTACCAGGTGAATCGTTAACCAGGTTAAGCAGGCTGCGGCAGCGTCGGGCGGCGGCCGCCGGCGGTGAGCCAGCGTGTGCCCTGGACCGTCCAACCGGCGAGCGCCAGGACGATCAGCCCGGTGATCAGGAGGAGGAAGAGGACGCGCCGTTTCATGTCCCAGAGGCTACGACGAGTGCCGGACGCGGGCATCCGTCCCGGGGATGATTCGGGATCGACCGGCGGGATGATCGTCGGGTCAGGGCGCGATCGGCGCGCCGGCGTTGTCGACGAGCGCGGCGATGTCGACGAAGTCGATGCGCGGCGCCACGCCGTACAGCCCGGTGACGCGCTGCCGGAGCTCGTCGCCGAAGAAGGACGTCGCCGCCTCGTCGGCCTCCCAGAGATAGACGTTCACCGCCCGGTGGTTCTGCTCGTCGACCGTGAAGACCTTCAGGCGCAGCCCGGGCATGTCGCGGAAGGACGACTGCGCCCCGTCGGCGACCCCCTGGATGCGCTGCCGGTCGAACGATCCCTCGTCGTACTGGAACGTCACGATGACGCCGACCATCTCGACTCCCTTCGTCTGCCTGTGGACGATCTGCGCGGGTGTCGTCACCCTCTCCTGGAGACCGTAACGCGAACGCGACGCGCCGCGAAACGGCTCCGGTTCGGGGCTCGAGTGGCGCCCGTTCGGCGCGTATCACTCTCGTAACCCTTTCCTGGTGACGGGACACGGCCGCTGCAGACGCGGCCGCCTCGCCGATTTACCCGCGCTTTACACAGCCGTCGCAAAAAGCCCCATTCCTCGCGAGAGGCTTCGCGGGAGATGGCGCGCGCGACCCGGAGGACCGTGCACCTGGCAGCCCTGGTTGCGCTCTGCGCGCTCGCGGTCGCGCTGCCGGTGGGCGCTGCGCCGGCGGCCGTTCCGACCGCGATCACGGGCGCGGCGCAGCAGGTCGGCCCGACGACCGCGCTGATCAACGGAACGGTCAACCCGGGCGGCAAGACGACGACCGCGTACTTCGAGTACGGCAGCGATCCGACCGAGCTGACCAAGACGGCGAACTCGAGCGTCGGCTCGGGCACGGCGAACGTCGCCGTCTCGGCGTCGCTCGCAGGCCTCACCCCCGGGACGACCTACACGTACCTCGTCGAGGCGACGAACAGCGACGGGACGGCAAAGGGCCTCACGGGCACCTTCACCACGCTTTCGCCGCCCGGCGTGGTGACCGGGAGCGCTTCGAGCATCGGCGCGACCTCGGCGACGCTGAACGGCTCCATCGATGCGAACGGCAGCGCCACGAACTGGTACTTCGAGTACGGGACGTCGACGAGCTACGGGTCGAAGACGGCGGCGAAGAGCGCGTCGGGCACGAACGCCGCGTCGATCTCCGCATCGGTGACCGGCCTCCAGGCAGGCCACACGTACCACTACCGTCTCGTCGCGACGTCCGACGGCGGCACGACCAACGGCTCCGACGCCACGTTCACGACGAGCGGTGCGCCGTCCGTCTCCACCGGCACCGCCAGCTCGATCGCGCCGACGACCGCGAAGCTGAACGGTAAGGTGACGCCCAACGGCCTCTCGACGAACTGGTACTTCGACTACGGCACGTCGACGAGCTACGGCACCCGCACTGCCACGAAGAGCGCGGGCTCGGGCAGCAGCGCCCAGAGTGAATCCGCGTCGCTGACGAAGCTGAAGGTCGCGACCGTCTACCACTACCGACTCGTCGCCTCGAACAGCGCCGGCACGACCTACGGCGCCGACCACAGCTTCTCGACGTCCGTCCCGCCGGGCGTGCAGACCGGCGCCGCGCAGAGTGTCGGCGTCTCGACCGCCACGCTGACCGGCGCAGTCGACCCGAAGACCCGTTCGACGACGTACTGGTTCGAGTACGGGACGTCGACGAGCTACGGCACGAAGACGGCGTCCCAGAGCGCCGGCTCGAGCTCGGGTGCGAAGACCGTGTCGGTGGGGCTGAAGGGGCTCGTCAGCGGGATGACCTACCACTACCGTCTCGTCGCCAAGAGCGACGCCGGGACGACGACCGGCGGCGACGTGACGTTCCAGACCGCCGGCGTCACGCTGACCGCGGCGGCGCGCGACCTCGTCTTCGGCCGCGCGATCATCCTCCGCGGCGCCGTGCCGACGCGCGCCGCCGGCCAGCCCGTCACCGTGTTCGCCCAGCCCTACGGCACGAGCTCGTTCCAGTCGATCGCGGTGGTGCTGACTGCTGCCGACGGCTCGTGGGCCTACTTGGCGAAGCCGACGATCAACACGGCGTACCGGGCCGTCTGGCAGGGCGGCACGAGCGCGTCCGTCGCCGTCGGTGTGCATCCCGTGGTCGCGTTCACCCGCAACGGCAGGCACTTCACCGTCCGTGTGAGCGCTGGGCGCGGGTTCCCGCACCGCGTCGTGCAGCTGCAGCGGCGGGCGGCGACCGGGCGCTGGGTGACGATCAAGCGGATCCGCCTCGGCGCCCGCTCGCGCGCCGAGTTCACCGCGGTACTGCCGCACGGCCGGTCGGTGCTGCGGATGGCGTTCAGCGTCAACCAGGCCGGAGTCGGCTACCTCGGCGGGGCGAGCCGGACGATCGCCGTCACCCGCGCCTAAGCCGACCTGGTATCAGTCTCGGCGCTGACTCCGCGCCTCGATGATCGAACGCCGGTCTCGCCGGCTCGTACCAGCCGGCGGGCGGCCCGGCGCCGCGCCGTGCGCCGGCGGCGGATCGTCGCGCTCGCGTGCATCGCGGCCGTTCTCGCCGCGATCGCCTTCGGGCTGACGCGCGCGTTCACCGCCCGGGGCAGCAGCACCACGCCGAGCCAGGCGCGGCCGGTCGTGCACACCGCCCCGAAGAAGCGCGCCGCGCCCCCGGGAACGGTGACGATCGCCTGGGCTGGGGACACCGTCCTCGGCTCGACCTACGGCCTTCCGCCCGACGAGGGCCGGCCGATGCTCGCGAACGTCGCGCCGGTCTTCAAGGCCGCCGACATTGGCTGGGTCAACCTCGAGGAGGCGCTCTCGAACGGGTCGACCGGAAAGTGCGCCGGGGCAACGCCCGGAACGTGCTTCGCGTTCGGCGCGCCCATGAGCTACGCCCGCACGCTCCCGGCGTCGGGGATCCGCATCGTCAACCTCGCGAACAACCACGCGGACGACTACGGCGCCGCCGGGCAGGCATCGACGCTCGCCGCGCTGCGCGCGGCCGGCGTCGCCTGGGACGGCAAGCCGGGGGAGATCGAGGTGTTGCGCACCCACGGCATCCGCATCGCATTCTTGGGCTTCGCCCCGTACAAGTGGGCGTCGCGGCTCGACAACATCCCGGCGGCGGTGAGGCTCGTGAAGCGCGCGGCCGCCGAGGCTGACGTCGTCGTCGTGGCCATCCATGCAGGCGCTGAAGGGTCGACTGCCGACCACGTCCCGTACGGCACCGAGTACTTCCTCGGCGAGAACCGCGGCAACAGCCGCGCGTTCGCACATGCGGTGATCGACGCAGGGGCGGATCTCGTCGTCGGCTCGGGACCGCACGTGATCCGAGGCGTCCAGTGGTACCACGGCAAGCTGATCGCGTACTCGCTCGGCAATCTCGCCGGGTGGCACACGTTCGGGATGGGCGGGACCCTGTCCGAGTCGGGGATCATCACGGTCACGCTGCGAGGCGACGGCACGATCGCGGGCGGCAAGTGGACATCGCTCCTGCTCGAGGACCCCGGCGTCCCGGTGATCGATGCGGGCAGACAGAGCCTCGCGCTCGTGCAGCAGCTGTCGCGGCAGGACTTCGGGGCGGCGGCGGCCCGCTTCACGCCTGCCGGTGCGCTGGTCGTGCCGCACGCTTGACCTCGCCCGACCCGGCTCGTTACGGTCGAGCGCAGGCGGGGGCAATCTGCGGTGAAAGGACGACGGATGCGTGCGAGCTGGGACCGGTGGGCGCCCTTGTCGGGGCTCGTCTTCGCGGTGTTGCTGGCCTTGACGATCTTCGTGGGCGGGAGCACTCCCGACGCGAACGCCTCTGCGGCCAAGGTGGTCGCCTTCTATACGAAGCACCACGGGTCGCAGAGCGCGACCGCCTACTTCCTGGCGTACGGAGCGCTCTTCGCGCTGATCTTCGCCGCCGCGCTGTGGGGCAGGCTCCGCCGCGAGGCGACGTCCCAGGGCCTGCTCGCGACCGGTCTCGTCGGTGGTGGCGTCCTCGCGGTAGGGCTCGGCATCGTCTCGAGCGTCGGCCTGGCGATCGTGGCCGAGCCGGGGAAGATCAGCCCGGCGGCCGAGCAGTCGATCAACGTGCTCAGCAACCAGGACTTCATCCCGATCTTCGTCGGCGCGGTCGCGTTCATGATCGCGAACGGCATCGCGATCGCGCAGACCGCTGCGCTGCCGCGTTGGCTCGGCTGGGTCGCGATCCTGATCGGCATCGTCGCCGCGATCCCCACGATCGGGTTCTTCGCGCTGCTCGCGATGATCGTTTGGGTCGCGATCGTCGGCATCCTGCTCTGCGTGCGCACGCCGGACACTCAGCCGGGTGTCGGCAACGCGGCGCCGGCGGGCGCATGAGCACGCCGGTCGAGCAGTCGTCCGCGGACGTCGAGGCGGTCACGCGGGTTGCGACCGAGTACTTCCAGTCGTGGTTTGCAGGCGACGGCGATCGGATGCGGGCGTGTCTGCACCCCGCGCTCGCCAAGCGCACGGCCGAGCAGCCGGGCTCGGGCTCGCTCGGCCTGCACGAGGATCCGACCGAGCAGCTCGTCGTCGACACGGCGGGCGGAGAGGGAAAGGAGTTCGACCCGGTGCAGGAGGTCACCGTGCTCGACGTTTTCCGGGACATCGCCACGGTGATGGTGCGCTCGGAGCCGTTCGTCGAGTATCTTCACCTCGCCCGCTTCGGTGACCGCTGGCTGATCGTCAACGCCCTCTACTACGTCCTCGTGTGACCGATACGACCGCCCCCGTCAGCACCGCAGGGAACACGGGACCGCTCGGACGGCCGCGCGGCGTCGGTTTCGGGATCCTCCTCTACATCGTCACGCTTTCGTTCTACAGCTGGTACTGGGTCTTCAAGACGCAGGAGGAGATGAAGCAGCGCACCGGCGAAGGGCTCGGGGGCGTCATCGGGCTGGTGATCTGGATCGTGATCAGCCCGGTGAGTGCCTTCGTGATCCCGTCCGAGGTCGGGAAGATGTACGCCAGGGACGGAAAGCGCCCGCCGATGACCGGCTGGACCGGGCTCTGGCTGTTTCCCGGGGGGATCATCCTGATCCCGGCGATCGTCTGGTTCGTGAAGATCCAGGGAGCTCTCAACCGCTACTGGCAAGAGGCCTCCGCCGGGGCCGCGGGCGCGGCACAGTAGGGGGCTCAGCCGACGAAGCCGCGCTCGGCGAGGAGCGCGTCGATGCGCCTGCGATGGGCCTGCTCCCACTCGTCGAGCGAGACCGCCGCTTCGGCGTCGAGCGCGGCTCGTGCGTCGCGCAGCACCTGCTCGCGGCGGCCGGCGGGAACGACGACGACGCCCTCCTCGTCGCCGACGACGACGTCACCGGGGTGCACGGTGACACCGCCGCACACCACTGGCGCGTTCAGCGGCTCGAGCACGTCCTTGGCGCCCGGGAACGGGATGACGCCCCGCGCGTACACGGGGAACGCGAGATCGCGCACCTCGGCGAGGTCGCGAATGACCCCGTCGACGACGAAGCCGCTGATTCCGCGACGTTGCGCAACGGCGAGGAGGTTGCCGCCGGCCACCGCATGGGCGACGTCCCCGGTCTCGACCACGACGACCGAGCCCGCGGCGGCTCGATGGACCGCGGCATGAACCATGAGGTTGTCCCCGGGCGGGCACCGCACGGTGAACGCAGGTCCTGCGGTGCGGGGCATTCCCGGCCACAGCGGGCGGATCCCGATGTCCATGACCTGCGCGCGGCCGAGCAGATCGGCCAGCGTGGTCGTCGGGACGTCGGTCAGCGCATCACGGTCGGCCATGTCCGGCGACCGAGCGTACCGGGCGCCGCTGACCGTCGGGCGAGGCGCCGAGCGCCCCGCCCGTCTCGGTCAGAGCGTGCTCAGTGCCTGACGTGGAGCGCGCCCCGCCTCGCGGCGAATGCGGCTCCGGCGATCGCGATCAGCGCCGCACCGGCGATCAGTGCGTCGTCGGTCGACGGCGCCTGGACCTCGAAACCGGTGCCGGTGCTCGACGCCGGAGGCGTCGCGTAGCCGCCGCCGGTCGAGGCATCGGTGACGATTCCGGTGCCGCCGGTGTCGGCGGTGATGCCGTAGGCCGTGTTCATCGCGGCGCCACGTGCCTCGAGCGCCCGCGTCGCTGCCTGGTCGGCGGGCGTCAGTCCGAACTGCTCGTCCATTGCCTGGGAACGGGCGTGAAGCGCGGCCGCTGCGGTGGGCTCGACCGGCGTTCCGGGACCCGAGGTGGACGCGTCGGTGACGATCCCGGTGCTTCCGGCGTCGCCGACGGCGGCCTGGACGTTCATCGCCTCGGAGCGGGCCTGCAGTGCGGCCAGTGCTGCCGCGTCGCTCTGGGTCGGGGTTGCCGCGTACCCCCCTGTCGAGGAGGCGTCGGTGACGATGCCGGAGCTTCCGGCGTCGCCGACGGCGGCCTGGACGTTCATCGCCTCGGAGCGGGCCTGCAGTGCGGCGAGTGCAGCCGCATCGCTCTGGCTCGGCGCCGCGTATCCGCCGGCCGAGGACGCGTCCGTGTAGGCAGGTGCGGTGGCCACCGCCGCTCCACCGCTGGTGTCGCCGACCTCCATTGCGTTTGCGACGGCAGTGGTGCTGAGGGCGCCCGCCGCCGCGACGGCGAACACCGCCGCACGCGCGCGAAGGCCGTGCGTCTCGACGTCGTCGAATGCGGCCATCAGTTCCTGCTGGTCGAACGTCAACACCACGTCGTCTCCCGACGTGCCCTCGAGGAGCCGCTCGAGCTCGTCGCGGGCCCACGTGATGCTCACCGTCCCGTGCTCACGCGAACCGTCTCCGGCCACGACGTCGAGCGTGAGCTCTGGCATGGCTTCCGGATCGTGAAGGACGTCCGTGATCTCCCGGCGCGGGATGCTTGCGGCGACCGCGTGTTCCGCCGGGATCCGGTCCGTCAGGCGGGCAGTGCCCACTGCTTCCACTTCGGATCCTCCTTTCGGTGCCGCTGCCTGCTTGATGCAGCAGTCACATGACGGAGATCGTGTCACCTTTCTTCCCTGCCGTCGACCGGATTGACCGGGCCTGCCCCGGCTGCGACAGTCGATCGGTGGCCGGGACCGTCGACTCGCTCTTCGATCTCTACGCCGCGCGCTACTCGGAAGGTGATCTGCAGGGCGTCGCCAGCCTGTGTGTGACGCCGTTCTTCGCCGTTCGCAAGGGCGAGGTGATCTTCAGCCCGACCGGGGCGCGGTCGTGAGCCATTTCGCCGCGAGCATCGACGCCTACCGTCGCGCTTCCGGAGCACAGACGTGGTCGCCGCGCGAGATCGTCACACGCGAGCTCGGCGCGTACTCGGCCTTCGTGACGGTGAACTGGAACGCGCTCGACGCCGACGGGCAGGTCGTCCGGGACACGTGGACGAGCTACCAGGTCCTGACGACGCCCGGCGGCTGGCGCTTCCTCTCGTACACGAACCACTTCTGACCGACAGACTACGAGCGTGAACCGCAGAACGGCGGCCGCGTTGACACTGGCGGGATCGGTGCTCGCGTGCGCGCACGGTGCAGCCGGACGCCCGCTTGTCGACGGCGGCGGTGGGACATACCTCACATCCGGCAGGGCCTACGACTTCGTCTTGGTCAACTCCGGCTCGACGTCGTGGCGAAACTTCTACCTCGTCGCGCCTCAGGGTACGAGCTTCGTCGGCGGAACGACCGGGAACGAGGGCTCGGCGAGCTGCGTGATCGGACAGCCGGACGGGAGCCCGCGCGAGATCGAATGCGGGCCGCTGTCGCCAGGGGTGATGCCGCCGCACGCGCAAGTCGCCTTCGTGGCCACGACGACCTCGGAGAGCGTGTGCGGCACGACGTTCCAGCTGTTCGTCAACTCCGCCGACGGTGCCAGCTTCACACGTGTGGCCGACGTCACCGCAGGCGCCAGCTGCGGCGCGCAGCCTCCCAGGCTCGTCGCGCGGCCGAAATTGCGCGGGACTCCGATCGTCGGGAGCACCATCAGGGCGACGGCGGCGATCTGGAGCGCTGCGCCGACCCACGTTCGTTACCGCTGGGAACGCTGTGCGGGCTCGTCCTGCACGACGATCTCCGGCGCAAGCGGTCTGATGCTCCTCTTGACGAAGCGTGACGCCGGTCACACGGTCCGTCTCATCGTGACGGCGACGATCGCCGGCGAGGAAGTTCGAGCGAGCTCGTCGACCCTGGCAGTCCGTACCCGTCGAGGGTGACCGACACCCGACGGCCGGCGCTTCCTCGCGTGCACCAATCACTTCTGAGCGGAGCCGGGTGAGCATCCGCCGTCAGAGAGGGTAACCGGCGCGACGCCAGCAACCTGGAACCCTGGAACACCCGCCCGGCTCCGCAGCGGTAAGTATCTACCTCGGAAACCCCTCCGACCACGTCGTTCCACGGGCCGTTGCGGTTCGTTCCGACGAAGGACGATCGATCCGCCTCCAGGGCGATGCCAGGCCCGGTCTCATGCGCGCCCGCCTTGTAGAGGGGTGCGTTTCAAGCGCGGCGCGCTGCGGTTCGCTGGCACGGCGCTGGCACTTCGGGCGTGTTAGCCGGTCAAGGTCGGGCGCCCGGCTGAAAAACCCTGCAAACGGTCATGGGCAGAACCAGACGTTGCGCAAACCGGCTCGTTGTGGCCGCCCCGCCGCCGTTCCACCTCTGAAACCCCCGTTTTGTGGCACGTTTGTGGTATAAAGATGGCAGTGGCACGTGTGAGGATCAGTACGACTGTCGACGACCGGCTGCTTGCCGCCGCACGCGAGACCCGTTCTGGGGTGAATGACGCGGCTCTCATCGACGAAGCACTCGATGCTCTGCTGGCCCGCAATCGCACGATGGAGACCGATGCGGCCTACACCGCGTACGACCGTGTGCCGCTCGACTCGCTCGATGAGTGGGGCGACCTGGCCTCGTTCCGCGCGGCCGCTGGCTCGTCGTGAACGTGCTTCCCGCGCGGGGAGAGCTCTGGTGGTGTGAGCTCCCTGAGATCGGACGCCGCCCAGTCGTCGTGCTGTCGCGAGACGCGGCGATCCCGCGCCTTCGGCGCACGTTGATCGGACCGTGCACGACGACGATCCGCGGCATCCCGAGCGAGGTTCGCCTGGAGCCAGGCGAGGATCCCGTGCCGCGGACATCGGCTGTGAACCTCGATTCGGTCGAAAGTGTCTCGCTGGCAACGCTCGTCGAGCGTCTCGGCCGACTCAGCGACGATCGGATGCGCGAGATCTGCAGCGCCCTTGAGATCGCCGTCGCCTGCGAAGGATGACTGCGTCGACTCGATAGCGGTTTGCGCAACGTCAGTTATGGAGCGTACCGGGATCGAACCGGTGACCTTCGGCTTGCAAAGCCGACGCTCTCCCAGCTGAGCTAACGCCCCGTGCGCCCCGATCGTAGCGCCTACCGTGGCGCGTAACAGCCGCCGGCCGGCGTCGTCGGACGGAGTGGCAGCGCGGCCAGCGCCTCGCGCGGCACGTCGGGCACGCAATACGGCGGGCGCGCGACGAGCGTCTCCCAGCGGCCGTGCCCGGTCAGGCCCTGGACGGCGCTCCCGTGCAGCCGGAACGACCAGTTTGCGAGCGTGACGGTGCTGCCGTGGCGAACCGCTGCGACCGGCGAGCGCTCCAGCACCTGCACCTCGGCCCCGGACGTGCGGCAGTCGAGCTCGAACGATGCGTGGACCGCGCGCGAGCAGACCCACGGGCCCGGCGCTCCGCGCTCGACGTCGCGAACGGCGCTGCGAGCCCGCCGGCAGGAGATCCCCTTCACGGCACTGACGAAGTCGAAGCCGTTCGCGGTGCGTGCAAGACCGCAGAACCTGGGCGGCGGGGGAGGCGGCGGTGCGCAGGCGGCGCCGCAGGCGGATAGCAGGAACGGACGGAGGAAGGCCGCGAGCGCGACGGTCCCGTCGTAGTTGAGGTGAGCGTCGTCGTTGAACCACGGCTGTCCGGCGGCGTCCTGCGCCCAGTCCGCGACCGTCAGCTGCGGCCACCGGCCGGTCGCCCCACGGATCACCTGGTTGATGTCCGCCCACGTCTGCTGGTTCTCGATCAGCGTGACCCAGATCACGTGCTGGACGCCGGCCGCGACCAGCGCGGCCATCACCTGGTCGATCCCGGCCTGGTAGCTGGGGGCAGTGTCGTTGTAGCCGACGTCGACGACGACGATCGGACCGAGCTGCGCGCCCAGGCTCTGCACGACGTCGAGGACGCTGGGCGGGCTGCCGCTGTAGCACCCCGGGTCGATCAGCTTCCGGCACGCCTGCGTCTGGAGCTGCAGGTCGAACCCCTGTGCGAGGACCTGCTCGGGCCCCGGGTTCTGAGCCAGCACTTCGGCGACCGAGTCGCCGATCACCGTCACTCGCACCGGCGCCGCGCGTCCGGCGCCCGCGCCGGTGAGCGCGAGCACCGCGAGCAGCGCGATCCCCCAGGAGAAACGCACCTCGGGTACGACGGTACCCGAGGTGCGCCGCCGCTATGCGGCGCGCGAGAGCCGCTCTTCCTGGCGGGCTTTCTGGATGATCTGGTCCCGCTCGCCGAAGCGAAGCGTCGCGCGGGCCTGGCGCTGCTCGTCCCACAGATCGGCGATCTGCTCCTCGAGTGCCTGGTGCTCCGCGGTCAGAGAGGCGTCATACCCCTCCGACAGCCGACGCATCACGTCCGAGCGGCGATCCGAAAGCCTGTCTATTTCCCTCTTGATCTCGGTCAGCGTGCGCATGTCCACTGCAACGTGGCCTCCCCACGTTCTATTCCGGGCAAACCTCGCTTCGGATTTCCGTCAGGGCGGCTCGCCGAGGAGGTCGCGCAGGCGGGCGAGGGCGGCGAACATCCGGCTCTTGACCGTGCCCAGCGGCAGTCCGAGCCGCTCGGCCAGCTCGGATTGGCTCAGTCCGCCGTAGTAGGCCAGTTCGAGCGCCTGGCGCTGGTCGGGCGGGAGCCGGGCGAG
>Ga0335079_10001146_pt1 | contig 30280 bp, 24 predicted proteins | sample Lox_Sample_33_FD_206719 | JGI IMG/M metagenome (GOLD analysis project Ga0335079, IMG submission 206719) | Soil microbial communities from Loxahatchee National Wildlife Refuge, Florida, United States - Lox_Sample_3.3 | ecosystem: Environmental > Terrestrial > Soil > Wetlands | place: USA...
ACGGTGACCTGCGTCGGTCGGCGGTCAAGCAGGTGGCGAGCGGCAGGTTCGGTGTCACGAGCGAATATCTGGTGAACGCCGACGACCTGCAGATCAAGATGGCCCAGGGTGCCAAGCCGGGCGAGGGCGGCCAACTGCCCGGCCACAAGGTGTACCCATGGATCGCAAGGACCAGGTACTCCACGCCCGGTGTGGGGCTGATCTCGCCGCCGCCGCACCACGACATCTACTCGATCGAAGACCTGGCGCAGCTCATCCATGACCTGAAGAACGCCAACCCGGCGGCGCGAGTGCACGTCAAGCTCACCGCCGAGGTCGGCGTCGGCACGGTCGCCGCCGGGGTGAGCAAGGCGCACGCCGATGTGGTGCTGATCTCCGGGCACGACGGTGGCACCGGCGCCGCACCGCTGACGAGCATCAAGCACGCGGGCGCGCCATGGGAGCTCGGCCTCGCTGAGACACAGCAGACCCTGCTGCGCAACGGGCTGCGCGACCGGATCGTCGTGCAGGTGGACGGCCAGCTGAAGACGGGCCGCGACGTGGTCATCGCGGCGCTGCTCGGCGCGGAGGAGTTCGGTTTCGCGACCGCGCCCCTCGTCGTCTCCGGCTGCGTGATGATGCGCGTCTGCCACCTGGACACCTGTCCCGTCGGTGTGGCCACCCAAAACCCCGAGTTGCGCAAGCGCTTTTCCGGCAAGCCGGAGTTCGTGGTGAACTTCTTCGAGTTCATCGCGCAGGAGGTTCGCGAGTACCTGGCCGCGCTTGGTTTCCGCACGTTCGACGAGGCGATCGGGCAGGCGGAACTGCTCGACATCGCTGCTGCCGCCGACCATTGGAAGGCATCACGTCTTGACCTTTCGCCAATCCTTGACGTGCCAGCCGCGGCGGCGGGTGGCGGGCAGGACGCGCCAAGGCACCGGGTGACCGCACAGGACCACGGCCTCGCGAAGGCGCTGGACAACACGTTGATCCAGCTCGCGGAGGGTGCGCTGGCCGAAGCGAAGCCTGTCCGCCTCGAGCTTCCTGTGCGCAACGTGAACCGCACCGTCGGCACCATGCTCGGCTACGAGGTGACACGACGCTGGGGTGGCGAGGGCCTGCCCGACGACACGCTGTACATCTTGCTCACCGGCAGCGCGGGGCAGTCGCTGGGCGCGTTCCTGCCACGCGGGATCACCCTCCGCCTGGCGGGAGACGCGAACGACTACCTCGGCAAGGGCCTGTCAGGCGGCCGCATCATCGCGGCCCCGGACCCCGCGGCGCCGTTCGCCGCGGAGGACGAGATCATCGCGGGTAACGTCATCCTTTACGGCGCGACCGCCGGCGAGGTGTTTCTGCGCGGTGTGGTTGGCGAGCGCTTCTGCGTGCGGAACTCGGGCGCCATCGCCGTCGCCGAGGGCGTGGGGGACCACGGGTGTGAGTACATGACGGGCGGGCGCGTGGTAGTGCTCGGCCCCGTCGGGCGGAACTTCGCCGCCGGTATGTCGGGCGGCGTCGCTTACCTGCTCGATCTCGACGTGCGCCGGGTGAACACCGAGATGGTGGACCTGGACCCGCTCAGCGACGCCGACCGGCTGTTCCTGCGCGAGATCGTCCAGCGGCATGTTGCCGAGACGAATTCGGCGGTCGGCCGTCGGCTGCTCGCCGACTGGGACGTGGCGGTCGAGCGGTTCGGCAAGGTCATGCCCAAGGACTACAAGCGGGTGCTCACCGCGGCGAGTCAGGCCGAGCGCGAGGGCCGCGACGTGAACGAGGCCGTGATGGCCGAGGCCATGGCCGCGGCCCACGGTTGACCCACAGCTCACTTTCAGGAGACAGCAATCAATGGCGGACCCAAAAGGATTCCTCACCACGCCGCGCGAGACGCCGGTGCGGCGGCCCGTCGACGTGCGGATCAAGGACTGGCGCGAGGTATACGCCGACTTCGACCGGAGCAAGCTCGAGCGGCAGGCGGGCCGCTGCATGGACTGCGGCATCCCCTTCTGCCACTACGGCTGCCCGCTCGGGAACCTGATCCCGGAGTGGAACGACCTGGTCTGGCGGCACGACTGGCATGACGCTGCGGAGCGGCTGCACGCGACCAACAACTTCCCCGAGTTCACCGGGCGGCTCTGCCCGGCACCGTGTGAGGCCGCGTGCGTGCTCGGCATCAACGCCGACCCGGTCACGATCAAGCAGGTCGAGGTGGAGATCGTGAACCGGGCCTGGCAGGAGGGCTGGGTACAGCCGCGCCCGCCCGCGGCGGCGACGGGGAAGCGAGTCGCGGTGATCGGCTCAGGGCCGGCCGGGCTCGCCGCCGCCCAGCAACTAACCCGAGTGGGGCACGAGGTGACCGTGTTCGAGCGGGCGGACCGGCCGGGCGGGCTGCTGCGCTACGGCATCCCTGAGTTCAAGATGGAGAAAGACCATCTGGACAGGCGGCTCGCGCAGATGCGCGCGGAGGGCACCGTGTTCCGCTGTTGCGTCACGGCGGGTGAGGACGTCAGCGCCGCCGAACTGCGCGCGGGCTACGACGCGATCGTGCTGGCCGGGGGCGCCACGGCCGCCCGCGACCTGCCGGTGCCCGGCAGGGACCTCGACGGCGTGCACCAGGCCATGGAGTACCTGCCGCTCGCCAACCGGGTGACCCAGGGCGACCTGGACGTCGCGCCGATCACCGCGCGAGGGAAGAACGTGGTGATCATCGGCGGCGGCGACACGGGCGCCGACTGCCTTGGCACCACGTTGCGGCAGGGCGCGGCGTCGGTGACGCAACTGGAGATCATGCCGCGCCCGCCTGGGTCACGGCCCGAGCATCAGCCGTGGCCGACATATCCGCTGATCTACCGGGTGTCCAGCGCGCACGAGGAGGGCGGCGAGCGCGTTTACGCGGTGTCCACCCAGGAGTTCCTCGGCACTGCGGGCCAGCGGCCGCGCGTGCGCGCTCTCCGGCTGGTCGACGTCGAACTGGCCGGTGGCAGGTTCCAGCCGGTCCATGGCACCGAGCGCGAAATTCCTTGCGAGCTCGTGCTGCTCGCGATGGGGTTCACCGGACCCGAGCGGGGCCCGTTGCTGACCGGTCTCGGCGTCGAGTTCGACGCGCGCGGCAACGTCGCCAGGGACGAGTCGTACGCGACCTCGGTGCCAGGCGTGTTCGCTGCGGGGGACATCGGCCGCGGCCAGTCGCTGATCGTGTGGGCGATCGCGGAAGGCCGCAGCGCCGCGGCGGGGGCCGACAGGTACCTGAGCGGTCATACGACGCTGCCTGCCGCGATCCCGCCAACCGCCCGCCCGCTTAGCTGACCAGCCCGGCGGGTCGGCCCTCGCCGACCCGCCGGGCTGGTCAGCGAGGGCCGCGCAGCTCGTGCGGTGCGCAGATCCGGGGCACCGCTCATGGGCGGCACATGCGATGCCGCGGGTGCCTCGACGTGACATGTATCACTGAACCGCGCGCAACTGCCGCTCCGGCCGTGCCCCGGGTGGGATTCGAACCCACACTGCACGGTGTTTGAGACCGCGGACTCTGCCTGTTGGTCTACCGGGGCCTATTGAGGTCGATCAGAACGGGGTCGCTGCTGCGCTGCCAGGTCCCGTCAGGTGCCAATCTACCGCGTGCGGGTACGCTCTTGCGGGTGAGCGAGACCCAGCGCCGTGTCGTGATCGCGGAGGATGAGGCACTGATCCGCCTCGATCTCAAGGAGATGCTCGAGGAGGAGGGTTACGTTGTCGCAGGCGAGGCCGGCGATGGCCGGGCCGCCGTCGAACTGGCCACCAGCATCCAGCCGGATCTTGTGATCCTGGACATCAAGATGCCGATCCTTGACGGCATCTCCGCCGCCGAGCAGATCTCCGCCCTGCGGCTCACTCCGGTGGTCATCCTCACGGCCTTCTCCCAGCGCGACCTCGTGGAGCGGGCCCGGGACGCGGGCGCCATGGCTTACCTGGTGAAACCATTCACAAAGGCTGACCTCGTGCCAGCGATCGAAATGGCGGTGAGCAGGTTCACCGAGATCCGTGCGCTTGAATCCGAGGTGCAGAGCCTGCAGGAGCGGCTTGCGGCTCGCAAGGTGCTCGAACGCGCGAAGGGCCTGCTGCAGGAGCAGTACGGGCTTACCGAGGCGCAGGCGTTCCGGTGGATCCAGAAGACATCCATGGACCGGCGGATGACTATGCGCAATGTCGCCCAAGCTGTCCTCGACGGCGGCACAGGGCCAAACGCCGGGGACGCCGAAAGGCCCGCACCGCGGACCCGCGATGGCGCTGTCGGAGACGCGCCGGAGCGTCCTGAGCCCCAACCGGATCAGGGAGCGGCGCGCGAGGCGGCCGCGCCCCGCACAGACCCTTAACGGCTGCCGCGGATGCGGCATCGGCTGCTGCGGGGGGATCGCGGGGGTCGCCCGCCGGGGCCGGCGTAGCTTTAACAGCTGCCGCGGATGCGGCATCGGCTGCTGCGGGGGGTAGCACAGATCCCTAATAGCCCCGGCTGCCCCGGCCGTGAGGGCATGTCACGCCCTTACGGCAGGTAAGACCCGATGGCCCTTACGGGCCTGTTGCGTGTCAGATTGCCGGCCTCGCGCGGGCCCAGTGCGAGGTCGTTACGGCGCCAAAGAAGACCCTTGGACAGGGCCGCTGTAGGAGCCCGGGGGGCCTTTGGTGCCGTACTGGCCTTCCCCGGGCCAGCACGTTATCTACTCGGCCGCCCCGGGCTCTGTGCTTAACCGTAGCGATGCGCTGGCTCACAGCGCAAAGCACGGCCACTTCACGTGCATGACGCAGCAAATTGTTTGGTTACTCATTATTTATCTTGTTACTGCCTATCTGCGTCATTGCATCTAGTTGCGAAAATGGCGGCCGAAGGCTGACATGATGCGAACAGCGACCTGCTGACCACGTACCACCAGCGCCGCATGCCACCGGGGCCGCATGCGACCAGGATCTAGCGATCCTTGGTCGCTAGGGTGGATCACCGCCGCCTGGCCCCGGCCGGCGGCCATCTTGTCCCTGCCGGAGTCCGGCTGCTCAATGACCACTGCCAAACGCTGGGATCCATTTTCCCGGTGATCCGATGTGCTGCCGCGAGCAGCGGTATCTATGCGGCGATGACAATGGGTCATTATGACAGCGCAATATTTGTTGATCAGGTTTTTCCTCGGATGTATTTGGCTTAAATGGATGACCTGGCGAGATCAAGAGATCAAGATGTACTGCGGGATCCGATCTCGCTTCCCGAAGGGGACAGCCAAGGGAGTGACCATGTGCATTCGTTTAACGCGGGGCACAGCGGTCCGCCTCGGCGCGGCGGTTGCCGTAGCGGCCGCCGCGGCGGGCACGCTTGGCCGCACAGGCGCCGCCGCGGCGCCGGCGGCAGCCGCTAACTGCACCAGCCCGACCGTGAGCCACAGCTACCACGGCAGCACCGTCGAGCCTTACACCGGCAAGGTGACGCCGACCTACAGGTACACCCTGACCAGTTGCCGCGGCATGCAGGTCAAGGTCCCTTACCTTCGGCGGAATCGTCCAGTCGATTACCGTTCCAGGCCGGCATGGCAACAAAGCCGACGTCGTTCTCGGTTTCAAGACGCTGAACGACTACGTTACCGAGGACAGCCCGCCGGTGACCGCCAACGGCGGTCCTTACTTCGGCGAGACGATAGGCCGCTACGGCAACCGAATCGCGAACGGCACGTTCCAGCTGTACCAGCCGCCGCTCGACAAGACCGTGACCTGCACAGTGCCCATCAACAATGGCGTGAACAGCCTGCACGGCGGCATCGTCGGTTTCGGCGACCACATCTGGTCGGCGACCACCGTTCATGCGGCGGGCGCGGCCGGCGTGCAGCTGAAGCTGGTCAGCCCCAACGGTGACCAGGGCGGCGCCATCGCCGGCTGCAGCGGATTCCCGGGCGGCAAGTGCACCGGCTACCCGGGCACGCTCACCACGTACGTCACGTTCCTGATCACCAGCAACAACCAGATGGTGATCCATTACCACGCGACTGTCGCTGGCTTCAACACGGTGCTCAACCTCACCAACCACAACTACTTCGACCTGGCCGGTGAGAGCTCGGGTGCAACCTACAACCAGCTCGTGCGCATCAACGCCGACAAGTACAGCCCAACCGACGCGACCCAGATCCCGCTCGGCGTCAACGTTTCGGTCAAGGGCACGCCGTTGGACTTCAGGACCTTCCACCCGATCGGCTCCCGGATCACCGAGAACAACGAGCAGTTGCTTATCGCACAGGGTTACGGCCACAACTGGGTCCTGAACCAGGCCAAGCGGGCTCACCCTCGCCGCCCAGGCCTACGACCCGACAAGCGGGCGCCTGCTCACGGCCGTGACCGACCAGCCTGTTGTCCAGTTCTACACGGGCAACTTCCTCACCGGCACCCTCGTCGGCATCAGCGGCCACACCTACAGGCAGAGCTGGGGCTACACGTTCGAGACCCAGCACTAGCCGAACTCGCCGAACCGGCCGAACTTCCCCTCCACGGAACTGAAGCCGGGCGAGGCGTTCGACTCGACAACCATTCTTGGGTTCAGCACCGCTGAGCTGACCGCCAGCAGTCAGCGTCCCGCCACCCGTGACCGGGCGCGGCGGGACGCTGACTGTCCGGCCCGCACCGACCGCGCGACCTTGCGCATGGGTGTCACACCTCACGTCTAGGATTTCGGTGTGGCGACCGCGACCAAGACGCAAACCCAGACCGTCGAGGCGAACACCGTCGAGGCGAACACCCTCGAGAAGGACACCCTCGAGAAGGACACCCTCGAGAAGGACACCGTCAAGAAGGAAACAGCGAAGGCGGCGACCAGGGACCGGCTGCTGCTGCTCGACGGGCACTCCTTGGCGTACCGGGCGTTCTTCGCCCTGCCGGTGGAGAACTTCTCCACCACCACCGGCCAGCCCACCAACGCGGTCTACGGTTTCACCGCGATGCTGATCAACGTCCTGCGGGACGAGCAGCCCACGCACGTCGCCGTCGCTTTCGACCGCAGCGAGCCGACCTTCAGGCACGAGCAGTACGTCGAGTACAAGGCGAACCGCCGCGAGACGCCCGCCGATTTCCGCGGCCAGCTCAGCCTCATCCACGAGGTGCTCGACGCGCTCGGCATCAGGCAGCTTTCGGTGGCAGGCTACGAGGCCGACGACGTGATCGCGACGTTGGCCACGCAGGCCGCGGCGGAGGACATGGACGTGCTCATCGTCACTGGCGACCGGGACGCGCTGCAGCTGGTGACGGACCGGGTGACCGTCCTGATGACCAGGCGCGGTATCAGTGACATGACCAGATTCACCCCCGGAGCCGTTAAGGAAAAATACGGTCTTACGCCCGAGCAGTATCCCGACTTTGCCGCGGTCCGCGGCGACCCGAGCGACAACCTGCCGAACATCCCCGGCGTGGGGGAGAAGACCGCCATCAAGTGGGTCAGCGAGTACGGTTCGCTCGCAGCGCTTGTCGACCGGGTCGGCGAGGTCAAGGGCAGGGCGGGCGACGCGCTGCGCGAGCATCTTGCCTCAGTGCTGCGCAATCGCCAGCTCACCGAACTCGCGCGCGACGTACCACTCGAGGCGGGCCCGCACGACCTGCGCCCCGGTGTGTGGGACCGTGAGGCGATCCACCAGCTCTTCGACACCCTTCAGTTCCGGGTGCTGCGGGACCGGCTCTACGCGACCCTCTCCTCCGCCCTGCCGGAGGCCGAAGAGGGCTTCGAGGTGGATCTCGCTATGCCCGGCGCCGACGAGCTGGCCGGCTGGCTGGAGGAGAACGCGGAAGGCGGCGAGGCCGCGGGCCTCGCGCTTACCGGCCGCTGGGGCCGCGGTACGGGCGCGCTCACCGGCCTGGCGATAGCGAGCCCGCGGGGGCCGGCCGCGTACGTGGATCCTGTCGAGCTGACCGAGGATGACGAGCGGGCGCTCGCGGCCTGGCTCGCCGATCCGGGCAAGCCGAAGGTCCTGCACGATGCTAAGGGGCCGATGCTCGCGTTCGCCGCTCGCGGCCTGCGCCTCGACGGCCTGGTGAGTGACACCGCACTCGCCGCCTACCTGGCACTGCCCGGGCAGCGCTCCTTCGACCTGGCCGACCTCGCGCTGCGCTACCTGCGTCGTGAGCTGCGCACTGACGCCGCGGACGGCGGTCAGCTCACCCTGGACGGCACGGGCGAGGAGGAGGCCGCGCGTGAGCTCGCATTGCAGGCGCGCGCCACCGCCGAGCTCGCGGGCGCGCTCGACGTTGACCTTGAGCGCCGCGGCGCCACGCGCCTTCTGCACGAGGTGGAACTCCCGCTGGTCGCGGTGCTTGCCGAGATGGAGCGGACAGGGATCGCCGCGGATACCGCCCACTTCGCAGACATGTCGGCGAGTCTCGGCGAGCAGGTGAAGGAGGCTGAGCAGGCCGCGTACGCCGTCGTCGGGCACGAGTTCAACCTTGGCTCGCCCAAACAGCTGCAGCAGGTGTTGTTCACCGAGCTTGGGCTGCAGAAGACCAAGCGGATCAAGACCGGCTACACGACCGACTCTGAGGCGCTGACGGGTCTGCTCGCCCAGACCGGTCACCCCGTGCTCGAGCACCTGCTCAGGCATCGTGATGTGGCGCGGCTGAAGAGCATCGTGGACTCGCTGATACCGATGGCCGACGATCAAGGGCGCATCCACACCACGTTCAACCAGATGATCGCGGCGACCGGCCGGCTCTCCTCCACCGATCCCAACCTGCAGAACATCCCTATCCGCACCGACGAGGGCCGCCGGATACGTGAAGGCTTCATGGTCGGTGACGGTTTCGACTGCCTGCTCACCGCGGATTACAGCCAGATCGAGCTGCGGATCATGGCATCCATGTCCGGTGACGCCGCACTGATCGAGGCGTTCGGGTCCGGCTACGACTTCCACGCCGCGACAGCGTCCCGCGTCTTCGGCGTGCCCGCCGGCGAGGTGAGCCCGGATCTGCGCGCCAGGATCAAGGCGATGAACTACGGCCTCGCCTATGGCCTGTCCGCCTACGGCCTATCCCAGCAGCTGCGGATCACCCCGGAAGAGGCGCGCGGCCTGATGGCCGAGTACTTCGAGCAGTTCGGCGGGGTCAGGGACTACCTGCGCTCGATCGTCGACCAGGCGCGCAAGGACGGGTACACCGAGACGATCCTCGGCCGCCGCCGCTATCTACCCGACCTGCTGTCCGACAACAGGCAGCGCAGGGAGATGGCAGAACGGATGGCTCTGAACGCGCCAATCCAGGGATCCGCGGCCGACATCATCAAGGTGGCCATGCTCGCGGTGGACCGGTCGCTGCGTGAGCGGGGACTGCGCTCGCGGATGCTGCTGCAGGTGCACGACGAGCTCGTGTTCGAGGTCGCCGCGGGCGAACTCGACACCTTGCGCGAGCTTGCCACCTCGAGCATGTGCGGTGCCGCCCAGCTACGGGTACCACTGCAGGTGTCGATAGGTACCGGCCGCACTTGGGCGCAGGCCGGTCACTAGTGAGACGCTAACGTGACCGGGTTCGATTGACCGGCCACGCATGCTCTCATATCCTGATCGCTGCGCTCTGGCCGCGAGTAGCTAAATCGGCTGTCGGCCAAATCCTGGCGCTCAAGAAGATTCCCATGTCCGTATCCGGAGCCAACCACCACATGACGAGTAGCACCGAGGCAACCTCAGCGCCCAAGGTAGCGGTCAACGACATCGGGTCCGAGGAAGCCTTCCTCGCAGCGATCGACGAGACCATCAAGTACTTCAATGACGGCGACATAGTCGAAGGGACTGTCGTCAAGGTCGATCGAGACGAGGTCTTGCTCGACATCGGTTATAAGACCGAAGGTGTGATCCCATCACGCGAGCTGTCGATCAAGCATGACGTCGACCCGCACGACGTGGTCAAGGTCAGTGAGCACATCGAGGCCCTTGTCCTGCAGAAAGAGGACAAGGAAGGCCGTCTCATCCTGTCCAAGAAGCGCGCGCAGTACGAGCGTGCCTGGGGCACCATCGAGAAGATCAAGGAAGAGGATGGCGTGGTCACCGGCACGGTGATCGAGGTCGTCAAGGGCGGGCTGATTCTGGACATCGGCCTGCGCGGCTTCCTGCCCGCCTCGCTCGTTGAGATGCGGCGCGTCCGCGACCTGCAGCCATATGTGGGCAGAGAGCTAGAGGCGAAGATCATCGAGCTGGACAAGAACCGCAACAATGTGGTGCTGTCCCGTCGCGCGTGGCTCGAGCAGACTCAGTCCGAGGTGCGGCAGACCTTCCTCAACACGCTGCAGAAGGGCCAGATCCGCAAGGGCGTCGTCTCGTCCATCGTGAACTTCGGCGCCTTTGTCGATCTTGGCGGGGTGGACGGTCTTGTGCACGTGTCCGAGCTGTCCTGGAAGCACATCGATCACCCGAGCGAGGTGGTCGAGGTCGGCCAGGAGGTCACGGTCGAGGTGCTTGACGTGGACATGGACCGCGAGCGGGTCTCGCTGTCCCTGAAGTCCACTCAGGAAGATCCGTGGCAGCAGTTCGCCCGCACTCACCAGATCGGCCAGGTGGTGCCGGGCCGGGTCACCAAGCTTGTGCCGTTCGGCGCGTTCGTGCGCGTCGAGGAGGGCATCGAGGGCCTGGTCCACATCTCTGAGCTCGCGGACCGGCACGTCGAGATTCCCGAGCAGGTCGTTCAGGTCGGCGACGAGATCTTCGTCAAGATCATTGATATCGATCTCGATCGGCGCCGGATCAGCCTGTCGCTGAAGCAGGCCAACGAGGGCACCATCGCCGAGGCGCTCGGCGACGACTTCGACCCGACGCTGTACGGTATGCCCGCGACGTATGACGACCAGGGCAACTACGTCTATCCCGACGGCTTCGATCCCGACACGGGCGAGTGGCTCGAAGGCTACGACCAGCAGCGCGAGGAGTGGGAACACCAGTACGGTGAGGCACGCTCTCGTTACGAGGCGCATCGTAGGCAGGTCGAGGAGGCACGCAAGGCCGATGCGGAGGCGACCGCGGGCGCGAGCACGCAGTCGTCCTCGTCGTCCTCGTCGTCCTCGTCCTCTTCTCCGTCGTCTCCGGCTGCGTCCTCGTCTTCGTCCACCAGCCAAGGCGCCAGCGGCGCTGAGCGTGAGAACAGTGGCGCGCTCGCGTCCGATGAGGCGCTCGCGGCCCTGCGGGAGAAGCTGTCCGGCGGCCAGAGCTAGTCGGCTGAGGGCCGCGGCGAATCGCTGCGAACGATGCTCCGGGTTGGTCTGACCGGCGGAATCGGGAGCGGCAAGAGTGAGGTGTCCCGGCGGCTGACGTCCTACGGTGCGGTGCTCATCGACGCCGATGCAATCGCACGCGAGGTCGTCGCCCCGGGTACGCCCGGGCTCGCCGCGGTGGCCGAGGAGTTCGGTCCAGGCGTGCTGCACGCCGACGGCAGCCTGGACCGGGAGGCCGTCGCGCGGCTCGTCTTTGCCGATGCGGGCCTGCGCGCCAAGCTGAACGCGATCGTGCACCCGCTCGTCGGGGAGCGGATGGCGGCACTCGAACGGGCAGCGCCCGGCGGCGCGGTCGTCGTATTCGACGTGCCGCTGATCGCGGAGAACAACCTGGCGGCAGGGTTCGATCTCGTCGTGGTGGTGGATGTACCGGAGCACACCCAGTTGGACAGGCTCATCCGGCTGCGCGGCATGACAAGGCAGCAGGCGATGGCCCGGATCGGCGCGCAGGCCAGCAGGGACAAGCGGCTGGCGATGGTGGGCGAGCGAGACATCCTGATCGACAACTCCGGTTCGATCGCCGAGCTTGACAGCCAAGTCGGTGACCTGTGGACGGAGTTGCGTCGCCGCGCGCGCGACACGTGACGGGCATTGTGGGCGGCCGGCCGAGTCGCTGCAGACGATGCGCCGCCCGGGGTGCCGGCCGACGGCCGCCCGCGCCCCGGCGGGGACGGAATGCGGCCGCCACGGCGCCGCGTTGGGTTGTCGGACTCCGGCCCTAGAGTGGGAGCAGCCGACGGCGGAACGCCGTAACGATGAGGAGTGAAGGCCGTGCGCCCTGTCACCGACCTGCTGCGAAAGATTGCGCCATTTGACGTCGTCACCGACATGGTGCCGTCGGGGGACCAGCCGCAGGCGATCGCGGAGATGGAGCGGCGGATCCGGTGCGGCGACGAGCACGTCGTGCTGCTCGGTGCCACAGGTACGGGCAAGACCGCCACAGTCGCCTGGCTGGTGGAGCGCGTTCAGCGTCCCACCCTGGTGATGCTCCCCAACAAGACGCTCGCCGCGCAGTTCGCCAATGAACTGCGCGAGATGCTCCCGAAGAACGCGGTCGAGTACTTCGTCTCCTACTACGACTACTACCAGCCCGAGGCCTACATCCCGCAGACAGATACCTACATCGAGAAGGACTCTTCCATCAACGACGAGGTGGAACGGCTCAGACATTCGGCTACCAACTCGCTGCTGACCCGGCGAGACACGATCGTGGTCGCCTCCGTCTCGTGCATTTACGGGCTCGGCACACCGCAGGAGTATGTGGACCGCATGGTCCGGCTGCGGGTCGGTGACACGATCGAGCGCGACACGCTGCTACGCAGGCTGGTCGGCATGCAGTACAACCGCAACGACATGGCATTCACGCGAGGGACCTTCCGCGTGCGCGGCGACACCATCGAGGTAATCCCCGTCTACGAGGAGCTCGCCGTCCGGATCGAGATGTTCGGCGATGAGATCGAGCGTCTGATGACCCTGCATCCGCTCACCGGCGAGGTGATCACCGAGGACAAGGAACTGTACCTCTTTCCCGCGTCGCACTACGTGGCAGGCCCGGAGCGGATGGAGCGGGCCATCGCGGGGATCGAGGCGGAGCTTGCGTGGCGGCTCGCGGAACTTGAGCGCCAGGGCAAGCTGCTTGAGGCGCAGCGGCTTCGCATGCGCACCACCTACGACATCGAGATGATGCGGCAGGTCGGCACGTGCGCGGGGATCGAGAACTACTCGCGGCATATCGACGGACGCGAGCAGGGCAGCCCGCCCAACACGCTGCTCGACTACTTCCCTGAGGACTTCTTGCTCGTCATCGACGAGTCGCACAACACCGTGCCGCAGATCGGCGCCATGTACGAGGGGGACGTATCGCGAAAGCGCACCCTCGTGGACCACGGTTTCCGGCTGCCGAGCGCGATCGACAACCGGCCGCTGAAATGGGAGGAATTCACCGAACGGATCGGGCAGACGGTATACCTGTCGGCCACGCCAGGCCCGTATGAGCTGCAACAGGTTGCCGGAGATGTGGTCGAGCAGGTGATCCGGCCGACCGGGCTGGTGGACCCAAAGGTGGTGGTCAAGCCCACCAAGGGCCAGATCGACGATCTCGTGCACGAGATCAGGGAGCGGGCCGGCAACAACGAGCGCGTGCTCGTCACCACGCTCACCAAGAAGATGGCCGAGGACCTCACCGACTACCTGCTCGAACTCGGCATCCGGGCGCGCTACCTGCACAGCGAGGTGGACACGTTGCGCCGGGTCGAGTTGCTGCGTGAGCTCCGGCTAGGTGAGTTCGACATCCTGGTCGGGATCAACCTGCTGCGCGAGGGCCTCGACTTGCCCGAGGTGTCGCTCGTCTCCATCCTGGACGCGGACAAGGAGGGCTTCCTCCGCTCGGGGACGTCGCTGATCCAGACGATCGGCCGGGCGGCGCGGAACGTCTCCGGTCAGGTACATATGTACGCCGACCAGGTCACGCCGTCCATGCGGCGGGCCATCGATGAGACCAACAGGCGGCGCGACAAGCAGGTCGCCTACAACACCGAGCACGGCGTCGACCCGCAGCCGCTGCGTAAGCGCGTCGCCGATATCCTCGACCAGCTTGCCCGCGAGGACGCGGACACGGAGAAGCTGATCGGCGGCTCCGGGCGCCAGCAGAGCCGTGGCAAGGCGCCCGTACCCGGCCTGTCGTCGCGTGGCGGGCACGCCGAGTCCGGCGGTGGGCATGGCGAGGCCGCCGGGATGCCGCGTGGCGAGCTTGTGGCGCTGATCGAGCAGCTCTCGGATCTGATGCACGCCGCGGCAGCCGACCTGCAGTTCGAGCTTGCGGCGCGCTACCGCGATGAGATCAAGGAACTTAAGCGTGAACTGCGCGGCATGCAGGCCGCTGGCATCTGATCATCGTCATGTGGGTGATATTCGATTACGGCGGCGTCATCTGCTCGCCACAGCCGGAGCGGGACGTCGCCGCGATGGCGGCCGTTGTGGGCTGTCCGGTACCGCAGTTTCACGATGCGTACTGGGCCCGCCGGCTCAGTTATGACCTCGCCGAGCTCACCGCTGAGGAGTACTGGCGGGCCACCGTGGAGCAGGTCGGCTGCTCGTGGGATCGCGCGCTGACCGCTGAGCTCGGCTCATTGGACACCGCGAGCTGGATGCACCTCCAGCCGGGCACCGTTCGCCTGATCGAAGACCTTGCCACCCGGGGGACCCGCATGGCGCTGCTGTCGAATGCGCCATGCGAGGTAGCTGAGGCTGTTGCGGCGCTTCCCGTGGCCCGCCACTTCGAGCGGCTGTTCTTCAGCTGCTACCTGCGGGCGGCCAAGCCGGACCCGCGGTGTTTCGAGGCCGCGCTGGCCGTCCTGGGCGCGGCACCCAGCGACGTGATCTTCACGGACGACCGCGCGGACAATGTCGAGGGTGCTACCCGGCTCGGCATCGATGCGATCCGCTTTACCTGTGCCGATGGGGTGCGGGAACGGCTGCCCGTTCAGCTCACCTGACAACGGCCGCGATGCGAGCGGCGGGTCGAAGGTGCGTGCCACGGTCAGCCGTTAAGGCCGATCCGGGTGAGCGCTGCGGACAGGGCCGCCTCCCAGTCGGCCGCGGACCTGGTCGCCCCTGCCTGGGCCGGTTTGACCCGGTCCAGCGCGGCGAGGGTGCTACGGACCACATCGGCCGGGCGAGCGGACGTCACGCTCGCGTCGCCAAGCTCGAGTTCATGTTGCAGGTTGTCGCGGCCGTGCCCGGGCACGGCATCGAGCAGCAGCACGTGCCGTCCCACCACCCGGGCTTCCGAGCACGTGTCGCCCGAACTCGTGACGACCAGGTCCGCGGCGGCCATCAGCTCAGGGATCCGGTCGGTGAATCCGAACACGCGTAGACGCGGTTCACGCGCCGCCGCGGCGCGGAGCCTGGCCTCGAGCCTCTTGTTGCGCCCGGCGACCGCGAGCACGCACAATCCGGCTCGGCCGAGGGCCGACGCGGTGACGGCGAGCGGTCCGATTCCCCAAGCGCCCGACATGAGCAGCACGCAGCGCTCGGTGGCGGGCACGCCCAGTCGTGACCGCGCTTCTTGCTGGGTCGGCGGCTGGTAGAAGCCCGGCCGCACTGGAGCCGGTACCACCGCCACCTGGGCGTCCGGCTGGAACCGCAGCACGGCGCTTTCTGCGGCCCGCGAGGTCACCAGGTACAGGTCGGTGTGCGGGTGGACCCACAAGCGATGTGGCGTGACGTCCGTGCAGAAGACCACGTGCGCCATGTCACGGTAGCGATCATGGACGGCACGCGCGCCGCCGGTAACGCCATCGACGGCGTCGGTGCCGCGCACACGGCAGGTGCGGAGCCGGCTGACGGCCGACGCCGCGGTCGCGAAGACGGAGACGACCAGATCGGCGGGCTCGGCATCAAGCTGCCGCCGCAGCCGCGGTACCACCTGGCCGCGCGCAGCCGCATCGGTCATCAGCGCAAGGCGGTTGCCGGTGCGCAGGGTGGTGAAATGGTAGGCGTCATAGAGCCCGGGTACCGCGAGCATGCCGCGGAACACGGCCTCGCCCGCCGAACCGCCGGTGCGCCCGAGCAATCGCATGGCGTCGAGGGTTCGCGTCGACCAGCCACGTGCCTCGAGTGAGTCGGCGCACGCCCGCGCCATAACGTCGTGGCCCATGCCAAGGGAACCTGAAAGCAGCAGGGCGTGCTTCATGAGGGTGCCCCCGCGGGCCCAACCTCGTCGGCGGGCTCGCTCTCCCGGCACCATTCCAGGTAGCGCCGTACGCCCTCGGCGAAGGACGTGCTTGGTGACCAGCCGAGTATCTCTTTCGCCAGCGCGTTCGACACACTGCGACCGTTGTAGTCCGCGGGCCGTGCCGGAACGTGCTCGATGGGGACCGGGCCGGCCAGGTGGCGCACCGTGTCAGCGACCTCACGGACGGACACCGGCGTGTCGCCTTCGAGCGCCAGCGTCTGGTCCTCGGCTGCCGTGGAGAGCGCGCGGACGTGGGCGTCCGCAAGATCTTCGACGTAGATGTAGTTGCGCTGCTGTTCGCCGGTGCCGGCGATGGTGATCGGCAGGCCGGCCAGCGCGGCGCGCGCGAACCGCGCCACCACAAGCGCGTCGCGCATCCGCGGCCCGTACGGGATCCCGTACCGCAGGATGGTGAAGTGCTGGCCGTACATCTGCCGGTAGCTGTGCGCGAGCAGCTCGCTGGACAGCTTGGTGGAAACGTACACGTGCCCGGCCCTGGGCAGCTCGATCGGCGCCTCCTCGGTCAGTTCGCCGCTGCCCGCCGCGGCACCGTACACCCACACGGTGCTCGCGAGCAGCACGCGCCCGCAGCCCTGGCGGCGCGCGGCCTCGAGAACGGACGCGGTGCCGTCGATATTCACCCGGACCGCGCTCATCGGGTCGGCCGCGATCAGGTCCACGTCGCTCGCACCTGCCAGGTGGAAGACGGCGTCACTGCCCCGAACCGCGGCCTCGAGCGCCGCCCGGTCGAGAATGTCGACCCGCCGGTAGCTGGCGTGCGGGTTCAGCGGGTGAAGGGCGGTGTCGATCACGATGACCTCGTGGCCGGCCCTGATCAGGTTGTCGACGACGTGCGAACCGATAAACCCACAGCCACCGGTCACGACGACTCGCATGCTCACCCCTCAGACCCCCGCGAAGGAGCTGTAAGCGCGTGACACGGCGGTTAGTACTTGGTCCACCTCATCCTCGCGCATGTCCGAGTGCACAGGCAGGCAGATATGCCGTGCGCACAGATCTTCGGCCACTGGAAGAGGTGCCCCGGCTGCATAGGGGGTGAACACCGGTTGCATGTGCAGCGGCACGTCATACACCTCACCGGACAGCCGGACACGGTCCCGCTCCGCGAGTTCGCGTTTGAAACGTGCCCGGTCTACGCCGGGCGGCAGGACGGCGATGTACTTGTAGAAGTTGCTGCGGCAGCCGGGTGGCTCGCGCTGCGGCTGCGGGCCGCCGTTATGGGTGAGGTGCTCCGTGTAGCGGGCCGCGACGCTGCGGCGGCGGGCGATCGCGGAATCCATCCGGCCCATGTGCACCAGGCCGGTCACTGCGTGCAGTTCGCTCATCCGCATCGCCGAGCCCAGCCGCACATGATAGTTGGCCGTGAAATCCCCTTTGCCCTGGTCACGGTAGATGCGCGCCTCGTCACGCACGTGCGCGGACGCGGTGAGCACCATCCCGCCCTCACCGCTGGTCACGACCTTGGTCGGGTAGAAGGAGAAAGCTGCTGCGAGCCCGAAAGAGCCCGCGAAGCGGCCGTCGTACGTGCTGCCGTGCGCATGCGCCGCGTCCTCGACCAGCGTGATGCCACGTTCTCCGCACATCCGCCTGAGCGCGTCCACGTCGGGCGTGATGAGCCCGCCGATGTGCACGAGCACCACGGCGGCGGTCGAGGGCGTGAGGGCAGCTTCTACGGTCGCCGGGCTGAGCGCGAGCGTGGCCGGGTCGACGTCGGCGAATATGGGCCTTCCCCCGGCCTGCAGCACGGCGGCGGCGGTGGCGAAGAAGGTGTTCGTCGGCACGATCACGTCGCGGCCGGCCACCTCCGCCGTGCGCAGGATGATGTCGAGCGCCGCGGTGCCGCTGGAGGTCGCGACCGCGTGCGGCGCGGAGTGCGCGGTCCCGAACGCAGTTTCGAAACGCTCGGTATAGCGCCCGAGCGTCAGCGCGCCGCTGGCCAGGATGTCTTTAATGGTCGCCGCGATCTCTGCCCGGTCCTCCTCGGGGAACACCACGCGGGCTGCTGGCACTTCCACCCACTACCTCCCGTATCAGAAATGCTCATGCTTCAGCCATGGAATGATCCCATGAAGAGGAGACAGGACGGGAATGGATACTAGGACCATGTGCGCCGGCGTTTCTGGTATCGGCGCAGCTGCCGCTGTTACCGCAGGTGCATGCGTTGCAGCGGGCGCGGTCGCGCACGCCGGCCCAGGCGTGACGGCCATCGGCCCGCTGCGTCGGAGGTTCTTTCACGGGCTCGCCGGTCGTGGCGCCGCCGATCACGTCGCCCTCACGTTTGACGACGGACCAGATCCGCGCTCCACGCCGCGCTTTCTTGACCTGCTCGGCGATCGCGGCACCCGCGCGACGTTCTTCCTGCTCGGATCCATGGTCACGAGATCGCCAGGGCTCGCGGCCGAGATAACGGCCGCCGGCCATGAGGTCGGCGTGCACGGCTGGGATCACCGCTGCGTGCTGTTCCGCAGGCCCGGAGCCGTTTATGACGACATCGCCAGGGCCGCCGGTGCCGTGGTCGAGGCAACCGGCACGATCCCTGCCTTCTACCGGCCGCCGCACGGCGTGCTGAGCAGTGCCGCGATATCCGCCGCCAAGCGCCTTGGCCTCACGCCGTTGCTGTGGACCTGCTGGGGCAGGGAGTGGGTGCGTGGCGCGACCACGCGATCGGTGCTCGGCACGATCCGCAGGGATCTCACCGGGGGCGCGACCGTTCTCTTGCACGACTCGGACTGCACCTCGCCGCCCGGTTCCTTCCTGTCCGCGCTCGGTGCCGTTCCCGCGCTGCTTGACGAGTGCGCGGCCAAGGGCTGGCGGGTTGGCACCGCCGCCGGCCACGGCTGCCGGTCGGGGGGCGCGGGTCGGCTGCGACCCGGTTGGCCCGTGTGACATTACCGGCCATGCTGACTTGTTTCGCGCCCGGATAACAGCGAGGCTGGGTAGAGTGTGGTGGAGTCTTGGTAGCGCTCTCGCGGCTGCATGCTGTTTTGGCGTCGCGTCCGTTATTCAAGCGCTCTCGGCCCGTGCCGCGTCGGTCGGCTCGGCGAGCGTCACGCCGCGGCTGCTCATCCGCATGCTGGGGCAGTGGCGTTTCGTTGCCAGCCTCGGCCTTGACCTCATCGGCTTCATCGCTCAACTGATAGCGCTCAGGCGGTTGCCGCTCTTCGTCGTGCAGGCGGCGATCGCCGCGAGCCTCGCGGTCACCGCGGTGCTGGCCGCGTGGCTCGCCCACCATAGGCTCGCGGGCCGTGAATGGCTGGCGGTGATCGCGGTCACCGTCGGGATCGCCATGCTCGGCTCGTCCGCAGGCGACACAGGCGCGGTGAACCCAGGTGCCCAGTTCAGGCTGGGCCTGATCGTCGCGGTCGGCGTGTTCGCGGTCGCTGGTTTCGCAGCCGCGAGGCTGCGCGGGCGCAGACGCACGCTCGCACTCGGCTTGATCGCCGGGCTCGGCTACGGGGTGGTCGGCGTCGCGGCGCGCATCCTCATCGGCTTCGCGCCCGCCGACCTGATCCGCGACCCGGCCGCCTACGCCCTCGCGGGCGCCGGCGTGATCTCGTTCATGTTCTGGACGTCCGCGCTCGAGCACGGCGATGTCACGACCGCGACCGCGGCCGTGGTCCTCACCGAGACGGTGCTGCCGGCGATGATCGGCGTCATCTTCCTTGGCGACACCACCCGTCGCGGGCTCGTCGGGCTCGCCGCGGCCGGATTCGCGCTCGCCGTCGTCGGGGCGCTCATGCTGGCCCGGTTCGGTGAGACGGAGCCTGCACCCCCGGCGGGACGACCGCCGGGTAGCTGTCAGCCGCTGTCGGGCGCACAAAGCGCGCGCTGACTGGCAGGCGCACGGCCGGCCGCAGTGGCTCAGGCGAGATCGCATTCGCCGCGCTCGGGGCAGGCGGGAGCGACCGGCGCGAGCCAGGTCCCGCACGGGGCAGGGCCGGCAGAACACCCAGGGCCGCCAGACCCGGCAGGGCCGGCAGAACCTCCAGGGCCGCCAGAACACCCAGGGCCGGCAGAACACCCAGGGCCGGCAGAACACCCAGGGCCGCCAGACCCGGCAGGGCCGGCAGGGCCGGCAGGGCCGGCAGAACACCCAGGGCCGCCAGAACATCCAGGGCCGCCAGACCCGGCAGGGCCGCCAGAACACCCAGGGCCGCCACAACACCCATAACCAAAAGAGCCCCACTACCTTCACAGCTCTGACCAGCCCCCAGCGCGTTGGTCACGCGCGAGTCCCGCGCACGGGCGTTCGTTTCGGTTTTCGGTGTCGCTGGGGGTTACATAACGGTCGGCTGTTATCCTGGTAGCCCGTGGGAAGCAGAGCGCGCGCACGGTCGAAGCAGGGCTGCACAAGCCACTACGGCCGGCCCGCCATCGCATCGACCACGGGAGCCCCATTTGGCTGCGTCACCGCTCGTCTCAAGGCCAACTGCCACCAAGTACGTATTTGTCACCGGGGGAGTCGCGTCCAGCCTGGGCAAAGGCCTCACCGCCTCCAGCCTCGGCCGGCTGCTCAAGCTCCGCGGACTGCGGGTGACCATGCAGAAGCTGGACCCGTACCTCAACGTCGACCCAGGCACGATGAACCCCTTCCAACATGGTGAGGTCTTCGTCACCGATGACGGCGCCGAGACCGACCTCGATGTCGGGCACTATGAGCGCTTCCTTGACACCGAACTCAAGGGGTCGGCTAACGTCACCACCGGCCAGATCTACTCGAGCGTGATCGCCAAGGAGCGGCGCGGCGCCTACCTCGGTGACACCGTGCAAGTCATCCCGCACATCACCAACGAGATCAAGTCAAGAATCGCCGAGATGGCGGGTCCTGACGTCGACGTCGTCATCACCGAGGTCGGCGGCACCGTAGGCGACATCGAGTCGCAGCCGTTCCTCGAGGCGATCCGCCAGATCCGCCACGAGATCGGCCGTGACAACTGCTTCTTCCTGCACATCTCGCTGTTGCCCTACATCGGGCCGTCCGGTGAGCTCAAAACGAAGCCGACCCAGCATTCGGTGGCGGCGCTGCGGAGCATCGGTATTCAGCCGGACGCCATCGTCTGCCGGTCGGACCGGCCAATCACTCAGGAGCTCAAGCGGAAGATCAGCCTGATGTGTGACGTCGACGAGGAGGCCGTGGTCTCCGCTGTCGACGCGGTGTCGATCTATGACATCCCGAAGGTGCTGCACTCCGAGGGACTCGACGCCTATGTCGTGCGCAGGCTCGGGCTTCCGTTCCGCGACGTGGACTGGAGCGACTGGGACGAACTACTGCGCCGGGTACACCGGCCCGCCCGCACCGTCACGATCGCCCTGGTGGGTAAGTACGTCGACCTGCCCGACGCCTACCTGTCCGTCTCTGAGGCACTCCGCGCGGGCGGCTTCGCCAACGATGCCAGGGTCAACATCCGATGGGTAACCAGCGACGACTGCGCCACACCTGAGGGCGCGGCTCGGCGGCTCGACGGCGCCGACGGCATCGTCATACCTGGCGGCTTCGGTGTCCGCGGCATCGAGGGGAAGATCGGGGCCGTCAACTACGCACGCAAGCACCGCATCCCGCTGCTCGGCCTGTGTCTTGGCCTCCAGTGCATGGTGATCGAGGCCGCGCGCGGGCTCGCCGGGCTTGCCAACGCCAACAGCACCGAGTTCGAGCCTGACACCCCGCATCCGGTCATCGCCACCATGGACGAGCAGCGGGACGTGGTCGCGGGCGAACGGGACATGGGCGGCACCATGCGGCTCGGCCTTTACCCCGCGGTGCTTGGCGAGGGAACGGTCGTCCGCGAGCTCTACGGCATTGAGACGGTGCGAGAGCGGCACCGGCACAGGTACGAGGTCAACAACGACTACCGCGAGCGCCTCGCCCAGGCAGGACTGGTGTTCTCCGGCCTGTCGCCGGACGGGCGGCTGGTCGAATTCGCCGAGCTCCCGCGTGCCACCCACCCCTTCTTCGTGGCGACCCAGGCCCACCCCGAGCTGCGGTCACGGCCCACTAGGCCGCACCCGCTCTTCGCCGGGCTTGTGGCGGCTGCGTTGGACCACGCCAAGGGTTCCGCGCGCCCTGCCGAGGGCAGAACGGGCACTAATTCCATCCTGACCAGCGCATGACAGATCCGCCCATTGCTGACGTCCCCGCGTGCTGGCAGGTGCTTAGCACGACTATGCGGTACGCGGGCAGCGTATTCAGCGTCCGCACCGACCGGGTTGCCATGCAGGACGGCGAGGTGGCCGACCGCGACGTGGTGCGGCATCCAGGTGCCGTCGCGGTGGTTGCCATCGACGGGGGTGAGCGGGTACTTATGGTCCGTCAGTACCGTCACCCGGTCAGCAGGCTCCTGTGGGAACTCCCTGCGGGGCTGCGCGACGTCGATGGCGAGCCGCCGCTGGCCACCGCCAAGCGCGAACTGCTCGAGGAGACCGGTTACCGCGCCTCAGGCTGGCTCACCTTGGTTGACTTCTTCACCTCGCCGGGTATGAGCAACGAGCGCATTCGGATCTTTCTTGCGCGTGGACCGACCGAGGTGCCGATGGCGGATCGTGACTTCGCGCCGCGGCACGAGGAGGCGAGCATGCAGGTCGCCTGGGTGCCACTCGAGGACGCGGTCCGCGGCATCTTCGCCGGTCATCTCCACAATCCGACGGCCGTGGTGGGTATCTTGTCGGCGTACGCCGCCCGGTCCGACGGGTTCGCAACGCTGCGCAGCGCGGACGCACCTGAGGGCTGATCGGCACGAGCTGAGAGAGGTCTGATGGCCATGAAGGTGGGCGTCCCCAAAGAGGTCAAGAATCAGGAGTACCGGGTGGCGATCACCCCGGCCGGCGTGCACGAGCTTGTCCGCGGTGGTCACGACGTCTTCGTCCAGGCCGGTGCGGGCGAAGGCTCCGTCATCAGCGACGCCGACTTCACCGCGGCGGGCGCGTCCATCCTCCCCACCGCCGAAGCGGTGTGGGAGGTAGGCAACTTGATCCTCAAGGTGAAGGAACCGGTGGCGGAGGAATACCATCGCATGCGCAAGGGCCAGGTGCTCTTCACCTACCTGCACCTGGCCGCCTCGCGGCCGTGCACGGACGCCCTGCTCGGCTCGGGGATCACGTCAATCGCCTACGAGACGGTGCAACTGCCTGACGGGTCGTTGCCGCTGCTCGCGCCAATGTCGGAGGTGGCGGGACGGATGGCGCCCCAGGTCGGCGCTTACCACCTGCAGCGTGACGGCGGCGGCCGCGGCGTGTTGATGGGCGGGGTTTCCGGCGTGTACGCGGCTAAGGTCGTCGTGCTCGGCGCCGGGGTGTCGGGCATGAATGCGGCCGCGATCGCGCTCGGCATGCAAGCTGAGGTGCTGCTGGTGGACAAGAACGTGGCCAGGCTGCGCTCTGCCGACGCCATCTACCAGGGCCACTGCCAGACGGTGACCTCCAATAGCTACGAGGTCGAGCGGGCCGCGATCGATGCGGACCTCGTCATAGGCGCGGTCCTGGTCCCTGGCGCGAAGGCGCCTATGCTCGTCACCGATGAGCTCGTCGCCAGGATGAAGCCGGGCTCGGTGCTGGTGGACATCTCTATCGACCAGGGCGGCTGTTTCGAGAGCTCGCGTCCGACCACCCACGCGGAGCCTACGTACCGCGTGCACGACTCGGTCTTCTACTGCGTCGCGAACATGCCGGGAGCGGTACCGCACACGTCCACCTATGCGCTCACCAACGTGACGCTGCCCTACGCTGTGGAGATCGCGAGCCGCGGCTGGCGTGCGGCGCTGCGCTCCGATCCCGCGCTTGCGCTCGGGCTCAGCACCCACGAGGGCATGCTTACCTGCCAGCCGGTCGCTGAGGCGCACGGGCTGTCCGCGGGCAGCGTGGCCACGCTCGAGGAGGTGCTTGGCTGACCGCGACCTGTGAGCTTGACCGCGAGGTGCACGGGTATCTCGAGCACCTGACGGTTGAGCGTGGCCTTGCCCGCAACACGCTCGAGTCTTACCGCCGCGACCTGCTGCGGTACCTCGACGCCATGGCGGCGCGGGGCAAGGTGAGCCTGGCGGCGGTCACGGCGGAGGACGTCTCGGCGTTCCTCGCCGGGCTGCGCCAGGGCGGCGACGGGCATCCGCCACTCGCCGCGGGTTCTGCCGCCCGTGCGGTGGTCGCCGTGCGTGGCCTGCACGCCTTCGCCTTCCGCGAGGGCCTGGCCGCTACCGACCCGGCGCGCGAGGTGCGCCCGCCCGCACCGCCAAGGCGGCTGCCCAAGGCGATCTCGGTCGCTGAGGTGGAACGCCTGCTCGACGCGGCAGCCCCGGGCACTCAGTCTTCTGCGTCTTCCGCGTCTGCTCGGGGTTCTGCGGGTTTTGCGGTCACCGCTACCGAACCCGCCGCGCTGCGCGACCGCGCCCTGCTCGAACTGCTGTACGGCACCGGCGCGAGGATCTCCGAGGCGGTGGGCCTCGACGTCGACGACCTTGAACTCCGCCAGCCCGATCGTGACACCCCCGGCGCCGTTCGGCTGACTGGTAAGGGCGGTAAGCAGCGGGTCGTGCCCGTCGGCAGCTACGCTCGCGCCGCGCTCGACGCGTACCTGGTGCGGGGCAGGCCCGCGCTCGCGGGTCTGCCGGGGGTGAGCCGCCGGCACTCTGTCGCCGCCGGTGCCGTGTTCCTCAACGCGCGCGGCGGCAGGCTGACAAGACAGGGCGCGTGGATGGTGCTGCGCGCGGCGGCTGGCCGGGCGGGGCTCGCCGACGTCTCACCGCACACGCTGCGGCATTCGTTCGCCACACACTTGCTCGACGGCGGCGCGGACGTGCGGGTGGTGCAGGAACTGCTCGGCCACGCATCGGTCACGACCACCCAGGTCTACACGCTCGTCACCGTGGATCACCTGCGCGAGGTGTACGCGGCCGCGCACCCCCGGGCGCTCGGCTGACCCGCCGGCCGGACGGCTGACCGGGCGGCCCGTTATCGCGGCGCGTGGACACAATCGTCGCGGACATATCGCACGCGCCCGGTGAGTCGGCTTGCCGCTGGCATGCGCAGGGCCTAGTGTCGCCAGCCAGAGAGGGTCCAGGGTCGTCTGCCGGGGAGGTTCACAACTGGTGGCAGCAACCCAGATAGCGTCAACCCAGATAGCGGCAACCCAGCGAGCGGCAACCCAGCGAGCGGCGCAAACAACGGCAGGGTCAGCTGAGCAGGCGACTGCACAGACACAGGAGCAGGCAACGCACCAGGCAACGGACCGGCATGAGCGTGTAGCGTCCGAGCGGTCGGCCGTGCCTGAGCAGTCCGGCGTGCCTGAGCGGCCCGCCATGCCTGAGCGGCCCGCCATGCCTGAGCAGTCCGGCGTGCCTGAGCGGCCCGCCATGCCTGAGCGGCCCGCCGTGCCTGAGCGGCCCGCCGTGCCTGAGCGGCCCGCAGGTGTCGAACGGGTAGCAGGGCACGAGCGACCGCCGGGTTACGGTCCTACCGGTCGGCCCATGCCTTCGCTGCCCGAGCCAGCACGGCTCACCACGCACGGTCCCGCTCGGGTGGTCGCTGTCTGCAACCAAAAGGGTGGCGTCGGCAAGACCACGACAACCATTAACCTCGGCGCCGCGCTCGCGGAGTACGGTCGCAGGGTGCTGCTGGTGGACTTCGACCCGCAGGGTGCGTTGTCAGTCGGCCTGGGCATTCACCCGTTGCAACTCGAATACACGGTCTACAACCTGCTCATGGATCGCGGCGTGACCCCCGCGGACGTGGTGTTGAAGACCGGTGTGGACGGCATGGACCTGCTGCCGAGCAACATCGATCTGTCGGGCGCCGAGGTACAGCTCGTGCACGAGGTAGGCCGCGAATACGTGCTCGGCGGCGTGCTGGAACCCGTGCTGTCCGAGTACGACGTGCTCCTCATCGACTGCCAGCCTTCGCTCGGCCTGCTCACCGTCAACGCCCTGGCCTGCGCGCACGGCGTGCTGGTGCCACTCGAATGCGAGTACTTCGCGATGCGCGGCGTGGCCCTGCTGATGGAGACGATCGACAAGGTCACGCGCAGGCTGAACCACAAGCTCGCCATCGAAGGGCTACTGGCCACCATGTACGACTCCCGCACGCTGCACTCGCGTGAGGTGCTGTCGAGCATGGTCGACGGTTTTGGCGACACGGTATTTCACACGGTGATCAATCGCACCGTACGCTTCCCCGACGCGACGGTCGCGGGGGAGCCCATCACCCGGTTCGACTCCGCTTCCATGGGCGCGTCCTCGTACCGTGAGCTTGCCAAGGAGGTGCTGGAGCGGTGGAAGGCAGGTCCAGGCGGGTAGGATCGTGTGGATCTGCCGGGCTCTTTCGCTCCACCACCACGACCACCAGCGATGCGTCACCGGTCCAGCACCTGCGCCGCGGCGGGCGCAGCGAAACCACCAGCCGCGAGCGGCACACCGAGAAGATCACTGTGTGTACATCTCCCGCGCTGAGTTGATCGGCCTCGGGCACGTCGGCTTGGCGCTGCGCCAGCTACAACATCGCAGCGGGCCGCGACCGCGTTCGTCGTCCGGGTAGGCGCTCGCAACCCTGCTCGTGGACGGTGCGGCCAGCCTGCCGGTGCGAACGCTATGCGCAAACCAGCACGCCCCGCGGGGCGCGCAGATCACGGGTTGGTTCCGCCGGTGCCGCTGCTGAGACGACGCCTATGCCGCGGAAGAGCCGGCTCACCAGGCGACAGCGAGGTCACCCGGCGGCGGCTCTGGCATCCACCCAGATAATGGACACATGAGCAGATCTGCTCGCCAGCTTGCTGCACAGGCGGGCGAGGTGACACATGAGCTTCGGCCAAAGCTGCGCGGCTGGCTGCATCTCGTCGCCTTTCCCGCAGCGACAATCGCCGGCGTCGTCCTGATGTTACTCGCGCCGACGACAAGGGCATTCGCAGCGGCCACGATCTACACTGCGTGCTCGTCCCTGCTCTTCGGTATCAGCGCCCTCTACCACCGGGCGGCGGTGTCGGCGGCGGCGCGCCGGGTGCTCAAGCGGCTTGACCACTCGAACATCTACCTGATCATCGCCGGCACCTACACGCCGTTCGCGCTGCTTGCCTTGCACGGCGCCGCGCAGGTCGCGGTGCTGGCCACCATCTGGACCGGCGCGGCGCTTGGGCTCACCTTCCGCTTGGTGTGGATCGACGCCCCCCGCTGGCTGTACACACCGCTGTACATCGCGCTCGGCTGGGTCGCGATCTTCGTGCTGCCCGGCCTGGTGCGCGGCGCGGGTGTCGCGGCCACGGTGCTTGTTATCGTCGGCGGGCTCCTCTACACCCTGGGCGGTCTCGTGTATGCCCTCAAGCGTCCGAACCCATCGCCGCAATGGTTCGGCTTCCATGAGGTCTTCCACCTGCTGACAGTGCTCGCGTGGGTGACGCAGTACATCGCGGTGTCGCTGGTCACCTACCGGGCGGGTTGACCTCAGGGTGACCGGATGTGACCTCTGAACGGATGGCTGACGGTTGTTTCATGACGTGGCTGGAAACCCGTACGTGTGAGGCGCGGGTAACCAACCACGATCATGAAATCTGAGCGCCTCGGTGCGCTGGTGGGTCAAGCGAGGTCGAAGGCGCCGTGTTTCGCAGCGGCGGTGAACGTGCGCCACGCGGTCGCCGTAAAGATCAATTTAGCCCCGTCCGGATCTTTTGAATCGCGCACCGCGATCACGCGATGCGGCTCACCCGCGGGACTGGCCGCGGCGACCTCGACGCAGTTGCCGCCGTTCCCGCCGCTCCACGAGGACTTGCGCCAGTCAGGGACGGTGGCGATCTCGACGCAGTTGCCGCCGTTGCCGCCGCTCCACGATGATTTGCGCCATTTGACGTCGTTCAGGTCCATTCCTTCATCACCTTTCTAATTCGATCGAGTGAGGCAGTACTGGATAGCGCCTCGGCCCTTAGCGCGTCGAAATTGAACGCGCAGGACGCCACGGCCTCGGGCCGCCCGACGATGAGGCCCGCCGAGGCGGTTTCCACGTAGAGCGAATCCGTGCCGTCACGGAATGTCGCGATGACGAATCCGCCGGTTAGCCCGGTGTGCGCGCCCACACCGAGCGGCATCACCTGAATCATGATCTTCGGCTGCTCAGCGGCCTCAGCCAGGTACGCGAGCTGCGCATACATGACCTGTGGGCCACCAATAGGCCGGCGCAGGACACTCTCGTCCAGCACCGTCCATAGCATGGGCGGCTCATCTGATGCGAGGACCGCTTGCCGTTCCATCCGGGCGCCGACGTCCTGCTGGACGCGGTCGTCCGGATCCGCAGGCCGCGCCGCCCGCAGGACCGCAGTTGCGTAGTGCTCGATCTGTAACAGCCCGGGGACGAGCAACGGCTCCCAGGACCGCAGCGACGTCGCACCCGCCTCGAGTTCCACGAACGGCCGGAACCACGACGGATAGGCGTGACCCGCTACGAGCCGGTGCAGCCGACCGAGCACGCCCCCGGTTCCGAGCACCTCGTCGCACCGCAGGGCGAAGTCACGGCTCGCCACCCGGCGGCAAGTTTCCACCGCGCCGACGAGCGCCGTGCTGTACGCGATCTTCACGGCGAGCTGTTCCTGCGTGAGGCCCGCCGCGTTGCGGGCCAGCTTCAGTTCCTCCGCGAACACCGCCAGCACCGCATCAGCCCTGCCAGGCCTGCCGCCCATCGCGTCCACCGCCTTGTTCCCAGATATGCGTACTTAGCGTAACGCTGTGGCCCCAGCTTTGTCCACGGGATGGCTCATGTGGTTAGCGTGGACTAGCGGACGAGACAGCCCGCAAGGTGCCCGCCGGATGGGAACGACCCGAGGCGGCCACCGCGCCGCGGATGGCAGGCGGCTGCGGCCTGTCCAGTGAACGTGACCCATGCGACCACCACCGTGAGCAGTACGAACAGCGCAGGAAGCGGCCGCCGCGGCTGGCGGACCCACAGGTCCGCCAGCTGCAGGCTGCCGGTCGCCTCCCGCTGACCGAGGACCAAATCGGTGATGAGACAACCGCTCTGTATGAGTACTACGCGAACGCCAAGCAGACCGCCCCGCGCCCAGCCCAGTTATGGGTGGTAGGCGAGCGCCGCTAGCGCGTGGCCCGTCGAGACCACCAGGTATCGCTGACCACTGTGGGCGTGGCCTGGGCCGGCCCCGGCATCACCCCTTGACCAGGCTGTCTACCGTTGACCTGGGTTCGGCCGATCAGCTCGGTGGCCTGGTCCGGCCGGGTCACCCGCCTGACCGATCTGCGACAGTTCATGCGCGGATGGCCACTGTCACGGAAGGCACCACGACCGGGCGCAGGAACGACGCCCGGGCGTCCCGCCTCCTCGATCCACCGTCGTTCGGGTCCGAGCGCGGCGCAACGGCATGGCACCCGCCGGCTTCGGCTAACGTCGGACCCGTGAGCGGCGCGGCCATCGGCGACGTCGCCGGCGAAACGGCCGGCGCGGCAGGCTTCCAGGTGCATCTCGACGTCTTCGAGGGCCCTTTCGACCTGCTCCTAGCGCTTATCTCCAAACATAAGCTCGACATCACTGAAGTGGCGCTTTCCCAGGTGACCGACGAGTTCATCGCCTACATCTCGGCGCATGGCGGCGCCTGGGACCTGGATCAGACCAGCTACTTCCTGTTGGTCGCGGCCACCCTGCTCGACCTCAAGGCGGCGAGGCTGCTACCTGCGGGTGAGGTGGAGGACGAAGAGGACCTGGCCCTGCTCGAGGCCAGGGATCTGTTGTTCGCGCGGCTCCTTCAATACCGGGCCTATAAGGAGGTGGCAGTCGTACTCGCAGGAAGGATGGCAGAGCAGGCCCGCCGCTTCCCGCGCCGCGCCCTGATGGAGCCCGCCTTCGCCAAGATGCTGCCTGAGGTGCTCGTGGGCCTCGGCGCGGTGGAGTTCGCCGCGCTGGCCGCACGGGTCCTGACGCCCAAACCCGTCCCAGTCGTGTCAATCGAGCACATCCACGCGCCGCGGACGAGCGTGCGTGAGCAGGCCGAACTGCTCGCGGCGCGGTTGCGGGCGCAGCGGCGTGCCACGTTCCGGGCCCTGACGGGCGACTGCGCGGGCACCTACGAGGTAGTCGCGCGCTTCCTCGCATTGCTTGAGCTATACCGAGAGCAGGCTGTCTCGTTCGAGCAGATCCAGCCGCTCGGCGAGCTGCATGTGACCTGGATAGGGCCGGACAACGGCGAGCCGATCAACATCGAAAGCGACGACGAGGAATGAGCGAGAACATGCCTGGCGGCACGGACGCGGGGGGCTCCGGGGGGTTGCCCTCCCGGGCGGGCGCGGACGCGGGGGGCTCCGGGGGGTTGCCCTCCCGGGCGGGCGCGGACGCGGGGGGCT
>Ga0335079_10001149_pt1 | contig 30238 bp, 30 predicted proteins | sample Lox_Sample_33_FD_206719 | JGI IMG/M metagenome (GOLD analysis project Ga0335079, IMG submission 206719) | Soil microbial communities from Loxahatchee National Wildlife Refuge, Florida, United States - Lox_Sample_3.3 | ecosystem: Environmental > Terrestrial > Soil > Wetlands | place: USA...
CGCGCCAGGCCGACCAGAGCAACAGCGGGATCGCCGTAATGATCACAAAAAACAACGTGATCATCGCTAATACGAAACCGACATAGGCACCGCGATCAAAAAGAACCCAGATCGACAATGCGAGCCAAACTGTGAGCCCGACAATCGCTTTATAGACAGCCGGGTGAAGTTCATCATTTATTGGTCGATTGCGCTGACCCGTCTGTGTGTCTCCCGGCATGCTCACGTTACTCTCCTTATAGCTTGGTCGGCTAGAATGTCGGATGTTGCGACGCTTGTGGACGTCGTCTGGAGGTAACGCATCAGCCGTGGTCGAGTTCAGGACCACTTTATTTAGTTCACTAGATGCCGATCTTTCTGCATGGTCGAATTTCAAAAGCCTTTGTCACGACATGCCACGCAGCCTTAAGAAAGATTGCTTCCTCGTAACGGTAAGCTCAATCTGGCCTGCTCGATCTGGCGGTGATCACACGAAATTTACTCCGCCCGGGAACAAATATTTCGAAAACCTAATTCTATCGACAGGACATGGAAATGTTGAATCGCCAAGTTTTACCTATCGAGGAGGGCACAATGCGAAAATGGCGGAATGAACAGATCCTTGATGTCTACAACGTCATTCTCGGCGCTATCCTAATCCTCTCGCCCTGGTTATTCGCGTTTGAACGTGAGCCTGCGCGCTTGGATGCGTGGATGACCGGCATAGCCGTTATGGTGGTATCGATCGCGGCCCTTTGGGTATTTTCAGAATGGGAGGAATGGACGAGGTTGCTCCTCGGTCTCTGGATGATTGTTTCGCCGTGGCTCCTCGGCTTCGCGCATACCGCCGCCATGCATATTGCCATCGGGGTGGGATTAATGGTCGTTTATCTCGCCATCCTCGAGCTGTGGCTGATTCACTACGCGCCAGAGCAAGGTTCGCGTGCGTGACCTTGGCTGCGTCATGTCCCGGCATGCTAATGCGACACATACTTTGGCCAGAGACCACCCCAATGCTCTGAAGTTCCGCAGTTACAACCAATCGGACCGGAAGAGCTGATGTCACATTCGACATAACCATGCAGATGAGCAAAGCCGTAATGAGGACGATAATGATAGCCGCTACGGCGGGTGCTTTGCTGAGTACGTCGCCCGTTGGACGGACGCAGAGTTTTGGAAAGGCAACTCACGGTAAAGATTCGGAATTTTCGCCTAATCTAAAGGTACTTGCTCAAGCGTCGGTAAAAAATGAAGTTATTAGGCAAAGCCTTAATGATACAGCAGCTGAGTTTGAGCGCATCGCGACGTTAGCCGCCAAACGCCAATCCGATCCAGCTGCAAACAGTCTTGGCGCTATTACTGCGGTAGTTAATAAACTTAAGGGGGCCGCGCCGGATCAGATTTACCGCAATCTCGCCGATCGAATATCCGACATGAGTGAAGCTCAAAAGAATGGAGATTTTGAGGGCGTGGCACTTGCCGCGGCCGAAGGCTATCGTACCGCACGTTTGGCACAAGATCCCGCGCATCTTGCGGCGCCGGTCGAGGTGTACATGCTTGAATACACCGGCTTGAAAGCATTGGCGCTTGCCGGCGCTGATTCGCCAGACTGGAGCCGCCTAGCCGCAATTAACGAGGAAACGTCGAATTACTGGGCGGAGATTTCACCGCGTGTCAAACAGATCGCGCTCCGCAATTTAACTGACAGAATCATATCTGGATTCAAACTCGCTTTGGCGCAAGCTAACGTAACTGAATTACGTTTCGTCATTAAACTGCAGTTTGATGCGGCCAATCTTCTTAAGAGCGACCTCATTAAGCAGAAAGGCTGACGCACGAACTATTGGTAGTTGTACTGACGCCGGTTTCCGCCGGTTTTTCGTCCACTGACAAGGCTCTCTTGAGCGTTTTGATCCCGTGGGCAACGTCACTCTTCAGTTCCGATAGCTTGCCGCCCGTTGTCCGCTAAAGGCCCAAAGCGGATTTATACTACTGCATGCTGCCGAGTGCGCCGGAGCCGGCAGCCGCTAGTCCAAGCGCCGTTGCGTCTAACTCAACCGCTTCAGCAATACCGGCCTCGACCTTGCGCCGGTAGGTTAACCAGTAGCCACCAATACGACGATACAGAGCCACCCGCCTTTAGGAAAAGCGCAGCTACAACTTAACTCACACATAAAGTCCGGGCCGCTCCTTGTTGAGGTTGGTGACGAGTGTGAGCGGCCCGGCTGGCGACCTTGGCGCATGCTCAACCACCGTCGGCTCAAATCCTGCGGCCTTCAGCCAGTAGGCAAGCGTTGGTCCGCCAATCCCTGCGCCCGAGATCAGCACAGTTTTGCCAATCATGGTCGACACCTAACTATTCGGCACATATCAAGGAAGCCAGTTTGGACGTGATGTCGCACCCGCAATTATGATTAGAATCTCATTGAGTTCTCAAAGGCGAAGCAATGTGTGGTTCCCCTTTGGCTGCTAATTGCGAGCACCATTGGGTTCGGTCGGACAGCCTTGAGCTGCCGCTGAAACATTTTGAACGCCGTAGCGTTGATAATTAGGGGCGACTCCTCACACGTTATTGGAGACCCTTATGAAAATTGGAAAAAATCTAACCGTCGTTAGCATCGCGTTCCTCTCTGGCCTCTCAATAGCAACGGTCGCCAGGGCCGCCGGCGGTATGTCGAGCGAATCCACCGCCAAATCGCCATCAATGTCCGCGCTTAGCGACCGATTGTCACTGACGAACGGACAGCAGAAGACGGTGTGGCAAGACATCAACAAGCAAGCGACAAAAGAAAAGTCACCAGCGGGTTTTGAGCCCAAAGTAGGTGCTGTATTGCCGGATCGGTTGATAACGCACCCCATTCCAATGACAACGTCCAGCAAAATACCTGAGTTGCGACGGTATCAATATGCATTGCTGGGCGGTAACAAGCTGCTAATCGTCAATCCAAACGATAACAAAGTGGCAGACGTCATAGTGAGATAGTCGCAAATAAGCTCTGGAATGGGAGCCTCTCGCCCAAAGATGTAGTGGCCGAAGCTCGGCGCAACAGTACGGATTCTCGGCCGACGCGGCGGCAACACTCGCCGGCCGATGATCTGGAAAATATCGTGGGGACGACGTTTGGAGTCGACGCTTTGATACGCGCGCTAACTGTCCAACCCGGTCTCGTTAATTCGATTGAACTCGAGTACGTTCCGCCTCCGCCGAATTCGGACGGAGCTTTGCTGGTGCGCGCACGAGCGCTCGGCATCTGCGGTACGGATCGCGCAATTGTCGCCGGCGACTATGGTTGGGCGCCACCCGGTCACCGCCGGTTAATCCTTGGACATGAATCGCTTGGGGAAGTCGAGGCTGCTCCGGGCGCGAGTGGCTTTTCGCGTGGTGATATTATTGTCGGTATCGTCCGTCGTCCCGATCCGATGCCATGTTCGGCGTGCGCGGTTGGCGAATGGGATATGTGCCGGAACGGACTTTACACTGAGCGGGGCATTAAGCAGCGCAACGGTTACGGCGCCGAGCGCTTTCGTCTTGAGCCTGAATTTGCTGTAAAGGTTGATCGGAGTCTTGGCATTCTAGGGGTCCTGCTTGAGCCCACCAGTGTTGTCGCCAAGGCCTGGGACCAGGTCGAACAAATCGGTCGCCGGACCCATTGGTGGCCGCGCACAGTGCTTGTCACCGGAGCGGGGCCAATTGGTCTGCTAGCGGCTCTCCTCGGCAAGCAACGCGGTTTTGACATCCACGTATTTGACCGTGAGGAGGCTGGCACCAAGCCAATGCTTGTGCGGGAGCTCGGCGGGACCTATCACGTGGGAGATCTCGGCACACTCAAACCGGACATCGTGATGGAATGTACCGGTGCCGGCTCGGTTGTGCTTGAGGTTATTCGCCGCGTTGCACCCGACGGGATTGTCTGCCTCACCGGCGTTTCTTCCGGTGGACACAAGATCAAATTTGATATTGGCGATCTCAACCGCGAAGTCGTACTTGAGAACGGTTTGGTATTTGGTTCCGTTAATGCCAACCGCCGTCACTATCAACTTGCCGGCAGCGCCCTCGCGGATTCAAACAAGGACTGGCTCGGCCAGCTAATCACGCGACGCGTGCCGCTTTCGCGCTGGCGCGAAGCATTGAAAAGGCGAACAGACGACATCAAGGTAGTTATCGATTTCACCACATAAGGACACAATGGCATCCCGCATCGAAAATTATGCACTGATCGGTGATCTGGAAACGGCCGCCCTTGTTGGCCGCGACGGCTCTATCGATTGGCTTTGTTGGCCGCGTTTTGATTCCGGCGCTTGCTTTGCAGCCCTTCTTGGTACGCCGGAACATGGACGTTGGATGATTGCTCCGCGGCGCGACCCTGTGCGGGTCACGCGGCGATATCGCCCGAATACCCTGATCCTGGAATCCCGTTTCGAGACCGAGGAGGGCGTGGTTACACTGGTCGACTTTATGCCGCCGCGTGGACTTGGTTCTCACATAGTGCGCCTAGTGATTGGTGACCGCGGCAGCGTGAACTTACGTACCGAACTAGTCATTCGTTTTGGCTATGGGGCCACAATACCGTGGGTGACTCGCCTCGATGATCAGACTCTGCGCGGCATCGCTGGACCAGATATGGTCTTGATGAGGTCCGCGACCCATCTGCGCGGTGAAAACTTCAAGACGGTCGGCGAATTCACTGTTAGCGCCGGTGAGGTGATGCCATTTGTGCTGACCTATGCTCCGTCGCACTTAAGCCCACCCAAACCGGTCGAACCCAACCATGCGTTGGCCTCAACCGAGCGATTCTGGACAAAATGGGCGGCAAAGAGCCAGATCGGCGGGACATGGGCAGACGCTGTAACGCGGTCGCTCATCACCTTAAAGGCACTGACTTATGCGCCGACCGGTGGAATGGTAGCCGCGCCTACCACGTCGTTACCGGAGCAGATCGGTGGCGAACGCAACTGGGATTATCGCTTTTGCTGGCTGCGCGACGCGACGTTCACTCTGCTTGCTCTCATGAATGCCGGCTTTTACGAAGAAGCAAACAATTGGCGCGAATGGCTTTTGCGTGCGGTTGCCGGCGATCCCCAACAGATGCAGACCGTGTATGGGATCGCCGGCGAGCGGCGGTTGTCGGAATGGGAGGTCGACTGGCTTCCAGGCTACAAACGGTCTTCTCCGGTCCGGGTCGGCAACGCGGCTCATAACCAGCTGCAACTCGATGTCTTCGGCGAGATGATGGACGCGCTGCATCAGGTTCGGCTCAACGGACTCGCAGCAAGCGAGTCACGTTGGGAGATGCAGAAAGAGTTCATTGCGCATCTGCAGTGTGTCTGGGCGGATATGGATAATGGGATTTGGGAGGTTCGCGGGGAACGGCAACATTTCACCTATTCGAAGGCAATGTCGTGGGTTGCCTACGATCGGACTATCAAGAGTGCAGAGAGCTTCGGTCTGGACGGACCGGTCGAGCAGTGGCGAAAAATTCGTACTGCGATCCACGCCGACGTGTGTCGCCGAGGATTTGACAAGACGCTCGGCAGCTTCGTGCGCTCGTACGGATCCAAGCAGCTTGATGCGAGCTTGCTGCTGCTACCGATGATTGGATTTTTGCCGGGTGATGACGCGCGGATTTGTGGGACCGTCGAAGCAATCGAACGTGCGCTCGTCACTGACGGGCTGGTACGCCGCTATAATACCGATGAAACGGACGATGGACTACCGGCGGGCGAGGGAGCCTTTCTGGCCTGCAGTTTTTGGCTGGCTGACGCATATGTCATGCTCGGCCGGCGCGACGAAGCCTGCCAATTGTTCGAACAGTTATTGTCGCTTCGTAACGATGTTGGTCTACTTAGTGAAGAATACGACCCGTGCCACGCCCGGCTTGTCGGAAATTTTCCTCAAGCCTTTTCGCATTTGGCATTGGTCAATACCGCGAGCAATCTCTGCCATTTTGATAAGCCTGCGGAGCAGCGAGCGCAACATCGCGTAAAGAATTCAAGCTCGCATTTAACGGCTTCTCGCTAGCTACCCTTAAAGTAACGCAACCAGGTGGCCGTCGCAGCTCATTTTGCCACGAGAGTTTTGCATTCTCCGCCGCTCACAATTTCGTGACTCCTAGTCCAATTGCACGGCGTAGATCGCCAAACGCGCATTACATTAAAAACTTTCAATCATCGAGACAGGTTGACGTAATGAGCACGCACTATCTTCTATTCGAACGCCGTGGACATTCACGTCCAATTTTTCGATGGAGACCACATGAGACGAATAAATTCTCCTAGCCGGAAATGTCTACCATTGCGTCGTTTCGCACTTCTCGCTTCAGTCGCCGGCCTTGGTGTTGCCGGTGTGGTCGCCGGACCTCTGAGCTATCGAGTCCTAAGCCTTCCTTCCTGGACATCATCCGCCCAGGCGGCCGACGCCGCACAGGCGCCAGCAGGTTTCGCCGATCTGGTGGCAAAAGTTAAGCCGGCCGTTATTTCGGTGCGCGTTAAGATTGAACAGTCAGCCAACACTACGGGTATGGACCAGAGTGACGACAATGCTAACCCGTTCGCGCCTGGTTCACCGATGGAGAAATTCTTTAAACAGTTCGGATTCCCAAACCTGCCGAACGGAATGGCGTCAGGCAAGCGGCTCATTAGCGGCGAAGGCTCCGGCTTCTTTATTTCGGCCGATGGATATGCAGTGACCAATAACCATGTGGTCGATCATGCCAAAACCGTGCAGGTCAAGACTGACGATGGCTCCGCCTACAAGGCCAAGGTTATCGGCACCGACCCGAAGACAGACCTTGCCTTGATCAAGGTCGAGTCGGACAAAACCTTCCCCTATGTGAATTTCGCCGAGCACGACCCCCGCGTCGGCGACTGGGTTGTCGCGGTTGGCAATCCGTTCGGACTCGGGGGCACTGTCACTGCCGGCATCGTGTCAGCACGTGGGCGCGACATCGGCTCCGGTCCTTATGACGACTACATCCAGATCGACGCGCCGATTAACAAGGGAAATTCTGGCGGGCCAGCGTTCAACGTCAACGGTAATGTGATTGGCGTTAATACCGCAATCTTTTCACCGTCCGGTGGCTCGGTCGGGATCGGTTTCGACATTCCGGCTAATACGGCAAAAATGGTGGTGACTCAGCTCAAGGAGCATGGTCACGTCAACCGCGCATGGCTGGGCGTGCAGATCCAACCAGTCACGACCGACATTGCCGACAGCCTTGGCATGAAGAAGGCGGAGGGCGCGCTCGTCGATCAACCGCAGCCAGGCAGTCCGGCCGCCAAGGCCGGCATCGAGGCAGGCGACGTGATCACCACAATCAACGACAAGCCGGTCAAAGGCTCACGCGAGTTGGCGCAGACCATCGGTATGATGACGCCTGGCACCACCATCAAGCTCACGTTGCTGCACAAGGGTGAAGCCAAGAATATGCAGCTGACTCTGGGCAAGATGCCAAACGATCAGGCAGCCAATGCCGAAACGAATAGCAAGAGCTCGGAGAATGGCATCCCGCATCTCGGCCTGACGCTTGCGCCTGCAAGCGACGTCGCCGGCGCGGGCGGCAAAGGGGTGGCGGTGGTTGGTGTCGATCCCGATGGGCCGGCCGCTGAGCATGGGTTCGCAACCGGTGACGTGATTCTCGACGTCGGAGGCAAGACCGTCGCCAACGCCGCAGATGTGCGCAAGGCGATGAGCGAAGCGCGCGCCAGCGGAAAGCACGACGTGCTAATGCGGGTAAAGACGGCCGATGGAACAAGGTTTGTTGCGTTGCCGATCGGCAAGACCTGAGAGACAAAGGAGAGGCTTTGGCCGACGTGTCGTTCGCGCGAGCAAAGGGACGCGGCTTTAGGCTCATCCGCACGCCAACTTGGTTTGGGGGCGTCGATGTAAGGAGATTATCATGCTTAAAAAGAGACGGAGACAAGAAGCGATTATCGACTTTACCAAACTCGCACTTGCAGTGTTTCTGATGTTGACGCCGTGGGTCTTCGGCTTTACTTCAGCCGCACTAGCAACTGGAAACGCGTGGATTAGTGGCGCCGTGATCGGCTCTGTGTCGGTTGCAGCAATCTTCGCATTAGCGGAATGGGAAGAGTGGGTCAGCTTGATATTCGGCGCGTGGGTTGCGATTTCGCCATGGCTGCTCGGATACCACGCGACCGTCATATCCGCCATGCGGGCCAATGCTGCAATTGGCATTGCCGTCGTGCTCTTGGCGGCTGCCGAGTTGGCAATGATAGATCGTAGTCCCCCGCATGTGACAGCCTGAACTAGAATATTTGCGAGCTGGGCGGCCTCGCAAAAAAGCAAAGCGAATTATGTTCAAGGGACTAACACGTAAAAACTAAAGCAATTTCAAGACTGGTACTGACCGCACCACTACCCGATCGCTCTGAGCGAATTCATCTCTTGGTGCCGACGGATGATCTAACGGCAAGTTAGCCATGCCGGCCGACTCCTTAGGAAGGCGTCTTCATGAAACCTACTAACTCGTTTGCAACGCTCGTTTTCCTCGCTCTTCTCGCCGTCGGCGCAACTCTCATCTACGCGATGTTTGGTATTTCAACCAGTTGGGTGAGCAATTTGGCTATCGCCGCCACCCTTATCGTCGCCATTGTCGTTTCTTTCGCCACAAAAGTTGCGGATCAATGGGACCGGGCCGTTGTCTTGCGACTCGGCCGCTTCCACGTGCTGCGGGGACCGGGGCTGTTTTTCATCGTGCCGATTATCGACGCCATCCCCTATTGGATCGACACTCGGGTAATCACATCGTCATTTACCGCGGAACGTACGCTTACCAAGGATACCGTGCCGGTGAACGTTGACGCGGTGCTGTTCTGGAAAGTCGTGGATCCGATGAAAGCCGCGCTCGATGTCGCGGATTATCGAGGGGCCATCAATTGGGCGGCGCAAACTGCACTTCGTGACGTTATCGGTAAGACTGTCTTGTCTGAAATGCTGGAAGGCCGGGAAAAGATTAGCACTGAATTACAGAAAATCATCGACGAGCGCACAGAACCATGGGGCATCAACGTGATCTCAGTGGAGGTCAAGGACGTGTTGATCCCGTCGGCCCTTGAGGATGCTATGTCGATGCAGGCGCAAGCCGAACGCGAGCGTCAGGCCCGTGTCATCCTAGGTGATTCAGAACGGCAGATTGCCGAGAAATTCGTCGAGGCTGCAAACACCTATGCCGTCGATCCGAACGCTTTCCATTTGCGAGCAATGAACATGCTGTACGAGGGGCTAAAGCAGAATTCCACTATCGTCATTGTGCCTAGCACGGCAGTCGAGAGTATGCAGCTCGGTAACATCAGCGGCCTAACGGCACTTACATTGGGGCTCGGCCAAGATAAAGGCAGGAAACCACCATCCGGTGCACCCGTAGCGCATGGCGCGTGAGTCTGCTTTTTTGCCCCAAAGCGAATATGCTTGGTTGCAGCGCAAATGTCCGTTTCCAGGGGAAAAACGGACATCGCGCAGACGTCCGGCAACGCCATTTCTGTCGACGAACCAAGCAACCACGTTGCGTTCAGGGCAACTGGTTCAACGCGCATGAGTTTGTGTCGGCTGGTTATGCTAGTTGGCGCCGCCGGGATTGATGGACTTAATTACGCTCGACATCGGGCGCGCCTCGGAAAGGCCGCCGCCCATTTCCTTTTCTACCATCGTGACGTATTCCGGCAGTGGTTCGACCGGCTTCTTCGCGACAACCTGCACGATCTTGAAGCCATTGTGTTTGAGATCCTGCAAGATGTCGGCAATTGCCTCGGAGGTCGGGCGCTGGAAGTCGTGCATCAGAATGATGCCCTTGCCGTGCTTGTTGAGCCGGTCCATCACCGCTTGGCGAACCTGCTCTGGATGTCGCGCTTTGAAGTCGAACGTATCCCAGTCGGTGGAGAATATGGCGATGTTGCGGGAGGCGAGATACTTCTCGATCTCCGGTGGATTATGGAGAGCCGGAAACCGGAAGAAGGGAGCGATTGGCTTGTTGCCGGCAGCGATACTTACGGCCGCGATACCTTTCTCGACCTCAGCCTTTGCATCCTCGAAGGGCATTTTCGTCAGATCTTTGTGCGACCACGTGTGCGAGCCGACTGTCATGCCTGCCGCAAAGTCCTTCTTCAGGATCTCGGGATGCCAGCCAGCATGCTCACCGATCGGAAAGAACATGGCTTTGGTGCACTCGTCGGCCAGCGCCTTGAGCACGCGTTCGGTGTTTCCAGGCCATGGGCCGTCATCGAATGTCAGCACGACTTCATGATCCTTTAGGAAGTCGTAAGCCTTGAAGTTCTGAAAGCCGAAGCCGGGCCCGCCAGTGGTGTCGATCTCAACTACGCGCGCAACGCCGAGTGCATTCGGATTGTCGCATTTCTCGTTTGTCACGGACGGATACGTAGAAGGAGTCTGCTGGGCGTTGGCACCATTGGCCCAGATGGATGCGGCCGAAATGAAGATCGCCATAGCTACCGTCAAGGGGCGCATTAGGTCCTTCATCTCTCGCAGACGTTGTTCAACTACGCTTGCAACTCCGGCCGTGGAACTTTGTTCCCAGCAAATTTACTACGGAACAGATAATTCATCTCTCAAGAACACGGAAACCTGGTCGACAGAAAATTTCGCCCGCTTTACCAGGGTAGAGACACACGTTCTGCCTCATTACGAAAGAAGACCACCAAAAAATCCGAACCGCTCCAGTGAAATGGCAACGGAGTGAGCGCCCAGGCGAAGATTATTGCGTCACTCGGCTACCGCAGACGGCGGCTGTATAGTTCCATGTGCTAAGGAGCAATGAGCGTAAGTGTAGATGCGGTTTAAAGTTACTCTTCGCCGATAATTTTCATTGTGAACTTTCGGTAATGTGGGCGAGACAAAACAGTGCACCGCGGCCCCATCTTCACCCAACACTAAACCTCAACTCGGCATGTCACCGACGGCCCGCAACGCCGTCGGCGACTTACCACCAAGGTTTAGCGGCATTACCGAGTTATTGAAGGATTACAAGCCATTCGTCATCATCTTCAAACTGGATCCGTCGCTGTTCTAACGCATTCCCCGCTGCATGTAGCGCAACGACGGCGAGAGCCGCCATCCGGCGCTTTTGTTCGGGGCTAAGGGTGGCATAAAGGGGGCGCCACGCACCTGCGAGTTTCTTTAGGTCGGCCGATCGTTGCGCCAAGGCTTCGGCACGGCGATCTAAAAAGTCGACAGGGTCACGATTGCGGAGGATTTCGAGAGCACTTTCGTCACTCCCTTTGCCGACCGTTTCCGCTATCTTTGCGATACGGGCCTGTCGGTCTCCCGCTCTGACTCGAATTGCATCCTCAACAGCTGGCCAATATTTCATCTGGTCAGGTGTTAGCTGCAACGCAGCCTTGATTATCTCAATCCGGGCGTCGGTTAATTTGGCTAGGTCCGCTGGGTTCATGTGCGCTGGTCCCATCGCGGAAGGGGCCTGCGCATAAGCAACTGGAGATGCGGCGAGGAAGAGTGTCGTCACTGCAGCTGCGGCCACTGTTTTCATCATTGAGGATCTCCATTGAGTTGTAGCCACCCAGGAGCCCCAGCAACGCGGACGGTTTGGAGCTTTACGCTGCCAATGTGTCTTCAATGTATCAGGCTCACGCCGCCTGACATCAAACCCGCGTGAGCACATCTTTTGCGGCTCGTCCGGCCAAATGCACCCGCATCCGGGGCAAACTTGGTAATTTGCCCGGTCACTACGGTTTGCTTGTTGGCGCGGCGGCGCGCGTTCTAAGCGGTGGCCGCGCCTGGCACAGGGGCAAAGTCAGGCGGCGATCACGATTTCTTGCCCACTTGATCAACACTGGCCTTGAATTTTTCCATATTCACCTGATTGCCCTCAGTGACGGTGCTAAGCAGTCGAATAAAACCGGCTACCGCGATAGCATCGTGAATTTCCTCATCCGATGCGCCTGCATTTTTGGCGTATTGGGTTTGGGCGTAGATACAGTAAACACAGGGGATCTGCGCAGCGACCCCGAGGCCGATGAGATACTTCTCTTTCGGATTAAGTGGGCTTTTCGCACCCATCAGCTCTTGATAGGCGCTCCAAACGCCTTGAGTTGATTTCGGGAGATTCTGCTGGATATACCACGGCAGCGGGTGGGTTTGCGTTGGCTGGTCTTGTGCTAGGGCAACATTGCCAATCCCGAGCACAACCAATGCCGCGGCAACCGTGAAGATGCGTTTCTTCATAGCTGTCTCCAAAATTAGCGCCCCACAAGAGAGCTCGAGTAAACGCAATTACGATTGGGGCGGTTCCCAGCGTGCGACGATTTGGCCGAGCGAGCCTCAGGACGTGTGTGAGGCGGACATGAGCTTGCGCGATGCAAATTGGCAAACCCAATCTGCGTCCGTTGATAGCTTTCCGTTTATGCGTTGGCGTCAATTTCCGCGCGTCGAGCGCACATTAAAATTCGGCAATGGGTCCGCTACTGGGTAATAAAAAAGCCTCGCGCATGTTTCGTGGAGTCGTCGCGCGGGAAGCCCATGCAGGCAGCCCAATGTGCGAGAAACATTGCTATGTATCGAACGCCGACTAACGAACTTAAATTTCTGTAATGATCGTTTTGACGCTGATTTGGCATTAAAGTCCCCTAGAAATTCTCTGTTAGGAGGACGTGATGCTGAACGAGACAGCAATTGCTACTCTAAAATCTGAACTTCGCGGCGAGCTTATCGAGCCAAACGACACGCGTTACGACGCGATTAGAAAAGTCTACAACGCAATGATTGACCGCAGGCCGCGGCTGATCGCGCGCTGTACCGATGTGGCGGATGTTATTGCGGCAGTAAAGTTTGGTCGAGAACACAAGTTGCCCTTGTCCATTCGTGGGGCGGTCACAATGCGGCCGGTTTGGGAATTTGCGATGACGGTCTTGTCATCGACCTTTCACCGATAAAGTATGTCCGCGTTGACCCTAAAAAGCGCACGGTTCTTGTCGGCGGCGGAGCGCTGTGGGCAGATGTGGATCACGCAACACATGCATTCGGTCTCGCGGTTCCGGCGGGGATTATTTCAACGACTGGTGTGGGCGGTCTCACGCTTGGCGGCGGGATCGGTCACTTGACGCGGCAATGCGGTCTTACGATCGATAATCTTCTGGCTGTTGACGTGGTTCTCGCCGACGGACGCTTTGTCACAGCGAATGCCAATGAAAACCCCGATCTTTTCTGGGCTGTGCGGGGAGGCGGGGGAAATTATGGAGTTGTCACGTCCTTTCTCTTCAAAGCACATCCCATTCACACAGACTACGCGGGTCCAATGCTTTGGCCGATGGAAGCCGCGCCAGAAATCCTGCGATGGTATCGAGACTTCATCGTCAAGGCGCCTAACAATCTTAGTGGCTTTTTCGCGTTCCTCACCGTTCCTCCGGGTCCACCCTTTCCCGAACATCTGCACAACAAAAAGATGTGTGGCATCGTGTGGTGTTACACCGGACCGCTCGATAAGGCTGAGCGGGTGTTCAAGCCGATACGGAAATTTAAGCCGCCAGCACTAGATTTGGTCGGTCCGATCCCTCACCCGGCGCTTCAGAGCATGTTCGACGCGCTCTATCCGCCTGGGCTGCAATGGTACTGGAAGGCTGACTTCGTACGAAAGTTGACCGATGAGGCAGTTGCCCTCCACGCAAAGCACGGCGCGTTGCTGCCGACCATGCACTCGACGATGCACCTCTATCCGATCGACGGCAAAGCACGTTCCGTTAAGAATGGTGCAACGCCCTGGTCGTACCGCGACGCCAATTGGGCCGGGGTTATGGTCGGTGTCGACCCAAATCCGGCGAACAAAGAGAGGATTTCCGGCTGGGCCAAAGACTATTGGACCGCGCTGCATCCTCATTCGGCGGGAGGTGCTTACATAAATTTCATGATGGATGAAGGTGCGGATCGGGTTCGGGCGACATATGGCAAGAGCTACGACCGCCTGGCCAAAATCAAGAAGCGTTACGATCCAGCAAACCTGTTCCGCGTGAATCAGAACATCGCGCCGGCCAAGTAAGGCAACCGACGTCCGCTATTGGCCCAAAGCAGACATTGCGAGTTGCACCGCACATGTCCGCTTTCGGATGCAAAGCGGACATGACTTTGTGCGAAAATCCGCTTTTGCGGTCGCTATAGAAGCTAAAGCGGACATGGGATTTTGCAGTGCGGACGTCTGGTTATGAAACCACCGCCCAAAGCGGACGTTCCTAGTTGCATCGACATGTCTGCATTCGACCCGAAGTCAGCATTTCCGGTCTCAGCAAGAATTCCAGGATGTTTGACCGCGACATCTTGTCCAACGCGGGGTTGCTTTAGCAACCGACGAGCACCAGTTTTCTCTGTATGACTGCCCAAACCGTGCTGATCTCGGGTGCTGGGATTGGCGGACCAACGCTTGCCTACTGGCTAAAAGCAGCTGGTTTCGAGCCGACGATCATCGAGCACGCACCCGCGTTGCGCAGTGGCGGATATGTTATCGATTTCTGGGGCCTCGGCTACGACGTTGCCGAACGCATGGGTCTATCGGATAAAATTAATCGTGCAGGCTACCACATTCGTGAAATGCGGGTCGTGAACGGCAAAGGCGAGCGCATCTCTGGCTTTGGAACAAACGTCTTTCGTGAGCTCACCGGTGGACGCTACGTAACAATCGGGCGAAGCGATCTGTCACGATTGTTATTCGACAAAATAAAAAACCATACAGAGATTGTCTTTGGCGATGAGGTCGTCGGCCTACAAGAACGGGCCAATTTTGTGCAAGTTATGTTCAAACACGGCGGTCGACGCCGCTTCGATTTGGTCATTGGCGCGGATGGCCTTCACTCGGCTGTTCGCCGTGTCGTGTTCGGCTCTCAGGACCGATTCGAGAAGCGGCTTGGCTACATCGTTGCCGCTTTTGAGACCAGCGGGTACAGGCCACGCGACGAGGACGTTTATGTAACGTATTGCCGGCCGGGGCGAATGCTTGGGCGCGTAGCATTGAACAAGGATCGAACACTATTTCTGTTTGTTTTTGCTAAAGACAGCGGTGCGCGATCGGACATGTTTGACCCGACCACTCAAAAAGCACTTCTGCGCGATGTGTTTGACGACGGAAAATGGGAAACCTCACGCATTCTGGCTGCATTGGAGCGTACGCAGGACCTCTATTTCGACCGGGTCAGCCAGATCAAAATGCCAAGTTGGTCTCAGGGGCGCGTCGCATTGGTGGGCGATGCGGCCTTTTGCGTATCCCTCATGGCAGGCCAAGGTTCGGCGCTAGCGATGATGGGCGCCTATGTGCTCGCAGGTGAACTCGCCAAGGCCGCCGGTCAGCATGAAATTGCTTATGCCAGTTATGAGAAGCTCTTGCGAGGATTCGTTGAAAAGAAACAGCGGGGCGCGAAACGTTTCGCAACAGCCTTCGCGCCGAAGACACGGCTAGGACTGTTCTTCCGCAATCAAGTGATCAGGGCTGCAGCCATTCCGGGGCTCGCTCGACTTACATTTGGGCGAGACATTCTCGACAGATTACAGCTTCCTGACTATCAGTGGCCACACCTAACCTAAGTTGGTTCAAAGCGTTGGCTGCGACCGGTCCGAAAGGCTCGATCCTATGTTTGGCATCCCCCGCAGATGTAGCCATTTTGTGTTCGGCATCATTCAGGCTGGGCTGACAAGTTTGATAGCCGCTGGGATCGCCAGCTTCCCATCAGCAAATCCACTGCAGTTTTTTAGCCATTGGTTGTCGTCCTGGCTCGTTGCATGGGTCGCGATGTTGCGGTGGTAGTGTTGGCCGCTCCAGCAATAAGTGCGATCTCGGTCGCACTCACGAGAGATGAGTGAGCGTTGAGTCGGACGTGCGCTCTTTCACCGTACATGTGTGCTAGTACCCAAGGCGCACGACCGCCCCGCCACCGGATCTTTGCCTGTGGTTGAGTAGAGGTTGAAAGATTTCAAAGTTGGCCCCACCTGCCGCGCCGGATATCGATTAGCGGAAAGCGGGGCCATGCTCAGGCAGCGTGGCGGCCTGAGGCCATCTCCTTGACTGCATCGGTGGTCAGCGGCTTGCCGCCGATTCCCCAGTCGCCGCTATCGATCTCATTGATAGTCACGACGGTCACACGGCGAAGGTTTTCACCCTCCACCTGGACCATCGCGTCCGTCACCTTTTCGATGATCTTCTTCTTTGCCTCTGACGAGAACACGCCTTTGATTGCATTGATTTGAACGAGGGGCATTGGTCTTGACCTCTGCAGGGACGCCGCCCTGCAAGTTAAAAAAACAAAGCTGGTCGTTTGTTCCTTCTTGTTTGCCGGGCGAAATGTCGCACGGATTTGATGCACCAATTACAAAAATTCACGTGCAGTCACGAAGCGATGCGCGCAAGCTTGAACAGTCAACGAGGGGACGACGTCCGCCCTTTTGAGGAGGCGCATATGTCACGATCAATTATTTTAGCCCTCTCGTTCTTTTCGGGGTTAGCACTTTTATCTATTCCTTTGCGCGCTGCCGAGCAGGCGAAATACATTGTCCAGCCGGTGGCGGAAATGAAGATTAAGCAACTTCCAAAAGGCGATCTGTATTGGCATGTCGAGAGCTTTCCGACATTGGATAAAGCGAAAGCTGCCGCACCGCCTTATCGCTGGAACCCCGACACTGTCAGCTATGACGGCTTGCCTGCGCTGACTGCTGAGGTCGCCGGCAAAGCGTGGCTCTTCATACTTGGTCCGAAGGGTGGGGCAACGGCCGGAGGAGCGAAGGTCGCGGAGATTGGGCCCGTTCCCTCACTCAGCGCGTCGGAATACCTCCTGCGCGTGAACTACGGCCACGGGCCACCGGGTGCGACGACGCCAGTGCATATGCATCCCGGCTCCGAGTCATTCTATGTAATCGCTGGCAAGTTGGGCCAACGGACCCCGCAGGGCGTGATGAACGTCGAGGCTGGGCACTCGATGAACGGACATCCGGCCGGAATGACAATGGAAGTTTTCAACAGTGGGACGACAGAACTAGATGCACTCATCATGTTTGTCGTCGATGCGACCAAGCCGTTCTCGGTGCCGGCCAAATTCGAATAAAGTAATCGTCTCGATTGCGATTGCGCGTGCGCCGAACATGAGACGACATGAGTTCGTTACGCTGATAATGTCCGGGCCCGAAGCGGACATAGCTAATCCAGCGACGCACGCGTCCCTTTCTCAGGGGCAAAGCAGACGGACCTGTCGCACTTGCAACTATCCACCGGTGACCAATGCAGACATTCTCGTTTTTCTTGTGGTTCCATAGTTTCTGACTGCAAAATTACGACGCTCGCAAACGGCCGCTAGCCTTGGTTCCTCGGAATCGCGAAAGTGGTCTCGATGACATGTGCTTTGTCGGCGAGGTCTAAGCAGATTGCGACGAGAGCCTCGTGCGTGCGCGCATCTGGACAACTGCGACCAATTTTGTCGAGGCGCGTGGATACGTTTCGAAGATATACCGCAATCCCATATTCAGTAGCTTTGCCTTGCATCGTGCTCGTTTGCTGCATGCCAAATCCCCACGCTTCCGCAGCCCGTTTGTCTGCAAGACTAATTTACGCCAAATTTATACGCCTATGCTAGGACGAATTAACAAGCATTCACAAAAAGTTAGGGGCGCCGTCTTGGGTGGGGTTTGGACCAAGATCGCGCAATGCTGGCGGTTGCCTGGAATCGTCTGCCGCTGACTCGAATTGGATACTCAATGCAAAACAGCCACTCACCCAGAACCGCAGCCAAAGATCTCAGGCTCCTATTCAGGTCGGGGTCGACCCGCTATCAACGGCGGTTGGGGCGATAAGAAACAAGCCGGGATTCGCCATGCGTATAAGTCACCGCACCCAATGGGTGCCGGTAGCAATGCTTTGTTGCGCGCTATTGCTCGCTCCCGCGATATGGAACGGCTTTCCGCTCCTTCAATATGATACGGGTGGTTATCTTGCACGTTGGTACGAAGGCTACCTCGTGCCCAGCCGCGCCGTGGCTTATGGGCTTTTTCTTCATTTTGGATCATTGGGCGCCTTCTGGCCGGTTGTTGTCACTCAAGCAGCATTATCGGTCTGGGTTATCGCGTTGGTTTTGCGCGCGCACGGATTTGGCAAACAGCCCTGGATTTTGCTTTCGGTGACAACCGCGTTGACCGTTTTCTCTACGCTCCCTTGGCTCACGTCGATCCTTCTCACCGATATTTTTGCTGGGCTTGCCGTGCTGGGGCTTTATCTCTTGCTGCTGAGGCCGAGCGCTCTCACACGTGGTGAGCGCTTCGCTATGTTTATGTTGATCGCGATCTCCGCGGCAACTCATAGCGCAACGATCGCCCTCTTGGTGGCTCTGATTCTTCCTGCCGTTCTATTGTCAATTGTTCAGCCGCATCGGATGCCATTACAACGAGTCGGCTATGCCGCGCTGGCAGTGACACTCGGTGCGGCGCTCGTGTTTATGGCGAACTTTGCTCTGACAAAACGTCTCACCTGGACCCCCGGCGGCTTCGCGTTGTCGTTTGGTCGCATGCTGCAAGATGGCATCGTCTATAAATATCTCGATGAACACTGCCCCGATTCCAAGCTAAGCCTCTGTTCATACAAGGACGAACTTCCGAGCGACGCCGATGTCTGGTTCTGGGGCAGCCCGTTGTTCAACAAGCTCGGTCGCTTTGCTGGGCTAGGCGAAGAAATGGAAACTATCACAATCAACTGCATGTTGGCGTACCCTTCCTTACAATTGCGAGCTGCTGGCGTTGCAACGATAAGGCAGTTGATGGCTGTGCATACGGGCGAAGGCGTCGTTAATAAAATTTGGCATACGTATGGGGTCATTGAGCGGTATACGCCAAAGGTGGCTCCGCTTATGCGCTCGGCTCGCCAGCAGAGAGGCCAAATTTCATTCATCACTATCAATTGGTTGCACTACCCAGTAGCCCTGATCTCGATGGCACTGTTGCCGGTCATTATTTTCCTCGCCCATCGGGAAAAGATCCCTGATGCGGGTGAATTAGCGGCGATGTGCACATTGGCTTTACTTGCAAATGCCTTTATCTGCGGGGCATTGTCGAACCCGCATGATCGTTACGGCGCAAGGCTAATTTGGATTGCGGCACTCGCGTGCATCATCACGTTTTTGCGTCTCGCCAGTCGGCTTGGAGTGCGCGGAAGCGTGGAAAAGCCTTAGACATCAAAAGTACGTTGTCCGCCTTGTCCTTTAGCGAACACCAATCAGTGCATTTCACTCTTAATTTGGGTGGGTATAGCGGACATTGCACGGATGACTGGGCAGACTAATAGCCCGAGAGAAGATATCGACACACGCGTCCAAGGGCCCAAACGACAAACATAGTGAGCAAAATAGTTCCGGCGACTACAACGCGCTCGTTGCCCACGTATCCTTCGGCATTAAATGCCGCCAAAACGCCAATCCAGAGTAACCCGCCAGTTAGGACGGAGCAGAACCAGTAGAGGCCGATTCCCAAAACAGCAACCACGTGCGGCTCCGAACATGTCGGGATAAAACGGACACACAATTTCACTGTTTCAAATAACGTCCGGGCCGCTCCCAGTCTGGTCGGCGACCGGGTGAGCGGCCCGGCTGCTAATACACACTCAACTAAGCCACCGTGGACTAGGGGATAAATCCGACGACGGCATTCCGCATTCACGACTGGACGATAAAGAGCGACCGCGTGCGTGGATGCAGCTGACAAAATTACTGCGCGCTACCGATCTCGTTCGTGAATTCTAGGTAATGAATCCGTGACAAATTAGCGCAGGTTTTCGCCCCGTCGCTTACTGAGCGCGGGTCCGTCATGCGAAGTGGGTTAGCGTAAGAGTACGTCGTGCGTGCGTAGGGCGGCGACCTTGCTGCATGTACAAAAAAAGGCGGCCCTCTTACGGCCGCCGAATTTTGCCCAGTCAGTCGTAAATTGCGGCTACTGGAAAAGTTTCATTGCATTGATCAACGTTTGAAGTACGCCAAGTGTCAGTGGGATGCCGACAAAGCCCCACGCCAACACGAGTTGCAGCGTGGAAGTGCCATGTTGATTGGCCTCAGCCATGATTTTTCCTCCCTTATGCGCGAGCGCCGGCCGGCGCCATTCCCAGTTTCTTGGAATGGGAATCGCCGGCCTTCATGTGGAAGCGTTCATTGACGGCTTTGACCAGGAAGTTGCAGATGAATCCAATCACCAGCAAGCCGGCCATAATGTACATGGTTGTGTTGTAAGCCTGTGCTTTGGGTACACCGTGCTCGATTTGATACTGGCGAATATAGTTCACCAGCACTGGCCCAAAAATTCCAGCGGCCGACCATGCCGTGATTAGCAAGCCGTGGATGGCACCGACGTAACGCGTGCCAAACATATCCTTGAGATAGGCTGGCACTGTGGCGAAGCCGCCGCCATACATGCTGATGATAACCACAAAACACAGAACGAACAGCGCGACACTGCCGATCGAGCCGGCGTGCGGCACGCTACAATAGAGGACAAACCCGATTGTGAAGAAGCAGAAATAGGTGGTCTTGCGGCCGATAAGATCGGAAATCGAGGCCCAGAAGAACCGGCCAATCATGTTGAACAGGCTGAGCAGGCCCACGAATCCCGCGGCTGCGATCGGTGTCACTTTGCCGGGGAACATTTCCTGGCTCATTGCCGAAGCCTGCCCCAATACGCCGATGCCGGCCGTCACGTTCAGACAGAGTACCAACCAGATCAGCCAGAACTGCGGCGTCTTTAGCGCGTCATAGACATAAACATCGTTTTTGGTAATTAGTTTCTGAGCTTGCAACGGCGCGACATACCCTTTCGGCTTCCACTCCGGCCGCGGAATGCGAACGATTGCCGCGCCGACCATCATGAAACAGAAATAGACGCATCCCAGAACGATAAATGTTTCGGCGACGCCAACATGGGTCGCGGTTGAGAACTTGGCCATGAGCCACACAGACAACGGAGACGCGATGAAGGCGCCGCCGCCGAAGCCCATGATCGCCATCCCTGTCGCCATGCCCGGGCGGTCGGGAAACCACTTGATCAGCGTCGAGACCGGCGAGATATATCCAATACCGAGACCGAGGCCCCCAAAAAAGCCGTATCCGACGTACACAAGCCAAAGCGTGTGGCTGTAGACGCCGAGCGCCGAGATAAAAAACCCAACGGCCCAGCAGATGCCTGCGGTGAACATGGCGCGTCGTGGCCCGCCTTCTTCGACCCAGCGGCCGAAAATTGCGGCAGACGTACCAAGAAAGAACATCGCAATTGAGAAAATCCAGCCGAGCTGCGTGAGTTTCCAGTCGCCCGGTGCCGATTGAGTGATGCCGATGAGCTTTGTCATAGGTAAATTGAAGACACTCAGCGCGTACGCTTGGCCGATGCACAGATGGATGCAAAGTGCCGCGGGCGGCACCATCCACCGGCTGAAACCGGGCTTGGCGATCGTGTGCTCACGGTCGAGAAATGATAGTGACCCCATCGTTTGTGTGCTCCTCCACCGAATTTCATTTTTCTCGCGCCTTCGTGATGACGTGCGCTTGTTGAGGAGAGAATGCGTTCGCCCTTGCATCAAGTGGGCTAAAGCAATCATGCAATTGCGAACCGCAATTGATCGGCAGGAGTAGGGGACGGCTTGGGCTAGGCCGCCGGCAGAAGCCCGGTCAGAGCGAGGGCGCGTGCTTCCTCGAGCAGGGACGAGATAGCCGGCCGTGCCGGACATAGCTCCGAAGTAACCAACCCGATGGTGTGGTAAACTTCCGGTTCAACGAGCGGGATGGCTCGCAAAGTGTCGGAGAACTCGACAGAATCGAGGGCGGAATTGGGGACGATGCTGGCCCATCTGCCGAGACGGACATACGCCATCAACGCGGTCGGCGAATCTGTTTCCATCAGCGGCGTTGCCTCAATGCCGATGCGGCGCAGGATGCTGTCGACAATACGACGGCTCTGCATGTCGCGCGCGAGCAGGCAAAGCGGGGCTTCCGCGGCCAGTGACCAGGTGACACGATCCGCATCCCCGAACGGCCCACCGGGCGTCGTCAGGAAGAAGTATTCTTCGCGATAAATCGGAACTGAACTCACATCGCCGATCGGCTCGTTGCTCAAATAGGTAACGCCAGCGTCAATTTCGCGTTGACGCAGCATGTTCAGGAGGACGGTCGAAGTGCGGCTCAGCACAGTAAAATGCACGTTTGGGTGCGTCACTTGCAGGGGCATAGTAAGCCTAGCGACAAGCGGCATGGCGGACGGGATAGCCGCAATCCGCAAATGTGATTCCGCGCCGTTTTTCATGCCCAGCAGATCCCGCCGCATCGCACGGGCGTCACTGACCAGCCGATGGGCCCAGACAAGAACCCGCTCGCCTTCCGGCGTAAATCCTTGAAAACGCGAAGCGCGCTTGACTAATGGCGCATTGAGCATTTCCTCAAGGCTTTGGATTCCGAGTGAGAGCGTCGGTTGCGCGACGCCGCAAGCTTCGGCCGCCCGTCCAAAGTGCTGCTCACGTGACAGCGCTATCATGAACTCGAGCTTCTCAAGCATTGCCTTTAGCCATCACTCCATTGAGGATCCCTATAACTTATTCGCGGGCAGCACCGCGTGTAAAGTGCCAATTGCGTCACTGCAATTCGGAACCAGTCGCTTATCCGACTGTCGCTGCTTAAGCGCGAGGATTTATGCTTCCAATTTTCTCATTTAAGAAAACTATCGCGCCACGCTCGCGACGAAAGTGGCATTGACGCAAAGCCATCCGCGATCAGCAATGCCTTCCAATAAATCTGTTCGGCATTTTGCAATCGTTTGCAAAAGTCAGTTCAGATCAAATCTTATAAAGGGAGGAAACAAGAAATGTCGCGCATTAAAAATAAAGACGCGGTGTCGCGTCGCAAGCTACTACAAGCTAGTGCCGGTCTCGCGAGCGGCGTGTTGCTACCGCAGACCTTCACATTTCCCGCATTTGCAGTTGGGATGGCTGACCATCCGCCCCTCGGTACGTGGCCGGAGGGCTCGAAAGGCAACACTGTTACCATCGGCGCTACCGTCCCGCGCACCGGCACCTATGCGGTGCAGGGCGAGGATGAGCTCAAGGGTATGCAGCTTGCCGTCGAACACATCAATGAAGGCCATCCGCTGATAAAGAAGATCGCACCGAAGGTCTCCAAGGGCGTGCTGGGGAAGCAAGTAAATCTCGTCGTCGCAGATTCCGGCGCCAAGCCGAACCAGGCGGTCCAAGAACAGCAAACCTTCATCAACGAGAACAAGATTGTCGCAATGACAGGCTCGACGTCGTCGGCGGTTGCGGTCGCGCTCAACAAGTTCGCCGAGCGTGAGAAGATCCTCTATTTGGTGGCGATCTCCGGTTCCAACGATACCACGGGCAAGGACTGCGTGCGTTATTCATTCCGCCAGTGCTTCTACGGCGAGACCGCGGCGAACGCGATCGGCCCGGTGTTGGTGAAGACCTACGGCAAGAACAAAAAAGCGGCGTTCATGACGCCGGATTACACCTACGGCCATACAGTCACCAAGTCGGTGAACGACTATCTCAGCAAGAACGGCGGTTGGACCATGGTGACTAACCAGATCTCCCCGCTGGGCACACAAGACTTCAGCCAATATCTGACCAACATCGCCAACTCCGGCGCTGAGTACATCATCAATGTCAACTGGGGTCGCGACGCGGTGCTCTCGATCCAGCAGGCCAAGCAGTTCGGCCTCACTCCAAAGATGAAGATGGTGATTCCTTACCAGATACCGTTTCTCGCTAAGGAAACGGGTCCGGAGCTTACCGAAGGTGTGCTCGCGGCCACCGATTTCTGGTGGACCTTGGAAGATAAGTATCCGCTGGCAAAGATGTTCGTCGAGGCGTTCGAAAAGAAATACGGCTACAAGCCCGAATGGGGTGCCAATAACGCCTACATGCAGTTCGCCATTTGGGCGCGAATGGTGTCGGAAGCAGGCTCGTTCTATCCGCCGGACGTCATCAAGTCCTACGAGAAGGGCGAGACATTTCCCTCTACCGTAGGCGACGTACACTTCCGCTCTGCTGATCATCAGTTGGTTCGTCCGGTCATCATCGTTCGCGGCAAGGCGCCGAAGGACATGAAGAACAAAGAGGACTTCTGGGAGCTTCTCGAGGTCGTGCCGGGTGAGCCGTTGATGCAAAAACCCGATGCGTTCGGCTGCAATCTTGGCGAATATACCTGAACCGCTCGCCCACCGATCCGCTCACTTTCGCGTAAGTGGGAATCCAGGAACACAAGACCCGTTTTGGCGTCGTTCACCCTGGGTTCCCGCTTTCGCGGAGGGCGGAATGGACGCCCGTGCACGCGACGAAGCGATCAATCAATGGTCAATTGGCCTAATTTCATCTCGCAGTGTTTCAATGGGCTGGTGCTCGGCGCTTTGCTCGCGTTGATCGCGTCGGGGCTCACAATCATCTATGGCACGCTTGGTGTTCTGAACCTCGCACACGGCGCCATGTTCATGCTCGGCGGTTACGCCGGCTGGTTGACCTACAGCTACACCGGCTCCTTCATTGCGGCAGTCACCGGCGGTTCGCTCTTCGTGATGATTGTCGGCGTTCTGGTCGAGCGCGTCATTATCCGCCATTTCTACGACCGCCCGGGCGAGGACCAGCTGCTGGTCACCTTTGGCCTCGGCATTGTTTTCGTCGAGCTCGTGCGGTTTTTCTTCGGCAGTCTGTCGAAGACCATGCCGCCGCCGTTGCCGCTGGCCGGCATCACGTCGCTGGGCTTTATGTTATATCCAACCTATCGGCTTGCGCTCCTCGGCATAGTAGCCGCAGCACTGCTCACGCTCTACGTCGTCCTCTACCGCACGCGCATCGGCATGATTGTGCGCGCCGGCATCGAGGATTCCACCATGGTCGATTCGCTCGGCATCGATGTCTACAGAGTGTTCATGTTGGTGTTCGGCATTGGCGCCATGGCGGCGGGGTTTGCCGGTATAGTCAATGCGCCGGTGGTATCGATCGCACCTGATGTCGGCGAGATGATACTAGTGCAGACCTTCGTCGTCGTCGTCATCGGCGGAGTAGGATCGTTCCCCGGCGCGATACTGGGTGGCCTGATCGCCGGCGAGATCATCAGTATCACTTCGATGTTCAATCCCGGCTACGCTTACGTCATGCTGTTTGTCGCTATGACGTTCGTTCTCGTCTGGCGTCCTTACGGATTGCTCGGCACGGCCGGCCGCGAATGAAAGCGGCCGCAGAGATGCTCAGGCAACGCCCTTTTCTCGCTGAAATCCTGACGGCCATCGGCCTCGTTGCCGCACCTTTCGTGCTGCCCTATCTCGGCTTTGCGCCCACGACGATCAACCGTATCTTGATCTGGGGCATCTTCGGCCTCGGCTTCGACATCCTGTTCGGCTTCACTGGCCTTTTGTCGTTCGGCCAGTCCGCGTTTTTCGGCACCGGCGGTATGATTGCCGCCTACCTGCTGACGGTCGTCGATTTCAACCATGTGGTGCCGGCATTGGTGATCGGCACGATCATTACAGCCATCGTTGGTTACCTGGTTGGTCTAATTGCGCTCAGGCGTACCGGCATCTATTTCGCCATGATCACCGTGGCGATCGCCGAAGTATTTTTCTTCGTCGAGTTCAACCCACTATCGGAATACACGGGCGGTGAGAACGGGCTGCCGGGCGTGCCGACTCCGAGCATTCGTTTGGGCTTCACGACCATCAACTTCAGTACCGACTGGTCGCTTTACATTTTTATCGCGTTCTGGTTCTTCGTCAGCGTCGTCATCGCGCTGCGCATCGTGCGCTCACCGGTCGGTATGGTGTTGCGCGCCATCCGCGACAATCCGCTGCGCGCCGCTGCTGTGGGCCACAGCATCCACGGTTACAAACTCACCGCGTTCGTCGTTGCAGCGGCCTATGCCGGATTTGCCGGCGGTCTGCTCGGCCTGATGCAGGGATTCATGCCGCCCGACGCCTTCATGTTTGATACATCCGGTCAACTCGTTATGCAGACCGCGATCGGAGGCGCCGGCACACTGTTCGGGCCGTTGCTGGGTGCGACTGTCTGGCTATATCTGCAAGACTTCCTGCAGACCACGCTCCACCTTGGAGCATCCTGGAAGCTTGTGCTCGGCCTCGTGTTCGTGTTGCTCGTCTGTTTCCTGCGCCGTGGCCTCATTGGCGGCATCGAGGATCTCTACGCGCTGGTGATCACCATCAAAAAAAACTACGAGCTGGTCGAAAAAGCGCCTGAAACCGTGACCACCGCCGCGGAGGAACAGAAGACCTCTGAGGCCGTGATTGCGCGCGAACGTGTGGTAACGACCATGTCGGCGCCTCATCGGGCCACCGACCGCAGGTCGGACACCATTCTGGAGGCTAAGGCGGTGACCAAACGATATGGCGGCTTGGTCGCGAACAACGACATCAATTTCAGTGTCAGTCACGGCGAGCGGCGCGGCATTATTGGTCCGAACGGAGCTGGAAAAACGACGTTCTTTAGGATGCTGACCTGCGAAGTGCCGCCAACTTCCGGCCAGATCATCTTCGAGGGACGCGATATCACCGGCTTGACCGTAACCGACGTGTGTCAGCTCGGGCTTACCAAAAGTTATCAAATCAATCAGCTATTCAATCGGCTCACCGTACGAGACAACCTTACAATTGCCGCGATCGCGGAACGGCGAGGGAAATTCCGGCTCGATCTGTTTCGCAGTCTGCCCAGTATTCCGCGTCTGACCGAGCAGGTCGAGCACACACTCGAGCTGATTAATTTGACCGCATGGATTGATACGCCAGTCGCACAGTTGCCTTATGGGGAGAAGCGCCGACTCGAGGTAGGGCTCGCACTCGCTACGGGCCCTCAGTTGCTGTTGCTCGATGAGCCGCTCGCCGGCATGAGCCCGGGTGAACGTGTCGAGACGGTTGCACTGCTCAAGTCGATCAGCCGAGGTCGCACCATGATCATTATCGACCACGACATGGATTCGCTGTTCGAGCTGGTCGAGAGCGTCACTGTTCTGCAAGAGGGCCGGGTGCTGGTAGAGGGCACGCCCGACGAAATCAAGGGAAACGCGAAAGTGCAGGAAGCCTATCTTGGTGGCGTGCACGGGGTGTTGGCCGCCGAATGACACTGCTCGAAGTTAAAGATCTCAACACATACTACGGGGATAGCCACATCCTTTTTGACGTCTCATTGCGGGTCGAACGCAACGAGGTCGTCGGGTTGCTTGGTCGTAATGGTGCAGGAAAATCCACAACGCTGAAGAGTTTGATGGGCGTGGTAACGCCTCGATCGGGCTCAGTGATGATCGACGGACAGGACGTTGCCGGCAAGAAGAGCCACTCCATCGCTTTGGCCGGCATGCAACTTGTGCACGAGGACCGGCGCATTTTCGGCAGTCTCAACGTTGAGGAGAACCTGATACTCGCGGGGCTCACCGCACAGAACAGATGGCCACTCGATCGCATATACGAAATGTTCCCGCGGTTGAGGGAACGACGTGCCAGCCAGGGTACGGACTTGTCTGGCGGTGAGCAGCAAATGCTGGCAATCGCGCGCGCCCTGGTCCGCGATCCCAAGATCATCCTACTTGACGAACCGTTCGAGGGCCTAGCACCCGTGATCGTGCGCGATCTTGTCAGAGTATGCCGCGATTTAGCGGATGTTGGGCAAACCATTGTACTGGTGGAGCAAAATCTGGCGGCGACTCTCACGCTCGCCGAGCGAGTCTATATACTCAACAACGGGCATATTGTGCACGAAGAGACCGCGGAGCATATCAAGACACATTCCGAAGTGCTGCAGCGTTACCTTGGCGTCTAGTTCGACTTTATTATCGTCCGGTATTATGATCGCGGGGAAGGGTCCGCTATTAGCCCCTTGCCCACATCTGTAGTTGTTGCACATGTCCGCTTTTGACCCATTGCGTCATTTCGTGCGGATGAATTACCGTACCGCACGACACAGCCCGTCGGCGTCCAGGGTGTGGTAAAATGTGAGGCTCCTAGCCTGGGGCAATTCATGAGACGGCGGGAGTTTATTGCACTGCTTGGTGGAGGTGTCGCGAGTGCCTGGCCGCTGGGTGGCGCTCGCGCGCAGCGACCGACCATGCCGGTGGTCGGGTTCATGCACGCGGTTTCCGCAGCCTCAAGTCAACCCCTGGTGGCCGGATTTGTGCAGGGGTTAGGTCAAAGCGGATATGTCGTGGGGAAAAACGTCGCCGTCGAGTATCGCTGGGCGAACGGGCAATACGATCAACTTCCGGCGCTGGCCGCAGATTTGGTTGGCCGTAACGTTGCTGCAATCGCGGTGATAACACCAGTCGCTGCCCGGGCAGTCAAGAAGGCGACAACATCGATTCCCATCGTTTTCGGCATCGGCAGCGACCCGGTCAAAGACGGGCTCGTCGCCAACCTCAACCGACCGGGCGGGAATATTACCGGTGCAACTTTCTTCGCCAATCTGCTCGATGCAAAGCGGGCGGAGTTACTTCATCAGCTCGCTCCCGACGCTCGCGTCGTCGCCGTGCTGTTGAACCCGGGCAACGCCAATTTCGAGCTGGAGCAAAAAGAAGCCGGCGAGGCATTGCAAGCGCTCGGACTTCAACCGCTTATGCTTCAAGCGCGCGACGATGCCGGCATCGACGCAGCTTTTGCCAGTCTCACTGAGCAACACGCCGCGGCACTATTCGTCAGCGGCGATGCTGTTTTCGGCAACCGGCGGCAGAAGCTCGCCGATCTGGCGTTGAGTCGCGGCATCCCAACCTCGTTTTATAATCGCGAGCAGGCACTCGTCGGCGGGCTGATGAGCTACGGCGCCAGTGTTCCGGATACTGCCCGCCAAGTGGGGACCTATGTCGGACGCATTCTCAAGGGCGAAAAGCCCGGCGATCTGCCGGTACAGCAGCCAACCAAGTTCGAGTTTGTCATCAATGTAAAGACCGCAAAAGCTCTCGGCCTTACAGTTCCTCCCTCGATACTACTACTTGCTGACGAGGTGATCGAATGAAGCGGCGCGAGTAGCTCGCGTAAGCCTGCCTGAAGTGCCTCAACGTTGCGTAGCGCGGCGGCCTTGGTAATTGGCGACAGCACGCCAATGAGCCGCTGACCGAGAGCCTCCTGTGCGCGCACGGTAAAGGGCCAAGCCACTGCGCTTCCCGAAAGGACCATAAATTCACGTCGTTTCATCGCAGAGCCTCCAGTCTGTGCGATCTCTATTCAATCACCTCATCGGCAGTCGCAATTAACGACGTTGGTATTTCGAACCCAAGCGTCCTTGCAGTTTTGAGGTTGATGATAAATTCAAACTTGGTTGGCAATTGCACCGGCAGGTCTGCCGGCTTTTCTCCCTTCAGGATACGATCTGCATATACAGCGGCTCGTCGAAACAGTTCGGGAATGTCAACACCATATGACATTAGGCCGCCGTCAGCAGCGGCAGAGCGAAGCGCGAAAATTGCGGGAATACGATGCCGAGCGGCGAGATCGATCATGAGGGCACGGTTCGAGTTTGTTGAAGGGTCAGACGGCACAATCAAACCATAGTCCGACGCTTCGCCCCATTGTGCAAACGCCCTTTTGATATCGGCGGATTCGCGTGCCGGCGAGGTGAGTATTTCGACGGCAAATCTCGGAGCTGCAGCCGTCAATAATCCCACTATTCGTTTGTGGGTCACGCTGTCAGGGTTGACCAAAACACCGACATGCGCGAGGCGTGGTGCGACTTGCTTTAGCATTCCCAGCAGTTTGGCTCCGAGACTTGGCTCCATAACTGCAAAGCCAGTCAGGTTGCTTCCCGGATGAGCGAGGCTTTCCACCAGGCCGTCCCCAACCGGATCACCACTAGCAATGAAGATCACAGGAGCGGTCTTTGTTGACCGCTGTGCCACTTTCACCGCGGCATCGCCATTGGCCAAAATAACGTCAGGGTTTTGTTTCAAAATCTGCTCAATGGCGGACCGCACCCAGTCTGCATCGCCCGTTCCCCAATGAAAATTGAGCTTCAGATTTCCGTCGATTGTCCAACCAGCTTTTTCCAACTCCCCGCGAAACGCGTTCGCGCGAATTTGACCCTGCAGATCACCTTCGGGATACATCATGAGCAGCGCGATCCGTCCTAGGCGCTCGCGTTGCTGCGCCTGGGCAAAAAAAGGGGCAACCATCGCGCCCGCAAGCGCAAGTATAACCTCACGCCTTCTCATTGGGATTTTCCGCCCTGATGATTAGTTCACTCCTTAAATAACCCCGTAGGCGCGGGCTTAATCCGCACCACTGCGCCTT
>Ga0335079_10001151_pt1 | contig 30195 bp, 22 predicted proteins | sample Lox_Sample_33_FD_206719 | JGI IMG/M metagenome (GOLD analysis project Ga0335079, IMG submission 206719) | Soil microbial communities from Loxahatchee National Wildlife Refuge, Florida, United States - Lox_Sample_3.3 | ecosystem: Environmental > Terrestrial > Soil > Wetlands | place: USA...
CGGGTTTTCACAACGTCGGGATAATCGTCCGTGTACCGCGCCTTAAGCGTGACCAACTGGCTTTCGAGTTGATGGATCTGCTGTTGCAACGTCTGGGGATCAGCCGATCCGTCACTCGCCTTCCACGCTGCCAGTTCTTTGTCGAGGACAGATTCGGTGTAGGCGCGGTCCTGTTGGGCGCGGCTTAGCGATTCATTATTTGTATCAAGCTGGGCACTCAGGTCTCGCACCGCCTTCAGGTTGGTTTCCTCATCGCCCGGAAGTTGCCCGAGATACTTGGCTTTAAATGCGGAGAGCTTCTTACCCTGGTCGTCGAGATTGTTCTTGGCTTCATCGATCTGCCGCGTGAGAAAGTCGCTCGTGTTCTGCACAACCTGCTCTGAATCCTTCAGATTCTCTTCCAGCAGCAACGACGTCAGCTCAGTGCACATGGTTTGCGCGAGGTGAGGAGTGTCGGCGGTGTAGCTGACGTTGAATCCAGCCACGCCGGGATCGGATTTGCTGCGCTGAGGAATATATGTGGCAGTTTTGCCCGAGCTCGTAACACCTTTCAGGTCAGGTTCGACCGCCTGGATTGTGAGGTTCGATCGGATGTCATCAAGAGCACCTTCGATGTTGCCGCTTGGATTTTTTACCAACTGCAGGCGATCGATAACAGGTTCCAAACGGTTCCGGCTCAGGACCTTTTCCTGCAGTCGCGCCATATGCTCGCTGAAATCCTCCGTCGCGACCGGTTGTACGTATCCTTGAGCGACCTTTTGCGCCTCAACCAACACGAGGGATGAGGAGGTGTACTTGGGTGAAAATGAATACGAAATTCCGTAGCCGATGAGCGGCGCCACTAGAGTTGGGATCAGAATAACCTTCAGCCGCCTGCGTAAAATTGCAAGGTAATCGTCCAAGGACAGCTCACGATATGAAAACATGTTTGGTTCGCCTCTCCTCTTGATCTCTTTCTAGTCCAAGCGTATTGGCCGGAAGTAAAAGTCCATTCCAACTGTGAACACATTGCTCAAAGCAAACTGCCGGCAGAGCGAACTGCCGCTGCAAGACGTCGTAACCAGATTATTAAATTGATAAGCGCCGAAGCTGTCGAAATAGCGCCCAAATTGCCGCCGCAATGCGACTCCCGTGTAAACAACGTCGTAAGTAGGGGAAGTGATCACGCTGGAGACCGGCAGGATGCGTGAATGTCGCGAAAAGCCGGTATCATCGAGAAGGTCCCATGATCTGGATACCACTCGATGAACCGAAAATTTGACGATATCGGAATTCGCGCCGGCATAGAATCCTGAGCCCCCACTCACAAGGTGTGCGTACGACGCTGTCAGACTCGTCCTCGGCAACTGATAACGGATGCTGGTCCTCGCATTAAGGTTTATCTGTGAGACTTGCCCGAATGGCCCTGCGAAGGAAACAAATTGCGGTCCTGCACCGGCAATCAGGTCAATGCGCCCGGTGACGCGGTGGGAATAAATCGCGCGAAGCACATTTGCCTTAAGGCCTCCAAAACCTTCGATTGGATAATGAAAGCTCTGGTAGGCATAGACGAAGCCGATCTTGTCTTTGCGGTTCAGCTGATAACTATAGCCGCCCTCGGCGATCATCTCCTGGCTGTCAATTAATCCCTGCCTTTGATCAGTAAAGTGATTGATCAGAAAAGCCGCCGTTCCCGTCACGGCAGAGCGCGGCGATACCAGTTCCTCCAACTGGACCGCGGATAGATTATTGAGTCGAGGCTCGTTGCCGAAGGAGCCAAATTGGTTTGCATCAAAAAGGCTCCCGCCTTCACTGGGCCCGAAAAGTCCCGACAATCCGCTGACCTGATATGCCCCTTCTCCGCCGAAGACGCTGTATTCAAAATTCCCTTCGGGTAAATAGCTGAGCCGGTCTCTCACCAGCATTTGGGTCTTGCTTCCGATCAAGCGGACATCCGTTCCAAAATCCTGCACCTGGGAGTTCTTACTGGATCCGGTGTCGAAGCTCTCTCCCCCGGCATAGGAAAGCTTGGTTTGAAGGTGCTTCCAGGCTTTCTCCATTTCGGCGGACATTAAGCCACGGGCCGCAGAGTAACGGTCGTCGGCTCCCGCATTGGGGTCATAGTGCAGAGATTCGCCGCCGTGAGCCCCCAGCAGAAGGAAAGAACGCGATGCGAATCCGGGCTCCCTTGTCGGCTGGTCCAGGCCGGTCAATGGCGGACTCTGGACCGGCGCGGATTGCGCGTCAGTTTGCGCATCCTGCGGGTCTTGCGGAACGGCAGCGGTGACCATGGAATCCTGTGCGCACATGGGTGCAAACAATGCCACGCAAAAAGCAGCATTTGCCAGAAGCGCAATCGCGGAGCTACGGAACGACAATCGTGTCCCCCGGCTTCAAAATGATGTTCTGGGCAATTGATCCTTTCAACGCCTTCTTGTAGTCAAAAGGGATCTTGACTTCCTTGTTCTGATCGTTGCGAAGCACGTAAATTTTCTTGGTATTGGCAAACTGCGAAAATCCAGATTCAGAGAGCGCCTGCAGCACGGTCATATTCGGGAGCAACGCCATGGGCCCGGTATGCTGGACTTCACCCAGCACGAAAATACGCTTCACATTGACTGTTGTGACGATCACGGTGACACGTGGATCGGCGAGATACTTCTTGAGCTTCTCGGTCAACGATGACGATAACTCCATTGGCGTTAGGCCTGAGGCCTGCACGTCGTTCAACAGAGGAACGGAAATTTTTCCGTCGGGGCGGACGGGAATGGTCGAAGTGAGATCGGGTTCCTTCCAAACCGAGATCGACAGCGAATCTCCGGCCCCAATCACGTAGTTAGGATCATCTTTGGCCGAAGCCTGCTGGGGTGCGGCGGGCGAGGATGTTGCCTGGGCGGACAAATAGTTATGTGCTCCGAAGGAGATTGCAATTGCCCCGGCGATGGCCGCAACTCTTAGCCATCGTCCGGAACGACAAGGCTGCGCTTCAACCACAAATACCCCTTAATAATTTGATCTATCTGGAAATCTCTATCCCAATTAGCGGATCTTGGAGGGAAGAGCTGGCGGTGGAATCTTAACAGAATTCATCCAGAACTGAACAGGAATTATGAACCGGAAAGGCGCGCTCAGAGCGGCGATTCAGTGAACTGCAAGGGGCAGCGCTTGCAAACCATTGCGAATTCAGGCGAAGAACTTGCAGATTTTGTGCTGCCAATGCGCAGGCCTCATATCCTCAGATATTCGCGAAGGCAGGGTTAAAGAATTCACGTATTTTTAACATCGGGCATGACCGGTGACTGGTGGGGCTTCATCGCGCGGTCCCGGAGCGCGATTAGCATATCTCTAATAAATTCAATCGTTAGGGCGCGGTCGCAGCACGAACTTTGCATCTTTGGGGGGAAGCGTGAGTGGGAATTCTAGCACCTCGTGCTGAAGAGGGATGCGAAGCAGAAAGTGCTCTTTTCGCTTCCACGCGCCTATCCATTTGCTTTCGGTGCTGAAGAGAATCCACCCGCCGGCATCGCGGCTGATAGGGTCCAAGGTCGTGGCGAGCAGAGATTGAGTTCCCAGGAATTCCTGCATTTCGGCGATCTCTCTTAATCGTTGCTGTAGCTTCGCCTCCTGGGCACCTTTTTCGTCCGGGTGTTTTCGGAGGTGGCGGCGAGTTTCGTCGTTCAGGGCATCCATGTCTTCCTGGAGCCGCGTCGCAAGCCCATCGGAGTTAAGCGCATTGTGGATCTGATGATAGTGCTCCTGAAATTCAAGCGTGGCAGAAAGAGGCTCAAAATCGATAGCCTCGGAGCCTGTGTAATGCACAGTCAGATAAAAAGCGAGAAAGTGAGAAACGCGCCGGTTTACTTTCTGCAGTTCTTGCGAATCGATGCTCAATACAACCGTCAGATCATCGGACGAAAGCTGGTAGCTGTATCTTCCGTCTGCTCCGAATGAGAACCCGGAACCAGTTCGTCCCTGCTCCCAGCGGATGACCGGCCGGGAAGCGTCGGTTTTACTCGATCCAAGCACTGCGGTTGGGATGAGGCAGCTGATAACCGCGACTTCCAGTGCGAACCCCGCGAATGTGTTCACACGCATTAGAGGGACAGAGCGTTGTTCTTACTCGCTGATGCTCAGGATTGAAGCCGGAGACGGGCGATTCGCCTTCTGCCCGCCATGCTAGCATACCCCTGTTAAGGCGATGCACCGGCTTCGTCAATACGTGACCGACGCATTCCTCGTCGCGATGGCGTCGGGAGCTTTCATCTTCACCGGCATTCCCCATGTAGAAGCCAGACCAAACCAGTGGGTTCGGGTTAGCTCCGATCATTTCTCAGTTCTGACGGATGGCGGGGAGAAGAAGGGCCGCCAAGTGGCTGTTCGCTTCGAACAAATGCGGGCCGTGATGGCAGAACTGCTGCAGTTCAACACCGAGCAAATGAGAATGCCCGAGCCTCTGGACATTGTGGCCTTCGATAAGGACTCTGAATACGCCGCGGTCGCGCCGGTCTTCGATGGATTGCCTACGACCGATCCAGCATTTTTTGTTCCTGGTGGCGATCGCAACTATATCGTCTTGAACTTGTTTGAGCCAGATAGCTGGCGTTCGCTGGCCCATCAGTTCGCTCACCTCTACTTGAACTACGATCTCAACCCCAGCCAGCCTTGGTTTGATGAGGGGTTTGCCGAATACTTTTCCACGATCGACCTGAACGATACCGATGTTGAACTGGGCTCTGATCCCGAGATGAAAATGCAGTGGCGTGAAGATATATTCGGAAACCAATTCAAATTATTCAATGCCCCCAGATCTTTGACCGACATTCTGGAATCTCCGGTGTGGCTCGCGATCCCTGACTTATTCACGCTGCAGCATCGCGTTCCCAACTATCAGGAAGGCACGCACCACACGCTTTTTTATGCGCAGTCGTGGATCGTGGTCCACTACCTGCTCAACAAGAACAAGATCGAGGATACGAAAAATTATTTCGACCTGGTCCGGAGCAAGATAGATGTGAACGATGCCATCCTGGGGGCGTTCGGAATGAGCGCCATTCGATTCGATCAAGAAGTAAAAGACTATCGTCAATCATTATGGCCGCTGTTTCGCGCGTACTATGCTTCTCTAAACTCGGATTCGCTAAACCTTGGAATACCGGACTCCTCGACTGGCGGTTTTGCCGCCCCACTCAAGGCGGATGACATTGCCACCAGCGCGAGTGCTCTGCCGGATGCCGAAGCTGAAGGCTTACTCGCCGAGATGGAATTGCGCTCGCCGCAGCACCGGGCGGATGTTTTGAGCAGATTGCACGAATTGGCGCTTGGCCCGAGCACTCAAACTGCTGCATGCTTTCGAGCATTAGCCTGGGCAGCGGTTCGACTGGGAAACGTCAGCCAGGCCGCGACGTATCTCAGTGAAGCTCGTGGACTTGATCCTAAGGACCCCTGGGGCAGGTATGAACTGGCTTTGTTGAGGAATGCAAAAGAACAATTCGATCCTGATGGCATACGGGACTTGCAAATCGTGCTGAAGTGGGATCCCGATTTCGCTGCAGCACATTATCTGCTATCAAGAGCTTATTTGAAGACAAACCAGGCTGAATCTGCTCTTCGTGAGATCGAATCTGCCACCTCGCTGAGTCCACGCGACGAAAATTACCAATTGCAAGAAGCATTCATCTTTGCGGCACTGCATGACACCCAAGCAGCGGCTGCAACCCTCGAATCCTTGAAACACAGTGACAACCCCCAAATTGCTCGCGCAGCCCGCAATAAGCTCAGCAACCTTGAGAGCCCAGCGAAATAGTCTCGCGTTCCCAACACAGTCGGCCCCAGTTCTTTGTTCTCGGCACTATGCCCGGGAAGCTGTCTTTATCGCCGCGCCAGACGGTGATGCCAGACTTCTCTGCGTCGTTCTTCCGACGAGACGAATTCACGGATTTTTAACATTGCGGTAACCGTCGCGTAATGTCGGACGGGCTACTCTGGCCTGCCAATCCTTAGTTCCCTTTATTCAAGCATAGGTCGGTGTGTGCATGAAGCAGTTTGATGCGCGGAAAAGATATTTCTTAGTCGTTTTGTTCTTATTGCTAGCTCTGCTGGTGGGCTGCGGCGGCGGCAGCGCCTCAGACCCTGCTTCTTCGGGAGCCTTGGCCGGCAACTGGCAATTCATCGTTGCGCAAGAGGAGCCCACACCGCGAACCACATTTGGTGTGTCTGGTTTTCTCCAGCAGTCCGGAGGCTCAATCGCCGGCAGTGTTATATTTCCGGCGACCCCGCATGGTGATTGTGGCGGGGTAGCATCGGTCACGGGTACGGTCAAAGGAAACAGCATTTCGTTCACCGCCAATGAAGGCGCAACTGCATTGAGCTTTACCGGCACCACTTCTTCTGCCGGTACCGGTTCCTCCAGCGGCGCCTCCATGTCGGGAACGTATCAGGGCCTCGGTGGGGGCTGCTTTGATCATCCGACGATAGGAACCTGGACTGCAGCGCAAGTTCCCACTCTGACCGGCAATTTTACCGGCAGTCTCACCGATGATTCATATATGCCCTTGATCAATGGGAGTACCACAGTCCAGGTTTCAGGGACGCTTCAGCAAAGCCCCAACATTGGTTCCAGCAGCGCAACGGTCACTGGAGCGATCACTGCCGTCGGCTATCCCTGTTTTTCCACCGCCGGCCTCAGCGGCACGATTACCGGTTCCAATGTCAACCTCGCACTCTTTGGCTACAACGGGGAACAAATCGGCACGATAGGGACGCAGACCGCTCCTGCTACGGTTTCAGGCTCCTCATCTGGAACCACGCTGACCGCGGATCTCCCGGCCGGCCTGATTTTAGAGGTAACTACGTCAGTCGGCGCTTCGTTCGGCCCATGCCCGCCGGTAAACAATGACGGCGCGCTTCAGACGTATGACACCGCCAGTATTCAAGTAACTCTGAGTCAGTAGTGAAACGCGGCTTTATCAAGGCGCAGGAGATTTGGTTATGCAGTATCGAATTTCAGAGGTTCTCTTCGCAGTGGGCGCGGTATTGTGTCTGGCGTTCACCTTATTAAGTTGCGGAGGCGGAAGCGGGACCAATTCCGATCCGTCGGCAATCAAGGTCGCCGGTAACTGGCAAATCAGCATGCAGAAAACCGGCAGCTCCCTGCCTCCGAAAACACAATCAGGATTTCTCCTGCAAGATCCTCAGAATGCTTTGACCGGGGGCATGCTCTTGACGGATTCCCCATGCAGCGGCGTGGGCAATGCAAGCGGCTCCGTCAACGGCTCGAAGGTGTATCTGGCAGTCTCACCCACCGGCATTTCGGTCACGTTGAGTGGCACCATTGCATCGGGCGGCGCGACTATGAGTGGTGACTACACCATTCTTTCAACCGGGTGCAGCGGCAATCGAAGCCTGTCCCAGACTGGCACATGGACCGGCACTCTGGTCGCACCGTTTAGCGGGAGTTTCACAGGCAGCTTCGTCTCGAAAACTGCGGGCACCTTTCAGCTTTCCGGCCAGATCACCCAGGGAGCAAATACCGGAGCCAGCAATGCGCCGCTTACCGGAACTCTGAACGCGACCGATTACGCCTGCTTCACCGGCGCCAATTTTGCCGGCGCAATCAGCGGCACCGCCGTGATCCTAAATTTCAGCGATTCTACAACTGGGGCCGACGTTGGACAGATCTGGGGCACAGTAAGCGCGGACGGCAAGTCGCTTACCGGAACCTATGACACTATTCCGGTGGGCGGAAAAATCAGGCCATGCAAGGGCGGAGACCAGGGTACGGTTACTCTGAACCTTTAGCCCAGCTCCGACCACTCTGATTTATGCCGATGCCTCTATGGGAGGCAATACGGCATCTGTCCGCTTGGCCCGCCATAGGCATTCAGTAGAGTCAGCTGAGTTGCGCTGTTTACGTTGTTGACAGTGTAGGTTGTGCCACCAAGGCAGCCCGGAAAGAACCCGCCAATCGTGATGGTCGCATTGTCCCACGCGCTGCCGGTTGTGAACTTATTGCCGGCAACCCAGTTAACTGTGGCGCTGTCAGCGGACACGCTCACAGTTCCGCTTGTCAGATATGCCTGCAGGTAGATTATTCCCCCGCCCGCCTGATCAGCCAGAAGGGGAACAACGCCGCTGGGCATGCTGAACCCCAGGGAGGGCAAGCTGAACGTGCCATTCGAAAACTCTGACTCCATGGTTGCGAAATTGATTTTGGCGATGTAGTTTTGCGTCGCATCCATCAGAAAGCCATAGTTCTTCTTGTCCACCACACTGGTAAATGTTCCGATGGTATTCGGATCGCTGCCGTTCGCAAATGCATTTCCATCAGGCTTCGCCGGCATTAGTCCGTATCCGTAATTCACCGAGCTGAGGTCGAGGGCAGCAGTACCGCCTTCTGGCCAGATTTCGAAGGCCACGCACCCACCCGAGGGCTGACTAAGAAAGAGCGTCGGGAAAACTGAACTCGGGCCGCCGCTCGCCTTTACTCCCAGCGCCCCCATGCTCAACGGCGCCTGCGTTGTGCCCGCTCCGGAACAGAACTTTATCCCCGATGCCAGCACGGAAGCCGGACTTTGCGGATTCGTCAAATCCAGCATGGACTCGGAATCGGCTGCCGCGTCGGTCACAGCGGCTGCGCCGCTAAGCAGATCGATTACCGGATCGAGCGGCTGAACCAGTCCCAGGCTGGTGTTCGTGGTTGACGTCTTTTGTGTTAGATCGAGAATCTGAACTTCCGCTGGGTTCGCCGGATCCTGGCCAAAGTTCGGGCTCACAATGTACGGATCGGTCGCCACCGGATTCAGGACAAAGCTCTCCGCCGGATATGCCGGCGGAGAAAAAGTCAGCGCTGCAAACGTCCCCTTGTTCATATCCATGGCGTAGTAACCCTGCGCCGTGCTCAGGATTAGCTGGTGATCAAGCGGATTGACGACCGCCGCGCAGATGATGCACGTCTTCCCGTTGAAAGTGACGCTCTTGCTGACCGGCGCTTTGAAAGTTGCAATCACCATGTTGCTGGTGGCGTCGCTGGTGAGATTGCTGGCATCGATGATCTGAACGTCGGGCGAAGTGTAGCTGATCACTGCCACCTGCATGGTGCTCTGGTCCGCTGCGGTGGCGTTGGGAACGTATCCCGCAGGCATGGGCACGGTGGCGATCCAGGCGCTGTTCGGCGGAAGCACCTTCGACGATTGGTCAGCGTCAAGGTTGATGACCTGTACGGTATAAGTGCCATTCTGGCGGGCGATCGACCGTGGAACGTAAGCTGCATCAACGAAGGTAGTCAGGTTCGTTGGAACGACGAGCGTGCTGACGGTGGTGGATGACAGGCCGTTCGATTCGACCACCAACGAGAGCACTCCGACAATATTTCCCAAGGTTGCAGTGATGTTGTTCGTGCCCAGGCCCAGACCGGTAACCATGCCGGTCGAGTTAATCGAAATAAAGTTGGTAGGGTTGCTCGAACCATTGCTGGAGTTGCTTCCCGAACCCCCGCTGGAGTCCTCGATCGTGGCGACGCTCCACGTAACTTGCGAGCTCAGGTCCTCCACTGAGCCATCGCTATAAGTGCCTAAAGCAATAAGTTGCCGCGTGCCGCCCAGCGGCAAAAATTCAGTTGTGGGCGCGATATTGATCGCCTGCAGCGTGGCCGCGTTCGGCTGGCTGCCGCTGCTCTGCCCGCCGCTGCTGCATCCCGTAGCCGATAAAAGCGCGGCGCCCAGTGCCGCCGCGAGGCCAACCGCCGTCCATTTCCATAACGACAAAATTCTCTCTCCAAGGCTTTTCATCGGTTCGTTACCTCCTCAGGTCGTCGTTGCCGCGGCGGCGCTCCGGATGCATCGATTCGCGTGCTTTTGAGCTGCTCCTTGATCCAGTCAAATCCCCGCCCGCCCGAAGCCACGGCGGCAAATGCCCTGCGGTCCTCATAGCGGACAATCTGCATGCCATGCGGCGCGGCCGCTTCAATCTTCTCCCGCGCAGCCGGAGGCGTGATCGTCACATCTCCAACCTCGGTCAATCGCATTCTGTCGGTTTTCAGTTGCGGCAGCCATTTTACTGGGTCGAGTGGTTCCGCTCTCTTGAGAAACTCCGGCTTGTTCAGGCCAGCGCGTTCTTTTTCCGGGATAATGCTCGACTTCGCCATCCAGTCCGGCCAGTCGCCCCAGGGATCGAGCACATCCAGCGTCTTGATGCGCGGATCAACCGCAGCCGCCAGAATGCCGATCGTTGCGCCCGAGCCGTCGCCCCAGATTCCGACGCGGTCCATATCGAAATCTCCGCGGGCCGCAAGATAATTGAGCAAGAGCTGCACGTCATGGGCAGACTCCGACAATGCCTTATCCATGCTGCCCACGAACCAGTCCGTCAGGTGTATGGGCGGATGGAAGCGCTGGTCGGTGTATGCAGTGGAGAAGCCGACGGCCGCAACTCCGTTTTGCGTAAGCTTCCGGCAGAAATCGTTGTTCCGGAACTGGCTGTTCAGGTAGGGATAGCTGAACAGATAAATCACCACCGGCGGTTTCTTCACGCCGGCCGGTTTCATGATGTAGAGGTCGATCGGATCACTCAGCCTCCACTCCACACGGGTCAGCTCCCGGGTAAACCCGGGATTCTCGCTCTTTTCCCCGAAGATCGAACTAGTCTGCTCGAAGTCTGAGCCCTTAAGGGAAGGAGTGCTCCAATCCTCCTGGCTCGTCGGGTACAAAATATTAATTTTCTTGTCTCCGCGCGCATTCTGTGCGGCGCTTTGCGACGTGCCGCTCGAAGCAGCGCCAGTTGCAGATGTAGCCCCGGGCTTGCTTTGCCCGCTCGCAAGACCAGGCAAACTGAGCAATAAGGCTATGAGCACAGATAGAATTCTGCACGATGACCGTGAAAACAACTTCTGCATTTCACTCCCCTGCGGGAAAAATTGACGATAGTACCCGAAATTTCATTGCTGCGAAACTGAAAGATAAGGCAGGCTGCTGATCAAGCCAGCCTGCCTTGTGTGGTTTTAGTTGGCACTGCCACCCGACAGGGCTACTACTCCTTCTTGTTGGTTATGCCGGGGGCTGTCGCCGCTGCCGAAGTGAACGTGTCGCTGTACGGCACCGCGGTGGCCTGCCGCGGCGGATCCGGGGTGACCGTTATGTGCGTACTGTTGGTGTACTTTGACACGGTGTAGTGTACGCCGTTGATGGTGACCGTGCTGCCAAGCATCGCGGCGATGAACGCATCGCCGCTCTTCCAGGTCACAACCCCTGTGGTCGCGGTGGTGACGGTTCCCGACAGGCTGTAATCGTAGCCGAACGGTCCTTCAACCAGGCCGCCCACGTCGCTGCCGCACTCAACCGGGCTGGTGTCGGGAAGCGATCCGAGCGTGTTGCCAACGCCAGAAATTGTCGGCGTCGCAGCCCCGTTGACGGCCCAGACCGTGCCTGAGGCAGGATTCGGGCATCCTGACGTGGTTGCGTTCAGACTTGTGGTGTTGCGGTGTGAACGGTAGACATCCAGGCCATCGTTGGATGCAGCACTGTAGAAGGGCACATAGTCGGCGATGGTGCTGTCGACGGTGTCCTGGGCAGACTGAGCCAGAGCGGTCGGGCCATACATGTCGGTGTCAGTGGCAGGGACAACCCAGCGCAGCAACGACCACGGTACGTAGGTGCCATTCCGCACGGCGGGGAAGCTGATGCTGCTCGGCCAATAACTGATCCCGCAGTTGGTCGTCGTGCACTTCGGCAGTTCCTGATTCGTGGTTGGGATGCCGATCGGGTCCACGCCATCCACGGTCAGGTAGTTGTAATTTGTGAGCCCAGCCATGGCCGAGAAGTTGGCCCATCCCCAGAAACTGTAGCCAATCACGCGAGCATCCGGCTGAGCAGGGGACTGCTCAACAGCATTCACAACTTCGCCGGTGCCGATCGCGCGAACGCGATGGCCATGCGTCGGGCAACCGAGTTTCAGAGGGTTATAGGGGCTGTTGAAGGGGTTGGTGACGCCGACTTCCTGAGAGTCCTTAGTATTCTTCGCGGTGCGGAACACGTTGAATTCGGTCGTGTTCATCGTTCCGGAAAGAGGTTCACGAAGAACAACGGTGATTGGCTGGCCGGCTCCGTCGCCGCTACCGCCAAACGCCAGGTTATGCGTGTCGCATACCGTGGTTCCGTCCCACAGGTGAGCGGCGTACTTGGTGGTGGTACCGGTGGCTTCGATGTTGGTGGCCAGGTTGAGAACCGGATTGGAGGGGCCCCCGTCGCCGTCGTTGTTGTAAATGAAGACAATCGGAGCAGCGCCAACGCTGACGGTCGTATAGGCACGCACCGCGTGAGTCGGCTTCAGGATGGGATCGTTGCCCTCGAGCGCGAATCCAATTGGAACTGCTTCGGTGCCTGTTCCCTGGGCCGTCAGGATGGGGGCGCCGATCTTGGTGGTGACGCCTTTATATCCGAGACCTGACCAAGTTGAGGTGTTCAGGGTGCCGTAAGCGCGGTAGGTTGCGTAATAGGCATCCTCAGGGCGGATGTCGGTAAGGCCGACGTTAATATGGGCGCCCGCAGCGCTTTGGCCGATGGCGGAAATCACGTTCGCGGGAAGATCCACATCGTTCTTGTTGTCAATCCACAGCGACTGGGCAATCAGGTTGGCGTGGGCTGGTAAGGGAGTCACGAGCTGCAACTGCGCTCCCGGTCCATCGCTTTCCTGTGCCATGAAGGAGCGTACGCCAACCGTCGAGTCAACACTCTCGTCGGTCCAGATGTCGGTGACATTAGTGTTTCCGGTGGCGTCGCTGCAATCCGCAACCCACACTACCCACAAGGTACCGATTTCCTGTTGAATGCGGCTGTCGCGCAGGTCGACGACGTTAGATGCCTTCTTGGCGGTGTAGTGGTAAGAGCAGGTTGTAACCCCGTCAGCGATGTCGTCAAAGGCAAAGAAATCAGCGCCGATGGCGGCACTGTTGAATTGAGCCGATGATCCTGCGCCGACGTAATGGCAGGTTGCTGTGCCTGCATAAGCCGGGGCGCAACCTCCCGACGCGAAAGCGGCAGGTGCTATCGCAGCGATCGCGGCAACCGCAAGCGCCGCGAGGACAAATTTGCATCTTGTCATGAAAATATCTCCTTTAGAGATTGGGTAGATACTGCATGGCGGGGGAGAACCCCCTCGCAGCGTGGGCACACCGTTCGAACCACACGCCAGGACATGGCAAGAACCCCAAGGCTAGACAAACCCGTCCGGCACTGCTTGCTAAAGTTTTTTAAAGTTACTGGGATTTCGAGGCAAAACTGCGAGATGATGATCCAGCAACTCTGTTACTTCGCGGTGACTGCAGGATTAAAGTTGTGTTAATTCCCGCCACTCTGGAATCGAATCTGTGCAAAAGAAAGCGGCAAATGCGGCGTTCAGCACGGCATTCGGACTGTCCCATTTTTAACTCCGCGAGCCGTGGCGCTTGACATCTTGACCTGTGGCCGCCGGCACTATCGGATATTTGTAACCGGAAATTAACATTCCGGTCTTCGCGTTGTAACAATTCCCCTGTAAAAATTGTTGCTCCCGTTTGCTTCGCGTTTTTCGCTTCGTAACTGCAATCTTTTCGGTTTTCTCATTGGAACGGCATGGGAAGGTGTGCGCGCCGGATGGTTGCTGCGGGGGAGCAGCTGTTTTTCATCTCGGGAGGTAGGCGTGAAATTACTTCGCAGCTGGCTGTGCATGCTCGCGCTACTGATCGCGCTGGCGGGAACCATTCTTGCTCAGACCGCGGCTTCAGCGCCGGCCACCGATGCGAAGGGGGCGATCACCGGCACCGTCAGTGACCAGGCGGGCAAGGGACTTGCCGGGGCGGTCGTCAAGGCAACCAGCAGTAGCGGGACAAGCGCAAGCGCAACCACCGACGACCAGGGACTCTATGCGGTAACCGATCTCGCCCCCGGCGCATATGTTTTTTCTGTAACCACCGCAACCGGCGTCAAGATCTTCGAAGCCACGGTTAACCTGAGCCCGGGGCAAGTGCTCACGCTTGGCGTCTCCGGCGCTCCAGTCGCGCAAACCGCGCCTGCAGCCGGCCAGGCTGCGCCGCCGGCGAACGCGGCTGCTCCCGGCACCGCGGCGCCTGCGGCGCCTGCTGCTCCGGCGCAACCGGCACAGGCCGGGCTTCCCGCACCGGCTACTACAGCACCGCTGCCACAAGCTCCTCCGGCGACTCCGGGTTCGATCAGCGGCGCGGTCAATGACCAGACGGGAGCGGTCATCGTCGGTGCAAACCTCAAAATTACAAACACTGCTGGCTTAACGAAGAACACGGTATCGGACGACAAAGGCAATTACTCGGTCAAAGATCTGCCTCCGGGAAATTACACCGTGTCGGTCACCGCTCCAAATTTCAAAACCTTTGAGGCGCCCGGCATCACGCTGAAGACAGGGCAGGAACTTCCTCTTGACGCCGTGCTCGAACCCGCAGGCGAAAAAACGGAGGTCAACGTCACCGGGCAAAAAGTCGCGCAGGTCGAAACCGAGAATGCGGAAGTTTCCGGAACCATCACCGAAAAAGAAGTTTCCACGCTGCAACTAAACGGGCGCAACTTTACACAGTTGATCGCGCTCGCGCCCGGCGTAAGCAATCAGACCGGGCAGGATGAAGCCAAAGTCGGCGTTCAGGGCAGCGTGAAATACAGCGTGAACGGCAGCGACGTGCTCAACGCCGGGCTGGTGGGCGCCGAAAGCACGCTGGTTGTCTACCCGAGCCTTGACGCAATTCAGGAGCTCAAGGTTCTCACTTCAAACTACGGCGCGCAGTATGGCCGCACCGCCTCCGGCAGCGTTCAGGTAACCACGAAATCAGGCGGCGCGAAATGGCATGCCGAAGGTTTTGAATTCTTCAGAAATGAGTTTTTCAACTCGCGCAACTATTTCGATCCGCCGGGGAAAGCGCCCGAATACCGCCGCAATGACTTCGGATTCAACATCGGTGGCCCGCTGACGATTCCCGGACACTACAACGTTAATAAAGATAAGACCTTCCTTTTCTTCTCCGAGGAATTCCGACTGGAGAAGTCACCCAGCGAGTTGCAACCCGACTTCAACCGCGCGGTTCCCACCCTCGCCGAACGGCAGGGAAACTTCAGCGATGTGTGCCCCAACCCGAACGATCCGCAGGATCTCGGCAAATTGTTCTCCGGCGGACTTCAGGGACTGTACTATTTCCCGGTCGCTAGCTACCCGGATTGCCCAAGGGTTCCTCTATCAGGCGCGCCGCCGGGATACGGCCAGATGTTCTATGCAGTCCAACCCAACGGTTCGATTATTTACAACAATCTCTCCCTCGGCGGTAACGTGGGCGGATCGATCATAGCGGGCAGCGGCCTTGACCCGAATGCGCTCGCAATTCTTCACCAGAACCTCATTCCTTTACCGAACTACTTCACCGGCTGCAACTCCAGCCTTGTAGGTAAGGTGGACCACACCACCGGCCAACTGATCGAACCTTGTTATAACGCGGTAATTTCGGAACCTACCTACTGGCGGGAGGAACTGTTCCGCATTGACCACAACTTCACCCCGAAAACGACTATGAGTTTGCGTTACATCCACGATGCGTGGAATACCCAGACTCCCATCCCCAACTGGGGGACGGTCACGAACACATTGCCCACCATTCAAAACAAGTTCGTGGGACCCGGAGTCGATGTTGCCCTGCGGCTGACAGAAACGCTTAGCCCCTCGTTGCTGAACGAAACCGTTCTGAGTTTTACCAATCAGCACATCACTCTGAGTGACGTGAATGGACCGGGAGGAGCGAATTTCACAAGACCGGCGGGGCTGGGGAACCCCGCTGACGTGGGCACGTGCACAACCGGTGCGACTGGTATCGCCGACTGCCCGATGGGCTACCTGTTCAATAACGGGTTTGGCGGCAAAGTTCCTGGTTTGGTGGTGGGCGGAAACAATCTGGAGTACGGAGGAGGCGGCTTTATTGTCGATCCTTCTTATATGCCTTGGGAACATACCAACCCGACGTACAGCATCCGCGACAATGTGAGCAAGGCGATTGGCAGGCACTTCTTCCAGTTGGGCGTGCAATATGTGCTGGCGCAGAAGAACGAAACCAATGGCGCGTTAGAGGCGGCGACAGGAGACGTGCAGGGACTGATCTTCGTTAGCAACGTGAACGGCGGCATCACGAGCACCGGCAACGCTTTCGCAAATTTTCTTTACAACGATGGGACTGGTAGCGTCACCGGCGGCGGCAACGCCATTCAAAGTTACACGCAGGACAGCACGCAGGGCAGATACTACAACCGCTATCAAATCGCCGAGCCTTACGCCCAGGATGACTGGAAAGTAACCTCCCGGTTCACTCTGAATCTCGGCTTGCGCATCAGCCTGTTTGGCAACTACCACGAAAGTTATCTGCGCGCTTACAACTGGGAGCCTCAGCTGTGGAGCCCGGCACTGGCCTCAACCCTCAGCGTTGATCCAACCACCGGTCAATTGATCGGTTCACCGGGAACAAAACCGATTCCCATTGATTTGACCAACCTAGACCCGCGCCTTACAAATGGGTTGGTGCAGTGCGGAGTTGGGCTTAACTCCGTACCGGCTGGTTGTGTTAAGGAGCATGTTTTCAATCCCGCTCCGCGCATCGGATTTGCATGGGATCCGAAGGGTGATGGGAAAACCTCGATCCGCGCCGGCTACGGAATCTTCTTCGAGCATGGCACCGGCGATGAGGCCAACACGGGATCACTCGAAGGGAGCGCACCCTTGGTATTGAGCATGACTCAGCCCTTCCCAGTCAGTTACGCCTGCATCGGCAACTATGGGCCGAACTGTAATCCTTACGGTAATGGCGTCTCGCAGCCTGGCGCCTTTCCTCTGAACCTGACTAATATTCCGACGAATACACCTTACTCTTACACCCAGCAATGGAGTTTGAGCGTTCAACGTGAGATACCCCATGATTTCGTCGCGACCTTTGCTTACGTCGGCAGCAAAGGGACGCATTTAACGGTTGCGCGGCAGCTCAATCAGCTGACGCCGGTTCCAGCCAATGAAAATCCATTCGGGCCCAATGAGCCGATCATTCTCGGAGTGCCCGGTGGGGGACCGGCCGATTGTTACAACCGTAGCGGATCGGTAACTGATCCTGTGTTTCTGTTGCAGAACGGCACGACGGTAAGCGCTCAAAGTCCGGCCAGCGTCAATTTGCAGATCGCCTGTCAAGGTGAATCTTCGAATCCTATCGCAGTGACGAATACCTTCCGTCCTTACATTGGAGTGAACGAGATTTTCTCGTTGCAGAACGTGGCCGATTCTCATTACAACGCCTTTCAGACCACTCTGCGCCGCACAAAGGGACCACTCACTGCCGGCGTCTCGTACACATATAGCCATTCGATTGACGATGCTTCCGACCGGACCGATCCCACATTCGTCAACTCTCTTGATTTGCGTTCCAACAAAGCGAGTTCAAATTTTGACGAACGGCATCTTCTGAATATCAGCTACATTTACAGCATTCCCAAACTGAGCAGTCTTCTCTCGGAGTCGTCTACTGCGAGCGACTCGGAAGAACAAACCCCGATGCCGTCGAATCCTAGCCGCTTTGCGCAGTGGGTGGGCGACAACTGGCAATTGTCGGGGATCACGATTTTTCAATCCGGAACTCCGTTCAGCGTCATCAATAATGCCGGCGTTTCCGGCATTGGCGTCTTGGACAACGCAGGAGTCGCAAATGGAGTAGGCGCCGGCTCGTACCCTGACGTGATCCAGCATTTCAAAGGCGCCATGCCCTCAGCCGGCAACAACCTCGCCAGCTTTGGACCGCTGCTACTAAATCCGGATCAGTTCGTTGCGCCGCGTGGGCTCACGTTTGGCGATGCCGGCCGTAACTACCTCAATAATCCCAGCCGGCTGAACTTCGACATGTCATTGCTGAAGCACTTCCCCATGAAGAAAGAAGGCAGCGAATTCGAGTTTCGGGTGGAAGCGTTCAATGTTTTCAATCACACTGAATTCCGTATCTACAATCCGGATCTGGGATACACGGGCAGCAATAGCGTCAGTTGCTACGGAGGCCCGAACTATTCTGCCGGAGCGTACTTTCCCGGCGGAACGGATTGCCTAACCGGCAGTTCCTTTCTGCACCCCGTAGATGCTCACAGGCCTCGCACCATGCAGTTCGGACTGAAGTACATCTTCTAACTCTGCTGCCACACTCGCCTTGCCACTGTTTCGTTTATGCGTCACCAGTCAGCGAAAATGAAGCGCTATACTATCGTGTGCTGCACCTTGGAAAAGTGAAGATGCAGCGTCCGCGGGAGGCATGATGCCGCAGAATTACGTCCCTGTCTTTATATTTGTTGCCATCATCCTGATCGCTCTGCCGGTTACGCTGCTTCTGGCAAAGCTGGTGCGGCCTGAAAATCCCGACCGAATCAAGCTGATGCCTTACGAATGCGGCATCGACCCCGTAGGAAGCGCACGGGGCCGCTACACGGTGCGCTTTTATATTGTCGCCATGCTGTTCGTCGTCTTCGATGTCGAAACGATCTTTCTTTTTCCCTGGGCAGTAAAGTTCAAAGCGCTGGGCGTCTTCGGCCTAGTCGAGATGCTCATCTTTCTTGCCATCCTGATCGTTGGTTACATCTGGATCTGGAAGAAGGGCGCTCTCGAGTGGGTGTAGTAAGGCAGCCGTCCTCGCCTGCCCAGCCGATCGCAGTTTGGCAGTACCGGATTGAACAAAAATGGCTGATCCTGTTCCCCAATCCGAAGTTTTCACCGCCAGCCGCTGGACCAAGGGCAATCTTCTCTTCCCGACACGTATCGAGATCAGTCCGCAGCGCGTCACCCGCGTCAAACCGCGGCTGTTCGGCAGCAATGAGGAGAGTATCGGCATCACGCAGGTTGCATCGGTGCATATTTCGAAGGGGATCATCTGGGCGAACATTCTGATCGAGTCTACCGGCGGCACCGATCCCATCGCCAGCCATGGCCACCGCAAGGCTGACGCACAACGCATTCGCGACTTGATCGAAAGCTATCAGTCGGCACTTCATCGTCCATGAAATCGTGCTCACTGTCGTTGACACCTCTTTGCCAAGCTGTTACAAGGGAACGTTCTCTTGATGTGCGCTCGGCCTGAGGTTCTCCTTCGCAGGAATGCCCGAGGAACCCAAATCGCCACCACCCCCGCCGACGGGCGAGCCTAAACCGTCGGGAGGCGCGCCCGTTCCACCCAGCGTAGAACCCGTTCCCGCGAAAAAGCCGGGAGACCCGGCCGCTCCAGCGAATCCGGCTGCACCAGGAGCTCCTCCGAAGGCCGCCGCCCCCGCAAAACCGGCGGGACCAGTTCCAGTAGAGTGGCAGTCACCCATCGTGTCAGGCCTGAAACAGCGTTACGGCTCGGGCATTCGCGAAGCCAGCACTTACCTTGGGCAGAATTATCTGGTGGTTGATTCGAGCATCATCGCTGATGTCCTGCGGATTTTCGAAGACGAATACGACTTCGACTATTGCGTCGATATTACTGCCGTGCACTATCCGAAACGCGAGAAGCAGTTCGACGTCATTTGGATTCTTTATTCCTTTGAGCACAACCAGCGCGTGCGGGTGAAGACCATGATCGCCGATGGCGACACGGTCCCGAGTGCGGTTTCGATCTGGCCTGCGGCCAATTGGCTGGAGCGCGAGGTCTATGACATGTTCGGAATTCGCTTCGAGGGCCATCCCGATCTGAAGCGGATTCTTCTGCCTGACGACTGGAAAGGCCATCCGCTGCGTAAGGATTACGGAATCATTCAACAGGACCAGGATTGGGTGAAGGCTAATCTGGGTATCGAGAGCGCGCAATGAGCAACAGCGTCAAGACCGAGGAAAAAACCACCAGCGCCACGCCCGGCACGCCCCCTCACCATCAGCCCAAGGATCCCTCAAGCTATCTTTCTCACCTTGAGCTGGGTGAGCGCGATCAAACTTACCTCGATACCGACGAACTCATCCTTAATATGGGACCGCAGCATCCGGCGACCCACGGCGTTTTGCGGGTGATCCTGAAACTGGATGGCGAGAAAGTTCTTGGAACCGAATGCATCATTGGTTATCTCCATCGCGGCGTTGAAAAGATCGCCGAAAACCGCACCTACACCATGTTCAATCCGTACGTGGACCGCATGGATTATGTGGCCGCGGTTTCCAATGGGCTGGGTTACTGCGAAGCCGTCGAAAAACTCCTGAATGTCGAGGCCCCGCCTCGCGCGAAATACATTCGCGTGATTCTCACAGAACTGAACCGGCTGGCCAGCCATCAGCTCTGGCTGGGTACGCATGCGCTCGATATCGGTGCCATCACTCCTTTGTTTTATACCTTCCGTGATCGGGAAGAGATTCTGAAGATCTTTGAGAAGTATTGCGGCGCGCGCCTCACCACCCACGCCTTTCGCATTGGCGGCTGCCAGTATGAGACCTATGACGGCTTCGAGCAGGACGTCGTCAAATTCCTCGATTTCTTCACCCCGAAAATTGACGAATACGAAGGGCTGCTGACCACCAATCGCATCTGGGTTGACAGAACCAAAGGCGTCGGCAAGATTTCAGCCGAAGACTGCATCGCACTCGGCGTAACTGGCCCGGTGTTACGCGCCAGCGGCGTCAAATGGGACCTGCGCAAGGCGCAACCGTACGCGGCTTACCCCGATTTTGAATTCCAAATTCCTACTGGAACGAACGGTGATACCTACGACCGGTATCTGGTGCGCATGCAGGAGATGCGGCAATCGGTTCGTATCCTTCGCCAGGCAATTGGAAGAATTCCGGAAGGGCCGATCATGGCGAAGGTTCCAAAAGTGATGAAGCCGCCCGTCGGCGAAATTTATCACTCAATCGAGGCGCCCAAAGGTGAACTGGGATACTTCATCGTTAGCGACGGCTCAACGCAGCCTTATCGTGTGCGCGTGCGTCCCCCGTCGTTCATAAACCTGCAGGCCCTTGACGTAATGGTCCGCGGCCAGCTCGTGGCCGACGTGATTGCGGTGATCGGCACGCTCGACATTGTTCTGGGCGAGGTGGACCGCTGATGCTGAACTACATTACCTCTTACCTCAGCAGCAGCGTGACCCCAGGCCAGGCCGGAAACATTTTCTGGGCGACTGTCTACATTCTGCTCGTTTTCGTGGGGCTCTCTCTCGCGGTTATTTCCATGAACTGGCTGGAACGCAAAGCGCTGGCTCATATGCAGGTCAGGCTTGGTCCCATGCGGGTCGGTCCTCATGGATTGCTCCAACCCATAGCCGACGCCTTGAAATTGCTCCTTAAAGAAGACATCATCCCCGACGGGGCCGACAAGCTCATCTTCTGGCTTTCTCCGTTTCTCGTGGTCACGACAGTGTTCACCGTCTTCATCGTTGTGCCATTCGGACCCACCCATGCCGTGACCGACATGAACATCGGCATTCTGTTCATGCTCGGCGTCTCATCGCTGACAGTGCTTGGCATTGTCATGGCGGGATGGGCCTCTAACTCGCATTACCCGCTGATTGGCTCACTGCGCTCCAGCGCGCAAATGGTCTCATACGAAATTGCCATGGGACTGGCCGTGATCTCCGCCGTGCTGATGACGAGCCTGCACGGTGTGGGACTTTACGGAGTGTCCGCCAGCGGCTCCGGCACCGGCACCTTGAGCATGATCGAAATCGTCCGAGCGCAATTGGAGCAGCAGACCTGGTTCGTTTTCAAGTTCTTTCCCTTAGGCTTGATTGCCTTTGTGATCTTCGCCATCGCCATGGTCGCTGAGAGTAATCGTGCGCCATTCGATCTTCCTGAGGCCGAATCTGAGTTGACCGCCGGCTTTCACACCGAGTACAGCGGATTTCGCTGGTCTCTCTTCTTCCTTGCGGAATACTCAGGCATGCTGGCGGTCTCTTCCATTGCCGTGACGCTCTGGCTTGGCGGATGGCTGCGGCCCTTTCCGAACTGGTTAAGCGGAAGTACCTGGGACCTGATTTTCTCTCTTTTCCCTGGAGCGACATTTTTGTTTCTCACGGTAGTTACATTCCTGGGCGTAAGGAAGATGCCGAAGCATCCCTACTTTCGCCTCGAGACTTTCGGACTGGCCGGACTGGGAGCATGTCTCGGTTTAGTAGCTTTGATCCTCTTCATCCCTGCAGTTCGCGATCGCGTTCAGGATATCTATTGGTTCTCGATCAAGGTCGCTGTCTTTATGTATCTCTACATCTGGTATCGCGGCACGTTTCCGCGCTACCGGTTTGATCAGCTGATGAAAGTGGGCTGGAAGGTGCTGCTCCCGATTGGGATCGGCGTATTAATATTGACCGCTATTGCGGGAATCGTGCTCTGATATGCAGCCGGTAGCGACGACATTTTTCTTTTATTTTCTGGCCGGGCTCTCGATCGTCAGCGGCATTGCGGTTATCCTGCGCAAGAATCCTGTGCATTCGGCGCTGGCTTTGATCGTGACCCTGCTGGCTCAGGCTGGCTTGTACCTCATGCTTTACGCGCCATTCGTCGCCGGCGTACAGATCATTCTTTATGCCGGCGGAATCATGGTGCTGTTTCTTTTTGTCATCATGCTGGTAAACATCGAGCGCTCACAGAAAGAAGAGCAGTTCAACAAGCAATGGTTTGCCGGACTGCTCGCAGCACTGGCATTGGGCGGGCTGTTTGTCTTCGTGTACGTGAAGGGACCGGCGCTGTTTCAAAAGCAGACCTTGCCGATCCCCGAGCAGTCGAACACGCAGCAGATCGGCGTAATGCTGTATGGGAATTACATGTTCGCGTTTGAGATCGCGTCGCTGCTATTGCTGGTCGCGATCATCGGCGCAGTCGTAATGGCAAAGAAAAGGATTTGAAGCGAGCTATCAGCTTTCAGCCCTCAGTTTGAGGCTTGGGGCCGACAACTGAAAGCTGACGGCTAACGTATGACTCCGATCACCACAGTTCACTACCTTGTCGTCGCCGCGGCGCTTTTCGCGCTGGGGGTCATCGGCGTGCTTACGCGCCGCAACGTGGTGATTGTGCTGATGTCAATCGAGCTCATCCTGAACGCAGTAAACCTGAACCTGATTGCGTTTTCGCGTCTGTGGGGCTTGCACGGGCAGATATTCGCAATTTTTGTTGTCACCGATGCTGCGGCGGAGGCGGCTGTAGGACTCGGCATTCTAATCGCATTCTTCCGCAACAAGGAAACGGTGAACGTGGATGAAGTGGACTTGCTGAAATGGTGAGTGGCTTTTTAGCTTCTGGCTTTTAGCTAAGGCCAACACACGCACATCGGTACTGGGTTTTTGCTTGAGTCAACGACTAAGGGCTGACAACTAGCGACAAAAAATGTTCTTTCTCTCTCATATCTGGCTCATTCCGCTGCTGCCGGCATTCGGCGCAACGATGATGTTTTTCTTTGGCCGCAAGCTGCAGAAATCCAGTGTCAGCGCGATATGCGTGGGCGTCGTGATTGTGGCATTCTTTTTCGCCTGCGTTGCGGTCTGGCAATACGGCACCTACGCTCATTACAACCCCGGCAAACCATACCAGACCATCATTTATACCTGGCTCGGAAGCGGCGATGTCAGCTCACCGGTCCAGCCCCTGACGTACGTCACGCAGTCCGGAGCTCCCGCCGCTTTTAATGCAGACGTCGGCTTTCTCCTCGATCCGCTCTCTGCCATCTGGCTTCTGTTCGTTACTGGCGTCGGCGCGCTTATTCATATTTATTCCATCGGATACATGGGCCATGAAGGTGGATATTACAGATTCTTCGGCTATTTGAATCTGTTCATGTTTTCCATGCTCACGCTCATTCTGGCGAACAATTACGCGCTCCTGTTCGTCGGCTGGGAGGGCGTGGGCCTGTGCTCCTACTTGCTGATCGGGTTCTATTTCCATCGCCACTCGGCCAGCACCGCTGCAAACAAAGCGTTCATCGTAAACCGCATCGGTGACGCCGGATTTTTGCTTGGCATGTTCACCATCGCCTGGTATTTCGGCTCGCTGCGCTTCACCGAAGTTACACACCTGGCCCGCACCGGGCAATTCGCCATTGGCGATCCCGTCATCACCGCCGCGACTTTGCTCTTATTCGTCGGGGCATGCGGAAAATCGGCGCAGATACCTCTTTATATTTGGCTGCCGGACGCGATGGAAGGCCCGACACCGGTCTCCGCATTGATCCACGCGGCCACCATGGTCACGGCGGGCGTGTACATGGTTGCGCGATCGAATGCTCTATTCGTGCTTGCGCCGACCTCCATGAAGACCGTTGCCATCATTGGCGCACTTACCGCAATCTTCGCCGCTTCAATCGGCCTGGTGCAGAACGACATCAAGCGCGTGCTCGCCTACTCTACGGTTTCACAGCTGGGATACATGTTCCTCGCCTTGGGCGTGGGTGCCTTTGCCGCGGGGGTTTTTCACGTTTTCACGCACGCGTTTTTCAAAGCGCTGCTCTTCCTCGGCTCCGGCTCCGTCATTCACGCCATGAGCGGGGAGCAGGATATGCGCAACATGGGCGATTTGCACAAGCGCATCCCCATCACCCACTGGACGATGTTCATCGCCACCTTCGCCATCTCGGGCATTCCTCCGTTTGCTGGGTTCTTCTCCAAGGACGAAATTCTATGGCAGGCATGGTCGTCTGAGGGCGGCGCCTACCGTGTGCTCTGGGGCATCGGGTTCGTTACCGCGCTCATGACGGCGTTCTATATGTTCCGGCTCATGTACCTCACTTTTCACGGCAAGCCGCGCATGAGCCATGAGGTCCAGCACCATATTCACGAGTCGCCGAAGTCGATGACCGTACCGCTCATTATTTTGGCAGCGTGTTCACTGTTCGCGGGATGGCTGGGCTGGCCACAAAGCCTTGGCGGTTCCGATCATTTTGCCAGGTACCTCGATCCGGTCTTTGCTCGCGAGGCACGCGTCTTCGAAGCTGAGGGCGCAAATCGCCAACTTGCCGCTGGTGCAAAGGAAGAAGAGCATACCAGCCCAGTTGAGTACGGTCTCATGTTCCTTTCCGTCGCTGCCGCGGTTGCCGGATGGGGCATCGCATGGAAAGTGTACCGCCACGCAGACAAAGGCTACGTAGAACCAATCGCCGCGAAGACTCCGCCTCTCTACGATGCCCTCTATCACAAGTATTACGTGGATGAAGCCTACGACTACGCTTTCACCGGACGCAAGAAGGTTGACGGTGTCCGCCTAGGCGCAATGGGACTGGGCGAAGCATCCTCATGGTTTGATTCGCATATCGTCGATGGAACCGTGAACGGTGCAGGATGGATGACGCGATTCACCGCCACGCTCTCCTCGTGGTGGGACAAGTGGGTTATCGACGGCCTGTTGGTCAACGGCACGGCGACTATATCCCGTGTCATGTCTTACCCCGTGCGCGTTTTGCAGTGGGGATTAGTGCAGTGGTACGCATTGGTTATGGTCGCTGGGCTAGTAGGGTTCGTAGCCTATTACGCCTGGCACTGATTGTGTGGCGCGGCCGCCCTCGGCCGCGTGGCTTTTGTGATGATCTGGCTTGCACTAAAGGGTTGGACTCGCGGGCGAGGGCGCCCGCGCCACATGGAAAGTTATGCAAACTCATATTCTCTCGATCATTCTCTTCACCCCGCTCATCGGGGCAATTTTTCTTCTTTTCGTACCCAAAGAGAACAAAAACGCCATCCGCTGGATTGCGAATATCTTCGCTCTGGCCGGATTGCTTGTCTCCATTCCGCTGGTGCCGTGGTTCTGGGCGCAGCGCTTCGAGCCGGGATTCAAGTTTATCGAAGGCTCGGTCAACAACTGGATTCCTTCGATTGGCGCAGGCTATGTCTTGGGCATTGACGGCATTTCCTTCCTGCTCATCATGCTCACTACCTTGCTCGGCTGGATTTCGATTCTCTCCTCATGGACCGCAATCGAGAACCGCGTCAAGGAATACTACATCTGGTTCCTCGTCCTTCAAACCGGCATGCTGGGCGTCTTCATGGCGCTCGATTTCTTCTTGTTCTTTGTCTTCTGGGAAGCCATGCTGGTGCCGATGTATCTGCTGATCGGCATCTGGGGTGGGCCGCGAAAACTCTACGCCGCAATCAAGTTCTTTCTCTACACGCTGCTTGGCTCGGTGCTGATGCTGCTCGCTGTCCTCTTTCTTTATTTCTACAACTTCAAGCAGACGGGCCAGTACACCTTCAGCATCCAGCAGCTCTATCTGACCGCACCGCACATCTTCCACGACCCGGCATACGGCTCAACCGTTGCGATTCTGTTGTTTCTTGCGTTCTTCCTGGCGTTCGCGATCAAGGTCCCAATGTTCCCCTTCCACACTTGGTTGCCCGATGCCCACGTAGAAGCGCCAACCGCAGGTTCAGTCATTCTGGCCGGAGTTCTACTGAAGATGGGAACATACGGATTCATCCGCTTCGCGCTTCCCTTCTTTCCCGACGTTGTCATGCATCCCAAAGTGCGCTTCTGGATGATCACTCTTTCCATCATCGGAATCATCTACGGCGCGCTGGTTTCCCTCATGCAGAAAGATATGAAGAAACTGGTGGCTTATTCCTCCGTGAGCCACCTTGGCTTCTGCACTCTGGGAATTTTCGCCCTCACGCCCCTCGGCATAAGCGGATCAGTCCTGCAGCAGATCAATCACGGCATTTCCACCGGCGCGCTCTTCTTGATCGTCGGTATTCTCTACGAGCGGCGCCACACGCGCGAAATCGCCGAGTACGGCGGCATCTCCAACGTCATGCCGATTTACGCCACTATCACCATGATCGTGTTCCTGTCGTCAATGGGACTGCCGCTGCTCAACGGTTTTGTGGGCGAGTTCACCATCCTGCAAGGAACCTTCATGGAAAACTGGCGTTGGGCCGCCTGGGCCGTTCCCGGTGTCATCCTCGCAGCTGCGTACTTGCTCTGGCTCTATCAGCGCGTGTTCTTCGGCACGGTAACCAATCCCAAGAACGAAAAGCTTCACGACCTCACGCCGCGTGAAGTGCTGACATTTGCGCCACTGCTCGTCATGGCATTCTGGATCGGTCTTTATCCCAAACCGTTCTTCCAGATTTTGCAGCAACCCGTCAATCAACTCGTGAGCACAATCCGTCCAAATTACCCGGGGCTGAACAACGGTGTTATGAACGCCTCAGGCGCGCCGCAACAGCCGCCGACTTCAATGGCCAGCGATTCGAACGCAAAGGGGTACAAATAGTGCCCGCGATCCCACAGCAGTTTTTCACCGGTACTGACTACCTGCTGTCGCTGCCAGTGATCTTGCTCACGCTCTTCGCTCTAGGCATCCTTCTGATCGACTTGATGCTTCCGCCGGAGTGGAAGTGGACCAACGCAATCACCGCGCTGATCGGCCTCATTTTCGCCGCCGGAGCGGTGCTGAAGATTCAGCTCGCACAATCGGAAATCGCCGAGACCGGCCGCAGGCTGCAATGGGGATTTGTCCACTCCATGCTGATGGACCACTTCTCCATCTACTTCTTCTATCTTTTTCTCACGGGCGCCGCGATCGCAATATTAATGTCCGTCCGTTACATGGAGATCGAGCACGAAAATCATGGCGAATTTTACGCGCTGATTCTCTTCTCCGTCATCGGCATGATGTGCATGGCCTCGGGCTTCGATATCGTGCTCATCTTCATCGGTCTGGAGTTGATGGCGATCTCCACTTACGTTCTTGTCGGATTCCTCCGCCGCGACAAGCGTTCGAATGAAGCCGCGCTGAAGTACCTGTTATTGGGCGCCTTCTCATCCGGCATTTTCGCTTACGGCTTGTCTCTGCTCTATGGCTTGACCGGCAGCACCAACCTGGTTGAGATCCGCGCCGGCGTTGCCCACCTGCTGAACATCAATCCCGGACACAACGACCCCATTCTCATCATCGCGCTGCTCACCACGGCGACCGGCCTGCTGTTCAAGATCGCCGCCGTGCCCTTTCACCAATGGGCGCCGGATGCTTACGAAGGCGCGCCGACCAGCATCACGGGATTCATGTCCGTTGCTGTAAAGGCAGCCGCCTGGGCCATGCTGCTTCGGATTTTTTTGTGGGGCCTGTACCCGCTGCACAAAATCTACTTGCCGTTCCTTATTTTCATTTCCATTGCAACTATGACCTGGGGCAATCTCGCCGCTTTGACCCAGACAAATCTCAAGCGCCTGATGGCCTATTCCTCGATCGCCCATGTCGGGTACATGCTGCTTGGTCTCATCGCGCTTACCTCCGTCGAGTATCCGGCACCGGGATTCTTCGACGGCTTTAAAGGCATTTTGCTTTATCTGCTCGTTTACACATTTATGAACCTCGGCGTGTTTGCCGTGATTACATCCCTCCGCCAGCGTAACGTCATCGGAGACGATATCGACGACATAGCCGGACTCTACTCCCGGGCTCCCAGCGAAGCCGTGCTCATGCTGATGTTTCTGCTATCGCTCGCCGGGATTCCCCCGCTGGCCGGCTTCTATGGCAAATACTTCATCTTCCTGAGCCTGATTGAGAGCGGTCATTACACGCTGGCCGCGCTCGCCGTCTTGTACGCCGTCTTCGGTCTCTACTACTACTTGCGCATCGCCAATAAGATCTTCATGGGAGAAGCGACAGAAAAGGCTGCGCTGCCAATCGGCGTTGGAATGCGAGTTGCGCTCGGCATAACCGCGCTCGCCACGGTCGGGATTGGCATTTTCCCGGAGCACTTCATCAGGGCAGTGATCTGGTCACTGGGAGTTTCATAAACTGGTTTTTCTAAGAGCTGAGAGCTGAAAGCTGAAAGCATTTCATATGCCGCAAAACGGCGATCAACCCTCCGAGAAAAGCCTATGGGTACAGCTCGCGAAATATAGCGAGATCGCTTTCATCTTCCCTGCCGCAACCGTTGCAGGATGGCTGATCGGAGTCGGGCTCGATCACTGGCTGCATACGACCTGGCTCTATCTCGTGGGGCTGATTCTTGGCATCATTGCGGGCTTCGTGCAGTTGATCCGGCTGGTTACATCGCCGGAAGCGAAGGAATAATCCGCGCAAATGTGGGAGGTTATTCTTTATTATTTCTGGCCGGCAGTCTGGGGCGGAATACCCTGCGCCTGCACGATGGCCCAATGCCACTCCTGATCGGGTCCCAGCTTCGCTCCGAGATTCTGCTGAAATACGGCGCTGGAGAGTGGCGCTGCCGATCCCCTCAGATGGTATAGCACCGTCGAGTCTGACAGCTTTTCGGCATGGGTGACATCACTGGCCGGGATCACTTTCGCGTTCCCGAAACGCTGAACTGCATTCGCGGCCCGGGGAATTGTCAGGCCGATGGTAATCTCTTTCAAATTCCAGTTCGTGCCGTTGTAAACCGAGATCTGCAAAATCCCGTCTTCGATGCTGGCCGGTCCATCCAGTTTCGCCAGTTCGCTTTGCGGAAGGTCCTGCGGAACATACGGACTCACAAGCAGCGCCGTCGCATTCGCGCTGAAAGACAGGCTGCAGGTTCCGTCGGGCGACTTCACCTGAAACTGCTTGCCGGTTTCATCCACCAGAAACACCGGGCGCCCATTCAGCCTTTGAGTCTCCGCCTGGTCCATCACTTTCGAAAAATTATCGTTATCAATTACCGTCTGTGTCGGCGCCGGCTTGTTCTTGCGCAGAGAGCGGGCCAGGTCGCCCAAGGAGACTTGACCGTCATCCTGTGCAACCGCGCGGCAGGGCTGCCACAATCCAAACAGCACCAGGCCGATCCTTACGATGTAGCGAAAGCTCATGCTGAAAACGTGCCAGGAAAATTGTAAATAGAAGAAAGGTAACGACGAACAGAGCGGGCCAAACTATGGTCGTAGCACTAGCGGGAAAAGTACCGGCGAAGACAACGGGCGAGTGGAAGGCGCGCGGGACGAAGTGCACGCAACAGGGCTCCGCGCGCCCTATTCGAACTTTTTACAACAGGCCAGAAGCACGAAAACGAGTAACCGGATCAGTCACCGGCACCGGCTGCCGCTTGAAAATCCAGCGAGCCACCGCAATTCCGAGCGCCGCATAGCAAAGGTTCAGCAGCTTCATATCTCACCCCCGAAAAGATGCACTCGCACCTCAGGGGAGTTTGTTGTTGTCAACGTACTAAAGCCCTGACTGACGGTCAATCCACCTACGTGCCATAGACGTAGCACTAAAGTGCGGTTGGGGGTTAGGGGTGGGCTTTGCCTGAAAATGGTGTTAGGGGGCCGGATTGGGGCTGCGTTAGGGGC
>Ga0335079_10001155_pt1 | contig 30147 bp, 28 predicted proteins | sample Lox_Sample_33_FD_206719 | JGI IMG/M metagenome (GOLD analysis project Ga0335079, IMG submission 206719) | Soil microbial communities from Loxahatchee National Wildlife Refuge, Florida, United States - Lox_Sample_3.3 | ecosystem: Environmental > Terrestrial > Soil > Wetlands | place: USA...
GTCCATGTACTCGATCGCTGCGGGCACGACGCCCGACGCGAGCACGCGCTCGATCGCGCCGATCCCCGCGTCGGCGTCGCGGTAGAGCCCGACGACCGGCAACTCGGCCTCGGGAGCCGGGACGAGCCGGAGCCAGGCGGCGGTGACCAGGCCGAGCGTCCCTTCCGACCCGACGAGCAAGCTTTTCAGGTCGTACGCGGCGACGTCCTTCCGCAGCGGCCCGCCGAACGTGACGATCTCTCCGGGCGGCACCACCGCCTCGATGCCCGTCACCCAGTGGCCGGTCACCCCGTACTTGAACGCGTGGGGCCCGCCGGCGTTGCACGCGATGTTGCCGCCGATCTGCGAGATCTCGGCTGCGCCGGGGTCGGGAGGGAAGCGGAGGCCGTTCTCGCGAGCGAGCCGCTGGATGTCGCCCGTGGTGACACCCGCCTCGACGTGCATTCGCCAAAGCAGCGGGTCGAACTGCCGCACGCGGTTCAACCGCTCGAAGCCGATCACGACGCCGCCCTCGACGGGGATCGCCCCGCCCGCGAGGCCGGTGCCGCCGCCGCGCGCCGTCAGCGGCACGTCGTTCTCGTAACACCACCGCATCACGGCCGCCACTTCGTCCACCGTCGACGGCATGACGACGGCGTCGGCCCGGCCGACCACGCCGCGGCCCATCAGATCCGACAGAAAGCGGCCCTGCGGCTCGAACAGCGAGTCAGGGGAGACAACCGACGCGAGACTCACGCCGCCGAGCGTACCCTGTCCCCGGCAGGGTCAACGCCGAACCGAGGAGATGCATTGAAGATCGTGTTGCTCGCTGCGTTGTGCGCGGCAATCGCCGCGCCGGCGGCGCTCGCGGGCTCGACCACGCTGACCGGCACGGTTGGTCCCGGCTTCACCATCACGCTCAAGCAGGGCAGCAAGACGGTGAAGACGCTCAAGGCCGGCACCTACACGTTCAAGATCAGCGACAAGTCGAACATCCACAACTTCCACCTGACCGGCCCGGGCGTCAACAAGAAGACGTCGGTCTCGGGCACCGGCACGGTCACCTGGACGTTGAAGCTCGCGAAGGGCACCTACAAGTATGTCTGCGACCCGCACAAGACGATCATGCACGGGTCGTTCACCGTCAGCTGACCGACGGCTCTCGCGATCCCTGGCCGGTGCCGTCAGGCGCCGGCCAGGTCGATCTCCTCGACGCGGTCGCGCGAGATGCGCCAGGCGCGCAGCTCGTCGAACGCGAGCGAGTAGATCAGGAACGGCCGGCCCGCCCAGAGCCCCGACAGCTCGCGGTCGGTGCGCGACGGCTCCGGCTTCGTCGCCGGATGCGAATGGAACACCGCGAGCTCGTACCCCTCGTCCTCGAGGAACCACACCGACGGATCGATCTCCAGCTCGTACCGGTACGGGGAGGCGAGAGCGTTGCGCCCGCGGACGTACCGGTCGGCGACGCCGTCCCTGAAGACGAGGACGCCGCAGCACTCGTTGGGCGCCTCGTCCGACGCGTGCGCCCGCAGCTCCGACCGGATGTCTTCCCCGACTACCACCAGAGCACCTGTTCGTCGATCTCCTCTCCACGCCAGAAGTCGGCCGACAGATACTTCCAGCCGCCGTCGGCGAGGATCGCCACCACCACGGACCCTTCTGGCAGCTCGGCCGCGATGCGCCGCGCGACGTGGACGACCGCGCCCGACGACACGCCGGCGAACAGCCCTTCGCGCTCGAGCAGCGCCCGAGCAGCCGCGGCGGCCTCCGCGTTCGACACGAGCAGCTTCCGGTCGAGTGCGCTCACGTCGAGGATCGGCGGGACGTAGCCGTCCTCGAGCGAGCGCAGCCCCATCACGGGATCGCCCGGGAGCGGCTCGGCTGCGACGACCAGGGCGCCGGGGAATGCCTCGCGGACCCGCGCGCCGGCGCCCATCAGCGTTCCGCCCGTCCCCAGCCCGGCGACGATCGCGTCGACACGCGGTAGCTCGCGCGCGATCTCGGCGCCGGTGCCCTCGTAGTGGGCGCGCGGGTTCGCCTCGTTGGCGTACTGGAACAGCATCACGAACCGCTGGTCGCGCTCTGCGATCTCCTGCGCGAGCCGAACGGCTCCGTTCGAGCCTTCTTCGCCCGGCGACTCGACGATCGCCGCGCCGTACAGCTCGAGCAGCGCGCGCCGCTCCGGCGTCGCGTTCGCGGGCATGACGCACGTGAGGCGGTAGCCCTTCAGCTTGGCGACGAGCGCGAGCGAGATGCCCGTGTTGCCGCTCGTCGGCTCGAGCAGCTCCTGCCCCGGCTCGAGCTGGGCAGCCTCGACCATCGCGAGGGCGACGCGGTCCTTGATCGAGCCGGTCGGGTTCTGGCCCTCGAGCTTGGCGTAGACGGTGCGGCCCTCCGGCGCGATCCGGCGCAATTCGACCAGCGGAGTTCCGCCGATCAGGTCGAGCAGCGAGCTAGCGACCACCGGCCATCGCCGGCAAGAGAATGACGGTCGAGGTGTCGCCGACCGGGGTGTCGAGGCCGTCGCGCGTGCGCACGTCCTCGCCGTCGACGTAGACGTTCACGAACGGCTGCAGCTCCCCGTCGGAGTAGACGCGCGTGCCGAGCGCGGGCAGCCGCCGGGCGAGATCCTCCATCACGTCGCGCACCGTCGCTCCGTCCGCTTCGACCTCACGGACGCCCCCGGCCTCGCTCCGGAGGACCGGCGGGACCCTCACGACCGTCACTTGCGCTCCGGCGCCGGCCGAGCCGACGCCTCCGCTCCGGGCGACTCCGTCGAGCCTACGTCGCCTGTCATCTCGCGCAGAACTCGACGTAGTCGATGTACTCGGTGATCGTCGGATGATCACCGCAGACGGGGCAGTCCGGGTTGCGCTCGATGCGCACCTCGCTGAACTCCGTCGCCAGCGCGTCGAAGAGCAGGAGCCGGCCGACGAGCGGCTCGCCGATCCCGGCCGCGAGCTTGATCGCCTCGTTGGTCTGCAACGACCCGACGATCCCCGGCAGCACCCCGAGGACGCCGCCCTCGGCGCACGACGGCGCGAGCTCGGCCGGCGGAGGCTCGGGGAAGAGGCAGCGGTAGCAGGGCCCATTGTGGGGCGAGAAGACGGTGACCTGCCCCTCGAACCGGTAGATCGAGCCGTGGACGACGGGGATGTCGTGCCAGACCGAGGCGTCGTTGACGAGGTAGCGGGTCGGGAAGTTGTCCGCGCCGTCGACGATCAGGTCCCAGCCGTCGGCGAGGATGCGCTCGACGTTCTCCGAGGTGAGCCGCTCCCGGTAGGTGACGACGTCGACGTCCGGGTTGAGCGCCTCGATTGCGCGCTTCGCGGAGTCGACCTTCGGCGTGCCGAGCGTCTCGAGCGAATGCGCGACCTGGCGCTGCAGGTTCGTCTCGTCGACGATGTCGGCGTCGACGATCCCCATGCGGCCGATGCCGGCGGCCGCCAGGTAGAGCGACGCCGGCGAGCCGAGCCCGCCCGCCCCGATCAGGAGCACGCGGCTGTCGAGGAGCTTCAGCTGACCTTCCTCGCCGATCTCGGGGATCAGGATGTGGCGCGAGTAGCGCGTGCGCCGCTCCGGAGAGAGCGTCCGCGGCATCACGATCTCCCCGCCGTTCCGCTTCCAGTCGGTGAAGCCGCCGGCCAGCGAGTGGGCGCTCGTGTATCCCAGCTCCTCGAGCGTCTTGGCGGCGAAGGCGGAGCGGTTTGCCGCTGCGCAATAGAGGACGACGGGCGTGCCCTTGTCGGGGACGACGCCCTCGATGCGCGACTCGAGGAAGCCGCGCGGGACGTGGACCGCCCCGGGGAGATGGCCCTCCTGCCACTCGTCGGCCTCCCGGATGTCGATCCACACGGCGCCGTCGAGGGCAGCGGCCGCCCGTGCGTCGACCTCGGAGATCTCCGATTTCGTGCGCTGCAACAGCTCCCTGTACGTGGTCATAGCTATACAAACGGTAGCGGTACCTCGCTTCATTCCCGCTACGTTGGGCGCCGTGTCGCCTGCCGCCCGGGTGCGTGTCGCCGCCGGAGTCGCCGTGGTCGCCGCCGCGGCCGTCGTCGTCGGGGTCGTCGAGGCGACAGGCCAGGACCCGGCTCAGCCCACCGTCGGCTCGTGCGGCACCGCCCGGCAGCCGTACTTCGTCGCCGGCGTGCCGACGAAGCACGCCGCCGCGATCCGGCACGCATTCACGCTCCCTCCGCGCCGGGCCGCCTTCGCAATGGAGGCCGTCGAGCAGGGCGCTCCCGGCGATCCCGCGGTGCAGTTCAACTACGGGCTCGCCCTTTACTGCGCCGGGTACCTCAACGACGCGTCCCAGGCGTTCGCCTCGGCGAAGAAGAGCGGTGCGGACACGTTCTACGAGATCCGCGCCGACTCGATCCTGCATCCCCAGTTCTTCTCGCAGGGCTATCCGGTCTTCGAGCCCGAGGGCGCCGTCGACCCGCTGCTCCGCAAGGGGGTCGCCGCCCAGCTCGCCGGCCACCAGCACACCGCCGAGCGGCTCTACGCACGTGCCGCGCGGCTGCATCCGGACGACGATCAGGCGCAGGTAGCCGCAGCCGTCGGACGGTTCGACGAGTCCGACCTATCGGCCTCGTTCTCGCGTCTCGGCCCGCTCGTCAAGCGGTTCCCGAACAGCGTGTCGGTCCGGTACCACCTCGGCCTACTCCTCGCCTGGACGGGCCAGCGCGCCCAGGCGGTGGTCGAGTTCCGTGAAGCGAAGCGGCTCGGGCCGCAGACGAAGCTCGGAGGGGAAGCGAATGCGTTCCTCAAACGTCTTGTGACAACCAGGACCGATGGGACGCAAAGATGAGCCGGGCGGCCCTGGCGTCCGTCCGGCCCCGATGCGACAGTTCCGCATCCAGCGAGGGGGAACGATGGGAACGAGGGTTCGCAAGTCGACAGAGATCGACGAGGAGCCGCAGCCCGAAGACGATCCGGGCGAGGCCGACCTCTTCGCGACCCTGGACGAGCTTGCCGAGGACGAGGCCGAGGAACCGCCCGAGCTCGAGTTCGAGTTCACGACCGACTCGCTGCAGCTCTTCCTGAAGGACGTCGGCCGCGTCGACCTGCTCACCGCCGCCCAGGAGGTCGAGCTCGCGAAGCGCATCGAGCGCGGCGACCACGTGGCGAAGCAGGAGATGATCGAGGCGAACCTGCGCCTCGTCGTCTCGATCGCGAAGCGCTACCGCAACCAGGGGCTGCCGTTCCTCGATCTGATCCAGGAAGGGACGATCGGGCTCGTCCGCGCAGCCGAGAAGTTCGACTGGCGCAAGGGCTACAAGTTCTCGACGTACGCGACCTGGTGGATCCGCCAGGCGGTCGCACGGGCGCTCGCCGACAAGGCGCGGACGATCCGGATGCCGGTCCACGTCGTCGAGAAGCTGAACAAGATCATCCGCACCGAGCGCAAGCTGCGCGCCGAGCGCGGACGCGAGCCGCTGAACTCGGAGATCGCCGCCGAGCTCGGCATGACGGTCGAGGAGGTCGACGCGATCCGTCGCACCTCGCAGGTGCCGGTCTCGCTCGAGAAGCCGGTCGGCGACGAGGAGGAGTCGGAGTTCGGCCATTTCATCGAAGACGACAGTGCGCCCCTGCCCGACGAGGCGGCGGACACGGCGTTCCGCATCGCTGCGCTGCAGAAGTGCCTCGCAGCCCTCTCGCAGCGAGAGCGCCGTGTGCTCGAGTTGCGCTACGGGCTGAACGGCGAGTCGCCGTGCACGCTCGACGAGGTCGGTCGCGCGTTCCGCGTGACCCGGGAACGGATCAGGCAGATCGAGAACCAGAGCCTGAAGAAGCTGCGCGCGCTCGCCGACAGCGAGAAGCTCCGCGACGTCGCGTAACAGCCCGGCCCCTCGCGCTGCGTCGGTAGTCTCCGCCGCGTGACGGAGCCCTGGTTCGACGAGCTCGCCGAGCTCCTGCGCATCCCTTCGATCAGCGCCGACCCGGAGCGCGCCGGTGACGTCCAGCGGGCGGCGGTCTGGGTGCGCGACTTCGTCCGCGGTGCGGGCGGCGAGTGCGAGGTCGTCGACTGGCACGGCCAGCCCCTCGTGATCGGCGAGGTGAAGGCGTCGGGTGGGGGCGATGCGCCGACGGTGCTCTGCTACGGGCACTTCGACGTCCAGCCGCCCGATCCGCTCGAGCTGTGGGAATCGCCGCCGTTCGAGCCGGAGATTCGCGGCGAGTACCTCTACGGCCGCGGCGCGGTCGACGACAAGGGACAGCTCTACCTGGTGCTCGCGGCCGCGCGCGACCTCGCCCGCGCCGGCGAGCTGCCCGTGAACGTGCGCTTCTGCTGCGACGGGGAGGAGGAGAGCGGCGGGCACTCGATCGTCGAGTTCCTCGGGGCGGACGAGCGCGGTGCGGACGCGGGGGTGATCTTCGACAGCGGCATGATCCGGCGCGACCTGCCGGCGTTCAACGTCGCGACGCGCGGGATCGCGTACTTCCACGTGGTCGTCCGGACGGGCGAGCACGACCTCCACTCGGGCGTCTTCGGGGGCGCCGCCCTGAACGCCGCGCATGCGCTCGTCTCAGCGCTCGGCGGGCTGATCGGCCGGGACGGGACGCTGGCCGAGCCGCTGCGCCAGGGGGCCGCTCCCCCGACCGAGGCCGAGCTGCGCAGCTGGTCGGAGCTGCCCTCGGGCGCGGACGAGCTGGCCGAGGCCGGAGCGAGGCCGAAGGATGCGAGCGCCGCCTCGGACTTCTACGTGCGCACTTTCGCCGAGCCGTCGCTCGACGTGAACGGGATCGTCAGCGGCTCGCCTCACCTGCAGAAGACCGTGCTTCCGGTCGAGGCCGCCGCGAACATCTCGATCCGCCTCGCGCCCGGGCAGCAGGTCGACGTGATCGCGCCGGAGGTCGAGCGGCTGCTTCGCGCGGCGCTTCCGGCCGGCGCCGACGTCGCGGTCGACCATCTGTCGTCGGCGCAGCCGGGCCTGGTCGACGTCGAGGCGAAGGCGATCGAGCTCGGGCTGGACGCCTTCGAACGCGTGCTCGGGAAGAGGCCGCTGCTCGTCCGCACAGGCGGGACGCTGCCCATCGTCCCCGCGTTCGCGGACAAGGGGATCCCCGTCGTGATCACGGGCTTCGGCCTGCCGGACTCGCAGATCCACTCGCCGAACGAGCGCCTGCTCGTCGAGTACGTCCCGCTCGGCATCGCCGCCGCGCGCGAGCTGTTCCTCGCGTTCGCCGCTCTTTGATCGACCTCCACAGCCACGTTCTGCCCGGCATCGACGACGGTGCCGCGGATCTCGACGAGGCGCTCGTCATGTGCCGCGCAGCGGCCGCCGACGGGATCGAGGTGCTGGCCGCCACGCCCCACGTCCGGCACGACCACCCGACGACGCCCGAGCAGATGGAGTCCGCCCTCGCGCTCGTGCGTGACGCCGCCGGCGACACGATCGACCTGGCTCCCGGAGGTGAGCTCGACCTCGCCGAGCTCGACCGCCCGCCGGGCGAGCTCGCGCGATTCGCGCTCGCGGGGAACCCCGGTTACCTGCTCGTCGAGACGCCGTACCACGGCTGGCCGCTCGACATCGCCCTGCGCTTCGGTCGACTGCTCGAGGGTGGTGTGACGCCGGTGCTCGCGCACCCCGAGCGGAACTTCGACGTCCAGCAGCGGCCGGAGCTGCTCGCCGGGCTGGTCGCCGCGGGCGCGCTCGTGCAGGTGACCGCCGCCTCCGTCGACGGGCGCCTCGGGCGCGGCACGCAGCGTTGCGTCCGCGGGCTGCTCGATGCCCGGCTCGTGCACCTGATCGCGAGCGATGCGCACGCACCGTCGGTACGGGAGATCGGGCTCAGCGGCGCGGCGCACGCGGTCGGGGACGCGCGCCTCGCCGACTGGCTCGTCGACGGCGTGCCGCGCGCGATCGTGGAGCGCCGGACCGTGCCGCCGCGGCCGCCCCGTGGGCGGCCGCGGCGGTGGTCGCTCGGGCCCAGGCGTTAGTTCTGCGTCTGGGGGTTGCCGGGCTCGTGGTCGCCCACGTGCTTCGCGGGCGTCGACTCGACCTGGGCGAGCGTCGCGTCACGCGGAGCGCGGATGCGGACGGTGATCCGGTCGCCGGCCTGGAGGTGCGACGGGTCGATCACGGTCGGCACCTTGCCCTGCCACAACAGGAAGATCGTGTTGTCGTCGTACGAGAACGACTGGTCGAGCGGCTGACCCAGCATCGACTGCAGGCCGCGCCAGTTGCCGCTCGTGACGTGGAGGGCGATGTGGCCGCCGGACTGCGGGCCGGTGACCGTACCGACGAAGAGATAGAGCGGACGCGCCGGCGAGTTGGCCGCCGCGCCGTGATCGCCGACGGTCCCCGCCGCCGTCGCCTCGATCGTCTGCAGCGACGATCCGTGCGGTGCCCGCACGTTGACCTGGACGTCGTCGCCGGCCTTCAGGTCGGTGACGCTTCCGACGTGCGGCGTGCCGTGCGACCAGACCAGGATCTCGGTCGACGGCCCGATCGTGAAGGTCTGGTCCTGCGACTGCCCGAGCAGCGCCTTCAGGGCAGCGTGGTTGCCGCCGTCGATCTGAACCTGGACGTTGGTCGAGCTTGCGTTCACGAGGTCGCCCCGGAACTGGAACAGCTGCCCCTTCGGCCCGCCGGTCGCCGTCGCGGCGACCGCTGCGCACGCGAGTGCGGCGAGCGAGAGGGACAGGATCAGGCGGTGGGTCATCGTGGGTTCCTCCTGCTGGTTCGGTCGAAAACGGGCTGACGGATGCACCTTCGACCCGCCGCGCAAGCCGCCCGTTCTCGCTTCGTAAGGCGGAGGAAAAACCTCGCGCGGGCTACCAGGGCGGCGGGTTGTGCACCCAGCGGCCGCCGACCATCGTGGCGACCACCTGCGCATCGAGGTCGTCCCACGGGTCGCGGTCGAGGACGACCAGGTCGGCGAGCATCCCCGGGACGAGCCGTCCGCGCCGCCGCTCGTCGTGCGAGAGCCACGCCGGCGCCACGCAGGTCGCGTGGAACGCCTCGTCGAGCGTCACGGCCTGCTCGGGATGCCAGCCGGGCCGCTCGTCGATCGTCCGCCGCACGCCGGCGCGGATCCCGGCGAGCGGGTCGAGCTCCTCGATCGGCGCGTCGGATCCGTTGACGAGCGTCGCTCCCGAGTCGAGAAGCGCGCGGAACGCATAGGCGCCGTCGGTCTTGTCCGCCCAGTAGTGGTCGGCGAGGTCCCGGTCGGACGGTGCATGCGAGAACTGCACCGACGCGGTGACGCCGATCGCCGCGAAGCGGGCGACATCCTCCGGGGCAAGGAGCTGTGCGTGCTCGATGCGCGGACGGAGGCCGAGCGGCTCCCAGTCCGCGCGCGTCTGCTCGAACGCGTCGAGCGCCTCACGGTTCGCGCGATCGCCGATCGCGTGCACCGCCACCGGGAACCCGCAGGCGGCGCCGCGCCGCACGATCTCGGCGAGCTCGTCCCCGCTCGTGATCTGCACGCCGCTCCCGTCGAGCATCCACGCCGTCTGCGAGCCGAGCGTCCCGTCCATGAACACCTTGAGGTAGCCGAGCGCGAGCAGCGGGCTGCCGAAACCCGAACGCAGGCCGAGCTCGCGCGCATGCTCGACCAGGTCGGCTGGGATCGACTGCCAGACGCGGAGCGTGAGGTTTCCGGACTCCTCGAGCCGGCGCCACAGGCGGAGGGCGCCGAGCCAGCCGTCCTTGTCGTGAACGGCGGTCACGCCGCGGCTCGCAGCGACCCCCAGGCCGAGCCGCATCGCCTCGACGTACTCGTCGTCGGCGAGCGTCAGGTAGCGGTCCTTGAAGCGCCACGCCGCCTCCTCGCGCAGCACGCCCGTCGGCTCGCCGGCCGCGTCGCGCTCGACCACGCCGCCCGGCACCTCGAGGTCGCCGTTCGCGTGCGCGAGCGCAGCCGAGTTGAGCCACAGCGAGTGGTAGTCCTTCGCGACCAGCGCGGTCGGCGTGTCGCCGGTGATCGCGTCGAGATCGCGGCGGGTCGGCTCGCGGGCCGGCTGCCAGTCGCCGCTCCGCCAGCCGAAGCCGCGCAGCCAGCGGCCGCGCGGCGGAGGAGCCGGTGCGCTGCCGAGGCGCGCCAGGGCCTCCTCGAGCGAGCCGCAGCCGTCGAGCCTCACCTCGGCCTGTGCGGCCGCCCAGGTCGGGAAGTGGACGTGCGAGTCGGTGAGCCCCGGAACGACGGTGTAGCCGCACAGGTCGACGACCTCGGGCGAGGGCAGCGCCGTCTCGTGCACACCGACGCCGCCGGCGACGACATGGCCGGCGACCGAGAGGGCACGCGCGGTCGGGAGCTGCGGGTCGAGCGTGCGGACGAGCCCGTTCTCGAGGATCACGCGGTCTGAATCTACCGGCCGGCGATCATCAGCAGCGTCAACCCGGCCGACGCGAGCAGCGTCGCGACCAGCGCGAGCGCGACCAGACGAGCGGAGACTGCCATGGGCCTGTTATCGGCAGGGGCGGCTCTAGACTAGAGCCGCCTTGAGTGCTCTCGATCCGCTGACCGACGAGCAGCGCGAGATCCGCGGGCTGGTGCGTGCGCTGGCGCGGGAGCGGATTGCGCCGCGGGCGGCGGAGATCGACAAGAGCGCGGAGTTCCCGTGGGACGTGGTCGAGCTGTTCCGCGAGAACGACGTGTTCGGGGTGCTGTTCGACGAGGAGCACGGGGGGGTCGGGGCGTCGTCGTTGATGACGCTGGTGGTGATCGAGGAGCTGTCGAAGGTGTGCGCGACGAGCGGTCTGATCGTCGCGGTGCAAGAGCTGGGATCGCTCGGGATCAAGCTCGCGGGCTCCGACGAGCAGAAGCGGCGGTTCCTGCCGCGGCTGGCGAGCGGGGAGTGGCTCGCCGCGTACGCGCTGACCGAGCCCGGGTCGGGGTCGGACAGCGCCGCGATGCGGACGACCGCGCGGCTGGACGGCGGAGAGTACGTCCTCGACGGTGGCAAGCGCTTCATCACGAATGCCGGAGTCGCGTCCGTCTACGTGGTGTTCGCGAAGACGGATCCCGAGGCGGGGCACTCGGGGATCTCGGCGTTCGTCGTCGAGGCCGGGACGCCGGGCCTGGAGGTCGGCCGCATCGAGCCGAAGATGGGGATCAAGGGCTCGACCACCGGCGAGGTCTTCTTCGACCGTTGCCGTGTGCCGGCGGCGAACCTGCTGGGTGCGGAGGGCGAGGGGTTCCGGATCGCGATGCGCATCCTCGACCGCTCGCGCCCGGGGATCGGCGCGCAGGGGCTCGGGCTGGCGCAGGGAGCGACCGACTACGCGCTCGACTACGCGCGCGAGCGGGTCACGATGGGCAAGCCGATTGCCGAGCACCAGCTGATCGCGGGCATGCTCGCCGACATGGAGACGAAGTGCGAGGCCGCGCGCGGGCTGCTCTACAAGGTCGGGCGGATGATCGACGAGCGCGACACGGGGCCGGAGCTGACCAAGCTGTCCGCGATGGCGAAGCTCTACTGCACCGACGTCGCGATGGAGGTGACGACCGATGCGGTGCAGATCCTCGGCGGCTACGGCTACATCTCCGAGTTCCCGGTCGAGCGGATGATGCGCGACGCCAAGATCACCCAGATCTACGAGGGCACCAACCAGATCCAGCGCATCGTGATCGCCCGCGAGATGCTCAAGGAGAACCGTGCCTCCCTCCTCGCCGGCGTCGGCTAGCGTCGGACATACCTTCGGGCGTGTCGCCGAGGCCTACGAGCGGTGGCGGCCCGAGTACTCGCCGGCAGCGGTCGACCACGCCGTCGCGGCCCTCGGCCTGGGAAGCGGCTCTCGCGTGCTCGACCTCGCGGCCGGCACGGGGAAGCTCACGCGTCCGCTCGCAGCGCGCGTCCGGCACGTCATCGCAGTCGAGCCGGACGCCGGTATGCGCGCATTTCTGGACGGGGACGCCAGACCGGGCACTGCGGAGCAGATCCCGGTGGCCGACGGCGAGGTCGACGCGGTCTTCGTCGGGGATGCGTTCATCTGGTTCGACCCCGCGCCGGCGCTGGCGGAGATCGTGCGCGTCCTGAGGCCGGCTGGCGGCCTCGCGCTGCTCTGGAACGACTGGTACCAGCGCGAGGAGCCGCCGCTCCCGGACGAGGTACGCGACCTGCTCACGGATCTCTACCTGCGCTTCCGGGGCCGGGCTGCACCGGCGGGCGACTGGCGCGACGACATCGCCCGTTCGCCGTTCGGCCCGCTCCGGCATGCGAGCTTCGAGGTCCAGTCGACCGTCTCCGGCCACGACCTCGCCGAGCTCGAGCTGACGCGAAGCTCGCCCGCCGCACTCGAGGACGGCGATCGTCTGGCGCTCGCGGAGCGCATCCGGCCGCTGATGGCGCCGGAGTACGCGCTGACCGTCGTCACGTCCGTCGACTGGACGACGCTCGCTTGACGCACGAGATCGAGCTCTCGAGCGCCGACCGCGTCCTCTTCCCCGACGACGGGATCACGAAGGGCGACCTCTTCGACTACTACGGCCGCGTCGCCGGCGCGATCGTCCCGCACCTGCGCGACCGGCCCTTCACGCTGAAGCGCTGGCCCCACGGCATCACCGGCGAGGCGTTCTTCCAGAAGCAGGCGCCGAAGGGCATCCCGGACTGGATCCCGACGCGGCAGTTCGTCACGCATCCCCGCGGCGCCAAAGGGGCGACCCGGCTCGTCGATTTCGTGCTCGTGAACGAGGGCGCGGCGGCCCAGTGGGCGGTTCAGCAGAACTGCATCGACATGAACGCCTGGTACTCGCGTGTCGACCGGCCCGACCGTCCCGACTTCGTGCTCTTCGACCTCGACCCACCGGACGAGCCGGATGCATTCGCACTCTGCATCCGCGTTGCGCATTATGTTCGCGCGGCGCTCGACGGGCTCGGGCTGCGGTCGTACGTCAAGACGAGCGGCGCGGACGGCATCCACGTCCTCGTCCCGATCGCGCGCCGCTCGACGTTCGAGGACACCTACGCGTTCGCCGAGCTGCTGTCGCGCCGGCTCGAGGCCGTCCATCCCGGCGAGGTGACGACCGAGTGGCTGAAGAAGAAGCGGTCGGGCGTCCTCGTCGACCACCGGCAGAACGGCTGGGGGAAGACGATCGCGTCGGTGTACTCGGTCCGGCCGAAGCCCGGTGCGCCCGTCTCGACCCCGCTCCGCTGGGAGGAGCTCACCGAGGACGTGCGCCCGCGCGACTTCACCATGGAGGTCGCGCTCGACCGCGTGGCGCGCGAGGGCGACCTGTTCGAGCCGGTGCTGCGCGGGGGCCAGCCGCTCGGCCCCGCACTGAAGCATCTCCGCGCCGATGCTGGCGACTGACTGGGTCAGCATCTCGGCGATCGCGACGGCAGGCGCGACACTCGTGCTCGCGTTCGCCACGTTCGCCTCCGTGCGCTCGGCGAACCGTGCGGCGCGCGCCGCCGAGCGCTCGCTGCTCGCGGGCCTGCGGCCCGTGCTGCTGCCGTCTCGCGCCGACGATCCGCCGCAGAAGGTCGGCTTCTTCGACGGGCGGTGGTTCGAGGTTCAGGGGAGCGGCGGCATCGCCGAGGCGACGGACGAGGTCGTCTACCTGGCGGCCGCGATCCGCAACGTCGGGACGGGCATCGCCGTGCTGCACGGCTGGTACATGCACGCAGACCGGTTCAGCGGCTCGTCCGACCACGTGCCGGTCGACGACTTCCGGCGGCTCACGCGCGACCTCTACATCGCGCCGGGCGAGGTCGGCTTCTGGCAGGGCGCCTTCCGCGACCCGTCCGAGGAGGCATTCGTGGCGGCGCGGAGAGCGATCGAGGAACGCCGCCGTTTCGGCATCGAGATCCTCTACGGGGACCACGAGCTCGGCCGTCGCGCGATCAGCCTCTTCGGGTTCACCTCGCGGGACGACGGCGGCTGGCTGGTGACGATCGCGCGCCACTGGACCGTCGACGGCGCACCACCGCGCTAGCCAAGCCGGGAAGAGGCCGACAGGCTGGTGCCTGGCACCTGGGTGCCAGGCACCTGATCCACGCGTGCCTCAACCCTCGAGCGCGGCGCGAACCCGGTTGCAGCTCTCGCGCCAGGTGTCCTCGGGCACCGGCGGCAGGACGTCGTCCCAGATCATCGCGAACGAGCTCGCGAGCTGCGGCATTCGCGACGGCCGCGCGATGAACCACATGTGAAAGTGCTCGCTGCCCTCGCCGAAGCGGCAGATGTGCACCCGTCCGATCTCTCCGGCTGCGAGCACCGCGGTGTGGACGCGCCGCATCGTCGGGCCGAGCTCCGCGGCCAGCTCGGGGGGAAGGTCGGGGAAGTCGTGATGCGCACGCGTCTCGAGCAGGACGACGATCGGGAGGCCGTTCGGAGGCAGTGCGCGGACGATCCAGTGCTCGTCGGACCAGAGCGCGTCCCGGTCGCCGTCGATGCAACGCCGGCAGTCGATCCCGCCGGCGCCGCGGCGCGGCTGCTCGGCCGACGGCGCCTCGAGCTCGGCCGGTGCGACCGCGCCCGCGAACGGCCACGTGTCCCACTCCTCGACCGGCGGGGCGCGCAGCGCGCCGTGCGCGCGCTCCCAGAATTGCTCAGTGGTTTCCGGCACGGGCGCGGAGCTCGGCCTTGTGTGCGCGCTTGGCCGCCTGGTACCGCTCCAGCGCCTCGGGCGAATCGACGTCGCCGAGTGTCGGGTGGTTCGGGACGAGGTCGCGCGCGACGGCGACGTCGAATCGCTTGGCGAGCACCGAGCCGAGCGCCGTGATCTTCATCTGCCCGAACCCCGGCAGCGCGCCGATCCGTTTCTTCAGGTCGGCGCCGTCCGTCGCGGCGGTCCAGACCCGCGACGCGTCGCCGCCGTAGTCCTCGCTCACCACGGCTGCCAGCTCGCGCACGCGCTCCGCCATCGCGCTCGGGAACCGGTGGATCGCCGGCCGCTCGGCGAACAGCGGCGCAAGGTCGATCCCGGCGAGCTTCTTCGGATCGAGCGTCCCGGCCCTCTCCTTCAGCACGTAAGGCCCGGCGAACGCCTTCTGGACGGGCACCTGCTGGTCGATTGCGAACCCGACGAGCAGTGCGAAAGGATCGTCGGCGAGCAGCCGGCACGCTGCAGGATCGTCGGTGAACCAGAGCGCGTCGGGCACACCCCGATCCTACGTGGTCAGCTGCGGTGCACGCCCATCGTGATCGATCCGATCCAGCCCGATTCGCTCTGCTTCAGCGCGAGCATCGAGCGCTTGCCGCCGTTCACGAAGATCGAGTCCTGCGCGTTGCGCGTGTCGCGGTTCGGCCGCGACGAGTACGGCGGCCGCTTGTACACCGTGTCGGTGATCGCGTCGGAGAAGAAGAGCTGGCCGGTGTGCACGACGTTGCCACCCACGTGCACCTTGACGTGAATGTGAACGGCGCGTCCCGTGTACCAGCCCGGATAGACCGAGATGAAGCTCGCGAGCCCCTGCGCGTTGGTCGGCTGGATCCCGCGCATGAACGTTCGGCTCGCGGTGCCGGCTCCGAAGCCCGAGTAGACGCCCGCTGCATCGGCGTGCCAGATGTCGACCGCGGCGCCCTTGACCGGCTTGCACGTCGAAGCATCGACGACGCTCAGCCGTAGCGCGAGCGGTGTTCCGGGATGGCCGTCGGTGATGTTGCGGCGCACCTTCTCGCCGGCGATGTAGTACGGGCCCTCGGTGAGCTCCGGCGTCAGCACGCAGCTGACGAGGCCGGTCGACACCGCCGCCGGCCCGTCGCCCGAAGCGCGTTCGGCCGTGATGCCGCCGCCGGCGGCCGCGGCGAGCAGGGCTCCGAGCCGGGCCAGCGATCCACGTCGTGTGAGGCGTTCTTCGAGCGTCATGCGGCGAAGGTACCGGCGCCCCCTGTGAAACCACTGGGAATCTGTAAGAGGCTTGATGCGCGTTTGCGGGCGCACACCGATGGTGCACCTGACACGGCGCGGCACGCGTCCAATCCGCTTCGTCAGGAGCATCCCCGCGCACACCCCAACACGCATCAAGCCTCTAGTCTGCTTCTGTGGATCCGCTGAGCGTCTTCTCGCCGGCGACCCGGGCGTGGTTCGAGCGCACGTTCGCGGCGCCGACGCCGGCCCAGCAGCTGGGCTGGCCCGCGATCGCGTCGGGCTCGCACGTCCTGATTCAGGCGCCGACCGGTTCCGGGAAGACGCTCACGGCGTTCCTCTACGCCCTCGACCGGCTTGCGCCGCGACCGGCCCAGGGGCTCCGCGTCCTCTACGTGTCGCCGCTCAAGGCTCTCAACTACGACATCGAGCGCAACCTGCGCGGGCCGCTCGCCGGGCTCGACTCGCAGGTGCGGGTCGCGGTGCGCACGGGCGACACGCCCGCGAAGGAGCGGCGCGAGCTGATCGCCGAGCCGCCCGACATCCTGATCACGACGCCCGAGTCGCTCTACCTGATGTTGACGTCGCAGGCGCGCGACACACTGCGCGGGGTCGAGACGCTCATCCTCGACGAGGTGCACGCGGTCGCCGGCACGAAGCGCGGCTCGCACCTCGCCCTGAGCGTCGAGCGGCTCGAGGCGCTGCTCGAATCGCCGATGCAGCGCATCGGCCTCTCCGCCACCCAGCGGCCTCTCGAGGAGATCGGCCGCTTCGTGTCGGGCGGCCGCCCGATCGAGCTCGTCGATGCCGGCACGCGCAAGGAGCTCGATCTCGAGGTCGTCATCCCGGTCGAGGACCTGCGTGAGCTGGGGTCGACCGGCGTCCTCTCCCACCCGGCGCCGGCCGACGGGCAGGAGATGGACATCGGCACCGAGCGGGGAGCCCAGTCGATCTGGCCCTCGATCTACCCCGAGATCCTGCGCCTCGTCGAGCAGCATCGCTCGACGATCGTGTTCGTCAACAACCGGCGGCTCGCGGAGCGGCTCGCGCTGCGTCTCAACGAGCTGGCCGAGCGCGAGCTCGCGCGCGCACACCACGGCTCGCTCGCGCGGGAGCAGCGCGTGCTGGTGGAGGAGGAATTGAAGGCGGGTCGGATCCCGTGCCTGGTCGCGACCTCGAGCCTCGAGCTGGGCATCGACATGGGCGCCGTCGACCTGGTGATCCAGGTCGAGTCGCCGAAGTCCGTCGCGCGCGGCCTGCAGCGGATCGGCCGTGCCGGGCACGAGCTCGGCCAGGTGTCGAAGGGGCGCATCTTCCCGAAGTTCCGCGCCGACCTGTTGGAGAGCGCAGTCGTCGCGCGCGCGATGCGCGACGGCGCGATCGAGGAGACGCGCATCCCGACGAACCCACTCGACGTGCTCGCACAGCAGGTGGTCGCGATCTCGATCGACACCGAGATCGCCGTCGACGAGCTGCATGCGCTGGTCACGCGCGCCTACCCGTTTCGCGAGCTGTCACGCCCCCAGCTCGAGAACGTGCTCGACATGCTCGCCGGCCGCTACCCGTCGGACGAGTTCGCCGAGCTCCGGCCGCGCATCGTCTGGGACCGCACGGGCGGCACCATCAGAGCGCGCGACGGCGCCCGCCGCCTCGCCGTCACGAACGCCGGGACGATCCCCGACCGCGGCCTGTTCGGGGTCTTCCTCGTCGACGGCGGCGGCCGCGTCGGGGAGCTCGACGAGGAGATGGTCTACGAGGCGCGGGCCGGCCAGACGTTCCTGCTCGGAGCCTCGACGTGGCGGATCGAGGAGATCACGCGCGACCGCGTGCTCGTCTCTCCGGCCCCGGGCGTCCCCGGCGCCGTGCCGTTCTGGAAGGGCGAAGGCGTCGGCCGGCCGTTCGAGCTCGGACAGAAGATCGGTGCCGCCTCCCGCGAGCTCTCGGCGCTGGCCGAGAGGACCGCGGCCGAGCGCCTGCGCGGTGAGTACCACCTCGACGAGCGCGCAGCCCGCAACCTGCTGACCTTCCTGCGCGAGCAGCAGGACGCGACCGGGGCGGTCCCGTCCGACCGCACGGTCGTGATCGAGCGGTTCCGGGACGAGATCGGCGACTGGCGCGTCTGCATCCTCACGCCGTTCGGCGGCCGAGTCCACGCGCCGTGGGCGATGGCGATCGCCGGAAAGCTGCGCGAATCGCACGGGCTCGAGGCGCAGTCGATCTGGTCGGACGACGGGATCGCGCTGCACTTCCCGGAGACCGACACGCCGCCGCCGGTCGACGAGCTCGTCGTCGATCCGGCCGAGGTGGAGGATCTGGTCGTCGCGGAGCTGGGCGACACGGCGCTGTTCGGCGCGCGCTTCCGCGAGAACGCCGCGCGCGCCCTGCTGATCCCGCGCCGCCGGCCGGGCGTGCGCACGCCGCTCTGGCAGCAGCGCCTGAAGGCACAGTCGCTGCTCCAGGTGGCGCGGCGCTACGGCTCGTTTCCGGTGGTGCTCGAGACCTTCCGCGAATGCCTGCAGGACGTGTTCGACCTGCCGGCGCTGCGCGGGCTCCTGTCCGCGCTCCAGACGCGCGAGATCGACCTCGTCGAGGTCGAGACGCAGTCGGCGTCACCGTACTCGGCGTCACTGCTCTTCGACTACATCGCCACCTACATGTACGAGGATGACACGCCGCCCGCCGAGCGACGTGCCCAGGCGCTCAGCCTCGACCGCGACCTCCTGCGCGAGCTGCTCGGGCAGGAGGAGCTCAGAGACCTCCTCGACCGCGATGCCGTCGAGGAGGTGGAGCGCCAACTTCGCGGCGACCCGGCGACTCCCGATCAGCTGCACGACCAGCTTCGGATCCGCGGTGACCGGCGTGCCGGGGAGTACGACGCTGCGCTGGCCGAGCCGCTGATCGCGGAGCGACGCGCCGTCGTCGTCCGGATCGCCGGCGAGGAGCGGCTGATCGCGGCGGAGGACGCGGGCCGCTATCGCGACGCACTCGGGGCGATGCCGCCGTCCGGGCTGCCCGACGCATTCCTCGAAGGCGGCCCCGACGCACTGCGGCAGCTGGTGCTCCGCTACGCGAAGGGCCGCGGCCCGTTCACGACGGTGGAGGTGAACGGGCGGTTCGGCCGCGACGTGACGGGCGAGCTGCAGGCGCTCGAGCGCGACGAGCTGCTCGTGCGGGGCGAGCTGCGTCCCGGCGGGACCGAGCGGGAGTGGTGCGACCCCGATGTGCTGCGCCGCCTCCGGCGAGCCTCGCTCGCGGCGCTGCGCCGGGAGGTCGAGCCCGTCGAGCAGGAGGCGCTCGCGCGGTTCCTGCCGGCCTGGCACGGCGTGGGCCGGCGCGCGACGCTCCGCGAGGCGCTCGTGCCGCTGCAGGCGCTTCCGCTCCCGGTCGCGCTCTGGGAGTCGCAGCTCCTGCCGCGCCGCGTCCCCGGCTACCGGCCGGAGCACCTCGACGCGCTCTGCGCGAGCGGCGAGGTGGTCTGGCTCGGCGCGGGCGCGGATCGCGTCGCGTTGTACTTCCGCGAGGACGCAGCCGCCCTCGGGCGCGTGCCCGGTGCTCCGGCGCCGGCCGGCCCCGCGCACGACGCGCTACGCGCGGCGCTGCGCCACGCGCTCCACTGGGACGAGCTCGTCGCCGAGTGCGGCCTCGACGAGGCCGAGGCGCTGCCTGCGCTGTGGGACCTCGTCTGGGCGGGTGAGGCGACGAACGACGCCTGGGCGCCGTTGCGCGCGACCCGGCGGAACGGCCTCCCGAACGCCGGGCGCAGACCGCGCCGCTTCTCCAGGCGCCGCGCCGGCGTCACGTCGGCGACCCAGGGCCGCTGGTCGCTGACCGAGCGGCTGTTCGCCCGCCCTCCCGACCGGCGCGCTCTCGCCGAGCTGCTGCTCGAGCGCCAGGGGATCGTGACGCGCGACGGCGTCCGCGCCGAAGGGATTCCCGGCGGGTACGGCGCCGTCTACGCGGAGCTGCGCGCGCTCGAGACTCTCGGGCTGTGCCGGCGCGGCTATTTCGTCGAAGGGCTCGGGGGCGCGCAGTTCGCCCTGGGCGGAGCCGTCGAGCGGCTGAGGGAGGTTCGCGAGCGCGATGACGCCGAGCCGATCGTGCTCGCGGCGGCCGACCCGGCCCAGCCGTACGGCGCCGTCCTGCCGTGGCCGCGCCGTGCGGGCGCCCGCGCGGCGCGCGTTGCGGGCGCGCTGGTCGTGCTCGCCGCCGGTGAGCCGCTCCTCTACGTCGAGCGCGGCGGCCGTTCGCTCGTGCCGCTCCGCGACCCCGACGACGAGTGGCTGCCGGCCGCGCTCGCCGCGCTGGTCGCGCACGTCCGCGCGGGCGGCGCGAAGCGTCTCGCCGTGGAGCGCTTCGACGGCGGGCCGGTGGGCGAGAGCGACGTCCTGGCGCTGCTCGTCGACGCCGGGTTCCTGGCCGGGCCGCGCCGCGCGGTACTTCGCCCCTAGGTCACGCGTCGAGCTCCTCGTAGAGGCGCTCGCCGCGCTGCAGTCGCCGCGCGATCTCGAACGTCTGCCGCTGCGACCGCGTCGTCGTGGCGTGCGCGGCGAGGTAGCGCGCTGCGGCAAGCAGCGGGAGCATCGCCTCGTCCCCGGCGAGCAGATCGTGCTGGCGCGCCGCAGCCTCGATGCACTGGATCGTGTGGAAGTTGCGGTCCTCCCGGATGAGCGCGCTGCCGAGAGCGGCGGCAAGGCGTTCGCCGTCACCGCCCGCGGCCGCGTACGAGCTGACCAGCCGGCCCGCCTCCTCGACCTGCTGCTGCCGGTCGAGCAGCGCGGGCAGTCCGGCGAGCAGCTCGTCCGGGTCGGAATCCGGGACCGGCGCCGGCATGCGTGCGGCGGGAACGTTGAGGAAGCGGTCGAGATGCACGCTCGCCGCCGCATCGAACACGCCACGCACCAGCTCGGGCGACGGCGAGCGCCGCAGGCCCTGTTCGACGGCGTTCGCGAACGTGAACGTGTGCAGGGCGGTGTCCCAGTCGCCGAACTCGTTGCTCGTCGGAAATCGTGCGATGCGGGTTGCCGCCGCGAACGAGACGGCCGAGGCCGTCTCGACCGGTGATGCTCCTGCTCGAAGGCCATCGAGCAGCGCGTCGACGATCGACTGCGGCTCGCCTTCGAGCAGGGTCGCGACCAGCGCCGCGCGCCCGTCCCAGCCGCCGTCCGCAGCGGCTCCGCTCGCGAGCGCACCGGGCACCTCGGCGAACGCGCGCTCGAGCAGTGCGACGATGTCGACCGGACTGCGCCAGGCGTTCGACTCCTCCATGCGCTCCGCGCCGGCGAGCTGCGCGGGCAGCGACGCGAGCACCGCCCCGGCGTGGTCCCAACCAGCGACGTCGAGGGCCTCGAGCGCCTTGTTGACGAAGTCGAGCGTGTGGCCGCCATCGAGATAGCGGTGGTCGGTCGCCGCCGCGAACAGCATCTCCGCGAGCTCTGTCCGGGACGCTCCCGAGTGCACGGCCGAGACGAGCGCGCGTTCGGCGCCCTCGGCGTCACGAACCTCGACAAACCGCCTGAACCAGCCGGCGAGCCGCTCGGGCTCGGGCGTGTCGCCCGGCAGCGGATCGACCGCGAAGTGGGGCGCCATCCCTGCGGAGTCGCTCGCGACGTCGGCGAGACCGTGGTAGAGGGCGGCGGCGCGATCCGCCGGAGCGAGACGCGGCGCGAGGTTCATCAGGCAGGTCAGCGTCGTCAAGCCGCGGAACCAGCCGCCGCCGCGCCGCGCAACGCCGAAGTCGATGCCGGCGCGGAAGACGTCGACGCAGTCCGGATCGCGCTCGAGCAGCGAGATGACGGACTTCGCGATCACGAGCGGGATGTCGCGCTCGAGGCCGTGGTGCAATCGCGCTCGCTGGTGCGCGACCGGGTCGCCGTGCGGCGCCAGGTCGACGAGCACGTCGTCGCCGTCGACCGTCACCGGAAACCGGCGCAGCTCGTCGGCGAACTGGTCGAACGTGCCGCCGGTGCGCAGGTCGAAGCGCGCGTGGTGCCAGTGGCAGGTGAGGATCCCGTCGCACACCGTGCCCCGGTGGAGCGGGAAGCCCATGTGCGGGCAGCGGTTGTCGACGGCGTGCACGTCGCCGTCCACGGCGAAGAGGCAGATCGTGTGCCGGTCGACATGCACGACCAGCCGGCCGGCCGCCTGGAGCTCGGCCAGCGACGCGGCGCGAGCGAGTTTCACGGTTGTGGTCATGACGCCACCGTAGAACCTCAACTATGGTTTAAGTCAAGTGGACGACCGGCTGACGATCGGCGAGCTGTCCGCCCGCAGCGGAGTCGCCACTTCGGCGCTCCGCTTCTACGAGGCGCGCGGGCTCGTCGCCTCGGAGCGAACGAGCGGGAACCAGCGCCGCTACGACCGCTCGATGCTGCGGCGCGTCGCCTTGATCCAGGCCGGGCGCGCCGCCGGGATCCCGCTCGCCGGGATCGGTGCAGTGCTCGCGACGCTGCCCGCCAACCGGATCCCGAACCGGCGTGACTGGGAGCGGCTCTCCCGCGGCTGGCGCAACGATCTCGACCACCGGATCGCGACACTCGAGGCGCTCCGCGACAGGTTGACGACCTGCATCGGCTGCGGTTGCCTTTCGATCGACCGCTGCTCGCTGCTCAACCCGGACGACGAGGCCGCGTCCCGCGGCGGGGGCGCCCACTACTTCGAGCGCGATGCCCGAGGGTGACGCGATCCATCGCGCGGCCGCACGGCTGCAGCCGCTCGTCGGGCAACGCATCGCCGCCGTCTCGCCGAGCGCGCGCGCCCGCGCGACGGGCGTCGCGGAACGCGTCGACGGGCGGCGGTTGGAGTCGGTCGAGGCGGTCGGCAAGAACATCGTGCTGCGGTTCGAGGGCGGCATCGCGGTGCGCTCGCACCTGCGCATGTCCGGCCGCTGGACGGTGCGGCCGCGCGGGACCCCGATCCGCGGGATGCCGTGGCTCGTGCTCACCGGCGACGAGTCGGAGGCGGTGCTGTGGAACGGCCCCGTCCTCGAGCTTCACCTGCGCGCGCTCGACCGCATCGGCCCGGACATCCTCGAGCGGCCTCCCCGGATCAACGCGATCCTCGCGCGGCTCCGCGCCGCCGACGCGGAGCGCCCGCTCGGCGAGACGCTGCTCGACCAGTCGCTCGTCTCCGGCATCGGGAACATGTGGATGGCCGAGACGCTCTGGTCGGTCGGGATCTCGCCGTGGCGGCGTCTTGGCGAGACCTCGGAGGCCGAGCGCCGCGTGGCCGTCGAGGAGGCGGCGGCGGAGATGAGCCGCGCGCTCGAACGGGGACGCGCGCCGCGGCGAAGCGTCTACCGGCAGAGAGGGAGGCCGTGCCCACGCTGCGGGACGGCGGTCGCCTCACGCGGCCAAGGCGACCACAACCGCATCGCCTACTGGTGCCCGGGGTGCCAGACCTGAGCGGCGAGCTGCTCGACGAGCGCACCGGCCGGCACGTCGCGTGCCCGCTCGAAGCGCACTCCCGCCCAGAGGTTGAAGCCGTCTGGGTCTCCGGCGGCTCTCGCCGCTGCGCGAAGCGGCGCGGTGAGGTGATGCACCTGCGGGTAGGCGGACGGCGCGTCGACGTGCCGTCGCATGAACTCGTTGACGATCCCGCGTGCGCGCCGGCCGGTGAAGGCGCGCGTGACGGCAGTCGATCCGCCGGCGCGAAGCGCGCGGCGGTGCGCCTCGTGCGTGCCCGCCTCGGGGCAGAGGAGGAACGCCGTTCCGAGCTGCGCGGCACGGGCTCCTGCGTCCAGAGCCGCTGCGATCCCCGCGCCGTCGGCGATGCCGCCCGTGGCGACGAGCGGCACCTCGATCTCGGCCGCCGCTGCCCGCAGCAGCTCGAGTGTCGGGACATCGGTGTCGTCGGCGTCGTCCCAGCTCGCACGGTGACCGCCGCCCTCTGCACCCTGCAGCACGATCGCGTCCGCGCCGGCTGCCTGCGCGACCTGCGCCTCAGTCACCGAGCCGACCGTCATCCAGACCGAGATGCCGGCGTCCTTCAGCCGGCGCACCGCCTCCTCCGGGGGACAGCCGAACGTCGTCGAGACGACCTCGACGCCGTGGTCGAGCACCACCTCGAGCTTCGCGTCCCAGTCGTCGTCCTCGAACACGGCGTCGCCGAGCTCGACTCCGCGGCGCCGCGCCTCGGGCTCGAGCTCCGCCGCATACTCGAACAGCGCAGCCTCGTCGACCGGGCCGGCGCGGAGCCGAAAGAGGTTCACGCCGATCGCCCCCTCGGTGAGCGCCCGCGTCTCGCGGATCTGCGCGTCGAGCGCCGCCGCGCTCAGGTAGCCGCCGGCGACGAAGCCCAGCCCGCCGGCGTTCGTGACCGCGGCGGCGAGCGCCGGAGTCGACGGCCCGCCCGCGAGCGGCGCGAGCACGATCGGGTGACGAAGTGCGGGAAACCCCACGCTCCGTCGATTGTGACGAGGCGGCGGCCGTCCGGAGGAGAGCGTGGGTGCGGCGCGTAGTACGCACGGGTGGCGCTGCGAGCCCCGCACCTCTACGAGTCCCTGCGCGCGTTCTGCCTCGCCGCCTTCGCGGCCGAGCGCGGCGCGCAGATCCCCTTCGCGTTCGAGGAGCACGCCTCGCCCGCCGGGCCGTCGCTCTACGAGTACCGGCCGCTCGTCCGAACCTTCGTCGACGAGCAGGCGCCGACGCTGCGCCGCCTGCCCGACGCGCGCAACGCGATCGACGACCTGAAACGGGAGCCGGCCGCCGCGATCTTCGCGCGGGCGCACTCGACCTTTTCGCAGACGCCCGAGGACTCGCTGTTCCGCTCGATCCTCCTGCCGATGCTGACGCTGACGGCCGAACGCTGCGGCGGTTTCGACTGGAGCGACGAAGCGTTCGATGCGGCGTACGCCGAGTTCGAGCTCACGCTGTTCGGGACGGCGCGCACGTACCTCGCGATCGCACCGGTCGTGGGCGTCTCCGCGGGCTCGGACATCGAGCTCGGCGGCGGGATCCTGCTACGCCCGGCGGTCGCCGGCGAGCTCGCGCAGCTCTGGCCGGAGGCGCAGGGCCTGCTGCCGGCCGAGTTCGGCCGCGACGTCGATCGCCTGCTCGTGCTCACGCTCGGCCGCGAGCTGCAGGCGGACGAGGACGCGCCCGACGCGGCGGCCGAGCTCGCCGACGCCGTCACCGCGCTTCGGCTCGCGACCGGCGGGGCGATCGCAGCAGGGCCCGTCGTGTTCGAGCGCCTCGACTACCGGCCTCTGCGGATCTCGCCGATCCTGCCGATCGCGGCGACGCAGCCTGCCGGGGAGGCGATCCGCCTCGACCAGATCCGCGCGAAGCTCGCGGCGGAGCTGCGCGACCGGCTGACGCTCGCAGACTCGGACCGGCGTCTCGGCGAGGCGCTGGACCGCTTCGAGCTCTCGCTGTTCGCCGAGGAGCCGTTCCGCTCCGCGCAAGTCCGCGAGAGCCTCGACTGCCTGCTCGGCGAGCACGGCGGCCCGTGGGCGTCGGCGATGCGCACGGCGGTGCTGCTCGCTGACAAGACCCGCGAGCGCAGCGAGCTCGTCGCCTCCCTCCGCGGGGAGCGGCTGCGACGCGACGCGCGCGATGCCGTCCGGCGAACCCTCGTCGAGACGCTGCTGCACGGGAACCGCGAGGAGCTGGTCGCCGCGCTCGACGAGACGCTGCTCGGGCTGCGCCCGCGGCCCGCCTCTGCCCTGCGCGTCGCCTGACGCACACTCGCGCGAAACGTTGCAGAGCCGGCGCGGAGCCGTGACAGCTCGGCGGCTACGGTCGAAGACGTGGACGCCGCCGCCCGTGTGCTCGCCCGCCTCGATCGTCTCGAGCGGCTCGACCGCGCAGGTGCCCCGCCGGCCGCGGTGCTCTCCGAGCTCCGTGAGCTCGCGGCCGAGGCCGAGATCTGGGCCCGCTGCGAGGGAGACGAGCGGGCCCTCGGAGCAGCGCTCGAACTTCGCCGAAAGGCGGAAGGAATGTCCTGAGGCGACCCGAACGGATCAGCAGATGGGTCTTGCCCGCCTGCTCCCGCGTCCGAACGTCCGCCCGGCGGGCTCGGGCGCGCCTGCCGACACGCGGGTGATCGCGCTTGCGAACCAGAAGGGCGGCGTCGCGAAGACGACGACGACGCTGAACCTGGGCGTCGCGTTCGCCGAGCAGGGGCATCGCGTCCTTCTCGTCGATCTCGATCCGCAGGGCAACCTGACGATGTCGCAGGGCCTGAACCCGGACACGATCCAGCAGTCGATGTTCGACGTGCTCGTCCACCGTCTCCCGATCGACCAGGTCATCGAGACGCGCGAGGTGGATATCGCCGTGTCGTCGATCGACCTCGCGGGCGCCGATATGGCGCTCTCGAGCGCGATCGGCCGCGAGCGCGCCCTCGAGAAGGCGCTCGCGCCGATCAAGGGACGCTACGACTACGTGCTGATCGACACGCCGCCGTCGCTCGGCCTGCTGACGATCAACGCGTTCGTTTCCGCCCACGGCGTGATCGTTCCGGTCCAGACCGAGTACCTCTCGCTGCGCGGCCTCGTGCAGCTCGAGAACACGCTGGCGATGGTGCGCGAGAACCTCAATCCCGAGGTGCGGATCATCGGCATCGTCCCGACGATGTACGACCGGCGGCTCACGCACTCGCGCGAGGCCGACGAGATCCTGCGCGAGAACTTCGGAGAGCTCGTGTACGCCACCCGGATCCGCAAGACCGTGCGCTTCGCCGAGGCGCCGGTCAAAGGCTCTTCGGTGCTCGCCTACGAGCCGAACGGCGAGGCTGCCGCCATGTACCGTGACCTCGCGAAGGAGGTTCTTGATGGCGAGAAATCGCGCCAGTATGCGTGAGGGGCCGCTCGCCGAGCTCTTTCGGGCGACCGAGGCCGCGAAGCGGGGCGCGCCGGAGGAACAGCCCGGCCAGCAGCAGCTGCCGACCGAACCGGAGCCGGCCGAGAGCGAGCCCGAGCCGACGCCGCTCCGTATCGCCGAGCCGGCGGTCGTCGGAGAGGAGGCGCCGCAGCCGGTCGTCGAGCGTGTGATCCCGCCGCGCTGGCTGGACCCGCTGCCGGATCCTCCCGCGCGCCTCGAGCGGGCGCGCGACACGAGCTCTTACCTCGCGGTGATCCGCGTCGTCGGCGTCGGCGGCGCCGGACTCAACGCAGTCGACCGGATGATCGACGCCGGCATCACGCAGGTCGACTTCATCGCGGTCAACACCGACATCCAGCAGCTCCAGATGTGCGACGCGCCGACCAAGATCCACATCGGCAGCGAGCTCACCGAGGGCCTCGGCTCCGGCGCCGACCCGGAGATCGGGCGTCACGCTGCCGAGGACGCCTACGACGCGATCAAGCGGGCGCTTCGCGGCTCCGACATGGTCTTCGTGACCGCAGGCGAGGGCGGCGGCACCGGTTCGGGCGCCGCGCCGATCGTGGCGCGCGTCGCGCGCGAGCTGGGCGCGCTCACCGTCGGGATCGTCACGATGCCGTTCAAGTTCGAAGGGACGCGGCGGCGGAAGCAGGCCGACGACGGCGTCCGCGCGCTCCGCGAGGCGTGCGACACGCTGATCGCGATCCCGAACGACCGCCTGCTCGAGGTGCTCGACCGGTCGACCTCGATGCTCGAGGCGTTCCGGATCGCCGACGACGTGCTCCGCCACGGCGTCCAGGGCATCTGCGACCTGATCACGAACCCGGGCCTGATCAACCTCGACTTCGCGGATGTCCGCACCGTGATGCAGGACTCCGGCACCGCCCTGATGGGCATCGGCTACGCGACCGGCGAGGGGCGGGCGAAGGAGGCCGCCGAGCGCGCCCTGCGGAGCCCGCTGATCGAGGACGAGATCAACGGTGCGCGCGGGATCCTGCTCTCGATCGCCGGCGGCGACGATCTGACGCTCTACGAGGTCAACGAGGCCGCCGAGGCGGTCCGCGAGGCCGCGACCGACGACACGAACATCATCTTCGGCGCCACGATCGACGACCGTCTCACGGGCCAGATGTGGATCACGGTCGTCGCGACCGGGTTCGGCGGGACGCGCCCCACGCGCCGCGGCACCTTCGTCACTGCCGCGTCGGGCGGCAGCGGCGAGATCCTCGAGCCGCCGTCGTTCCTCCGCGAGCCCTAGCTCGCGATCTCCCAGATGTGGCCGCCCGGGTCGCGGAAGCTGGCCGTGCGGATGCCCCACGGGCGGTCGATCGGGCCGTTCAAGAGCTCGACGCCGCGCGCCCGGAGGTCGGCGCAGGTCGCGTCGACGTCGTCGACGCCCAGGGTGAACTGGAACCTCACGCCCGCCTCGGGCGAGGCGACGGCCGCCGGCGCGACCAGCGAAGGCGCCTCGCCTGCGTCGAGGAGGTTCACCATCGTCCCGCCGAAGAGGAAGACGGCCGAGTTGTCGTCCTCGTAGTGCACGGGGAGCCCGAAGGCGTCGCCGTAGAACCGCTTCGCCGCGGCGAGATCCTCGACGAACAGCGTGATCGCCGCGATCGCTCCCGGCCACGTTCCCTCTGTACGTTCGTCCGACACGCGCCCGACCTCCTCGTGGATGACGTCACACCGTAGACCGGCGGGACGCCCAGGGATCATCGGCTACGTCAGGTCGAAGACGTGCGCGCTGAGCAGCGCCGCGAACGCGATCGACGTCCCGGCGGTTGCGAGCCGGAGCGTCCAGCGACGGTAGGTGGGCCGCGACTGCGCGAGGTAGACCACGCCGAGCGCTCCCGCGGTGATCGAGACGGCCGACTCGATCGCCTGCATCGCGATCCCCGTTCCGAGCGCGTCCGGCATGCCGATCCCGCGGCCTGCGAGCGCCACGGCGACCGCGCCGCTGCCGACGCCGATCGCGCCGGGGGTGATCGGGAACGCCGAGGCGACGTCGAGCGCCGGGAGGATCACGAGCGCGGCGAGCACGGGGTGGGAGAGGCCGAGCGCGGCGGCCACCGCGATCGTGCCGCCGACGCGTGCGGCGGCCATCGCGAACGTCCAGCCGAGGAGCGCTGCGATCGCGCGCGGCGACCGCTCGAGCGCGGCAAAGCCTTCGACGAGCTTCGCAATGCGCGGGTGGTGCAGACGGCCCGAGAGCGCTCCCGCGGTTGCGAGCGCGCCGACCGCCGCGCAGAGCACGAGCACCGGCCACCACGGCAGGGCGCCGGTCGCGGCCGCGACGACGACCAGCGATGCCAGCGCAAGGCAGCGGGCTGCGCTGATCGCCGCGTACACACCGCCTGCCGTCCAGAGCCGGCCCGGCGCATCGATCGCCTTCGAGCAGAGCGCGACCTTCACCGCGTCGCCGAGGCGCGCCGGTGCGAAGCAGTTGACGAGCGAGCCGACGCCGAGTCGCGCGCCCGCCTGGCGCGGGCAGATCCGGCCGCCCGCGGAGCGGAACGCCGACGTCCACGCGCCGACGGTGCACCCGAACGCCCCCGCGAAGCACAGCGCCGCCGCGCCGAGCCAGCGTGGGTCCGCGTTGCGAAGCGTCGCCACCGCTGCCGAGAGGTGCCCGCGCGCCGGGCCGGGGAACGCGACCGCGAACACGATCACCAGGATCGCTCCGGCGCAGAGCAGCAGTTGGGGGCGGGTGAGCTTCATCAATCGAGGGTTCGGCACGTTGTACGCGCGACCTCGCATCGAGAACGTTGCGAAAACGTGAAGATTCGGCGTTGATGGGTGGGCGCTTCCGCAACGTAATCGCGAGCGAGATGAACCAGGTATGAACGGTGCCGTGGCCGCCGGGCACCCCGCGACGGCGGCCGCCGGCGCCAGGGCGCTCGGAGAGGGCGGAAACGCCGTGGACGCCTGCGTGGCCGCGGCCTTCGCCGCCTGGGTCGCCGAGAGCCCGCTCACCGGTCCCGGCGCCGGCGGCTTCGCACTCGTCCGGCCGGCGGGCGGTAGGCCGGCCCGCGTGGCCGACTTCTTCGTTGCCGAGCCCGGGCTCGGACGCGAGCGCGGCGCACCCTCGGAGATGGAGGCGGTCGACATCGGCTTCGGAGGCGGGGCGGACACGACGCAGGTGTTCCGGATCGGCGGCGCGTCGTGCGCCGTGCCCGGGGCGGGCGCCGGGCTCGAGGCCGTCCATCGGGCCTACGGGCGCCTGCCCTGGCGCGAGGTGCTGGCTCCCGCCCGCGAGCTGGCGCAGGCCGGCGTCGAGCTGAACCGCGCACAGGCCCACCTGCACGCGATCCTCGACCTGATCCTGCGCCACACCGGGGAAGGGCGCCGGCTCTACAGCCGTCCCGACGGCTCGCGCCTGCTGCCCGGTGACGTCCTGCGCCTCCCGGATCTGGCGCAGACGCTCGAGCAGATCGCGGTCGAGGGCGCAGGCTGCCTCTATCGCGGCGACCTCGCCCACCGGCTCGTCGCGACCGTCGCCGGCGAAGGCGGGACGGTGAGCGGCGAGGACCTCGCCGCCTACCGCGTGATCTGGCGGCGTCCGGTCGGCGCCCGCTTCCGCGGCCAC
>Ga0335079_10001157_pt1 | contig 30092 bp, 28 predicted proteins | sample Lox_Sample_33_FD_206719 | JGI IMG/M metagenome (GOLD analysis project Ga0335079, IMG submission 206719) | Soil microbial communities from Loxahatchee National Wildlife Refuge, Florida, United States - Lox_Sample_3.3 | ecosystem: Environmental > Terrestrial > Soil > Wetlands | place: USA...
ACACAAGCACGAAGGATAAATAAAGATCGAAATGTTGGAACTTACATGAGTGAGAGTCCGAATCGGGCCGTTCCAATTGCTGAACATTTAACTCGTGAGTTAATACTACGAATATGACTTGACTCGTGGTGACCATGGTTCTATAAAGAAATTCCTACAGCAGGGTCGCCGCCTCGGGGCGCTTGTAGCTGGCGGAGTGAGAACATGCAGTTCAAAAGAATGTCGATCTTCGTGGTCGCCATATCGCTGTTTTGGTTGGCCGGGCGGGGTGCGAGTGCGCTCCTGGTCGCCAAGGCGATTGCCCCCCCCGGGCTCCCTTTTCTCACCTGCTCCGTCTCGCCCTACGGCCTCCCTATCGAATGGCCACTCCGCATCGAAACCTGCTGGCGAACTTTCGGCTGACGCTAATACCGTCTGTGGAAGCGTGTAGCCCCCCAACTTGCACTGGCGAGGAAAAAAAGGCGATTTCTGATCCAAACTGCCCGCAGGACGGCAATGCCTACTACTGCCCCGACTGCACGCTGACTCAGGGATGCACTTGGTATGCTTGCAAATACACCGGCACGCACTCCTACTGTTCGTACGCGTATGGAACCCCCCCTGCCAGACTTGTGAAAACGACGCAAGTACGCACAACTGCACCAATCCCTTGCCCCCGCCCTAAGCACGTGACGATATTTTACGGAGGAAAAATTCTATGCGCATCCTGGAATCTACCTGCGCGACCTTCCTAATTCTGCTGGTTTGCGCCCCTAGCGCCCGCACGCAACGCGTGGTGTTCGACGCCTCGAAAGAGGTCAAGGGAGACGGGGCGTTCCATCCCGTCTGGGACCCGGTTGGACCACGTCTGATCTCCTACCGGGACGTGAGTCGACCGGACGCCCCCGCAGTCGAGGAGTCCTGGGCCGACGGTAAGAAACTTTCTTTCTACCCTGTTAGGGATTTAGGGGCCAACTACATCGATGTTTGGAGCGTGGCGGGCTCCCCGGATGGAGGGGTAGCAATCGCCGCCATTCTCGGTTTCGCGGCGCGCGCGAATCGGCCAATCCCTGTGAAGTCGGTGATCTTGACTTACGACGGAACGGGTACTCTTCGAAACGTTTGGAACGTCCAGCCCTATCATCCCCACGCTCTAGCCGTAGACGCAAACGGCGAAGTTTTCGCACTGGGCCACGCGGACCTCCAAAACAAGCCTTACCCGCTCCTGATCAAGTACTCCGCGTTAGGCGAGGACCAAGGCGAATACCTTTCATCGAATCTCTTTTCAGATGGGGACAAGGTAATAGACGAAGACCTCCAGAACGGTGAGAGCCGGATCTTCATCAGAGATAACCTCCTGTTTACCTGGATTGCCGCAACGGAGGAACTGTTCACATTCTCGGTGGACGGGGCCGCGCTCGCTAGAACCTCGTTATCTCCCGCGCTGACCACCATGGCGGACCTAAGTAGCAGCGCCCGGGTGAGCATTTTTGAGCTTCAGCCGGACAGGCAGCGGGGGATTGTAGCTCAGGTTCAGCTCTGGCCGCGCGACGGGTCGCCCTCCCAGGTCGCACTCGTGAAGATCGCCCCGAATGGGACGTTCGAAAAGTGGATCGAAGAACCTTCGGCTGCGCACTCCCGACGTTTCTTGGGACTGACATCGGACGACAAGCCCCTGTTCCTCGAGAGGTTCGGAAGGTCCGCCGTAGCGGTGAACGTCGGGCAATGACGCCGACTTTCTCAAAAGAGGCCACTGCCTGGTGTTCCACTGTCCTGATGGCAGTCGGCGGCCTGTTCTTTTGCCTTTTCTTCTCAAACGGTGGACTGCCCACCGACGAGATCTATGGAAGATGGACTGACGCCTGTCCCTGCAAGATCCCATGCCCTTGTTGGAAGACGCAAAAATCCTCAGCAAAAAGCTGCGTAAACTTCCAGGTCTTCAGGATTCGCGCTGGTCTCTCCGATGGCCTCAGCATGGCGGGCAGCATCTTTGTGCTCGAAAGCAAACCTCAGCGCGAAGGCGAGGCTCCAACCCCGATGATTCTCTTCGTTGAACCTGTAGACACCCAGAGGCAACGCGCGATAGCTGCCATTGTGAAGAGGCTCGGGTTCGATTCTCCGAGAGTCGTGCCCGCCAAGATCAGCTACCACGCGACACGGGACACTCAAAGCGTCTCTCTAGGTGGGATCCTCTGGTACCAAATTACATTTGATCCGAATCGCGTCCTCGCCAGCGAGGTTTCGGAAAACCTCTATCCCTGGTTGTTCAACGGGAGGCAAGGCGTCGTCCTGTCTGTTGTCTCGCTCCCCCACAGCGGCCACGCTGTCGAGTATTCCGGAACGAACGCCCTGTCGGCAGACTTTCGCTTGCGAATGGCGGGTAACGAGCGAGAGCCCGACAATCTCCCAGAGTCAAATCCCGGCGCACTAAATCTCCAGTCTGCCTGCGCGGCCCCTGAATCCAAGGACAGTCGTTTTGCCCGGCATAATCCTGTCCTTCGGGACAATTGCGGGCCCTTCCCCAAGACTCGATAATACTCACCAGGGATTCATCCCCCAATTCCCATGCCGCCCCAATTTCTTGGGCACTCGCACCATGAAAACTCTCTCCCGTTGCTTTCGCATAGGCACAATTCACCAGAAGAGGCGAGTTGCGTTTTTGTCCGGAGCGAAAGCTCATTTGTTGCTGCTTTGCGGAACTCTGCTGATCTCCGCGTTCGCCGCTGCCTGCGGTGGCGTATACGGCGGCGGCTCGAATAACAATTCCGGCGGTGGAGTAACCATTCCTTCGCCTCCCGGCAGTTTGCAGGCCACCGCGGGCAATGCCCAGGTTTCTCTGTCCTGGAACGCAAGTTCCGGCGCAACAACCTACTACGTGAAGCGCTCCACCACCAGTGGAGGCCCATATACCCAGGTCAATGCGCCCACAACCACAAGCTATACGGACACCGGCCTCACCAATGGCACGAAGTATTTCTACGTCGTTTCTGCCTACAATTCCGCCGGGGAAAGCGCCAATTCCGCCGAAGTTAGCGCGACTCCAACAGCTCCCGTGAATATTCCATCAGCCCCGGCCGGTTTGCAGGCCACCGCGGGAAACGCACAAATATCCCTGACCTGGAATGCCAGCTCTGGAGCGACGAGCTATCACGTAAAGCGCTCGACGGCCGGCGGCGGCCCGTATTCCCAGATCAGCGCGCCCACCACGACGAACTACACGGACACCAATCTGACCAACAGCACGACCTACTACTACGTTGTTTCCGCACTGAACAGCGCAGGCGAGAGCGCCAATTCGTCCCAAGCCAGCGCGACTCCTTCCGCGCCCGTCGCGGACGTTACCGTCACCATAGATCCCTCCAAGACCAAACCCATCTCTCCTTATATTTACGGCATCAATTTTTACTCCGGCGTCACCGGCGCGCCTCCGCTTCTCACTCTCGATCGTGCCGGCGGCAACCGCTGGACCGCCTATAACTGGGAGACCAACGCATCCAACGCCGGCAGCGATTATCTCTACGAAAATGACAACTATCTGAGCGCAAGCAATGTCCCCGACGAAGCCGAGCGCAGCTTCATCGCCAACGATCAGTCCTTAGGCGTGGCAAGTTTAGTGACGGTGCAGTTACAGGGATTGGTTTCTGGCGATGAAAATGGCCCCGTCAGCGTCACCAATCCGCCGGACCTGTCGCGCTTTAAACAAGTTGTGGATAAAAAGAGCTCTGTTACGTCCACTCCGTTTACGCTGAATCCTCCGGCAACAGACGCCAACGTTTACATGGACGAAATGGTCTGGGCACTCGACCAGAAATTCAGCGGCATGGGCATTTTTGGTTCGAGCCCCAAGCACCCGGCGTTCCTCAGCCTCGACAACGAACCGGAGCTTTGGAACTCAACGCACCTGGAAGTCCAGGGCCCCAATCCCGTAACTTCCGACGCCTACATCTCCAAAACCATTGCGCTCGCCGAAGCCATCAAGGACCAGTTTCCCAACGTTATTATCTTTGGGCCCGTCCATTATGGGTTCCAGGGCATCTACAACTGGCAGGGAGAATTGAGCGCCACTCCGAACGGCGCGAACTGGTTCCCCGACAAATACCTCACCGCCCTGAAGTCCGCGGCCAATACTTACGGCAAACCGCTCGTGGATGTCTACGACTTCCATTGGTACGTCGAGGAATACGACGCTGGCGGCACGCGAATCCTCAATCTCACAAACACCTCGCTTACCGATGCGCAGGTCCAGCTGATCGTCCAGAGCCCGCGTGCTCTTTGGGATCCCACCTTCACCGATTCCGGCAACAGCAATCCCTGGATCTACCAGGAACTCGGCAACACTCCCATCAACATTCTGGGGCGGCTGCAAGCCAAAATTGCCGCCGAAAATCCTGCAATGAAAATCGCCATCACCGAGTACGAAAATGGCGGCTGGAATCACATCGCCGGAACCATCGCACAGGCGGATAATCTCGGAATCTTCGGCGCGCAGGGCGTTTTCGCAGCTTGTTTCTGGCCGCCGAATGGAACCTATTCCTACGCGCTCGCGGGCTTCCGTGCGTTTCGCGGTTTCGATGGAGCCAACGCCTCGTTCGGCGATACTTCGCTACAAGCCACCTCGAGCAACGTGCCAAGCATCATGGTGTACGCCAGCCTGGACAGCAGGACCCCCGGCCGCGTGGTTTTTGTCGCCATCAATCGCTCGACTTCTTCACATTCCGTGGCCATCACCGGCCAGCCACTTTCCGGCACTGCTCACCTCTACCAAATGACCGCAGCCACGGCCCAATCTCAAGTCGCCGGTGGAGGCCAGGTGGAACCCGTGCCCGCCGGCACGATGCCCGCAAGCGGCTCCGCGCTCACGCTGACATTGCCTGCGTTAAGCGTCACCACCATTGACATTTACTGAGCCTTCTGCTCAGTCGGAAGAATTTCCAGCAGTAGTTGCGGGCATCTTCGGCAGCCACCGGTTTACCCGCTGGCAATAATCCGCATACTGCCCTGGAAATTTTCTCTTGAGCGTTGGCTCTTCATAAAGCAGCACAAACAGATGCGCGGCCAGCCAGAAACAACAGAAGTAAATGAACACCCTTCTCGACGCGAACCACACCGCCCATCCCAAAATGATGTTTAGCACTCCGGCGTACATCGGGTTGCGCATGTAGCGATACAATCCTTTCACCACCAGCACGCGGGGCGCGTCAATCGGCGCCGGTGTCCCGAGCCCGGTCACGGCAAAATCCCATGCGCACCACAGATAAATCGCCACACCGACGAGAAACGGCAAGATCCCAAGATACTGCCACGGCCAGCGCGGCATTTCGAACCAACGCCCCTCCGCCACCACAAAACGATACGGCACGTACAACGCGACCGTGCCAGGCACCAAGAGCGTGAAGATACTTGTCTTCACAAGCGCAAAAGACTTTTGCGCGCTAGGACTCATCGTTCACCTCGCGCAGCCCTTCCGGCAGGGCCACTTCGATTCGCCGCGCAGCAACGTCGATTCGCCTGCAAATCTCCTCGGCGAGCGGAATCAAAAGCTCACCGTCCGGCGTTTCAACGGATAGCAGCGGCGTGCCGGGCTGATTTTCTCCGGGAAAATAGACATCGCGCACCGCGCCCAAAAATGCGGGCGCCTCTGCAAGCGAGCACGGCGAAGACGATAACGCCGGGGTTTGAGCGCGAATTTCAAAAACTGTGCAGCCAATCAAGTCGGAGACAAAATACTTTCCGTCAGGCAAAGCCACTCGCTGTTCAAACGGAATCAGCACGTTCAATCCGCGCAGCGCTTCAGCTTCTGAGATGGACGAACTTCCCGCGAAATGAAAAACGCCGTAACCCGGATGGTTGCGATCCATCCAGAAATTCTGAAGCGCAACGCGTCGCGGCTCATCAGAATCTTTCCCAACAAAAACTCCAGCAAAGCTTTTCAGCCGCTCGGGAAAGTCCGTCGTCAGTTCCGCGAAAACTTCGCCTTTGTTACCGCGCGCGCGCAGGATCCGCGCCACCAGTACAAATTTCGGTCGTATTTCTGGGACCATCGAAAAAGATGTGAATGCACTTCAATGAAATCAGCTTGTAAAGTATATCGTTGGATTTCCTCGCGCAGTCAATACAATGCCCTAATCTTCAAGAATCTCGAGCGTGTAGCGCTTCCGCACCTTCATCCCGGAAGCACCCAGCAGCGTGCGGATCGCCTTCGCCGTCCGCCCTTGCCGCCCGATTACCTTGCCCAAATCCTCCGGGTGCACGCGCAACTCCAGCACCGTCGCCTGCGGACCCTCCACGGAACGCACTTCCACGTTCTCAGGATGATCCACGAGAGCCCTGGCGATGGCTTCCACCAGTTCCTTCATCGTGCACCTCCACAGGAACGGATGTCCGGGAAACAAAAAAGGCTGTCCCGGCTCACGATCTCAGGGCCGGGACATCGAATACCTAAAGCACTTGCGGCTGCGCTTGGAACCAATCGAGGTGGGGCCAGCGGCTACGCGATTTTCTGCTGCCGGATAAAGCTGCGCACCGTGTCGCTCGGCTGTGCGCCGGATCCGAGCCAATACTTGATGCGTTCCCCGTCGAGCTTGATCTCTGCAGGCTTCTTCAGCGGGTCGTATGTTCCCACCGCTTCAACAATGCGCCCGTTGCGCGCGCGGCTCTTCTCGATCACCACCACGCGGTAAAACGGCTTCTTCTTCTTGCCAATCCTGGATAGACGAATGGTCAGCACAAAAACGAGCCTCCTCAAACCCATTAATTGTAGCCTGCCCAGGCACTCCGGGGCAATCCAAGACCTCAGCAATCAGCGCCATGAGCCGAGTTCTCCCGCAGGTTCTGTGACTGCGACCTTCTCGAAAGACGAAACTACGGCTTTGGCACGCGGAATGGCCTTCTGGACGGCTGGCAATGACAGGGAAGCATCGTGGCTGGCTGCGCTGTCCCATACCTCCGTAACCCAGACCACATTTTCATCCCCTGCGTCCCTTGCGACGATATAACTGTGGCAACCAGCCATGCCCCTCGCCGCGTCCATCAGGATTTGGATCAATTCATCACGCCGCCCATCGGCGGTCGTCAGTTTCGCGATAAGTCCGTACATGCCTTACTCCCCTGCGCCGCTCGCCAAATGTGGCCCTCAGCGCACTTGTGCGGCTGGCCGCAATTTGCAAGCTCAAAATCGCCCGTGAGAGAGTAGAATATCATCTCGGCCGAAGTCGCTCCCTACGGCCCTCCCGGACGGCAACCGAGCTTTCCCTTCCATTCGCTGCTGCTCGAAATCCCACTCGTCCGGAAATCTGATGAAGAGGTGTCCTATTCATGACTCCCAAGAAAATGAAAGCCGCTGTCGTCCATCATTTCGGAAAACCATTGAAAATTGAAGAAATCGCCGTACCCGACCCCGGCGAAGGCCAGGTGCTCGTCAAGATTGAAGCCAGTGGTGTTTGCCATACCGATCTTCACGCCGCGGACGGCGATTGGCCCGTCAAGCCGACTCCGCCTTTTATCCCCGGCCATGAAGGCGCGGGTGTCGTTGTGGCTCTCGGCCGCGGCGCGCGCGGCGCTAAGGAAGGCGACCGCGTCGGCGTTCCCTGGCTGCACCGCGCTTGCGGCCATTGCGTCTATTGCATGGGCGGCTGGGAAACGCTTTGCGAAGCCCAGGATAATTCCGGCTACTCCGTGAACGGCGGATTCGCTCAATACTGTCTGGCTCCAGCCGAGTACGTGGCCCACATTCCGAAGCAAATCAGCTTTGCGGACGTTGCTCCTGTTCTGTGCGCGGGAGTCACCACCTACAAAGGCCTCAAGAGGACCGACGCGCGCCCGGGAGAATGGGTCGTCATTAGCGGTATCGGCGGCCTCGGCCACCTTGCCGTTCAATACGCCAAAGCCATGGGCATGCATGTCGCGGCCGTGGATGTGGGCGATGACAAACTTGCTCTCGCGAAGCAGCTCGGCGCCGAAGTCACCGCGAATGCAAAAACGGAAGACCCGGTTGCTAAGATTCAAAAAGAGACCGGCGGCGCACACGGCGTGCTGGTCACTGCCGTATCCACCGGCGCATTCCGCCAGGCGCTGGGCATGCTCCGCCGCGGAGGCACTTGCGCGTTGGTTGGCTTGCCCCCTGGCGATTTCCCCACTCCCATCTTCGAACTGGTTCTGAAAGGCTTGACCATCCGCGGCTCCATCGTCGGCACCCGCAACGACATGGCCGAAGCCCTCGCTTTCGCCGCCGACGGCAAAGTCAAAGTGCATTACGAAATGGAGCCGCTCGAGAACATCAACAGCATCTTTGAACGCATGAAAAAAGGCCAAATCACCGGCCGCATCGTCATGAGCGTGAATTAGCCGCATCCTCCGTGACAAAGAGCTCGTAACTGCCAATAGGTATGTTTCTCGTCGGCGCGGGCTCTGTAACCATAATAGATGTATATGCATCTAAGTGGCATGAGCTCTCCGCAACTTCCTTCGCTGCCTTGCTTCTGTGCTACAGTTCGGCGCGCCTCCCGCGCGTTGACTCAACACTACGAACAGGCATTACGCCCCACCGGTCTGCGCGCCACGCAATTCACCATCCTCCAGGCTCTTTTCCTCATGGGCGATGCCACACAGGGCGAACTCGGCCGCGTGCTGGCTCTGGATAGCACCACTCTGACCCGCACCCTCGCCATCATGCATCGTCACGGCTGGATCGTCAGGAAAAAGGGCCGCGACCGGCGCGAATGGTGTCTGCGTCTTGCCAAACGCGGTGTCGCTGCTTTTAGCAGCGCTCTTCCTTTTTGGGAGCAAGCTCAAGCCCGGGTGAAAAACCGGCTGGGCCGCCACCGCTCGGATGGGCTCATGAAATTCGCGAATGACCTCGCAGCCGCATTTTCGCCAGAAGGAGAAGATCGATGACCAATTCCGCTTACGCAAAACTCACCGGCACGCTCATTGGTATTTGGTTTCTGCTTTCTTTTGCGCTTTCCGCCCTGCGCGTTTTTAGGAATACGGCAGACACCATTGGAATCGCCGTGGCCATCGGCGCTTCGGCACCCATCGTCCTGTTTGCCCTTTGGTTCGCCGCTTCCAGCCGATTCCGCCAGTTTCTTCAGTCCTTGGATCCTCGAGCCCTGACTTACCTTCAGTCCTGGCGCATCGCCGGATTTATGTTCATTGCTCTGCAGACTTACGGCATTCTGCCCGCTCTGTTTGCCTCGCCCGCGGGATATGGCGACATGTTCATCGGCGTCACCGCGCCTCTCGTTGCGCTCAAACTCGCCAGCCCCAATCACAAGGGCACATTCATTTTGTGGCAGTTGCTGGGCATCGCCGATCTCGTGACCGCCGTCGGTCTGGGGGTAACTGACCGCTTCATCCATCCACAAGGACCGCCCATGCTGGCCATGACGGTCCTGCCGCTCAGCTTGATCCCTACATTTCTCGTTCCTCTCTTCCTGATCTTCCACATCATTTGCGTCGCCAACTCCAGCCGCCTGCACGAGCCTGAATTTCTCCGCGTCCGCACAAGCGGCTCTGCTCAACTCCCTGCATGAGTGCAAACCGTCGTTCCAGGATGCTCTGGGAATCAAATCATTTGGCGCTGAAAAGCATCGGCGAGTACACTTCCTGGCATGTGGATTCCCCGATTCGCCATACTGTGCGTGGTTGCGATGGGTTCGACCGCCTTCGCCCGTGACAATAATCCAGCAAAGACATTCGAGAGAGCAGCGCAACGGAGCACGCTGAATCAGGCGACAACTAAACCGTTTCATTTGAAAGCGCTTTTGGCTCCCAGCTTGGAAAGAGATGCAGGATCTAACCGCACGGGTGAAGTAGAAATCTGGTGGGCCTCCCCGACTCGATGGAAACAGGAAGTCCGGTCACCGGAGTTTCACCAAATTGCCATCGTGGATGGCAATGTGCAATGGCAGAAAAATGAAGGACAGTACTACCCCGAGTGGCTTCGGGAAACGGCCGTGGCTCTCATTACCCCCGTTCCGAATTTGCACGAGGTGCTCGCCCAATTGGAATCTGCGGACGTAAAAAGGCTTGCGGGTACTACTGACTTCAGTTGGACGATGATGAGTACGGACGGCAGCGTTCAGAAAGGCATGGGCTGCGGACTAGCTCTCAACGACCGCACGGGACTTCTGGTTTACGGAGGTTGTCTCGGTTGGGGAGCCGAATTTAAGGATTACTCGGATTTTCATGGGCGCATGGTTGCCAACACGGTGAGCGTCGGATCGCCCGAGGTTACCGCCAAAATCACCACGCTGGAGGATCTCGGCAATGTTCCGCCGGATTTCTTCGACGCGCAAGCAAGCGGCGGGGACCACCCCCTGCTGGAGACTGCCATCGTCCCGGAAGCCAGCCTTCGTAAGAGCTTGCTGCAAATGGAAGTGCCCGCATGGCCTCCGCTTCAAGATGGCCCCCTCGAAGGCGTGCTAACGACGGGTGTTGTCGTGGATCGTGCAGGGAGAGTCCGCGAGGTCGGAATCATTGTGTCGGACAATCCAGGCGTGAACGAAGCGGCAGAAAAGGCGATCTCGGCCATGCAGTTCGCGCCATATCTCCAGAATGGCATCCCGGTTCAGGTCGTATCTCGGATCACTATGCCGTTTAAGTCCGTTCGCCCCGCGGGAGTCGAGACTTTTGATAGCGCCCGTGCCTACTTTGAGCGTGGTCGGCAGGTTTGCTGCCCTTCCGCGCATACCGGTTCGCCGTACGTACTTCAAGCGGAATTCCAAGCAACGCTGAAGGACGGCTCTGTGGAGAATGGCCAATACGTAGACACTTGGAAAAGCGAAGAAGATTGGCGGCGGGAAGCAACAATTGGAGAAAGCCGGTACGTCAGAACCCGGCATGGCGACACATGGTACGAATTGGCGGAAGGACCAGATGCGCCGCTTCTGCGGCTCGTCTTCCAGTTGATTGAGCCAATTCCGGCGATGGACACATTTGTGGAATCCGACTGGCGAATCAAGCGGGACACTGTGGGTGGAGTCAAAACCGTCCGCGTTCTCTCCGGGTATGAAGCCCCGGACGGAACCCTCGATCCCGAACACGCGCGCGGATTCTGGTTCGACGAGGACGGAAATCTGCAAAAGACTTACTTCATGGGCCTCGAGTCGCGGCGGTACGATTTTAGGAGCTTCAATGGCGCGGAGATCCCTCAAGTCACACGCGTGATTCAGGACGACAACCAGGTGATGTGGATTCACGTCACGCAGGTTGCCGCAGCTTCCAACATACCCGAAAGCATCTTCAAACTACCAGGCCACGAGTGGACCCGAGCATTTACCAGCGAAGTCCGGTAGCTCCCTCTCGACGCACAAAAAGCAAGCCAGGTTTTGGACTCGGCGGCGGAGCGCGGGCCCTCCAGCCCATCGTCGTGGAAATGGACAAAGATCGAGTCGAAGCCTTCGCTCGCCGAACGAAGGACAAATTGAGAATGCATCAGGATAGCCGGTTCAAGCCGTTGAATGCCGCGGCTTTGTAGCATTCCGCCAGCGTCGGATAGTTGAAGACCGTGTTCACAAAATAAGTGACTTTGCCCTTGAGCAGCAGCACTGCTTGTCCGATGTGCAACAGCTCCGCGGCGTTCTCACCGAAAATGTGTACGCCGAGAAGTTCCAGTGTTTCGCGATGAAAAAGCAGTTTCAAACGCCCTTCCGTCTGCCCGGAAATCTGGCCGCGCGCGATTTCGCGGTAATAGGCCATGCCCACTTCATACGGCATATCGTCATTCGTCAGCTGTTCTTCCGTTTTGCCGATAAACGAAATCTGGGGAATTGTGTAGATCCCGTACGGGTATCCCGCGGGGTCGGACTCCAACGAGAGCCCGAACGCCCGTGCAGCCGCGATGCGTCCCTGTTCCATCGAAACGGATGCCAGGCTCGGAAACCCGATCACATCTCCCACCGCAAAAATGTGCGCCTGCGATGTTCGGAAATCGGCGTCCACTTTGATGCGTCCGCGATCATCTGATTCGAGTCCCGCCGCCGGAAGATTCAGGCTATCCACGCTGCCCTGGCGTCCCACGGCATAGAGCAGCGCATCACCCAGCACGCGTTTCCTGCTCACCAGATTCGCGGCAACTTTCCCATCCGGCAGCTCTTCCACACTCTCCACTTCCTCGTTCAGGCGCAGCGTCGCGCGCCGGTCGCGCATGTTGTAGGTCAGCGCCTCCACCATTTCCGTGTCTGCGAATTCCAGCAGCCGCGGCCGCTTCTCCACGATGATCACGCGCACTCCCAGCATGGCGAACATGCACGCGTATTCCACGCCGATGACGCCGCCGCCGACCACGATTAAAGTCTTTGGAATCATCGGCATGCTCAATATCTGGTCGCTGTTGATGATGTTCCGCCCGTTCAACGGCACCTTGGGATTCAGCGCGGGCTTCGTCCCCGTCGCGATCACCACATTCTCCGCTTCGAATTCCCCGAAGCCGTTGCCGTTTTGCACTCGAATCGTATGAGGGCCGGTGAATTGGCCCGTCCCGTGAAGCAGGTCAATTCCGTTGCGGCGCAGTTGCTCCTGGATCACCGCGACTTCGTTCTCGATCACGCGCTGCACGCGGAAACTCAGGTCCGCCATGGTCACGTTTTCCTTCACGTGATAGCTGGCGCCGTAGAAATTCTGGTAGTACACGCCCGAAAGATGGATCACCGCCTCCCGCATGGTCTTGCTCGGAATCGTTCCGACGTTGATGCACACCCCGCCGACGTCGGATCGTCTTTCGACAATGGCAACGCGCTTTCCGGCCTTGGCTGCCTGGATTGCAGCGCGTTGTCCGCCCGGTCCGGAGCCGATTACGATCAGGTCATACGGTTGCATTCCCAGTTTCCTGTGGTGTGGATTCCGCTGAGGGGCTTTCGGAAGCGGCCTTACCTTCGCTGGAAGTATAAACGAACACTGGCTTACCGTGGGAAACGGGTCGCGAAGCTGGTGTGCCCGGATCAAACACATTCGTCTGCGCCAATCGCAACAGGTGTTCCTGGGCTGAAAAACCGTGACCGTTTCGGCTGCTGCGATGCCGCGCGTATTCTCCGTCCGAGGTCAAGATCCGCGCTTTTCGCGTGTCCTGGAGATACGCCGACAAAATCTCGTCGTATACCCGCCGGCACAATTCCGGATCTTCGAGCGGAAACAGGACCTCGACGCGCTCATAAAGGTTTCTTTGCATCCAATCCGCGCTGCCCAGGAAAAATTCCGGCTTCCCGCCGTTCTCGAAATAAAAGATGCGGCTATGTTCCAGAAATCGTCCCACGATGCTCCGCACGCGAATCCGGCTGCTCACTCCTCGCAGCCCCGGAATCAACGCGCATTGTCCTCGAACGATCAGATCGATCTCCACGCCTGCTCGGGAGGCTCGATAAAGCGCCTGAATCATCGGCGGATCAATCAGCGCGTTGATCTTTGCAAAGATGCGCGCAGGCCTGCCACGCCGCGCGTGCCGTGCCTCGCGTTCAATCAGCGCAATGCACGATTTGGCCAGATCCCGTGGAGCCACCAGCAGCGGCTTGTAGTGCGGCTGTTCCGCGTAGGCCGTCAAATAGTTGAACACCTTGTGGACCGCGGAGGTAAGCGACTCTCTGGAGGTGAACAAGCTGAGATCGGTGTAGAAACGCGCCGTCGAAGGATTGTAATTCCCCGTTCCCAGGTGGGCGTAGCGCCGAATCTTTCCATCCGGATCCTGGCGCACAACCAGCGCGAGCTTTGCATGCGTCTTCAGCCCGACAAGCCCGTGAAACACCTGCACTCCCGCATCCTCGAAGCTGCGCGCCCAATGGATGTTGGAAGCTTCGTCGAAGCTCGCCTTCAATTCGACGACCACCGTCACTTCCTTTTTCGCGGCCGCAGCAAGGAGCGCGTTGGCGACAGGAGAATCGCTGTTCGTGCGATAAAGCGTTTGCTTGATAGAAAGCACGCGCGGATCCTGCGCCGCCCTTTGCAGGAATTCCACCACCGTATCGTAGGAATCGTAAGGATGATGAAGCAGTGTGTCCCGGCAGCGAATGGCTTCGAAGAAAGAATCGGAATCCCGTCCCAAATGGATCTGCCGCGGGCTAAACGGAGCGTATTTCAAATCCGGCCGCGGAGTCTCCTCGTACAAATGAAAAAGTCTTTGCAAATTCACCGGCCCGTTGACCCGAAATACCAGCGATTCGTCGAGCTCGAAAGTAGGCACCAGCCGCTCGATGATTTCCGGATGCGCGCCCGCCTCGATCTCCAGGCGCACGCCCCATCCTTTGCGTCGTTGCGCCACTTGGGAGTCCACCGCTTCGAGCAGGCTCCGCGCCTCTTCTTCTTCCAGATAAAGATTGCTGTTGCGTGTGATCCGGAACGGCGCGGAAGCGAAAATCTCGTAGCCGCGGTATAGACCTGCGGCATAGGTCGAGATGATGTCGTGAAGAAAAACATAGTGAATCGCATCTTTCGCGCCGGGAACGCGCAGCAAGCGCGGCAGCGCGCGAGGAACCGTCACCACGCCGAAGAAAGTCTTTTGGCTCGCTCCGCGTCTCTTTCGCAAGAGAAATGAAATGCACAGCGCTTTGTTCAGTACGTGCGGAAACGGATGCGACGGATCCACCGTGACCGGTGTAAGCATGGGATAGACGCGCTTCTCGTAAAACTGCTTGGCGAATTTAGTGGCCTTTTCGTCGAGTTGCACTACTGGAAGAACGCGGATGGATTCCTTCGCCAGTGCCGGCAGCAGTTCCTCGTTCCAGCATTTGTATTGATCCCGCACGAAGGCGTGCATCGCGCCGGAGATTCTTTCCAGCTCTTGTTCCGGCGTCAATCCGTCAGGGCTGACGTGATGCGTACCGTGCTCGATCTGCTGGAGGAAGCTCGCCACGCGCACTTCCACGAATTCGTCGAGATTATTCGCGGTAATTGCCAGAAACTTCACACGTTCCAATAGCGGATTGCCGGGGTCGCGCGCCTCTTCCAGCACGCGCCGGTTGAATGCGAGCCACTGGAGGTGGCGGTTGAAATAGTAGCGGGGATCGTCAAACGAGACGCGTGCCATGGCTCACTTCTGGGAATTGGGTTTTCGGATCTGCTCCAAGACTTACAAAAACCGTGTTACGGGAAGATGAATAAAGATGGTGCGAAGATCATCCCGCGGCCTCGACAACAGGCGGATTCCCCTTCCTCCCCCTCCGGGTCATCGCGGGCAAATTCCGCGACCTCGCTTCAAGGTCCGTTCTAGCTCTAAAGCGAGAAATAAGCATCCTTAGAGGCCTCGATTCCAATGAACGGGCACTCTCTTGAGACAGGCGCATCACCGGTCCTCAGGACAAGCCGGCCAATTTGCCGAGACCTTTCATTTTGGCGCGGGCGGCCATGCTGCCGTACTGCTTCATCATCTGGCGCATCTGGAGATATTGCTTGACGACCTGGTTGACGTCCTGAACGGTCGTGCCGCTCCCCCTAGCAATACGTTTGCGGCGTTTGCCATCAATGACGGAATGGTCGCCGCGCTCTTCATTCGTCATGGAGTTGATGATGGCTTCGATCTGCTTCAACCGCTTCTCGTCCACGTGTGCGTCTTTGGGAATGTTCTGCAATGGGCCCATTTTGGGGAGCATGTCCACAAGCTGCTCGAGCGGACCCATTTTGCGGACCTGCTTCAACTGGTCGCGAAAATCCTCGAGCGTGAAATCGTTCTTGCGGAGCTTGCGTTCGAGCTCCATGGCCGCCTTTTTGTCCACGGCCTGCTCGGCGCGCTCGATGAGCGAAAGAATGTCGCCCATGCCGAGGACGCGGGAGACGATGCGCTCGGGATAAAAGCCTTCGAGGGCATCGTATTTTTCGCCGAGCCCGACGAATTTGACCGGCGCGCCGCTGACCTTGCTGATGGAAAGCGCGGCGCCGCCGCGAGCATCGCCATCGAGCTTGGTCAAGATAACTCCGGTGAGGCCGAGGCGCTTGTGAAACTCTCCGGCGGAGCGCACGGCGTCCTGGCCGATCATGGCGTCGGCGATGAACAGGATTTCGCTGGGCTGCGATTCCTTTTTGAGCGTCGAGAGCTCGTTCATCAGCTCATCGTCAATGTGCAGGCGGCCCGCAGTGTCTACCAGGATCACGTCGCTCGCGGACAGTTTGGCTTCCTTGATCGCACCTCGGACGATTTCGAGCGGCTTGTCCGTTCCTGCGCCGGGCCACAGGGCGGTGCCCACGGCCTTCGTCACTTGAGCGAGCTGCTCGCGGGCGGCAGGGCGGTAGACATCGGTAGAGACGGCGAGGGGACGGTGGCCATGCATAGCGAGCCATTTGGCCAGCTTACCGGTGGTGGTGGTTTTGCCGGAGCCCTGAAGCCCGACGATCATCCAGACAGAAGGCGGGCGGGAAGCAAAGAGGGGCTTTGCATGCTTACCGAGAAGCGCCGTGAGCTCGTCGCGGACGATCTTGACGACCTGCTGATCGGGAGCGAGCTGCAGCATGACCTCAGTGCCCAGGGCTTTGGTGCGAATGTTGGCGAGGAGTTCGTCCACAACGGGAACGGCTACGTCGCCTTCGAGCATGGCTTCGCGGATCTCGGCCAAGGCGGCGTCGAGATGCTCTTCGGTGAGCTTGCCCTGGCCGCGGAGGTTCTTGAAGGCGCGCTGGAGTTTGTCGGTAAGGTTCTCAAACATGGGTCAAGTCGCGAAAAACCATCTTAGGCTCGCAGTTGGTGATGGTCAAACGGGGAGTGGAAATTGAAGGGGAGGCCTGAGTGAGGTCTGTGAACGAGGTTTTCCGAAATGGAACGCAGAGACCCCCTCCCCCCTGCTGTGCTGACGGAAACAGTGCGCAAGATGCTGAAAAGAGGAGGGTTGCAGGCGCGCCGTCATCGAACACAGTTCATAACTCATTGAAAAAACGTTGGTTAGATCAGGAGGGACCCAAGCAATACAAGCGAGAACGGATTGGCGGCAAGCAAACACAAAACATCCTAGCATGATTTTGGTCAATTGTCAATCAATAATATAAGTTAACTATACGTAAATTCATAGGCTTGGCTAAGCGCTGTCTTCTTACTCTCGCTGTAGTCCCGTCACTTCCCTATAGTCGGTCGGGCTGCGGAAATCCTTTTGGCCTGCTCAAATCAAGGGGAGCTCATCTTTCAGGTGGGGAACAGCAAGCTCAGGCACGCTATTCGGAGAAATGAGTTTCTTCGGGGACGTCGGTAGGGCTTTCAAAAGAGAGGTGATAGCCGTCGGGATCGTAAGCGTTGGCAACCCACATTTGATTTCCGACAAAGGGCCGCCGAACCTGGATTCCACGGGAGGTGAATTCACGGTAAAGGGCGAGCGCGTCCTCGCACTGGAAGCAGACGGAAACGCCGACACCGACTTTTCCTTCGGGCACCCAGGAATCATGGCCTTCCATGCGATATTCCTGCAACATTAGAGCCGCGGAGCCCAGTTCGAGCCAGCACCAGCGAAGTACGCCGTCGTCAATCCACTTGTGGACCATGCGGAAGCCGAGGCCGTCCACGTAATAGCGCAAAGAGGCTTCCAGGTTGGAGACCATGAAAAAGGGCACGGCCTGCTTGACGTTGGCCCCTGCTTTCGTCTCTGCGCTCATTTCATTGAACACCTCTGCGTCACTGGGAAGCCCGAACGGGCAATTCAATTAAGGCCACCGTGTCTCCGGACCGGTCCGAAATGCCTGGAGCGCTACTTGTCGAAGATGGCGGTGATCTCCTTCGGGCTGGCGGCGTCGGCTGCGAAGGAAAAGGTACCATGTTCTTTCATTTCGCGTGCGGCGAGAAGAAAAGCGCCGAGAGCGGCGCGGCAGAGCGAACTGCCGACGCTGATGCGCTTTACGCCTATCGCGGAAAGTTCGTCGAGGCTCAATTGAACGCCGCGCAGGCCCATGACGACGTTCACTGGACGGTCCACGGAACGGACAACCGCCGCAATATCTTCCCTGGTGGCCAGGCCGGGCGCGTACAAAACGTCGGCGCCGGCTTCCTGATACGACTGGAGCCGCGCGATCGTGTCTTTCAGATCGGGCCGGCCGTGCAGATAGTTTTCCGCGCGCGCGGTCAAGATGAAAGGAAAGGACAGGGCGTGAGCCGCTTCTGCCGCAGCGCGGATTCTTTCGGCGGCAACCTCCCGCTCGTAAATTGGATGGTCCGGGTTGCCAGAAGCATCTTCGATGGAACCGCCGACGATACCGGTGGCGGCGGCAAGCCGGATGGTTTCGGCAGCAGCTTCGGGAGCATCGCCGAAGCCATTTTCGAGATCGGCGCTAACCGGCAAGTGCGTTGCGGAAGCAATCGCGCGCGCATAGGCCAGAGTTTCATCACGGCCCAGGGAGTCGTCGAGGCGGCCGAGCGAAAAAGCGTAGCCCTTGCTGGTGGTTGCCAAAGCCTCGAAGCCGAGATGCGCCAGCAGGCGCGCTGTGCCGACATCCCATGGATTACGAATAATGAAGGCACGGTCGCGCTCGTGAAGCGCTCGAAAAGCGCGGCCCTTTTCAGCCTGCGTCAGCATGGCAAGTCAAGCTCATCCCGCTAGCGTCGAAGGACGCCCGAAGGTTTCGTCAACGACTTCGAGGAAAGTTCTCTCCTCCCGGAGGATTATGTGCTTGCTTTGCGCCATGGCGAAATTCATACGCGATTCCGGATCGGTCTTCAAGCGGGCGCGATAGGCTTCATACGCGGCGAGACTTTCAAAAGCAATTAACCCCCAAGCGATGTCGTTCGTGCCCTCGTGTGGAACAAAATAGCCGACGAGATGTCCGCCGCAGCGAGGAATGATGCGGCCCCAGTTTTCCGCGTACTTCCTGAATTCCTCGCGCTGGAAAGGGTCAATCTGGTAGCGAATGAAGCAGGAGATGGTCATGGATTTCCTCCCGGAAGTCTGTCCGGTCGCCACGGTGCGGCTGCTGAAGCCAAGTGCCGCCGCCATTTTCGCAAGGAGCGATACGGCCTCGCGGCGGCCCATTCGTGAAGCCAAGGGCGTTTTCGAATTCACCGGGGAAATCATGGCAGTTGCGAAGCAGACACACTTCGTCTAGCATCAAACAATGAATGCCGAATCCGCCGATACCGGCGCATCCAGAATCGCCGCAGCCATTGGCGAACCGGCCCGCGCGCGCATGCTTTTCTCTCTGCTCGATGGCCGGGCACGAACCAGCACGGAGCTGGCGGTGATCGCCGGCGTGGCCCCGTCAACGGCAAGCGTGCATCTGCAGCGGCTGAGAGAGCGACGACTGGTGAACGTGTTGGCTCAGGGGAAGCATCGTTACTACAGTCTTGAAGGACCGCACGTGTCTGCTGCGCTCGAAGCCTTGAGCGTGCTTGCCGGAGACAGACGCGGCAGCTTGGTGCCGCACACGCCGAAGGATTTGCTGGCCGCACGGACATGCTACGACCACATCGCAGGCGCGCTGGGCGTCGCTCTGCACGATTGCTTTGAGGCAAAAGGATGGTTTTCGAGGGCCGCGCGCTCCAATGGCGCCTACGGGCTCACAGCGGATGGAACAATGGCTTTTGAGGCGCTTGGAGTGGACGTCGAGGCCATCCGGAAACAGCGGAGGCGCTTTGCGTATGCCTGCATGGATTGGAGCGAGCGGCGGGCGCATCTCGGCGGCGCGCTGGGCGCGGCTGTACTGAGGGTCGCGCTAAAATACAAATGGCTAACGCAGGATCTTGATAGTCGCGCTCTGAGCATTACGAAAACGGGGCGGCGCGAAATGCTGCGCCAGTTCGGTCTCTCCATCTAAGGCGCTCAGTTCGCGTTTTTGGCTTCGCGGTGAGAATCGGATTTGTAGAAACTATTGCAACGCGTAGAGGTTTCCGTCCGTGCTGCCAAAGTAGACGGAGCCGTGGTCCACAACGGGAGAAGACATGATGGCGCCCAGGGAAATGAATTTATAGAAATCAACGTACATGTCTTCGAAATCGCCGAATACAGGGGAGAAGGCATCCTGGTTCAAGCTGCCGTCGGGATTGAGCACTTTGAAGGGGTCTTTCTTCGAGGCCGCGGTCTGAAACTCCCAAACGAGCTTCAAGGTTTTTGCATCGAGCGCGTAGAGCTTGCCATTGTGATCGCCGACATAGACCAGATCGCCGGCGAGTGCGGCGGAAGAAAACATGTAGGCTTTGGCGTCGAAGTTGAAGCGCAGCCGGCCGGTTTTGGCGTCAAGAGCCATAAACCGAGCACTGTCTGAAGTTCCTACATAGACCATGCCATCTCGCACGGCGGGTGTGCCCACCACCCACGATTTGCTGGTGGGGTAATCCCATTTCTTGCGGCCGGTAGCGGCGTCCACCGCATAAACGTGAGCATCGCGGCAGCCGACATAGACGATGCCATCCACAACCGCGGGTGAAGACTGAAATCCAACCTGGTTGTGGATGGTGGGATCTTCTCCGGTCTTGAAAGCCCATTTTTCTTGACCCGTGTCAGCGTCGAGGGCATAGAGATAGCTGTCCCAGCTTCCGATGTAGACGGTGTTGTTGGCGACAGCGGGCGACGCGTGCACGACATCCTTGGTGGAGAATTTCCAGAGCAAAAGACCTGTTTGCGCGTCCGCGGCATAAACGTTACCGTCGCCGCTACCGAAGAACACCTTGCCGTTATCCACGGCAGGCGAAGACATGAAGACATCCCAGGCGTCCGGGATGGTCTGGGCAGCGGATGGCAGGCCGTGAAGATTCCTGGCTTCGAATTTTCTTTCGAATTCAGTTGGGAGAACCCATTTTGGCTTGCCGGTTCCGATATCGAGGGCGGCCAAGGCACCAACGGATGAGACGAAATAGAGGATTCCACCGGACACCGTTGGCGAAGAGGCGATCGGCATGCGGGATTTGAATTTCCATTTTTCCGCGCCGGTGGACTGATCCACGGCGTAGAGGTAGCCATCCAAGCTGGCAATGTAAACGACTCCATCAGCAATGGCGGGCGAAGAAACGACGGGCCCGCCGGTCTTGAACATCCACTTCACGCCGTGGAATTGTTCGGGGCCGGGCGAATCATAAACGCCGGTGCGAGCGACGTTGCCGTGAAAAGTCGTCTGCGCCACCGAACAGGGCAGGGTTGCGAGCAGCAAAGGCAAAAGAATTCGTTTCATTCGGGGTTCCCCAAGCGAAGAGCATTCCGTCAGCGAGCTAACCTAATCTGACGGGATAGACTAAAATCCGTTATCAGAATTTGCCACGCGGTGGTTCGTGGGCAAGCCAGAGCTTCAAAACACCGGCGTAATAAGCAGTGGGAAGAAGGCAGAGTCTGCTTGTCGCATTGGGGCAGTGTGCGGTACCGTTTTGTGGCAAAGAATGGCAGGTAAACACCGGGGAAAGAGAATGTTCAAGAGATACAGGGTGGCGCTGGGTTTCGCGTTTCTAACCGCGGTGGTCCTGTGGCCGTTGCAGGCGCAAACGCCGGATACGGCAACGATTCAGGGCCGCGTTACGGATCAAGACAACGCTGCAGTTCCGGGCGCGAAAGTGACCGTCAAGAACTCGCTCACGGGCGAGGAACGAACGGCGAAGACAGATTCGTCGGGAGCCTTCGTCTTCGCGGGATTGCAAATTGCGGGGACGTACACCATCGGTGCAAAACGCGAAGGATTTGCCAAGGCGGAATTGAATGACATAACCGTGGTCGGAGGGGTGCGGGTGAGCCTGCACTTTCGGCTGAACGTGGCCGCAGCACAAACGCAAATCACAGTGACGGGAGCCGTCGGGGAAGTGCGCACCGACGAACCACAACTCGGGATCCATTTGAGCGCGGTGCAGGCGGAAGAAACGCCGCTCTTGAACCGGAGAATTACCTATCTGCCATTACTGGAAGCGGCAAACCGGCCAGCTATCAACCAGGGCGACGTTTTCATGAATGAGAATCTCTTCACGACGAACGGCACAGGCCGCCGGCAAACGTGGTTTGAGGTGGACGGCAGCAACGCGGTGGACAGCTGGGGCCGGCAGACGATTTTCAACAATATTCCGCTTGATGCGGTGCAGGAAATGACCGTTCTGACGAACGCGTTCTCCGCGGAATACGGGTATACCGCGGGGAGCGTGGTGAACATTGTCACGAAGAGGGGCGAGAACAATTTTCACGGTGACCTCCTGGGATTGTGGCGGCCGTCCGCGACGGGAGCAAAATTGTCGGGGTTCAATTCCTCTAATGCGACAAGCGGCAACGACATTACCCGCGACACGCTGCGGCAGATGGCCATCGGTTTCTCTGGCCCTATTGGAAAAAGCGCACGAACTTTCTTTTCGATCAATGGCGAATACAGCTGGCAAGACCGTGCGTCGCCGGTGATCTCGCCGGTGGCGCCGGGCAACTTCATCGGCAATTACCGGGGCTGGCTGGGATTATTGCGCATAGACCATGAGATCAACGCCAACAATGAATTGTTTTTCCGGAGCGACGTGGACAACTTTTACGACACGAACCCCAATGGAACGGTGGGCGGGAATAATTTGCCCAGCGTAGCGCGCACCTTCAAACGCCGGACGTATTCAGAGGAGCTGGGCGAAACGGCAATTATCAGTCCATCTCTCGCCAATGATGTCCGGCTGCAATTTCAACTCGCGTCTCCAATCACACAGTTCGCGCCCGACATTTACGGTACGCAATACTCGGTACCGATCTCCACCGGCGGAACGTTCACCTCAGGCACATCGCAATCGGCTCTTTTGCTCAACCGGCAATACGAAGCGAACGACACGGTCTCGGCCACGCATTCGCGCCACACGATCAAGTTCGGCATGGGCATGATCCACGCGCACAACGGAGGGGACAGCAAGGAATTTGGCGGCCCCATTTACCTAGGCAAGTTCACGTACAAGAGCTGCACGGACGCACTCGAGGTGTGCGAGAGTACCTCGTATCTCGACGACATCAACAATGTACAGAGCTACACGCAGAGCTATGGCAATGCGGACTATACGGTAGATGACACGCTATGGTCGGCGTTTGTGCAGGACGATTACCGGGTGCGCTACGACCTCACGCTGAATCTGGGTTTGCGCTACGAACGCCAGACCTTCACGGATTCGACGCACGCGTTCGCTCCACGCGTGGGCTTCGCTTACGACCTGTTCGGCGGAGGCAAGACGGTGATCCGCGGCGGCTTCGGGATCTATTACTCCCAAATTGTGGACAACTCGGAGGCCAACTATGCTCTGACCGGGCCTACCGGAGTTTTCAACTATACCGCGACGGCAGGCCAGCCAGGCTTCCCAACAAGCGTTTCGGATGCTCCGCTCCCGGCGTTTCCTCCAGGAGCGCAAATCCCGCTGCAGAGTCTCTACATTCGGCCGGGCGAAAGCGCTTATTACAACCAGTTCTTCCCGACTTCGGCGCTCATCGGCTATCCCGATGCGCTGCTCTCCCCCTACACGGAGCAATGGACGATTGGAGTGCAGCGGCAATTGGGAGGCGGGTGGTTGCTCAGCGCGGATTACGTCGGCGCGCATACGCTGCGCATCAACCGGCCGCTGGACGTGGATCCGCCGACGCCATTTATTCGCACGGCTGCCGGGCAGGTGCGCTCGGCGCAAGCGGCCAACTGTACGCGACCGCTGTGGATTCTCTGGTACCAGCAGCAGGGAACGACGTGCAATCCTGCGGCAGCTAGCAATCCTCAGCCGCCGTATTCGGTGATTCAATCAGATGTGAACGACGGGTTTGCCTTTTATCAGGCGCTGGATTTGGACGTAAGCCATCGTTTCCGCAACGGAATGGCATTGCTGGCCAGCTACACGTGGTCGCATGCCATTGACAATGTGGACCCGGACATTCCGAGTCAAAATCCCAATGATCCCAACTTCACGGGAGCCGAGGAAAAGGGCAACGCCATTTACGACCAGAGGAATCGGTTTGTCCTCAGTGGCTTTTACACCGCGCCACTGAAGATTCGCTTCGGCGGCATCGCGACACTGGGATCGGGACTGCCGTACAACGCCACCACCGGCATCAACAATAGCGGAGACACGGGGGCGACGAGCGATCGCCCGGTGGTGAATGGATTTGTCCTCGGGCGTAACACCGGGCATGGGCGGCCGATTTACAGTTTTGACCCTTTCGTCGAACGCACGTTTTCCTTTGCCGCCGAGCGCGTTCATTTGAACCTGCGCGCGGAAGCCTTCAACGTTTTCAATCACGCCAATTTCGTGGGATACAGCGGCACGTGGGGCAACGGAGCGACGCCGGGTCCAGGCTTTGGAGAGCCGCTCGCAGGAATCACAAACCAGCTTCCGGCCCGACAAATGCAGTTTTCCGCTGGAGTATCCTTCTGAAGGCAAAGCAGTTTCTTGACCGTGCGAGCGCAGGGCAAGTACACTAGTAAATTCGCAAAGAGCCGAAGAAACGGCCAGTGAACGGGTGCGCGCGAACTTGAAAGAACAGTGCCGTGTCGCACGTATTAAACAAGGGGGACTGCTTTGCCAAAGCGTACCTATCAACCGCGGAAACGCCGCCGAGCCAAGACGCATGGCTTCCGCGCACGAATGAAGTCCGTGGGCGGCCGGAAAGTCTTGTCGGCGCGCCGCAAGAAGGGACGCCATCGCCTTACGCCCGAATAAGGATAGGCAAGCCGGTCCCGGCGGGCAGGAATATCCGAGGGGCGCGCGGCTGGTGCGTAAGGCGGAGTTCGACACGGTGTACCGCGCCGGGAAGCGCCGATCAAGTTCCCACTTCACCGTTTTTTTTCGCGCCAACGAGCTGCCGGAAAGCCGGTTCGGATTCAGCATCAAAAGAGCACTCGGCGGGGCGGTAGTGCGCAACCGCATCCGAAGGCGCGTGCGAGAGATCGTGCGATGCCGCCGGCAGGAGATACCCGCAGGATGGGACATCGTCATACACCCGAAGAGCAGCACAGCGGAGGCGCCATTTGCCGCGCTGGCGGAGGAATTATTGCGGCTGCTAAAACTATAGAGCAAGGGCACGAGGGAGCCTCAGTTCGCGGCGGCGTGAAACAGACCTTGCCGGTGTTCCTGGCCTTGCTTGCGCTGCGCCTTTACAAAACCTATCTGTCCATTCTCTTTGTTGGGGCTTGCCGGTTCCAACCGACATGCTCGCAATTCGCTTATGAAGCCATCGAGCGGTTTGGCGTTCTGCGCGGCGTGTGGCTGGGAACGAAGCGGTTGCTTCGTTGTCATCCGTTCTCGCGAAGATTCGGCTACGATCCCGTTCCGGAAATTTCAGATCAGCTGCACCCCCACCTGATAAGCACGGCAAACCAGAAAGAGGCGCATTCGTGAGCGATCCGCAAAAGGGGAGCGCTTCGCGGCCCGAGCTACGCATTCTCTTCGCCTCGCTTCTTTCCATGGTGGTGATCCTGGTGTGGGCGAAGTATTTTGCACCGAAACCGCCAGCGCATCCCGCGGAAGAAAACAAGCCGGCGGTTACCGCCCCGGCGGGCGGAAATGAAACTAGCTCTTCTCCCGCGCAATCCTCGACCACGGCAGCGCCGAGCAAGCCGGCGGTGGCAGCGCCTGCGCCGATTATTCCCACCGTAAGTGCTGCGCTGGAGCGCACCACGGTCGTGGAAAACTCGCTCTATCGAGTGGAGCTTTCCAATCGCGGTGGAATCGTCAAGAGCTGGCTGCTCAAGAAATATAAGGACGATGCCAAGCCGCCGCGCGTGCTTGACCTCGTGCATCCGGAGGCCGCCCAACAAGTGGGGCGCTGGCCGTTCGAGGTGGTGCTGAACGATCCGGCGCTGGAGAAGGCGGCGAACACAGGTTTGTACAAGGTGACTTCCGGCGGCGAAGCTGCGCCCGCGCAAATCGAAGCGCCAGGAAAGCTGGAGTTCACCTGGAGCGACGGGCACCTGGAAGTCACGAAGAGCTTCCAGTTCGATGATAGCTACGTGGTGAAGACCGAAGTCAGCGCAACGCTCGACGGCAAGCCCATCACCGCCGGGATTGGCTGGCTGGGCGGATTTGGCGACCAGACGGTGACGAATCCCCGGCCCGTGGAAACGGTGCAGGTCTTTTACTCCGAGGGCGGAAAGCTGACCACCCTGCCGCACAAGAAGCTCGAGGATCTGAGCAAGCTCGGCGAAGGCGTATGGCAAGGCGGCAAGGATTGGACCGGCATCGAAGATACCTATTTCGCTGCGGCGTTTTTACCCCTGCACGGCTCTGCTCCCGGGACGCTGGAGACCCGCTACTGGAACGATTTTCACACCGTCCAGATCGAGGGGAAAGACACCCCTGAGCCTGTGCAGGAGGTGGCTACCGCGACGACGATGGCCCCGACGGAGCTGCGCGTATACGTTGGACCCAAGGACTACGACGAGCTGAAAAAGATGACCCCGCCGTTGCAGTCGCTCGTGAATTTCGGCTGGTTTGAAGTGATTGCCGCGCCGCTGTTCTACGCGTTGAAGTGGCTGCACATCTACATCCCGAATTGGGGATGGGCAATTGTTGTTTTGACGCTGCTGATCAACATGGTGCTTTTTCCGCTGCGCATCTCCAGTTACAAAACCACCATGAAAATGCAGCGTGTGGCGCCGGAAATCAAAGCGATTCAGGAGAAATACAAGAAGTACAAGATGAACGATCCGCGCAAAGCGGAGATGAACAAAGAAGTCATGGCGGTTTACCAGCGGGAAGGCGTGAACCTTGGAGGGGGCTGTTTGCCGACGCTGGTGCAGATGCCCATCTGGTTTGGCTTATACCGCGCGTTGCAAGGAACGATCGAGTTGCGGCACGCGCCCTGGTTCTGGTGGATCAAGGATTTGTCGGCGAAGGATCCTTATTTCATCCTGCCGATTTTGATGGGACTGTCCATGTATTTCGTATCGAAGATGACGCCGATGACGGCGGCGACCGATCCTCAGCAACAGATGATGATGAAGATCATGCCCATCGGGATGGCCGGAATGTTTGTGATCATTCCCTATCCGAGCGGCCTTGCCGTGTATATTCTCACCAGCAGCCTTGTGGGCATCGGGCAGCAGTGGTATCTGAACAAGACGCATCCATTGCCCACGCCGGGAGCGAAGACAGGCAAAAACAAGAAGATTTGAGTCTCCGGTAGCAGCTTGGAAAAGCCGGGGATTTCTGCGATATTGCCCTCCCGATGACACTAAATCTAATTAAGGACGGAAAGCTCGACCGGCCAGCGGCAGCCGGAGCCCTGCGGGACTTCCTTGAGAAAATGGTGCGCGCTGCGCGGCTGGATTTGAACGTGAATGTGCGGGCCGTGCCACCGGAGGGAGAGAGCGGCGCAGGCGGGGCGGAAGTCACGGCGGATCTCGATGGGAGAGACAAAGGGATCTTGCTGGAGCGCGGCGGGGAAGTTCTGAGTTCGCTCGAGCATTTGGCCATGCGGGCGCTGCGGCTCGAGCAGGAGTGGCATGAGAAAATTCACATTGACTGTGGCGGATACCGAGCTCTGCGGTACGAAGAGCTGCAGATGACGGCGCGCGTGGCGGCAGAACGCGTCCAGGCGACGCGGCAGCCGTTCCGGCTGAATCCCATGTCTCCGAGAGAGCGGAGAATTGTGCATCTCGCATTGAAAGAAATGCCGGGCGTGAGGACCGAGAGCGTCGGAGTCGGCGAAAACCGGCAGGTGGTGATTCACCCGGCGAACGCACCACAAGGCAAGACTAGCCGATAGCCGAACCATCCCCCGAATTTAGCGGCGCACCCAACCTTGAGAGATAACCCGCCGTGCTGAATCGAAGCGCACCCGGTAAGTGAATGAAGAAGGACGATTGGGGTTCATTTGAGGGAAACGCAGGTCCAGAATTTCCACCACCGCGTCATCCCCTTCCATGTGAAAGCGCGTGACTGGAAAGCGATCGAACCATAAGACATCGCGAACTTCGGGCAGCTGGCGGGCGGCTTCGATGTAAAAGTTGTCAGGCGCATCCGGATAAAAGTGATATTCGATAGGCGGTTCCGCGGCGGGATTCGAAGCTGCTGCTGCCCGCGCGGTCAAAGAAGACTTCTCGCTGAGGTCCATGCGCATCTCGTAAACGCCATGCTGCGTGAGAATCAGGCCGTCCCAATGCCAGAGCGAAGGCGGGAGCGGCAATGCGGCCATGGATTCCGTTTGAATGTTTTCCAAAGCGGCGAAAGACCGGATTCGCGCGAATGCCTCATGGTGAGCGAAGACGGCCAGTCCCACGTAAATGCAGGCCGCAGCGAAGCCGGCGCGGTTCCACTTGAAATAGCCGAAACGCGACCCCCAGCCGCGGTATGCGGGCAAAAGAATCAACAGTGTGAGAACGAGAACAGCAATCACGACTGAGCTATCGGAAATGGGAGCGCCAACCGTGCGCGCGATGGCGGCAACGACGAAAGGTGCCGGCATGAAGATCAGCCAGGTGAACAGCGCGCGGCGTTTGGCGCGCTCCGCGTCGAGATTCAACCAGGCGAGGAACTGAGGCAAAAGCAGGATTCCCGTAAAGGTAAAGTCCACAATGAAAAGAATGTCCCACGCCGGACGCGCCCATGACAGGGGAGACCAGATCATGGTGCCGAAAGTTGTCGCGAGATCGAGCAGGATATGGCTCAGGATGCCGATGACGTAGATCCCAACAAGAGCGAGAAATGAAGGCGATTCCCACTTTCGCCAGCGCACGATCCACCGCGTAAGCGCCGCAAGAATCAGCGCCCACACCGGCATGCATATCAGCGAATGGGTGATGCTGCGATGCCAGGTGATCAGCAGGAGCGGATTGTGGGAGAAGAAATCGCGGAGAACGTCGGAGTCAGGAAAGATGGCGCCGAGCATGAAAGACCAGGTCACGATTCGAGCTCGTTTCATGGGCTTCAGCGCGAACATGTCTTCGCCCTTGAAGAGCGCTTTGCCGATGAGGGCGCCCGCGATGCCGTGGGTAATCGTGTCCATTCTGCCAGTGTACTTGGGTTGCCCGGTTCCGCGGAACTTCCTGAAAACTTCAGATTACGGAGATCAGCGGGGAACGCCTCTCGAGGACGCGGCCGACTTGCCGCACTGCGACTCCGTGGCGTTCGAGTGAATTTTGTGCTTCGGCGGCAGCTGCGGCGGAAATGGCGACGAGCAAGCCTCCTGAAGTTTGCGGGTCGAAGAGAAGATCGCGGTGTTCTTGAGAGACGCCAGCGGCAAATTCAGCGCAGTCGCCAACGAAAGACCGGTTGTTGTGCAGGCCGCCGGGCAAATGGCCTTCCCGCGCTGCGTCCAAAGCGCCAGACAAATAGGCGAAGGCTGCGTGTTCAATCTCGAGTGAAACGGGAGCAATGCCGCGAGCTGGATCTCCCAGGGCCATTTCTCTCGCATGGCCTAGCAATCCAAATCCGGTCACATCCGTGACCGCGTGAATGGGAGTCGGCTCACCCGCTGTGGAGTCGACTTCGTGCAACCCTTCGGCGGTCGCGCGATTGAGTGTGGTCATTGCCGCCGTGGCCGCGGACAACGATTCCGGCGTTGCCCGGTCCTTTTTCAAGGCCGTGCTTATCACCCCTGTCCCGAGGGGCTTTGTGAAGAGCAGGACGTCGCCCGGCCGTGCGCCCACATTTTTCCAGACGCGCGCTGGGTGAATGAGTCCGGTCACGGCGTAGCCAAAAAGAATGTCGTCATTGCGGACCGAATGGCCGCCAATGACGGAGCAATTGGCCTCCATCATTTTGACGAGGCCGCCTCGAAGGATTTGCTCGAGGAGGTCCGGGTCGCCCTTTTCCGGAAAGCCTACAATGGAAAGAGCGGAGAGTGGGCGTCCTCCCATAGCGTAGATGTCGCTGAGAGAATTGGCGGCGGCGATCTCGCCGAAAGTGTGGGGATCATCCACGATCGGAGTGAAAAAATCCACGGTCTGTACGAGTGCCATTCCTCCGTCGAGCAGATACACCCCGGCGTCGTCATTGGTATCGAAACCAACGAGCACCTTTGGGTCAGTTTGCCGCGGCAGGCGGCGCAGCACAGAGTCCAGGATCCCGGGACTCAGCTTGGCTGCTCAACCGGCTGCCTTGGCCATTCCGGTCAACTTCACGCGGTCTGCCAAGACGTCACCTCACACGCTCGTATTATAGGGATGTCGCGCCATGTTTGCGCACGAGTTGCGCGGAAGCCTGCAAACGTGCTTTCATCGCGCGATGCCTTGGGACTTTTGGCTCTTGTTCATCGCTTTGGGTGTATTGCTGCCCTGGCGCGGGCGCGCCAAATTCCGCCGCCTACTGGAAATGC
>Ga0335079_10001158_pt1 | contig 30080 bp, 17 predicted proteins | sample Lox_Sample_33_FD_206719 | JGI IMG/M metagenome (GOLD analysis project Ga0335079, IMG submission 206719) | Soil microbial communities from Loxahatchee National Wildlife Refuge, Florida, United States - Lox_Sample_3.3 | ecosystem: Environmental > Terrestrial > Soil > Wetlands | place: USA...
TCTCGAGCGGCTGAAACTGCAAGGCTGCGGACGTATCGATGATGAAGCCGTCGCGGTCCTCATCGCCATGCCGTCCCTCCGCGAAGTCGACCTCAAAGGCACCACCGTCACGGAAAAAGGAGCGGCCATGTTGCGTGCCGCCAAACCAGGCGCTGTCGTCTACATCGGGCCTTGGGAAGGCAAAGCTGCTGCTTACCGAAACAATTGAGCGAATTTGGTGGACCTTGCCGGAGCCGCACGGGCATCGTTCGTTCCGTCCCACCTTGGGTACGTTCGCCTCGATGGACGGTCTGGCGATAAACGGCTGTTCCAGGGCAATCTTTTCAATCAGCCGAGTCTGGTTTTCTAGTTCTTTGCGGCGGAAATCGGAAACTACGAAGGCCTTAAGCTCACCAATCAGCCGCCGCGCCGGTTCTATTTCCCCGCAGTAGGCGAGTACCACAGCAAATTGCGCCCTCACCGGGACGACATATTCCACCAGCCGGTATTCCTGCACGATGGGGAGGAGCAACGTCTCAATGACCCGCCGGGCCTCCCACGGATCGCCAAGCATTCCGAGTAATTCGTCCACCACATCCTGACCGACTTTCATCAGCGACATCGGCACGTGCGCGATTTGATAGAACTTCATCGCGTGCAAGCGGCACAGGCCAGACTGTAGCCCTATATCGTTCAGTGCGCGCGCCCGCAAGTCGAGCGTGTCCGCAAGCCGCTTGAGTTCGTCCATCGTGTCGAAATCGGGGTCCAGCGCGTCAGATAACGCCTTGGCGCTGACGGCGACGACCTGTTTATCGGTCAAATGCAGGACGTCGTAGTATTCGCTTATAGGCTGCTCGGTAATGTCCAGCGTCTCTTCCGGCTTGTCGGCCATATACCAGGCGGTGGCCGTGTTGTAGAGCGCGATCCGCCGCAGCATGGGGCTATCGGCAAGGGCAAGCGCTCTGGCCGAATAGAGCCTGATTCCGGCGGTTTCGCCGTTGAGCGATGCCACAAGCATCTGCTTCATCGCAAGGCGCGACGGCGTATCGCCGCCCAGATCGTGCTCCTTTGCCGGTTGCTCCATAACCCGCACGAGTTTGACAAATCCAGACTTGTCCGGCTGATGGAACTCCCAGAGCGCGAGCGTGTCTGCCACCATGAACTTGTCCAAAGGCACCACCTCGGAGGAGACGAGGACATCTTCCAGGACCATCTCAAGATCGGCCGACCGGCCTTGCTCGTGGACATGCTCGCTAAGCGAGCTCGCTATATCGGCCAGGGCCTCCACCCTTCCGATCTGCGGAAGCAGGCGGCAATAGACCGTTAGCCTCGCCACCTGACCCGGCGCGACTGACTTCTCTACAACGGCCGCGAGCTTTTGCTTCGCCGCCATCTTGACGTCTGCCTCTAGCGTTTCAAAGAGTGCCGCCGCCATAACGATAAAAGCGTCATGTGTCACGAGCGCGCCCGACATCAGGCGTTGGGCCACTCCCCAATCGCGCAGCTCTCGTATTGCGCCCGCCGCCGCGGCGGCCGAGCGGAACCTTTCGTGGGCGGACAGAAAATCCAGACACTCGCTCTCTGAAAGAGGAAATCGCGCGAGCGACATGAGGGCGATAGCAAGTTGTGCGTTGGCCGACAGCCGGTTGAAGCTTTCGCGCAGAATCAGCTCCTGAGCGGTGCGCGTAGTATTGGCCGACGATTCGACCGCATTGCAGAATGCCGCGGCATCCCCGGAATAGAATCTTTCCGTGAGCGCAGCAGCATTGTTCACGAAGCGAGGTACGCCGCCCGTCAGTTCCCGCACCCTCTCCGCCGTCGCAGGACCAACCGGCGCATGCGCCGACTCAAACTCGGCCGCTATCGTCACAAGTGACCAGCCGCTGAGCGTGACCGCTGTGATCCCGAGCAACTCTTCGAGTTCTGCCGCGACGGGCGCGGGCTGCCCCAGGAGCACGAGGCGGCAGGATGCGAGGGCCGTCGCAATCTTCCGGATCGTTCCTGCCGTCACTGTTTGGACGTTGTCCATTACGACAATGGGCCGGATGCGAGCGCGCTTTGCCAAGAGGTCCACGCCCCGGAGGCCTTCCATCCCCGATGCGCCCGGCTGAATCACGCCTTTTGCGTGCATCTCGGACCGCGTAGTCAGTTGTGCGACGGCCTCCCGCAGCAATGAACTTGCAACGGCGGCGTCAGGCACGCCCGCCGCGTCAAAGTAGACAATCGCCGCGCCGCTGTGCAGGGCGCTATGGGACGCCCAGGCGGTTTTGCCCGCGCCTGACACCGACACCACGAGTAGGCCGCGATCCTCGCCCTCCAGCTGCGGCTCGTTCTCCTGTGCCCGGTAAATGGCGGGGCTTTCGGGGAAGTGGTGCAATTGCGCCGCGAACAGCTCGAAGAGTGCGGCCATCTCCGACGTGACGATCATGTGTCCGCCTTCGATCCCCGCAGAGCGGTAGGCCACCACGGCGGCGAGCTTCCAAACCAGCGTTTCCGGAGAGAGCCGCGTCAGCGCGATCTGCGAGGCCGCTTTCGCGCACCACGCGAAGCTGGCGGGCACGTCGACATGCGGCGGTGGGAAAAGCGGCTCGTCGCGAGAGACGGTATGCGGGGACCACAGCGCAATGTTCTCGGCAGCCAGCCGCGACGCGAGGCCGCCCGAGACTTCCGCGTTCGTGACCAGCCAGAATTCCGCAGAGCCAGGCCGGGCACCGTTTGCGTGAGCGGCCGAGAAGCAGTGCGGGAATGATCACGCCAGCGCCTCCCGAAGCAGCCAGCGCGCGCGCCCGCACGAAATTGCCGCTGGTCGCGATCCTATATTTGTCATTATCGACCGGCTCCGAAACCTCGTCGAAAGGCTTCGATTTCGAGAAGGTTGCGCTACCGTTAGAGTCGCCGACCTGAACCCAAATTTCGACTCGGCGGTTGCGGTATTGACCAATTTGTGTTTCGTTTGAGAATCAACTGGCATTATTTCCCCCTCCCCCGAAAAACGCGGGTACGAAGCGGCACTTGTACATCGCCCAACCACTTGTCCCCGGCGTGACTTTGCCATCGGTATTCGTTTGGAAGTCCTCGGCGGAAACGCAGTCACCGTAGATGTAGTTATTCCAAGACGACATTTTGAACCGGCCACACCAGGAAGCTCGAGGGGGCCGATATTTTCAGGTCCGGAACATGCGGTATGGCTGCCGCAAGTCGTACCGAGGCGAAGGGATCGCGCCGCGCGGTAGCCGTTTCGTCGGATCTTACCGGTGGCGCATGCACTGCGATGCCGTTGACGATGTGTTGTTTGAAGGCGGCGGGAGACGGTTTGATTTTTGGCTACGGTCGGACGGACGAAATTCAGCTTCGCGACGGCGTCCGACGGCTGACAAGGATTTTGCGCGGGATGCCTAAGCATCTTGACATCGATACTTGACATCAAATCCGTGTTAACATCCGAGTACCATGCGCCGTCCACAAGGTAGCAGGCGGAACAAGGAGAATCAACATTGCGACTTAAGAGTCTCGGTCTTCTAATCGTCTTTCTTTCACTAAGCCAATTGGCAATGGGCCAAGCTGCTTACAAGTTTTTCTCGTGGCAGTATTCGCCCGTTGGGCTGCAGGCTGTTCAGGCTGTTGGTTTAGGGATCAATGGCAGCGGCGCGATTGTTGGCACGATTACCCCTGTAGGCCAGCCTGCGGCCCCAGTGCAGGGCTTTTATCGGAGTCCTCAGGGTGTCTTTAGTATTGTCAGTTTTCCACCTTCTCTTCTGGGCGAACCATCAGGCACAGTAGTTTCAACTTACCTGCTAGGGATTAATTATCAAAACGAGATGATCGGCACGGTGGCCGACAGCCTCACAGGTAACCTGCATGCCTTTATTCTTTCGGCGCCTGGCGGGCAGTTCACAATCATTGATCCTCCGGGGCAGACAACGACGCTAGGACTTGGGCTTTGGGTCAAGAACACTGGTGAAACGCTCGGAACCGGAAATGCGGGCTTGTCCACCGATTTTTATATTCGCTCGCCAACTGGCTCTTACCAATTCATCGCCTGTCCTACTATCCCCTCTTCAACCCAATACCCGCTCGCGTTCACTTCGATCAACGATCACGGGAATTCTGTTGGAACATACTATAATCCCACGACTTTGATGCCCCACGTATTTACCCGAACCGCCGGCGGCCACTGCGCGCTCTTTACTGATCCGACTGGAGCTGTGGCGACGGTTGCTCATGCTATTAACGACTACGGTGTGGTTGTGGGGAGTTACCTGGACTCGAGCAACAACACGCACGGATTCGTGTGGGATCCCACCCTTGGCTTTCAAACTGTCGATAACGGGAGCACAGGAACTACGCTCTTCTCAATTGATAATGAAGGGGTCGTCCTGGGGCAGATGGGTTCAGGCGTTACTTTTTACGCTGCGCCCCTGTCTACGGCGAGCCTGGGGGGGCCATCTTTGACTAATTTCGGCAGTGTTCCAGTGGGCCAAACCGGCGCGCCGGTACCAATTAAATTCACTAACCCGGGTTCTGAGGCGATCGTTCTGGGAGTTCCCACCATTCCCGCGCCCACCGGTGCTGTGAACGGTACGTTCACAATCGTTTCAAACGGATGTCCGGTCATTCTGACGGCCGGTCAAAGCTGCTCGTTAACGGTGAAGATGACCGCGAGCGCCGCTGGAAGCATCTCGAATGTACTGCATCTGGACTCGACGGCAACTAATGCGCCGAGTCAAGTGCAGCTCAGCGGCACGGGATCTTAGGTCAACGCGACAGCGGAACTGATCGAGGGTTTGCGCTAAGTCTGAGGACGAAAGTCCGAAGGTAAGCCGCGACAGCGAGCGCGAGCGGAACTATCGCCCCAATCTTAGGCACCGGCCCCCGCGTTGTTCTCCGCCTCCTCCAAATCCCTGATCCCCTTCTCACATTTGATTTTGATGACCGACGAGAGATGTGTTCGTGTCGTCTTGGCAAACCAGGCTACCGATCCACATTATGGGTTCAGGCGGCGAAAAAAATGAGACCGGGAGAAGGCAAGCCGAACTAGCGACCGTCCCGCGAAACCAGGCAACAGGGTAGTCGACAGTGCCCAACCCGTCAGGTGAGTCTTTGCAGTTAAGGTCAGTTCCCCTTTTGACCCCCATACGGAGCGCAGAAATCTCCAGCAGGCCTGTCTCGCAGTAGGTGCATCCGACGTTCGCTCAAGGGCTACCAGCAACTTTAAGTGGCACCAGTGTGATAAGCCCGCGCCGGGGCGGAACGGCAGATTAAGGCGCGAACAGAATTCGGTCAGCAATTCGGCCTGCATTTGGTCATGGCGAATCAGGAGTTCAATCTGACGCCGGTCCCCATCGTTGACGCGAGACATATTGTTGGAATGGATCCTGTATCGACCTAAAGGTTCCTTAAGTGCCAAAACGTGGCCGTAGAATGGCGCAAGCGTCTCCAGATAGCAATCGCAATGGCGCCAGGTTTCTTCCGGAACCGGCATAATCGCGTCCAACACCGCGCGCGAATACACGTTTCCCGAGGACGGAGGACCGATATATCTGCCCTTTTCGAGAAGGACGGCCGCGAGGTCTCCGGAAGCCACACGAGCGTTCGGATTTAAACCAGGGCGCGACGACCCGTCATGGTTCATTAGCCTGAGCGGAAAATGCACCTCTCCCAGGCCAGGAGTCCATGCGTTCACAACTCTCGAAACTGCATTCGGCTCGAGCATATCGTCGGCGTCAAGGATCATCGCCAAACTCCCGTGGCATTGGCGATAACCAGCATTGAACGCAGACGATTGGCCGCCGTTATCTTTCAGAATTACCTGGACTCGGTCTTCGTATTCGGCGAGAACTTCTCGCGACTGGTCGGTACTGCCATCGTCCACAACGATGACTTCGATCCGTTCATAGTCCTGCCCGAGCGCGCTGTTGATCGCATCTCTCAAATAGACTGCGTAGTTGTGGTTGGTAATGATAATGCTGACGAGCGGCTCATTAGAATGGAAACTCGAATGCACTGGCCCGGTACAGCGATGGACGTCTCCCGTCATCAAACACCATGAACAAGGATCACTTGCACAGTCGCTCAACAGGAGCAGCAGAAAGCCGTCGCAGCGAATCCTTGCTACCATTATATTAGTCAATCTATGCTTTTTGGTAGCAAACGTAGGGTTTTGTGTAAGTGTCCTGATGCTGCAACAAGGGGGCTTGCCGATGATACCGGGCCGACGAACCGGCCAGCGCCGGCTCGGACTGAATATACCCGCAAATCCAAATTGCCGAAGAGAACAGTCCCCGTTGTAAGCGCAGTCTTGGTTGCGCTTCTGATTACCCAGGTGGCGCAGACAGCCGCTGAACCGAGTCGCCCAGGCAAGGTTAGGTTCTTGCTGCGTATCGATCCAAGCATCGACCCATTTGTCGGCAGCGGTAACCCCGCCGATGAGCAATGGATACGGGAACATTGGTGGCGGATGATGGTGTATTCGACCTGGTTCGACAAAAAGACTCGCTGGTATCCGGGAGGTCTGCTCTACAAGGACTGTTGCGGCATCTATCCCAAACAGCAGGATGTGCTAAGTCAACATCCGGACTGGGTACTGAAGGATGAAGCCGGTAACGCCCTGTTCATCCAGTACAACTGTAAGCCGGAGCAGAATATGTGCTCGCATTACGCGGCGGACGTAGGAAACCCTGCTTTTCGTGAGTGGTGGATCAACGAAGCCCGAAATGTTATCAGCCGCGGGTACAAAGGATTGTGGATCGACGATGTAAACATGTCATGGCGCATCAGCAATGGACAGGGCAAATTCGTCAACCCGATCGATCCGCGCACCGGTAGGCTGATGCCGGAAGAGGACTGGCGTCGGTATCTTGCCGAATTCATGGAACAGGTCCGGGCAGAACTCCCTGGGATCGACATCGTGCACAATGCGATCTGGTTTGCTGGGCCGAAAGGTATTCGTGACCGCGATCCGTTCATCCAGCGGGAGTACCGGGCAGCCGACTACATCAACAATGAGCATGGAGTTTATGGAGATCATGGACTGCGCGGCGGAGCCGGGGAATGGTCGTACCAAATAAGGCTCGAATACTACGATCGCGTACACGCGCTGGGCAAGGGCGTCATCATAGATGAAGTTGCGCCCGAGAGCAACACCTCGCAGGGGCGCGAGTTCACGGTGGCGACATACTTCTTAGTTTCTACAGGGCTTGATGCCGTGGGCAATCAGCAGATTCATCACTCATCGGAATGGTGGAGCGGCTACGACATTGACCTGGGAGATCCGCTCGGGCCACGCGGACTGTGGAACGGGCTCTACCGGCGTGATTACTCGGCAGGCGTCGTGCTGGTCAACCCGCCGGAATCACCCCGGCAGACAGTAACCCTTCCTTCGCCGCTTGTCACGCTAGAAGGCGCCCAAGTGACATCGCTCACCCTTGACGCCAAGCAGGGCATTATTCTGCGCCGGCCCTAATCTGCGCGCTAGTTTTTCGCTGCCTGTCAGGGGACTAGCGAAAGGCCCAGAACAACCACGTTGGCGTTATTCGGCAACGTGATGGTGCTCACCGTCTTGGCAGGGTTTAGCGCAAAGGTATACCCGTATACCGCAACCGGCTTCGTCTTTTGCGTCCCGTTCCACACGTCGGCATACGCCATCGTTAGTACGGTTGTTTCGCCCACTTGATTCCCAGCGGGTACCCAGTTACTGAGGCCTTGCGTTAACGTCGAGGTCGAGTTGTCCGTGTAGGTCACAATAAACGTTTGACTCTTCTGGAAGCCGTTAACGGCAGTCGCCAGCATGTTCAATTTGGAAAATTGGCCGCCAGGTAGCGCAATAACAGCGCCATTGCTGACAACGTCGGGGGCATTGGCTGGGCCAAACGTAAATGTCGAGCCGTTGAACACCAGCGAAGTCCCGAGCAGGGTGGTTGAATAGGAATCTCCATCCCGATCAAGCCCCGTGTTTGAGAAGACCGCACCGTCGGACACGATTCCGTTTCTGTTGTAAGAAGCCGTTAAGGAGACCGGCACTGCTGCCCCGGAGGGCACCAAGGTTACGGCAACCACCACCACGTTCGCGTTGTTGGGTAGAGTGAGGCTTGCGACGGTTTTGGTTGCGTTCAGTGTAAAGGAGTACGCATACAGATCAAACGTCCCAGCGTTCTGAGTACCGGACCACACGTCCCGATAAGCCATACTAGAAACAGTAGTTTCGCCTGGCTTATTACTGATGAGATGCCAATCACTGAGGCTTTGTGTAAAAGTCTGTTTTGTGCCGTCGGCGTACGTCACTGAGAAGACTTGGGTATTTTGAGACCCATTTACGCCGGTTCCCAACAGGCTCAGTGTAGAGTAGAACCCGGGTGGGAGCGGGATTGTGGCGCCACTCGACACGACGTTCGGAACGTTCGGTGGACCGATTGTAAAAGACAGGTTGTTATACGTCTGTACCGTTCCCAGCAGGTTCGCCGAGTAAGCATATCCATCCCTATCTAAGCCGCCGACGAAGGACTGGCCATCCGTCACAATGCCAGTGCGGTTGTAAACCGAAGAAAGAGAAACTGGCACGCCAGAAGACGAAGGCGAGCTCACCGTCAAAGTGCCATTCAATGTATGCGTCAAGGCCCCCGAAGTGCCGGTAACAATCAGCGTAGCAGCCCCAAGAGGCGTAGCTGTGGAGGTTGAGACTGTGAGTATAGAACTCCCCGTGGCGCTGACGGACGCAGGATTGAAGCTGGCCGTCGCGCCGGATGGAAGGCCCTGAACGGTCAGAGAAACGCTGCCGCTAAACCCATTTAGCGGTGAAACGGTTACCGTATACGTCGTGCTGTTTCCGGTTGTCACAGTCTGAGAGTTAGGCGCAATGGTCAGCGAAAAATCCGGCGTGCCCGCTGTTCCCAATAGACCGAACACGGCGATCCCGCCTGCATCATTGTTATAAAAGGGGAGATAGACGTGACCCTGGGCCACGATCGGCTCGACCCAGTGAGTGAACTGAAGACCGCCATCCCGCGTGGCATTCTGGCCATTGTTCCAAAGTTGACTCGCGACATTGCTGGCATTGAAGGCATATAACGTGGTTTGAGCGTTCACCCACAAGATACCCGTGCCGGATTGGTGTTGATTCGCTGAGACTGCGAAAGAGGCATCCATGCTTCCCAGAGATACGGTGGTGTTCTGAGATGAAGGCGTTGGTGTTGAACCGAAACTTCCATTGGCGAACGTGTAGGCGTTAAGCGGATCGGTGGAACTGGAACCCCACACGTATAGAGTGCCGCCGGTGCCGCCGTCAGACCAGAATGCATCACCGCGCATTTTATGACAAGTTGAGTCGTTTTGGATCGGCGCTGGGCAGACATTCGTGGCTTGAAAACTTTGCAAATTGGTCAATACTCCGCCCGAGTTTTGAAACACGCTGACAATGCCCATCTTGCCCCCGACGAGTAGATAATTGGTATTGGGAACAAGAATAGGGCCGTCGGACGACACGTCCAGATCGTCGACCGAGAGCTGAGCCCAGTTGGAAAACTGATAGCCGGTAGGCGTTCCGCCGGGGGACAGCATGACGACCCCGTCAGACCACTGATCTGCGGTTTTTGAATCGCCATTCCCCGTTGTGAAGTAGACATTGCCGGAGGAGTCGGAGACCAGGCCCATCCCAGATTGCCAGACACCGCCACGCATGTCGTTTGGCGTAGTATTGAAAACCCAGTTCTGAGCGAGATTCGACGCGTTATAGCTAAACACCCAACCGTGCCAGGGATCAGAGTCAGGTCCACAACTGCCGAGGCCAAAATATAGTTGGCCGCCGGACAACAAGAGGGCTGTTCGCTGAGCGTGCTTGGTGTCCTGGTTGAGGGTAATGACTCCGTTCACGTTGTCGTAGCCGGTGCCGGGCACCTGACCCTGAATCTGCACTGGACTTCCGAATTTCGGTTTGCCAGTTGTGATGTCTAGCGCATTGAGGAAGAACTCATATGCAGTTCCGGTGCTGGTGGGACTAGTCGAAACAGCGTAGATAGTGTTGGTCGTGGTGTCTATGACAGGAGTGCTCAGAATACCCAGTTCGTTTCCACTACTGAAGGCGGGGCAGGCGCCACCGGCCGCGGTTTGTGAGGGAACCGCTGCGCCGAGGTTGGTCTGCCACAGTGGTGTTGTGCTGAGTGTATTTGCGTCAAATGCAAAAATTGTGTTCTTTTGCGTCGCTACGTACAGCACGTTCGTAGTGCGCGTGCCACCACCGGCGAGTGGGATAGTCACGTTGGGGATGAAGAGTGAATTCCCGTACTGCCGCCCATCCAGTGGTAGACTGGCGACCTTGCCGAACTGGTTCACGTTTACATTATTTGTGGTCAGCAGCGTTTCATTGAGATTGGCCCCCGTACGATTATTGTCGTACTGGCCTGTCGAGATGGTTGGAGTCTGCGCTGGTAAAGATCCAGCTAAAGAGTAAACCAATACGAGGACGCCGCACGCGAAGCGAACCGCAATTGCCGGCAAACACGATGGCCTAACATCGCCAACAGATTTGTTACTACAAGGCGGTGCATCCAGCACCTTCCAGGAAGGCATCAGTCGTTTTGATCCGCTATGAGTACTATAGACGACGTGCATACCAGGGCAGGACCACACGACCCGGAGCACAGGCTAGCACACCTGCACCTAGGCGTGTCAATAGCGCGGGCGCCGGGGTCGCCGGTCGCAGGCTACTCAGCCCAGTACCCCCGCCAGTCATGCTTCCAAATTACGGCAGGATCTCGATTCCATTCGCGAGAGCTTGCCCATGGCTTCCCTTCAGGAATTGGATCACAATCGACCCGCTGGGTCCAGAGTTGACCGTGAACTGCTTCATATCGGCGGTCAGTTTTCCAACCTCCGCGTACACGTCGAAATTCTGGAGCACCGTGGCCCCGTTGATGACTACGTTGAAGACGCGCTGGCCGATCCCTGATGAGATGTCGTCGGCGAAGTGCAGCCGCACGGTGTAGTCCGTGTTTAGAAACAAATTCGGGAAGGTATAAGTGAAGCCAGTTTCAGTCGATGCAGTGGTCCGCTTGGACTGATACACCGCCATAGGAGGTGGATTCGGGACACCGTTGATGACGATACTTGGGACGATGGCGCTGGCATGGCCTCCCGAGTAACCCATGTCGGCTGCGAAGGATCCTTCTTGGTCTCCGCCCGCATTCACTTGAACCCCGACACTGTTGGGTATCACTTCCAGCCCGCAGACGAACGCGGTTCCTTTGGAGCCGTTTAGGAACTCTATCGCCAGGTTGCCGTTCGCATTCGGCTTCGCTGTTTCCGTCACGACCACGGCCTTATAGGAAGCCCCTGCCGCGGCATTGACATCGAAGCTGCTCAGCACCTGGGTTCCATTGATCAGGACATTGAATAGCCGGTGTTGTAGGCCAGTGTTGTCCGAGGCGAAGTGCAAACGCACAGTATATGAGCCAGTAGGGCTCAGATTGGGGATAGTGTAGGTAAAGCTGGTGGCGCCAGAGTTTGGCTGGCGTGAAGTTTGGTACACCGCTGCCGGAGCTGCATTCGCTACACCGCTGGTTGTTATGGCAATCGAGCTGGTGTTCACATGGCCCGTCGAAACATCGCCATCGGCCATGAAATCACCCACGGTAGGCCCGCCGACGTTGATTCGAACGGGTTCTTGGACTGTTGACGCCCCCGCTCCGAACAAGACCGCCGCCTGGCCGCCCGCTAGAGTTACTGAACTCACGGAAGCACCGCTCGTTGTCGTGTAAGTTCCCCCCAGGCTGAGGGTTACGGTTGCTCCCTTGAACGGGTTCAGGAGAACAAAGCCGTTGGTAAAATCTCTACGGAACAGGCCGTACCAGTCATACCGCTGTCCCAGCGGTATGCCGAGGTCGTGATCATAACCGCTCCACCAGTTGTTGGGCGTGATCGCATCATTGCCCAGCGCATCCAAGCCCGACGAAATCAGATAGTACCCGGCCAGCCCATAGTCGCCGTTGAAATTGTATTCCTGTACGCTGACCTTTTTGCCCAACGAGTGTACTACGTCGACAAAATTCAGCATGGAGGTGAGAGTGTATTGGCCGGTCCCGGCGGTAAGATTGGTGTCACTGACACCCCTCTCGAGATTGATCCAGTCAGCGGCCTGGACCTCTTGCTGAACGTACGGATCCGTTCCGGCCGGCTGCGTACCGGCATACCAGATGGAGTTGTGAACAATCTGTGCGGTGGGAAAGGCTTGGCGAATCTGGGTCGTGAAGTTGGCGATGTACTTCTCCCAAGCGCTCGTCGTCATAAGCTGGCCCGTCGTGGAATCCATCGGATACATGACCGTCCCAGATGCATTGGACGTTTCCACCTGCAGATCCACGTTGTCCAGCCACACTCCAAGGTATCCGGCCTTAAGCATATTCGAGATCTGGCTGATCTGATACTGGCGGAACGACGCATTTGCGAAATCGAACGCGTACTGCGAGCAAGTAGAGCCATTGCAAGCGAAATTGATATACAACCAGCTCCCGTTCTGACCTTTTAGTATCCACTCAGGATGTTGGGAGACCAGCGGATCATTCGTATGGATGCCATATAGATCGAAGTACGTCACCGCTCTGGGGAACCAGCTCAGCCGGGAATCGAAGTAGGGCGAACTCACCTGCATTTCCCAGAAATGTGTCTGGAACCACTGCTCTTGCGTTGAATTTGGAGCGCTGATGTATTGATCGAACGCTGAGCTTGTACGCATCAAGAAATGAACACAGCCCGGGTTGGGTGTGTTCGTCACGCATGCGGCACGAGCTATTCGAGTACTCATGAGGGGAAACAAGAACACCACAGATGCAGGCACGCATAAGAATAAAGAGCGAAATCTTGAAGGATATGATTTCATATTGTCATCGCCTCGTTCATCAACGAGCTTTTCTTCCCTCTCCGTGGTTCAAAATGGTTAGAAGCCGAAATACCCATGCCTGCCCCTCACATCGGCCAATAGCTTGCTGCGCATTAGAGCTAGGAAGCCCCATAGAACTGACCTAGAACGCTTGAGACAAAAGTCTTGGCTGATCCAGATATGATTCTAGCCACTGGAACTCTTCAATTCTAGATTCTCCATCGATAAGAAATTTTTGCTCGCGTGGAGCACTAACTCGTTCGTTTCCTTTGGTTAGTAGCGCGAGGCCGGGAAGCATGCTGGGCGCCGCAGGCGAACCTTCCCGGTGGGCTTTAGGACTCTAGCTTGCTCGTCAACACCAGTTCGCCGGAGACCGTAAGCTGATGAAAAGAGCATACCAGAAAAAAGTGCGATTCTCGCGGCTGTTTCTTCGAGAAATTTCTCGCGGGATGGCGGCGATGAACAAGTGCTTTCTCTTGAGTGAGTTCCGCTCCGACACATCTCATGGCGAGAACTCTTGGCCAGCCTGAGAGTACTAGCGGATCGGAACTACTTAAACGCTAGTAGCTCGACATCGTAGACGAGATTTCCAGCTGGAAGGGACCTGCTTTGAGGCTTCTCGCCATAGGCGAGCGCGGCAGGGACCCAAAGTCTCACCTTCTCGCCGACTACCATGAGCTGTAGGCTATCTTGCCAGCCGGCAAGGGCCATGCCCAGGAGAAGTACTGCGGGATGCCCGCTCATGATCGTCGATTCGAATAACTTACCGTCACTCGTCCAGCCGGTGTAATCCAATGTGACCCAGCTCTTCACCGAAGGATGGGACGTTCCTACGCCCGGCGTCAGGATTTGCATAAATACCCCGGACGGCAACCTTTCGGCTCCCTGAGCCGGAGGTGTCAGAGTAGAAGGTGTGGGGGGCGACTTTAAGATGCGACGGAGTTCCAGATCTAACGTGAGGTCCACGTTTTCCGGCTCCGGCTCAGTCTGGGCCAGATGCTTGTCTCCATGATGAGCCATTGGGGCATGGGCCAGGGCTGCCGGAACCCAGACGCGGCGTCTTTCTCCCACCACCATCAACTTAAGCGCCTCGGCGACACCCGGCATGGCGGTGCGCAGGCACTGAGTCGTAGCCTCCTCATGCGGACCTGATGTAGAGAACAGGGAGCCGTCTCTTCGCCACGCCTGGAAGACCACGATTACACAATCGTTGTCGTCTGCGTGTTCGCTCCCCGCGCCCGGTCTAAGAACCCTCATAGCAACTCCGGATGGCATCTTTTGCGCATCGGCGGGAGGCGAGGCAAGGTCCTGGGGTATGACAACTGTAGGAGGCCGGGAAGACGGCTGGGTCGTTTGTGTTTGGGTCTTGACCTGCGCCGCAAAGGATCCCACGGCTAAGAAACAAAGCAACCAAGCGTGAAGATAAGTCACCGAGTACAGTAGTATAGTCGATTTTCGACACTCGCCGCAGGCAAAGTAACAAGCCAGAGGGCGCCTTCGAAAGGTTGCTCTTGCGTCTGGATACTCTCGCTTACCTCGCTAAGCCACGTCGTCTAGAGGTTAGTTCGGCTGGGGTCTCCCGTTCACCTACTACCATCATCTGGAACACCGGACTAGCAAGCATAGTACACAGTACTCTATGGTACCAGCGGCTTGCTAGTAACCTTGCTTTCATGCGGGTAAACCGTCAGGCTAATCTGAATATTCACCTTGTAACGTGGGTATTTTGACGGGTTGTTGACGCGGTCGGCGATTACACCCTGTTTCCTCCAAGGTGTGCCGCTCGTTGGCGCATTTGGTGATTCAGGCTGGCTTGGCTACATGACATGAGCAATGCTACATGGGCGGTTTTCCGCCCGCGTGCTATAGAGAGCGAATACGGACAATGAATCGAATCCTTTCCTACCTGGACTTCGCGGTGCTCTTGTCTTGTTTCCTGTTCTTAGTGCCTGAGGCTGCGGCTCAGGTTGTAAAACGTGACTCGAGTGCCGGTGTACCGAGTCAACTTGCCGCGACGGACGTCCTAGGTGTCGGGGATGAAATCACGCTCGACGAATTTGATGTCGAAGAATTCAACGCCAAAGTCTTTCAGGTTGGAGCGGACGGGACCATTGGGTTGCCCCTGGTCGGCCGCATGCCGGCGGCGGGGATGACGTTCGCCGAATTTGAGCATTCTCTCGACGACAAGCTCACGCGGTATATCAAAGAACCCCGGGCAACGGTTACCTCGGTCAAGTACCACAGTCGCTCGGTCACAGTGATGGGCGCGGTCAATAATCCTGGGGCTTATCAGATCACCGAGCCGCACAGCCTTCTCGAGATGCTGTCCATCGCGGGCGGGCTACGGTCCGACGCGGGATCGTGGTTGCTAGTCACTCGGAAAGGGCAATACGGGCGGATTGAGGCTACCACTCCGGGTGTGGACTTCTCTGCTGGGGTAAGCGAGATGCGGGTCCCGATTACACCGCTACTCGCCGGAACAAACTCTTCTTTGAATCTCGCCGTGATGCCAAACGACATCATCTCGGTCGCCAAGGCGGAAATAGTATACGTAGTCGGCGATGTAAAGAAGCAAGGCGGCTTTGTATTGGGGGAACACGAGCAATTGTCACTAATCAAGCTCTTATCGCTGGCGGAGGGGTTACAGAGCACGGCGGCACCAGGGCGGGCCAAAGTGATCCACGAATCCGACGGGGGCCGTACTGAAACGCCCGTCGACGTTCAAAGGATTCTACAAGGCAAGGAGCAAGACGTCATGTTGAAGCCCGACGATATTCTGTTTGTGCCGACGAGCGCGGGGAAAAAGATGGCCTTCCGAGCGATCGAGGCCGCGATACAGACGGGAACAGGAATCGTCATTTGGCGGAGGCCGTTTTGAATAATCCCGGCGAAGAACCCAGGTTTGAGGAACTAGAGTCATCTGCTGCGTTACGCCGGCAACTCGGGGGCCGTGGCGCAGTCAGTGCGGAGGCAACCTCGAGAGCCCGGGTAAACGCACCCCGAGTACAGAACCAGTTTTCCCATTACCGGGGAGTAATCCTGGAGCACAGCCTACTGGTTGCTACGATTTTCCTGGGGTGCATCGGAATTGCCGTTTTGGCCGCTGTCCTCGAACCCGCGGGTTACCGCGCCAGGGTATCCCTTGAACTTCTCGGCATTAACGAGAACTTCCTGAACCTCCAGCAAGTAGATCCGACGACGCCTCTGTCGTCGAACTCGGCAGGCGACAGTTATGCCCAGACTCAACTGGAACTGCTGAAGCGTGATGCTCTGACGGAACGGGTCGTGCGGCTCCTGCGCCTGGATCAAAACGATCGCTTTTCCGTCCAACGCGGGGTTCCGTCCTGGGTCAAATGGGCGGCGCCGAACATGGTGGCCACCGACAGGGTTCTGGTGGCGGTGCGAACCGCTCAGAGAAAACTCAAAGTTCAGCAACTGCGGCAATCGAACCTGGTAGAGATCTCTTTCGAGGATTCCGATCCAAAGATCGCCGTGGATTTCGTCAATACGATGGCCCGAGAAGCGGTGGACGAAAACCTGCGGTCGCGTTTGGGGCTTAGCCAAAACGTCGGCACTTGGCTGGGACAACACCTAACCGATCTGCGGGCGAAAATGGACGCCGCCGAGCACGAATTGGAAGCCTATAGCGCCAGTGCGGGCCTTTTGACAACGGGCAGCAGTTCACCGGTCGATGACACACGCCTGCAGCGGCTGCAGGATCAATTGGCGCGCGCTCAGACTAACCGAATACAGAAAGATTCGCGTTACACCATCGCCAGGTCGGCCGAACTCGACTCACTGCCGGAGGTTCTCGATGATGCCGCGCTGAAAGAATATCAGGTACGCCTGGCAGACTTGCGCCGGCAGCAGGCCGAGTTGAGCACCGCATTGACGCCCGACCATCCCAAAGTTCAACGCGTGCAAGCACAGATCACCGACCTGCAATCAACGATCGCGCAGGCGCGCACGAACATCCTCAACCGCCTCCGCAACGAGTACGCCGCTGGCCGCCGGGAAGAGGACGCGGTAGCGGCGGCGGTCGCCGCGGAGGCTTCGAAGGTCAGCCAAGTCACGCAAAAGGAGATTCACTATAACACCCTCAAGCGAGAGCTCGAGACCACCCGAAGCATGTACGAAGACGTGCTGAAACGGGTGAACGATACGCAATTGGCTTCCGTGACTCGATCCAGTGGACTGCGCATTGTTGATCCCGCGACGGTCCCAGAAAAGCAGGACGCTTTAAAGGGCAGAATATTTGTCGGCGGGATCGGCGCCTTCGCAGGATTACTACTGGCCGGTGTCGTAGTGTTCGTACTGGATCAGACGAACAACACCGTGAAGTCACCGGGTTACGCGCCTTTGCTTCTGAACGTTCCGGAGCTTGGCATCATTCCTCCGATTCGGAAATCCAGCCGCAGCCACCTCAAGCTGACGTACGGCCCGCGCGCGGCGACTGCAGGGGATGCGGCCGTGTCCCATCTGGGTTCCCCCGCCTTGAGCAAGAGTATGTCAGTGCTTACCTTGAGACTGCGCGCTGCGCAGTCTGCGATGGCCATGAAAGAACTGTCGTCGGTCTGGGACTCCTCCTTTCAGTCGGTGATCAACTCGATTCTGTTCGCTCTGGATGAGGGCAAAGACCAGCGCCTGATCGCGGTAAGCAGTCCGGGGCCTGGGGAAGGTAAGACTACGATTACCGCCAATCTGGGACTGGTGCTCTCAGAAATCGGCCACCGCGTTCTGCTGATCGATGCCGATCTGCGAAGGCCGTCGCTTCACAAGGCGCTGGGGATCGAGAACGAAGCCGGTCTGGCGGATATTCTATCCGACTCGGCCCCGATAACGAGTGAGGGGATCCAGACATATGTGCGACGAGCCTCCACGGGCCATTTGGATGTACTCACGGCAGGAGAACCGGCTATCCGCCCGTTTTCACTGCTTCACTCCAGAAGGACCAGCGAATTAATCGAAGCGGTTCGGAAAGAATACGACCTCATCCTGATTGACACGCCTCCTCTTCTGCTTGTCCCCGAAAGCCGCATACTCGGGCGAGTGACAGACTGGTCGATTCTGGTCTTTCGGTCCGGAAAAACGACCGTGGATGCGGCGCTCGGCGCACAGCAGCGAATGGCGGAGGACGGCATACCCCTGCTGGGAACCATACTGAATGACTGCCATCCGCGGCATTCCTCTTACGGCTATTCCAGTTACCCGGCGAGGTGGGCGAATGGGTAGGGCCGGCACAGTGGCGGAATCCTGGAGTATTGCTCCTAACGCTCCCGCAACCGTCCGGATATTTCCGACTCTTACGGGTGTGGCCCTGTGCATCAGTTGCATCGTGTTGGTCGAGCCCGCGCCAGTCGACGCTTTATTCCTTGCTCTGTTCGCCTGCGGAGTTGTATTCGGAATCGTGCGTGCCGGTCAAATGCCGGTTCTTCCGGTTTTGTTTCTGGCTGGACTAGCGCTGGCGAATATCATCTCCATCCCGGCTTCTGAAGATCCCCAGCGTGCTCTCTGGTACTGTTTCGTGACGTTGTACATGATGATGTCCTGGGCGCTATTTGTCGGCGTGATGGATTTCTATGGAATGTCAATTCTCAGGACGATGTTCCGAGGCTATTCGCTCGCGGCGTGCCTTTCGGTGATTCTCGCAGTTGGTTCCTACTTTCACATTATTGGTTTTCAGTCTATTTTGCTCTTGAATGGAAGGCCCAAGGGACTCTTCAAAGATCCGAACGTGTTCGGCCCCTTTCTGATTCTGATCGCTGTACTGGCTATCAGCGGGTGCCTTCCGATCGCGAACCGACGTGCTCAATGGGGCACGGCTGTAGCGGCGTCATTGGGGATTGCGCTCAGCTACTCGCGGGCGTGCTGGATCAACTACGCTGTTTCGCTCGTGCTGTTCGTGCTGTTGGATCAGCTGCTTCCTTCGAAGGTTGCGGGAAGCCGTTCGTCTTCGCTGCCGCGGCTGTTCGGTCTTACATTGCTCGCCATCCTGGTCGTCGCACTCGTGCTTCAAATTCCGTCCGTAAGGACGATGCTCGCCATCAGGCTCGGACAGGGCGGGGTGCAGGGCTATGACCAACTGCGATTCGAAACGCAGCGGCTGGCGGTTCAAGCCGCGATCGATCATCCATTGGGGATTGGACCCGGCCAGTCCGAGGGAGTATTTCGATATGCCACGCACAGTTCGTACATTCGAGTTCTTAGCGAAAACGGACTGTTCGGGCTATTCTGCTTCGCCGGTTTTCTTCTTGCGACGCTGGTGCAGGCGATTACCAAAGCGTGCACGGCGCCATCGCCCCAGTGGCGTGGCATCTTTGTCGCCGCGGCTGCGTGTTTATGCGGCCATCTGATCAATAGCGGTGTCGTTGACACGGTGCATTGGCGACATCTCTGGTTCCTGTTCGCGCTTCCCTGGGCGCAAGACTCGGCCGTTGTGACTCAACGCACGGCGGATCGACTTCTTCTGTTGAATTGCCAGGAGGGGGGAACATGAGTGCTGCAACTCAGGTACGGATCCTCGACCGGCGACAGGCGAGATCAAAACCGATGTTCATGATTACCTCTCTGGTAATAAGCGATGTAATCGCACTACTGGTATCGGTGGCCACAAGTATCGCCGTAAAGCTGATCGTGAGCCGCCCCTTTGAACTTGCGGGGTACCTTCGGCTTTTTCCATTTCTGTTAGTGTTCTTGGCGGTCTATGCTGCGGTCGGTTTGTACTCTGGCGTGGGCATGGGGCCGCCGGAAGAAATACGCCGGACGACATTTTCGTCCGCGGTGCTGTTCTTAGTCCTCGCCGCCGTGACGGTTTCTTTGCGAAGCGCGACTCGCCCCTTTACCTGGACGCTCTTCCTCGCCATGCTGCTGAGCATAATGCTAGTGCCCCTCACCAGAGGCGCTTGCCGTTTGTGGCTCGGCAACAAAGACTGGTGGGGCTATCCGACCGTGATTCTAGGAGGGACTAAGACAGCCCAAATAGTCTTGCGGACCATCCAGCAAGAGCCTGGCCTGGGACTCAAGCCGGTCGCTGTTATCGACCCAGCATCGCCCGACTGCGAGATTCTCGGCGTGCCCGTGCTTCGGCAACTCGATTCAGTCGAGGGGCTTGTCAGCCGTGAGATCTTCGCGTACGCGATCATCGCCATGCCCGACAAAATGTCAGACGACCTGATTCGCTTTATCGAGCGAAGCGTGGTTCCGCATGTCGCTCACGTGCTAGTGATTCCGACCGTGTATGACTGGTCTCACGTTTGGGTTCGCCCCAAGTCGCTCGGAAATATGTTGGGGCTGGAGATGCCGCAGACCATGGGCTCCAATCATGAGATTTCCAAGCGCATTCTGGATGTGATCTTAAGCGCAACATTACTGGTGTTGCTGCTTCCACTCTTCGCCGCAATCGCTGTCGCAATCAAACTGACCAGCCAGGGACCGGTTCTGTTCGGACACCGCAGGATTGGGCTATCGGGCGCCTTTTTCACGGCCTGGAAGTTTCGTACCATGCTGCAAAACGGCGAGGCCGTTCTGGAGCGATACCTGGAAGAAAATCCTGAGGCTCGCGCAGAATGGGAACGCGATCGGAAACTGAGAAACGATCCCCGGGTCAACGCAGTTGGGCGGATTCTGCGTCAGACGAGCCTGGATGAGCTTCCACAACTGTGGAATGTACTTTGCAATGAGATGAGTCTGGTCGGCCCTCGGCCGATCGTGCAGGCTGAAGTAGACCGGTACGGGGAGGCCTTTGATCTGTACACTCGCGTTAAAGGCGGTCTTACAGGTTTATGGCAGATCTCCGGTAGAAACGACACTTCCTACGAGGAGCGGATCCGCCTCGACGCCCTGTATGTGCGGAACTGGTCGGTGTGGCTTGACCTGTTTATCTTGTATCGCACCATAGGCGCGCTGATATTTCGGAGCGGAGCGTATTGAGCGGTGTTTCTCTTAAGGGCGTTCCAAATTGGGCTAGGGTCCGGCTTGCCCAGGCGGTGACATTGGAGACGCGAGCAAAGCTAAAAGCATGGTTCGTCCGTCTGCTACGGAACGATCTTGTGCATAATTCGACGGCCCTGTATGGCGTGCAACTGTGCCGGAAGATTTTCCCGCTCGTAACCATGCCTTACTTGGTGCGGGTGCTGGGGCCCTCGGTCTGGGGATCGGTCGCCTTTGTCAGTTCGCTCGGTGAGTTCATCGTCTTATTGATCGAGTTTGGGTTCAATCTTTCGGCAACGCGTGAAATCGCACAGTCTCGCCACCTCCCACGGAAATGCAGCAGCGTGATGGCTGGCGTGGTCGGCGCACAGGTTTTGCTGGCAACGGCCAGCGTATCGGCGGCATGGCTTGCCTCGCGGTACATCCCCTTGTTACGCGATAACCCTCATCTTCTGTGGGCCGGCGTTTTCTATGGCGTTTTCCAGGGCATAAACCCACTCTGGTTTTTCCAAGGCCTCGAGCGCCTGCGCCTGGCGGCGTTTTTGGAGATAGCTGGCAAAATTCTCGGAGTATTAGGTGTTTTCGTATTTGTCCGCTCGTCCTCGGATGCGTGGGAAGCTCTTATGTTCCAAGGTGTGCCTCCCATGCTGTCGAGCTTGGTCGGGCTGATGCTCGCTTACCGGCAGTTCCCCTTCACTCCGCCGACCTTCTCGCTGGTGAAAAGCGCGCTGATCTCGGGCTGGAGACTATTCGTATTCCGAAGCGGAGAAAGCCTATATGGCGCCGGAAACGCGTTCATACTCGGTTTGTTTGCGCCGAGTAGTTCCGTGGGTTACTTCGCCATCGCCGAAAAGATCAGTAAAGCGGCCTTCGGTTTGCTCAATCCCATACGCGAGGCGCTCTATCCGCGAATCAGCCGGTTGGCTGTGGCCGCAGCCGAAGACGCCGCTCGCTTGGTCCGGATAGGGGCGGCCATCATGATTTCCGGCGGCGTGGTTCTTGGAATCGCGCTCTACGTCCTGGCTCCACAATTGATCCACCTCATGACCGGTTCCGATTTTCCGTCCGCCGTTACGGTACTGCGTATTTTCGCGCTTCTTCCGCCGCTGCTATCGGCAACTTATTCGGTTGGGCTGCAGTGGCTCCTTCCGTTCGGAGAGGACGGCACGGTAAACCGTATCATCCTGACCGCGGGAGCGCTGAACCTCGTGATCGCATTCTTGGTGGCGCCGGTGTATCAGCATATCGGCATGGCCGTGAGCGTTCTTATTTCCGAAATCTACGTGTGCATCAGCATGGTCCTAGCGGTGGTGACCCATGCGCCGTTGCGGAAGGACCGGATGTTCCAAAGAAGCAAGTTGGCCGCGCTTGCCAAGGGGGCGTATGATGGCTGATTTTGCGCGTACATCCGCCTCTGAAGCGGCGCCAGTCACGGTGAACGCGCGCTTTCACGTACACCGCAAAACCGGAATGCAAAGGTACGCCTATGAAGTCGCCTCCAGGCTGGCGGGGAAGGTTCGCGAAATCCGGCCTGAACGGGCCCTACGAGGTCCCGCCGGGCACCTGTGGGAGCAATGTTATTTGCCGACTCTCGCAGCCGGCTCGCTGTTGTGGAGTCCGAACAATACGGGCCCGGTCGTCACGCGCCGGCAAGTTTGCACCATTCATGACATTATTCCGATCGATCATCCCGAGTGGTTCAGCAAGTCGTTCGCTGCCTGGTACCGGTGGTTGCTGCCGGCTCTGACGCGCTCGGCCCAACATGTCATTGCCGTCTCCGAGTTCACGCGATCCAGGGTCATCGATGCGTTTGGCCTGAAGCCCGAAAAAGTGAGCGTGGTTTTGAACGGCATCAGTCCGGAATTCACGCCCAGGACGGATGAGGAAATCGATCGAGTGAAAACCCGTCTGGGGTTGCCGGCAAAACCCTATGTCCTCTACGTCGGGTCACTCGAGCCGCGCAAGAATTTGCAGGGCTTGCTGACTGCCTGGACACGCGTGCAACCGAAATGCCCGGACATTCAGTTAGTGATTACAGGTTTGAACAAAGGAGGGTCGAAGGTCTTCGCCGCCGTTCCAATCGACAAAATTCCCTCGGGAGTTTTTTTTACTGGTTACGTGGAAGATGCCGATCTTCCGGCACTCTATTCCGGCGCGGTGGTTTTCGTGTACCCGTCCTTATATGAAGGCTTCGGCCTGCCTCCGGCCGAGGCCATGGCTTGCGGCACGCCGGTCATCACATCCAAAGGAACATCTCTGTCCGAAGTTGTCGGGCCCGCAGCACTCCTGGTGGATCCGGAGAACCCGGAGTCCATCGCCGATGCGATCCTCCGCGTGGCAGCCAGTGAATCCCTCGGGACTGAGATGCGTCGAACGGGTCTCGCACGCGTGCCGCAATTCAACTGGGATGATGCAGCGGCGCAAACGTGGCGAATCCTTTCCCGGGAAGCGGGGCAATCATGAAGCAGATCGCGGTTGGGCTGAATGCAGCGCAGGATGGCTTCGGATATGGCCGGCCAAAGGGCCCGCGTATTCTCCAGATACTTACAAGAGCGGACCTGGGAGGTGCGCAGGTTCACGTTCTGGATCTGCTCCGAGGCCTCCAGGGTGACTTTGACATGGTTCTTGCGACCGGCGAAGAAGGGTACTGCACCGAGCAGGCCAGGGCGCTCGGAATCGAATGCCACCTGCTTCCTGGCCTGGTCCAAAGGATTGACCCGCTCTGCGATCTAAAAGCGCTCACCTCGGCGGTGCTCGCCATACGAAAGATTCGGCCCGATCTGGTGCATTGCCACACGACCAAGGCTGGGTTGATCGGAAGATTGGCCGCCCGCCTGTTGAATGTTCCAGCCATCTACACCGTGCATACCTGGTGCTTTACCGAAGGGACATCCCGATCCTGGCGAGCGTTCGGACTGCCCAGCGAAACCGTTGCGGCGCGATGGGCGCGGCGCATCATTACCGTGTCTGACGCGAACCGCATGGCCGCCATTTCCAAGGGAGTAGCCAATCCAGACAAATTCGTCACAGTCCATAACGGAGTCGAAGACTGTTCCGCGCGGGCAAAGCCGGGGGCCGGCAGTACACCCCGAATCGTGATGGTGGCTAGATTTGTGGCGCAAAAAAATCAGGCGCTGCTCATCGAGGCCGTCGCACGCATCGGAAGCCCTCTCATTCTCACGCTCGTGGGAGATGGGCCGCTGCGCCAACAGGCAGTGCAGTTGGCCGCGGCCTGTCCCGCTCATATCAAAGTGGAGTTCCTGGGCCAACGGCAGGACGTCGCCGAAATCCTGGCAGCTGCCAATCTGTTTGTGCTTTCGACAAATTGGGAGGGATTTCCCCTTAGCATTCTTGAAGCGATGCGGGCGGGCCTACCGGTGATCGCAACGGATGTGGACGGCGTTCGCGAAGCGGTCACAGACGGTGAAAATGGACTGCTAGTCCGGGCGCGAGACCTGGATGGGCTTACGGAGGCAATTCGAAGGCTGGTCGCGGATCCCGCCATTCGGGAACGCATGGGCGCGCGCGGCCGGATCGCATATGAAGAACGGTTTAGCGTAGGCGCGATGTTGCGGAAGACCAGCTCTGTTTATGACATCACCCTGGGACGCACGCTTTTGCAATCGAGAAACCAGCCTTTCCATGCGCTGGTCAACTGATGACCGGCCGGCAAAAGCGTTGGAAGGCAGCCGAAAGGAGGGGCTTTTGTGGCCGAAACATCATCCGTGACACCTAAAAGCGTTCCCCTTGCGTGGAACCATGTAATCACGGAGTACCCCAAATATCGGTGCATCCATAGTCTGTTTGAAGAACAGGCGGCGCTGACTCCGAATGCCACGGCAATGGAGTTCAGGGACGAGGCTGTCACGTACACCGCGCTAAACCGAATGGCGGACGGGATAGCCAGCGCCTTGAGGAGCCGTGAGCTGGCACCGGGAACGCGCGTCGCTGTCGCTCAAGAGCGCTCACCGGAGCTAGTGGCTGCCCTGCTTGGGATCTTAAAGGCCGGGTGTGTTTGCGTCCCCATCAATCTTGGCTACCCTGACGAACGTCTGAGATTCCTGCTGGCCGATGCATCCGTTCGGTATGTGATCGCCAACTGCGACCAGCGATCCGCGTTTTCGCGGCTCGGCGCCGAGATCGAGTTTTTGGACTTGAACGCGCTACCGCCGGCGGAATGGAACGTTTCCGGTGCCGCCATCCCCTCTGACAGCCCCGCTTACATTCTTTATACTTCAGGTTCAACGGGAGTACCCAAGGGTGTCATCGTGAACCACCGTTCGGTGGTTCGGCTTGTCTGCAACACGAATTTCGTGACGATTACGCCAGATGATGTTTTTCTCCAAATGGCTCCCGTCTCGTTTGACGTCGGGTTATTCGAGATCTGGGGGCCGTTGCTCAATGGCGCTCGACTGGCGATCGCTCCGGCCGCCGAGCCGAGCCTCGCGGACATTGACGACTTAATCCAACGCCACCAAGTGAGCATTCTTTGGCTCACGGCAGGCCTTTTTCACGCTATGGTCGACGAACGGCCCAGGGCCCTGGCAAAGGTGCGCCAGCTGATTGCGGGAGGAGATGTACTGTCAGCCCGTCATGTCCGGAAGGCGTTAGCCGCTATGGACGGCGGCTGCCTTATCAATGGATACGGGCCGACCGAGAGCACGACTTTCACCACCTTCTTTCGCGTCACCCGGGACACCCCAATCACCGAGAGTGTTCCAATCGGGAAACCGATCGCAAACACCAGCGTCTACATCCTCGATCCGGAGCTTCGGCCGGCAGCCATCGGTGAGACCGGCGAGATCTTCATCGGTGGAGATGGACTGGCGCTCGGGTACCTGAACCGGCCGGAGCTGGAGCGCGAAAAATTTGTCGCTAATCCATTCGCCAGCGAAGGCGGCGCCCGCTTGTATCGCAGTGGCGATCTCGGCCGCTTCACTTTGTCCGGCGACATTGAATTTTGCGGAAGAATCGACAATCAAGTGAAGGTTCGCGGTTTTCGCATCGAGCCGGCGGAGATCGAGGCCGTAGCGATGCGGCTCAAGGAAATCGGCCAAGCCCTTGTGATTCCTGTCCAGAATCACTTTGGCGAAAACATCCTTGTGTGCCATTATGTTTCGGCGCCGGGCTGCGCTGCGGCTCACGAAGAACTCCGCACCCACTTGAGTGCCGTTTTGCCTGCTTATATGATTCCGTCGCAGTATCGGCGATGGGACGCGTTTCCACTGAACGCCAATGGCAAAGTCGACCGGCGCAAGCTGGTGGAGGCCAGCACGTCTTCCCAACCTGCGGCGGCCTCCGAGTCCGAAGGACTTGGCGATATCGAGCGCACCCTGTTGCGAATGTTTCGTTCCTTACTCGACAGAGACAACATAGGCATCGACGACGATTTTTTCGCCAGCGGCGGTCACTCGCTCACCGCAGCCCGTCTGTTTGCGAAGATCGAAAAACAGTTCGGCAAACGATTGCCCTTGGCAACGATGTTTGAGGCTCCTACGATCCGCCAACTCGCCACGATCCTTCGAGACAAGGAATGGTCCCCTAAGTGGTCGCCGTTGGTGCCGATTCGTGCCAATGGCACGCGCCGGCCTCTCTTCCTGGTACACGCGATCGGCGGCAATGTTCTGAACTACAAGCGGCTAGACGCCTACTTAGCCCCCAATCAGCCAATCTACGCGCTTCAGGCTGCCGGTCTTCAGGATCGGCGAATGGACACCACGACGATCGAAGAGGTTGCTCGGACCTATCTCAATGCACTGCGATCGACCCAGCCAGAAGGACCCTACTATCTCGGAGGGTTCTCTTCTGGCGGCGTCGTTGCTTACGAGATGGCGCAGCAATTGGTGCGCGTAGGGCAAGATGTGGCGATTGTTCTGTTGTTTGAGTCTTCTGTGGAACCCTCCACCGCCTCCTTGTTTCGTTCCCGTCGTTTTCACAGGGCCGCCCTGCGTGCCGTTCCCGCCTTCTGGTGGAACCTCGGTTACATGATGCGGACAGATCCGCGGGCCTTTCTGCAACGAAAGGCTCACAACGTTCTCCTGAACCTGAGAATCATGTTGTATCAGATCCAGGGTGCATGCGCGAATGTTCTGGGGATACCTGCGCCCGCGTCCTTCTTGACCGTCGAGGAAGTCTTTATTCGCGCATTAGACAAATACGTGCCGCAGCCTTACCTGGGTAGCGCTGTTCTTTTTCGGACGAAAGACTCCGATTGCTACGATCCGGACAACGCGCGCACCTGGAGCAAGCTAGTTCGTCGCGGTCTGGATGTCGTGGATGTTGTGGGTGATCATGAGACCATGTTCGAAGAGCCGCAGGTGAAGGATCTGGCCAACGCAATTACGAGCTACCTGGAGGCTGGTGCGGGCGCACCCGGCGGCCCCGGGCCGGCTTCCGCAGGCCCCATCGACCTCTCTGTAACGGCTGCGCCATCGCCCATGGCGTGAGTAGGACGGGACTGTCTCACGGACACACCACCCGGGATCACCCGGCCTAGTACCGGATGCAGCTCTCACATTTGTGCTAAGTCTTGCCTCCTCCGTTACCTACATGTCAAGATAAATGAGTTGTAGGCGCCCAAAGAGCGTGGTATCAACTGTTTGGACATAGGTCGTGGTGAAGCGACTTGGCATCAGCCGATCTGCGCAGAGGCCTCCGGAAGCAGTCGGCCAGTTCTTTGGTTGCGGTGGACTATCTTGGCATATACAGGGATTCTCGGGTGGACCGCGAAGCGACGACAGCGACCGGAGTGTGCCCGCGTCAGCCAGCCCAGTCAGACGCGGGATACACCGCAGCGGCCTTCCTTTTTCGTTCGCCACCCTAGCTATCTTGTCCTCTTGTCGTTAGCCGCCATGGCTCTAGCCGGGCCAGAGGCGCGCGCGCAAGGGGTTTTCAATGTCACGACTCGCAGCTACAACAACCAGCGGACTGGAGCCAACCTTTCTGAGACCATCCTGACCGCGTCGAACGTCAACTCGAGCCAGTTCGGAAAGCTGGCCGTGCTACCCGTCGATGATCAGATCTATGCCCAGATTCTCTACGTCTCGGCCGTGATGATCGGCGGCGCCAACCATAATGTGATTTATGTCGCCACGGCGAACAACACCGTGTATGCTTTCGACGCCGACACTCCCGGCAGCCCACTCTGGCAGCGGAATTTTAACGGCGCCGGAGTCCCCTCCGTGAATACCCAGCTCGGACAAGCGTGCCCGGGAGGGTACCAGGACTTCCTGGGCAACATCGGCATCATCGGCACACCCGTAATCGATACCCTGAGCCGAACCATGTTCTTCATCACCCGAACCGTGGAGAGCGGCGGCACAGTGCAGAGGTTGCGGGCCATCGATATCACCACCGGCGCCGATCAAGGGAATAGCCCGCAAGTGATCCAGGCGTCAGTGCCAGGAACGGGAGACGGCGGGACGACTGTGGCATTCAATCCCGTGACGCAGAACCAACGCGCAGCGCTGGCCCTTTCACAGGGGGTCTTGTATATCGCGTGGGCCTCATTCTGCGACACGCCTCCCTATCACGGTTGGGTGCTGGCCTACAACGAGACAACCCTGGCGCAGGTTGCTGTGTTCAATACAACCCCCAATGGTGTCGGGTCGGGAATCTGGATGGCCGGCGCCGGGCCTGCGTTTGATGCCAGTGGAAATGTCTATTTTGGAACCGGCAATGGCTCTACCGATGATGTCAGTAGTTTCGGTGAATCGATGCTCAAGCTGGCTGCAGGTTCTCTGGCTCGCCTGGATTACTTCACCGCATCGAACTACAGCACGTTGAATCTCAACGACGGTGACTTCGGCTCATCCGGCCCAGTCATGCTGCCTGGCACGAATCTGCTCACCACAGGGGGCAAAGAAGGAAAGCTCTACCTGCTCAACACGTCGAATTTGGGTCAGGAACTCAGCGGTGATACCCAGATTCCCCAGGTTTTCCAGGCCGTGGACACCACCATCCGGCCGACGGCGACCCATCACATTCACAACATGAGCCCTACCTGGAACAGTCCCGAGGGGCTCAACGTGTATGTGTGGGGCGAGAACGATTTCGTGCACGCTTTTCGTTTTAACACTTCGACCCAAACGCTAACCACGCCGGCCGCCGCCACTGGGTCTATTTTGCCCCCCGTGGGCATGCCGGGTGGAATGATGACCATTTCCGCCAACGGATCACAGCCCGGCAGCGGTGTGCTGTGGGCGGCGGTCCCGCGCAATGGCGACGCCAACCACGCGACCGTGCCGGGCAGCCTGTACGCCTTTAACGCAGAGACATTAGCCCTCCTTTGGTCCAGCACGGGTGTGGGTGACGATATGCTGAACTTCTCTAAAGGAAGCATTCCGGTGGTGGCGAATGGTAAGGTTTATGTCGGCAGCTTTTCAAACCTGGTTAACATCTACGGCCTGAGACCGGTTGTTCCGCCCCCCCAGGATCTGGCACTGAACAAGGCGGTCACGGGAAGCACGCCCTGTAATGCGAGCGAAACCGCGGCACACGCGGTCAATGGGACGGCCTCGGGCGGGCTAAGCGATAAATGGTGCTCCCTCTCGCCGAATCCGTACCTGCTGGTCGACCTGGGCGCGCAATTCAGCCTTAACCGCTTCATTGTGGAGCACGCAGGCGCGGGCGGGGAGAGCTTCAACCTTAACACCGCCGCATTTAATATACAGGTCAGCACCGATGGGGTTACCTTCTCACCGGTTGTGAATGTGACCGGCAATATTTTCAGCATTACCACGCATGACATTACGCCTACTAATGCCCGGTATGTTCGGTTGAACATCCTGATACCCACTCAAACTTCGGATATTGCCACCCGCATTTACGAATTCCAGGTTTTCGGCTCCGCCATCGGCGCCATACCCGACTTCGCCATGTCGGCGACGCCCGCCTCGCAGACCCTGACTGCGGGAAATGGCGTGAGCTACACCATCACGACGTCCGCCTTGAACGGGTTCAGCGGCAGTGTAGCCATGAGCTTGTTGGGAGCGCCTTCGGGCGTCACCGCTAGCTTTAGCCCCGCTGCGGTGATCGGCTCAGGCAGCTCCGTGTTGACCCTCTCTTCGGCCAGTTCGACGCCCGCCGGGACCTATACGCTCACGATCACCGGCCTCTCAGGCAGCTTGCAGCACACGGCCACGGTGAGTCTCACGGTGAACACGGCCACCCCGGGTATCGTTCCGGTTCCGCTCTTGTCGTCCTACAACCGGATGGGCATCGTCAACGACGGTTTTTCGTTCAGCACGGGAGGGGTGGACGGCGCTGGGTTCGCGTATTCGGCCAATCTTCTCGGTTCGACGCAAAT
>Ga0335079_10001159_pt1 | contig 30072 bp, 24 predicted proteins | sample Lox_Sample_33_FD_206719 | JGI IMG/M metagenome (GOLD analysis project Ga0335079, IMG submission 206719) | Soil microbial communities from Loxahatchee National Wildlife Refuge, Florida, United States - Lox_Sample_3.3 | ecosystem: Environmental > Terrestrial > Soil > Wetlands | place: USA...
GGGCAGACCAAACCGTACAGCTCGTCGCTGATCCCTGATACAAGCTCCTGTTCAGACTGGCCGTTCGGCCAGCCACTCCAGATGCAGATCGTAAAGTTTTCCCAATGTCGGGCGTCCTTGGCAATCCCATCCGCACATTTCGTAGTAGGTCTGAATCATCTGTCGGAACTTCGCTTTGTCGATCACCGCGCCAGCATGTCGGCCGGAGCGGATCGGCTCCATGTAGAAACGCTCAGGGAGCGTATCGTCCTCCGCGTTAAAGCCTTCACGATAGTTGTACCACCGCATCAATGCATTCCTGCGCTCGCCGATGCGAAACAGTTCGTGACTGCTGAAATCCCATCCCGCCACAGCGCTCACCAGCTCCGCGATCTGCTCAAGCCGCAAATAACGTGTTGGGGCACAAGCATACAAGCACACACCCAGCCCATCCGTCCCGCTCCAAACCAGGTTCAGGGCGTTGTAGTTTCGCACCACCCGAGGAAAACCTGAGATGGAGGTTCATCTTGAGGATTGCGAATCTGACAAGTTACATCAAGTCGTTGCAAGTTAACTAGACAGTGGCGATTGCCGAGTGCTGTGGCTCAGCGCCCGTTGCGAAACGAGTCTTGGCTTGAATCGTCCACACAAAACAGATCTTATCTCACAACTCACGGATTCGAGATACGCCCAAACGCTCGGTCCGGATAGATGTTGGGAAATCCTCTTCTCACCACCTTTCTCAAAACGAGATGGCTGGTGAATCCCTCTTCTTGACATCTCTAACGAAGTCGGCCTCGTCAAGAGTGTCTAGCTCTTTTTTATTCCTTTCGTACACACTCCCACCGTTGCGCAGCCCCGTTGGTTTTTCTCGGGCCAGCGCTGCGCCGCAATTCTCGGGTTGTTTTCCCTGTCCAACCTACGGGCTCGGTTCGTGCCGCTTCATCGACTCGGTGTTGCCCATCAGACATCTCTCCGATCACGTGCGACCATGATGATTTCTTCGAACTCCTCGCAATGGGGAAGCCGGGTAGCCTATTCATTTGGTCCGGTCACTGCGCTGCAGGACCACTGTCGAAATCAGGCATCCCCGCATGGACACTACCGCTTTCTTGCCGCGCTTTTCCCCGACGGCCCGTTCATCGCTCGCTGGCGTGAGGAGCCAGAGGCAATGCCCACAGTGCGTGCCGCCCCGCTTGGCTCCATAGCGCATGCCCTTGCCTCAGACCGTGATTGAGTGCCATCGATTGCAGGGTGCGTTGGGCTCGTGATCGTGGGCGCACCCATTGATGACGGTGACGTGGCAACGTGCGCAGACACCGCACAATTTACTCGGCTCGTCGTGAGGCCGACTTCGTTATGCCATCACCTATCTGATCTTCACGATTGTTCGGATGGCACCGGTTACCAGCCCTATTGCGACGCGGGGTTCTGGTCGAGGCCGACCAGCTTCCGGAACTCGGAGTCGTCGCGCAGACAATTGAAATCGGAATCCTTAGCTGCCCAATTGCGATTGCCGAATCCGGCTGCAAAGGCCTTTTTCAGTGTATCGAGCGCTTCGATTTTTTTGCCCAGAACTCCGTAGGTACACGCGGCATTGTAAAGAGTATTGGAATCGCCGGGGCGGAGGGCGACAGCGGTCTGCAAGTGTCGGATGCTCTCGTCTGCGTCGTGTCCGGAGTACGCAAGGTTGGTGGCCAATAAGATTCGCGCGCGCACATCTTCCGGAACTAATTCCAGCTGTTGGCGGAGAACCTTGATCATTCGCTCCGTCATGGGTTCGGCTTCTTTGATTCTCCCTAGTTGCATGTAGGCTTGACGATAGGGAATATACATATTGTAATCATCGCCATTGAATTCGATGGCGCGCTCGGTGAGGGCGGCGGCCTCTTCGTAACGCCCAGAGGCGAAATACGCTCGGCCGAGAATGTTCCAGGCTCCGTCGCAATCGGGCTTGCGCTCAATAGCGCGCAAGGCCAGCTGTGCAGTTTCGTCGTTTTTCTTCTGTGCGTAAAGGATGCGTGCGCGCGCCACCAGCACTTCTGGTAAGTCGGGCGCAAGCGCGGTGGCCCGATCGCAGGCAGCGAGTCCCCGTTCCATCCAGCTTGGGTTTTGGTCGCGAACCTCGAAGATCACCCCGCATAGGTGGGCAATTCCTGCGTGTGCCAACGCAAACTTCGGGTCCAGTTCGATGGCCTGTTCGAACATCTGCAAGGCGTATTCGAAGTCTTGGCGACGCGAGTAGTTTCGGCCGCGCAGGTAAAAATCATAAGCCAGCGGATTTTCTGTTGGCTTGCGCGCAATGGTCTTATCTTCCTGCGGGGTTAGCGTGATGCGCAGAGCCTGGGCGATGCTTCGGGCGATCTCTTCCTGGATCGCGAAGACGTCTTCCACCTGCCGGTCGTAGCGTTCGGCCCAGACGGAATGCCTAGTCGTAGCTTCCACCAATTGGGCCGTAATGCGCACGCGACTCCCGGCGCGGCGGATGGAACCTTCCAGTACGTAGGCGGCACCGAGTTGCTGGCCAACCTGTTGCGCCGTAACCGGCTTGTCACGGAAAGCAAGCATTTCCGAACGCGGAAAGATCTGGAGTTGCGCGATCTTCGAAATTTCGGTAACGATGTCTTCAGTAATCCCGTCACGGAAGTATTCGTCCTCTTTCGAGCCGCTCTGGTTTTCGAAATAGAGGACTGCTACGGATTTTGGCTGCGCCGCTACTGCATACGTCCCGGAACCCGAACCGCTTTTCTCGACCGCGGGCCGTCGGCTCGATTCGATGTCGCGGCTCAGGCGCTTCAGGTCGGCGCGGAGTTCGGCAGCGGTCTGGCATCGCAGGTCGGGGTCCTTCTCGAGTGTCTTGTCGAGAATGTTTTCGAGCGCCAGGGGCAACCGAGGATTTAGTGCTTTCGCAGGCGTGGGCGTGGAATGCAAGATTCCGTCGAAAATCACAGCCGAAGTTGCGCCAGAGAAGGGCACCGCGCCGGTCGCCATTTCGTAGAGCACGACACCGAGCGAAAACAAATCCGAGCGCGCATCGAGTTCTTCGCCCCGCGCCTGTTCTGGCGACATGTAAGCGATGGTGCCCATAGAGCTGCCTGGACTGGTCAAGTGCTGTTGATGGAGCAAGTGAGTGCGAGTGGATGAGGCGCCCACGGATTCGGCGGCCTGTCGCACCGCGGGGGCTAGCTTCGCCAAACCAAAATCCAAAATCTTCGCTTGCCCACGCTCGACGAGAAAGATATTCGCCGGCTTGATGTCGCGGTGCACAATTCCTTTCGAGTGAGCCGCGTCGAGCCCGTTCGCGATCTGAATCCCGATCTCCAGGAGCTCGGACACCTCGATGGCCTTGCCCTCAATGCGGTGCTTGAGCGTCCGCCCCTCGAGGAGCTCCATGGCGATGAACGGCCGGTTCTCGAATTCGCCAATATCGTAAATCGTGCAGATATTGGGATGATTCAGAGCGGACGCGGCGCGCGCTTCGCGGCGAAAGCGCTCGGTAGCCTGAGGATCGTGTGAAATGTCGTCCGGCAGGAATTTCAGCGCAACACTTCGGCCGAGGCGCGTATCTTTGGCTTTGTACACGACGCCCATGCCTCCACCGCCCAATTTTTCCAGCACGCTATAGTGGGAGATCGCGCGGCCAAGAATCGAGGAAGTATCTGTCACAGGCGCTGCATCTTACGCTAGGGCCTCCCTGGACGCAATCGCGCGCGCTGTACGACCCGGTCACGCCCGAGTCCCGACAAATCAGGTAATCCGAACCCGCCATTGGATAAACGAACTGGGCGGTTTAATCGAATAGATGTTGTTGAGAAATCCTCTTCCCACTAGCTCTTCGCAGCTATCTCAGCTTGAGATAGATAGTGATAATCCCTTTCCCGACAGTCATGGGGCTCGTCCTGAGTGATGCCCGCAACATCCTTCTTATGGAGAAGGGTTTCTCCTCGGTCGAAAATCGTTTGTGCGGCGGGGGGCCTCGCCGGGGTTCCGAGCCGAATTGTTCGTTTCTTGAAACGAACCGGGCTGCCACTTCACTACATTCTGACGCGAGACTTGGCGCAAGACCTTGCCAAATGGAGAGGCACAGAAAGGCAGCATTCCCTATCCGTTATCGCGTTGAATAAGACTTCGATAACCCGTCCGCCGGGCCAGTACAAACTCTGCTGCGTGGATGGGCTATTTATAAGGAGACTGTCATGACTGGAACCCGAATGGCCGAAAGCAAGAAGCTGCGTCTCCACCCGGCTCCACCAAAGAACTTCGACCCGTTCTCCGCTACCAAGCAGGACAAGTTGAGGTACGGGGTGCCGTTACGGCCTGACGCCCATGCGCAGCCGGGTCTTGCGGCGCTGTGGGATCGACTCTCAACGCGCTACCGCGGCTTCGAGCATATCGAGCCGAAGCCGGACACTACAACGGCAGGCAAAAAGGCTGTTGACGTCAATGCCCCGCTCTTCGGTCCGGATCCCACTGAGTCGTGCGGCTATCAGCTTTTTAGCTCCGCTCCGATCACCTCCCTGTTCGTCACCTTCACCGTGCCCGACCTGCAGTACACCGCCAGCGAGCTTGGCACCGACTACTTCCATACCTTCGTCGGTCTCGGCTTTCTTGACCTGCACGTCGAGATGACGGTTAACTCCGCGGAAAACGTGACCTGCCAAGTGTGGGCAGAAGCCATCGGAAATATCAACCTGCCGGTGCGGCCGGGCGACGTGATCAGCGCCTCGTTGTGCCTGGAGACCAACGAGGCCGGTACAGCAGCGTACTTCCTGGCCAACGAGACCACGGGGCAAACGATCAGCTTCTCGGTCGATACCGGATTTCCTCCCGCCGTGACGATCAATGCCGGGGTCACTCGCACCTGGCCGCTCGACCAACCGTTTCCGCCATTGGCGAGGTTTGGGGTGGTCTATTTCGACGAAATCAGCGCCTTTTCAACGGGTGGTACGCGGTCGCTTACATCCGGCGACGCGATCACCATGGTTGGCCAAAACGGCGGGATTCTCGCCAGCCCTGTCAGGCTCACCGACTACGCCTTCAAAGTAGTGTTCGCAGGGGCCTGATTGCTCGGCTGGGAAGCCGAGCCCGTCCGGTGAAGTGTACGGAGGCCCGCTCGCTCTACGAGCCTGTTGCGGGAAACTAAACGAGCGAAGAACAAGAGGAAAAAACCTACAGCACAAGGGTGACCAGACCGGTCACCAGGAGCGCACCGCCCCATGCAAGGTTGAGGTTGAACCAGGCCTTGCGAAGAAGCGCGAGCCCGATCTTGCGATAGACCACCCAAGCGATGAGCCCCGTGACCGCAAGATAACCAAGCGTGTGGACACCAGTGGCAAGCAAACCCTCAAGGGGGCTGCCAACCGCGGAGATGCGATAGTGAGGTGCCGATTGGTTCGCTGCCACAGCGGTAGTGCTGCCGAGAAGGAGCGGCACCACCATCAAACCCGCCCCGTGTGCCGACGCCACGAGAAAAGACCAGAGCGTCAGGTCGCGGAAGCCCACCTGCATGCGGACCCAACGCGGATGCTGATGGCCCACCAAACACAATATTCCAAGACCGACCAGGAGCGCAGCGAGCGTGTAGCGAATGGCCGCGAGCGGCAGCGCCATGCCGAGAAACACTGCAACGAGTACGACGCTACCGACCGCCAACGCGTGACCGAAGGCGATGGGGACGAGTGACTTCGCAACAGCGCTGCCCTTTTGCTCCTGCATCCCGAGCGCCACAGCGAAGAGCCACCCCATGCCAGGATTTGTTCCGTGGTAGGCGCCGAGAAGCAGCATCAGCCACAGCGCCGACGAGCCTATCGCCGCATGCGTCACGGTGCCTCGGAGTAGCAGTAAGAGTCAGAAGACGCGTCGCCACCTTCCAGTCGCAACTGGTGCGCGCGAAGTCCGTCGAAGTCGACGAAGAACTTCTCATCGAGGCGCATTCCACCCTTCGGGTCCGCGTCGACCTTCACCATCCAGCTCTTCACACCATCGGGATAGATCTGTTCGTCCCACGGGGCATAGAGCGAATTAGTGAAATAAGCCCGCTTCCCGTCGCGGCTGAGTTCGACCATCTGAGGGCCACCGTTGAGCGCCTGGCCAGGCTTCTTCGGATGCGCCGCGCGACGCACGATTCCGCCGAGATGAATCGAGCCCATCTTTTGTGGATTGGCCGGGTCAGAAACGTCGTACTGAATGAACTCACCAGTCCCCCAGCAGGAAACATAGAGCCAGCGATCGTCGAGCGACAAGTTGATGTCCGTCACAAACGGCGGCACTGCCTTGAAACCCTGCAACAGCGGCGGCAGGTTTTGAGGGTCGGCAGGCTCCGCGGGAATTTCAATCACCTTGCGGACTGCCCACTTCCCGTTCTTGCCGCCGTTTTCTCGATGCCACATCCAAATAGAGGCCGAGAGGTCTTTCAGGGAGATAACCACACCGACGAATCCATAGGTCTTTCGCGGGTCGTGGGAGGGCCTAAGTTCCAGCACCATTTGTTGCTCGCCGCCAAGGTCGAGTTCCTGCAGGTGGCGGCGCTTGTCCAGATCCCAAATGTGAATTTTGTGCCCGTACTTGCCGCCGAGCAACAATTCCGGATTGATGCCATTTTTCACCATGTTCGGTGTACCCCATTCGGAGGTGATCATGATGTCCTTTCCTAAGTGCCACCAGAAGTCATATGCCAGCTGTTGGGGGCCACGGTCCTTTTCCCACTGGCCCTTCAGCTCAAAGGTGTTGGCATCCATCAAGAAGATGCCGCCGGGACCGTCGCCGGTGGCCGAGCCGAGCGCGCTTCCATAGACGCCGTCGGGGCCGCAATGAATTGTGTGAGGCGATGTGTAGCCGGTCTTCTTGATGAATTCATCGGGCTCGATCACCTTCACGATCTTTGGCTCTCTGGGGTTTGCTCTCGTATCCAGGATGTGAATCCGCGACGATCCGATACCCGGCACAATCAGGTAACGGCGCTCCATGTGCGGGTGTGAGGCCTGCGGGCAAAGGCACGCGCTGCAGGCGTTCCAACCAAAGTGATGCAGTTCGTTGTCGCCCTGCGGAAAATCCACCTGGCCGACGAGCTGGCCGTAGGTGGCGGAATGCAGGTCGAGATCGACGACACCCATAGCGTCACGCTTATCATTCTTGCCGATGTTTAGAAGCGCGACATACGCGAGCCGTTCTGGCGGGGCCTTCATCGCCATGCCCGGCGAAGGGTAAAAGGTAGGGTCCGGACGCATCAAAAGCATAAAAGTTTCTCCTTCTGCAACTTCGAGTGAATTTGAGTTGCTCAACATCATTGGTCGTTAACGTCTACTTTTACAATCGCGCTCATCCCGACGGTTGTCTTTTGCAGTCCACATGTTTTTGGATGGCTAGTGTTGTTGAATCTTAAGAGAGGTTATTGCTTGGAATTCAGATGGTCTGAGAGGTTAAAGGACTACGTGCGAAGGATTGAATGGAGGGCCAGAAAGCCAGAAGAAATCAATTGAGCGATTTCAATCGTGACGGGACTCAATCTGGGTACGATGGGTGTTGCCGTCTTCTCGAACTGCGAGGCAGCCACGTGGAGAGTTTCGGCGGTCCGCTGAACGAGCGGCGCCGACGAATCTATCTTCGGGGTCGCGAAGTCATTTGCAGTATTGTCCGTAAGACAGATAAGTTCAGGGACTTCGATCGTAACAATTCCACACACCAACAAGCAGGTTATGAGGGTAAGGCAGAATTTAGCACCAAATAATAGTCGACAAGCCACTGTCAAATTCCTCTGCACTTAGTTTATACACCCGTTTGGGAATCGAAGAACAGGGGAGCACTACACACGAAGGTTTTCGCAGTGTTCCGATCAGAAATCTTGAACGTCTGCTTCAGCGATACAGAGCCGCCTCCCGATGCCTTGCTTGGGCGACTGGCTGGAGTTATCCGACCCCGACATGCCCATCCTCAAGGAAGCCAAAGCGGAGTACGCGAAGCTGCAATAGCTGTTACCTGGGCCGCAAGTGGGACCGATTCCGGATAGGTTTTGATAAATCCTGAGAGCTCAACCGGTCGATGCAACACCACCTCACCTGTTCGCAACATCTATCCAAAATACCAGCAACGTCTACCAGACAGGGACAGAGAGGGCGTGGGTGATTTGAGCGGACAAAGCGAAACTCGCAGTGCGATCTTGGACATCGCGGATCACTATCACGATTACGAACGAGTGTGGCCCGTAAACGATCGCGGCCTCCTGGCGGTTTTCGGCGAATCCGGCTGTGCCGAGTGCCGCGTCCTGGCTTCCCGGCAATCCCGCCGCAATTCCCTGGTATGGGATGGACCGCGCGAGCATGCCCATCATTTCCTGAGAAGCGTCGGGGCTGACGGCTTCGCCCTTGGCAAGCGCCCATAACAGAACCATCAGGTCGCGTGCCGTCTCTGTATTCTGAGGGCCTTCGGGCCCGCTATCGTTCTCCACGGAGGCGACGAATTCCACACCGTCCGCGCCCAGTGCGTGCAGGCGGTTGCGAATGCGCGCGGCGTCGAGCCTTTCAATGAGCAAGCTTTCAGCCCGAAGGCTGCCGCGCACAATCATTGCTTCGCAAAGCTCCCGGAGCGTCAGGGTCTTTCCGATTGACCCATAGGTTGGATCATTCTTGGCGTCAGCATGCGGCATGCCCGGCTGAGCACCATTTTGCGGACCTGACGTCACCAACAGAGGATCGCTGAGGCGCAGTTCGCCTACCTGCGCTTCAGCGTAAAGCTCAATCATCACGGCGATTTTGATCGCACTCGACGAGCGAAAGGACTTGTCTGCCTGGACAAAAAGCTCTTGCGTGCTATCCAATGTGCGGAAGGCCACCGAGGCATCTACGCCGTAAGTTTGAATCAACTTTTCGACGTCGCCACGAGCTGGGCTTTCCAGCGGGGAGTTTGGTTCGGCTCCCTGGCCGCGAGTGGAGGCGGCGCACACGAACACAATTATGAAAGCGAAGGAAAGCCGCGGCCGCGAGAGGAAACTCAGCATTGATCCGATTCTATCGCTAATTTCGCAGATGCCGGGAGCAGAGCCGAGGTCTCGGACTTTCTATACAATAAATCCCCTGGCACCACCAATCTCAACTGAGATAGCACGGTGCTCCTTTCGGTAGGTCATGATGCGAACGATCAAAACCTACCGCAACGTGGGCGCCTTTTATATTGCGTGATAATCCTTGATAGCATAACGAAGTCGGCCTCCGAACGGTTCGAGTAAACTTTGCGGTGTTCACCCGGCAAAGCTCGGAACCGAGTGCGGCATAAACGTCCTCCAAAACGTCTCGCTAGGTCTTGTGGATTCAGCGGGGCTTGTCTTTGCGCGGACTGCGTCACTCAGGCACCTTTTTGCCGCAGTCTGGCCTATAGAGCAATAACGAGGAGCTCCACCCCTCCCTACAACTTCAGGCTGATCACGACTCCTCTGCTGTTGCTACGTTGTGCGCAACATTCTTTAAGGAATGCAATGAGGGGCTGCCAGTGGCAACTGCCTGCATTCGGGCACTCGAATGCCCGCAGAGTGCAGGAAGCCCTTATTTTCTCGTTGTTCGCGAATGGCGCAATGCTTGCGTAAGTACGGCTGAGCAAGGATCGGCAGGGCCTGTATTCCAAACCGACCTTTACCAGTGGTGAGGGTGCTTTGACAAGTGACGGAACACGCGAGCGGACTTAACGCACCTACCGGTCAAACTGTTGAGGGCCGCACATAAGAAATGGATCGTTCGGGTGCGCAGTGAACCATCATCACCGCGTGATGTGACATCGCTCACAGAACTTAAGGAGTGTTTCTGTCATAGGTGGCGAGTTCGATGAGTCTAGGACTCAGGGAGTGTCAATGAGCACGAAAACTGTGATAGCGCCACTGCCGCTGAGCGCGTATGGGAAAGCGCGATCCACGGTCCAAGGTTCGCCGTTGAGCTCAGAGGAATTGAGAAAAACTCACGCGTACTGGCGGGCGTGCAATTATTTGGCGCTCGGAATGATCTATCTCCAATCGAATCCATTGTTAAAAGAGCCGTTGAGTCCCGATCATATCAAGAATCGCCTGCTCGGACATTGGGGTTCCAGCCCAGGGCTAGCTTTTATCTATATCCACCTAAATCGTCTGATCAGAAAACTGGATCTCGACGTGGTTTTCATGGCTGGCCCTGGACACGGTGCGCCAGGGGTTCTAGGCCCGGGGTATCTGGAGGGTACCTATTCCGAAATATATCCGGAAAAGAGTGAGGACGAAGTTGGTCTGCTAGAGTTTTTTAAGCAGTTTTCCTTCCCCGGAGGCATCGGCAGTCACTGCACGCCGGAGACTCCAGGTTCGATCCACGAAGGCGGCGAATTGGGGTACGTGCTTTCGCATGCATGTGGCGCTGCGTTCGACAATCCGGACCTGATCGTCGCCGCGGTTGTCGGGGACGGCGAGTCTGAGACAGGTCCGCTGGCGACTTCCTGGCACATCAGCAAGTTCCTGAGCCCCATTCGAGATGGTGCTGTTCTGCCCATCCTTCACTTGAACGGCTATAAGATTAATAACCCCAGTCTTCTGGCGCGCATTACACATGAAGAACTGGAGAACTTGCTACGGGGCTACGGATGGACGCCTTACTTCGTGGAGGGCTCCGATTTTGACACTATGCACCAAGCAATGGCGGCCACGGTGGAGCATTGTGTCCAGGATATTCGAAAGCAGCAGCAGGAATGCCGAAGCACCGGCGTAGCCAAGCGCCCACGCTGGCCCATGATCGTGTTGCGCTCTCCCAAAGGTTGGGGCGCACCTCAGGAAGTGGGCGGTCATCGTCTTGAAGGTTTTTGGCTTGCCCACCAGGTGCCGTTGACTGAGGTGAAGAAGAACCCCGAACAGTTGCGCATCTTGGAGAAATGGATGCGCGACCAAAAACCCGAAGAGTTATTCGACAAAAGTGGCAGGCTCATCTCGGAACTCAAAGAGCTTGCGCCCACAGGAAACCGCCGAATGAGTGCGAACCCGCATGCTAACGGCGGAATGCTGAGGAGGGCTCTGCGCCTGCCAAACTTCTGCGACTACGCACTGAAAGTGGATTGCCCCGGAACAATTGAGGCCGAGAATGTGCCGCCGTTGGGGAACTTCCTGCGCGATGTGATGAACCTGAATATTCGCAATTTCCGCGTGTTTGGCCCCGACGAAACAACCTCTAACAAACTGCACGCATTGTACGAAGCTTCCAAGAAATTTTGGATTGCCGAATATTTTCCTGAGGATGAAGATGGCGGCGAACTGGCCACGGACGGACGCATTATCGAAATGCTCAGCGAGCACACCATGGAAGGTATGCTTGAGGGATACCTGCTAACTGGCCGCAACGGCTTTTTCTCTTCCTACGAGGCCTTTGTTCACGTCATCGATTCCATGTTCAACCAGCACGCCAAATGGCTATCCATCTGCAATCATCTGTCCTGGCGCCAGAAAATCGCCTCACTGAACCTACTGATCACCTCTACGGTTTGGAGGCAGGATCACAACGGATTCACTCACCAGGATCCGGGGTTTCTGGATGTAGTTCTCAACAAGAGCGCAGCAGTAACGCGTATCTATCTTCCCCCCGACGCCAATTGCCTGCTGTCCGTAGCCGATCACTGCCTCCGCAGCGAGAACTACATCAACGTGATTGTTTCCGACAAACAGCTGCACCTCCAGTACCTGAATATGGATGCGGCTGTTACGCATTGCACGAAGGGCATCGGTATCTGGGATTGGGCCAGCAACGACCAGGGAAGCGAACCCGACCTGGTAATGGCTTCCGCCGGAGATATCCCGACGCAGGAAGCCTTGGCTGCAACGGTGCTGCTGCGACAGGAATTCCCTGATGTCAAGATCCGATTCATTAACATTGTCGACCTCTTTAAGTTGCAACCGAGCACGGAACATCCGCACGGGCTGACCGAGGCAGACTTCAACTCTCTATTCACCTGCGACAAACCAATCATTTTCAATTTCCACGGCTATCCCTGGCTGATCCATCGCCTGACTTACGGACGCAAGAACAAAGCTTTACACGTACGCGGCTACAAAGAGAAAGGGAACATCAATACACCAATGGAACTGGCGATAAACAACGAGATTGACAGGTTCAGTCTAGCTATCGACGCCATTGACCGCCTCCCGCGCCTGCAGAGCATCGGTGGCCACGCCAAGGAGAAATTTCGCAACGCCCAGATCGCTTGCCGGGCCTACGCCTACAAGCACGGTATCGACAGCCCCGAGATCACAGGATGGAGATGGCCGCTCTAGACGGTCATCTCCGTCGAAAAAGTGCTGGAAACTCGGCCATATTCGCCGACCGCAGGACTAGCTGGTGAGTTCATGAATCTAAGACTCGAGGATGTTCAATGAGCACAAAAGTTGTTAAAACCACAGAAGGCGTTCGGGTCCCTTCTGGAACGCCAGAGTGGCGCGTTTCGGAACTTCTCAAACAATATGGGTGCGGCCCTATTCCGTTTGTCGGCTCGGAAAACGCGCTTTACGAGCGGCATCTGGTCTTCGACCGCGTAATCGACCCGAAGGTTGCCACAGCGCGAGAGCGCTTTGAGGCGGTTGCGCATTCGATACGAGATGTCCTGGCGCAGCGGTGGGTGCTGACCAGGAGCACGTATAACAAAGCCAATCCCAAACGCGTTTATTACCTGTCCATGGAATTTCTTCTTGGGCGCTCTCTTACCAACAACATAAGCAACCTCTTGCTTAGCCCGTTGGTTCAGGATGCCGTGAAGGAGAAAGGCCTCGATTGGCTCGAGGTTATTGAACAAGAACCCGACGCAGGCCTGGGCAACGGAGGTTTGGGCCGGCTCGCGGCTTGTTTCTTGGACTCGATGGCCACAATGGAATTGCCAGCCACAGGCTACGGTCTTCGGTACGAGTACGGTATGTTCAAACAATCCATGGTGGATGGATGGCAAGCGGAACATCCAGATAATTGGATCCGCATGGGTGACCCCTGGGAGGTCGTGCGGCCTCCTGAAATGGTGGAAGTGAAGCTAGGATGCTCGTTCAAATTGATCGGGGGCAGCATTCAGGTTCTACGCGGACGGCCATCAACCCTGATAGGCATTCCGTTTGACCGACCTGTCGTAGGCTACGGAGGAAAAACGATCAACACGCTCCGGCTGTGGGCCGCAGCTGCGCCGAACTACTTCGACTTCCAGGAATTTGGCACCGGTGATTTTGTGGGAGCCCTGGGGGACACGCTTGAGGCGGAGTCGCTCACGCGCGTGCTGTATCCCGACGACTCAACAACGATTGGGCAAGGACTACGATTCATTCAGGAATACTTCCTGGTGGCGTGCTCACTCACGGACATCGTGCGGCGATTCCGAAGGTTCAATAACGACTGGGACAAGCTACCCGAGAAGGCAGCAATCCAGCTCAATGACACGCATCCCACATTGGCGGTGGCCGAGTTGATGCAAGTCTTGCTCGATGAGGCGCACTTTGGATGGGACCAGGCGTGGGATTTGACGAAAAAGACGCTCGCTTATACAAATCACACCTTGCTGCCGGAAGCGCTCGAGAAGTGGCCAGTAGAGTTGTTCGAGATATTTATTCCTCGTCATCTAGAGATCATTTACGAGGTCAACCGGCATCTTCTCGACGAGGTTCGACTCCGCTTCCCCGGTGATGATGGACGCGTGGCTCGCGTGAGCCTTGTCGAAGAGGGCAGCCAGCGCAAGATTCGCATGGCCAACCTGGCAATCGTCGGCTCGCACAGTATCAACGGGGTCGCTGCAGTTCACTCCAAACTTCTACGGACGGCCACGGTCAGGGATCTGGCGGAGATGTACCCGGAGCGCTTCAACAACAAAACCAACGGGGTGACACCGCGACGCTGGTTGCTCGGGACAAATCCCGAACTGGCCAGCGCAATCACGCAGGTCATTGGGGAACACTGGATTACTGACCTAAGCCAGCTCAATAAACTGAAACCATTTGCCGAGGATCCCGCCGCTCGTGAACTGTTCCAGGCGTCAAAGCGCAGTGCCAAGGAACGCTTTGCAAACTGGCTCAAATCGACGTCGGGGCATATCGTGGATCCGGACACCATCTTCGACTGCCAGGTCAAGCGCATCCACGAATACAAAAGGCAACTTTTGAACGCGCTACGGATCGTCGTCATCTATAACAGGCTGCGAGAAAACCCTGACATGGAGATGGTCCCCCGTACATTCTTCTTTGCTGGTAAAGCGGCGCCGGCCTACCGCTTGGCGAAGCTAATCATAAAGTTCATCAACAATCTGGCAGGCACGATTGACGGAGACCCCGCTATTCGCGGTCGACTCAAGGTCGTTTTTCTGCCCGAATACAACGTTTCGCTGTTGGAACGGCTTCTTCCAGCCAGCAACGTCTCAAACCAGATCTCGACCGCCGGCTACGAAGCCAGCGGAACAAGCAACATGAAATTCATGATGAATGGAGCACTGACGGTCGGCACGCGGGACGGCGCAACGATAGAGATGGCCGAAGAGGCCGGTGAAGAGAACCTGTTTCTATTCGGCCTCACGGTAGAGCAAGTCGAGAATAGCCGCGGGTGGTACAACCCGCACTGGCACTACGACAATGAGCCGGATACGCGAGCGGCGCTGGATCTCATCTTCTCCGACTATTTCAGCCGCAACGAACCTGGCATCTTCGCTCCGATACGCGACACTCTTCTAACGAACGGCGATCGTTACATGCACCTGGCGGACCTCACTTCGTATTTCCGGGCGCAAGAAGCAGTAGGCGCGTTATATGCAAATCCGGGTGAATGGGCGCGGAAAGCGATCCTGAACGTGGCGAGCTGCGGAAAATTCTCAAGCGATCGTACCATTGCTGAATACAATCGCGACATCTGGAAGGCAGAACCATGCCCGATCCCGTAGAAGCGCGTTCAGCAGTACGTGAGCCGAAGCAAAATTCGGTTTCGCCACTCGCTGGTAAACCCGCACCGAAAGAGCTGCTAATAGATGTCGCTCGCCTCGAGAAGGACTATTTCGAGCGCCGCCCCAACCCGCAGGACCCCAACCAACTTGTCAGCTTTGGCACAAGTGGACACCGTGGGTCGCCCTTTCAAGGCACATTCACAGAGGCCCATATCCTCGCTATCACACAGGCGATTTGCGACTACCGGCGATCGCAAGGAACGGACGGTCCGCTTTATATGGGTAAAGACACTCACGCGCTGTCCGGTCCTGCACAGCGAACCGCGCTTGAGGTGCTGGCGGCGAACAACGTGGAGACCATCATTCAGCAAAATGACGGTGTGACACCTACGCCCGTCATCTCACGCGCCATTCTTGTGTACAACCGCGATCGCAAAGAACATTTGGCTGATGGCATTGTCATTACGCCTTCGCACAATCCACCCGAAGACGGAGGGTTTAAATACAATCCGCCCAACGGGGGGCCGGCCGATACCGATGTGACGCACTGGGTGGAAACGAGGGCAAACGAATTATTGCGCGCCGGGAACGCGGGCGTGAAGCCATTGGCCCTCGGCAAAGCGTTAGCGGCATCCACTACGCACGAAGAAGACCTGATGCTGCCATACGTTCGTGATCTCAAGAACGTTATCGATATGGATTCCATTCGCGACGCGAAGCTACGTCTTGGCGTAGATCCCTTAGGCGGGGCCGCTCGGTCATATTGGGAGCCGATCAACGCGATGTACGGACTGGACGTTGCGGTCGTCAATCCCGTGATTGACCCCGCCTTTTCGTTCATGACCGTGGACCATGATGGCAAGATCCGCATGGACTGTTCCAGTCCCTACGCGATGGCTAGACTCGTCGGCTTAAAAAACCAATACCAAATTGCTTTCGCGAACGATCCAGATTCGGACCGACACGGAATTGTCACTCCTTCCGCTGGTCTGATGAACCCGAACCATTACCTCGCAGTCGCGATACGGTACTTGCTCACGCATCGGCCATCGTGGCGGCACGAGCTAGCAGTGGGCAAGACGCTAGTGAGCAGCAGCATGATCGATAAGGTGGTACGGAAACTCGGCCGAGACTTGCGCGAGGTACCCGTGGGGTTCAAGTGGTTTGTACCGGGCCTATTGGGAGGCTCGTACTGCTTCGGCGGAGAAGAGAGTGCTGGCGCGAGTTTTCTTCGCCTCGACGGAACCGTTTGGACGACAGACAAGGATGGCCCGATTATGGATCTCCTGGCCGCAGAGATTACGGCCCGTACTGGCAAAGATCCAGGCGAACACTACGGCGAACTAGTAGCAGAGTTCGGCACCGCCTACTACACGCGCATCGACGCGCCGGCCTCCCCTGAACAGAAAAGCAAATTGCAACAGCTGTCGCCAGGTTCGGTCAAGGAATCGGATCTCGCAGGCGAGCCGATCATGGCCAAGTTGACGCGCGCGCCCGGCAATAATGCCCCGATCGGGGGACTAAAGGTCGTAGCAAAAAGCGGCTGGTTCGCAGCCCGGCCCTCCGGGACAGAGAACATTTACAAAGTTTACGCGGAGAGCTTCAGGAGCGAGCAGCATCTGGACTCGATTGTGGCTGAGGCCCAGGAGATCGTGAACAACGCATTGCGTTCATCCGCGGCGAGTCGGCAATGAGCGCTAGTGGCGAGCTCCCTATGCTTCCGCCGTTTCCGTCCGAATACCGCAGTTCTGGCATTCTGCTGCACGTTACCTCCTTGCCTTCGCCGTACGGTGTCGGCGATCTGGGACCATCAGCGTTTTCCTGGGTCGATCGCCTCCACAACAGTGGGCAGGGGTGGTGGCAGGCACTGCCGCTTGGGCCCACAGGCTATGGAAATTCACCATACCAATCACTCTCGTCCTTCGCGGGTAATGGCCTGCTCATCAGCCCCGAGTGCTTGATCTCGGACGGTCTGCTAAAGGCGAGTGATTGTGCGTCCCGGTTTCCTTCCGATCTGGTCGACTACGATTCCGTAATTCCTTTCAAACAGAAGCTGCTCGAAAGGGCATGGACGAGATTCATTTCCGGTGAGCGTAGCGATCTCCGCCCTGCTTATGAGGAGTTCTGCGCAACAGAGAAAACCTGGTTGGAGGACTATGCGCTATTTCGGGCGCTAAAGAACAAATTCGACGGCTCTTATTATCTCGAGTGGCCCAGCGATTTGGTCCAGCGCAAACCTGCCGCTTTAGCCAAAGCGCGGTGTGAGCTTGCCAATGAAATTGATCGGTTTCGTTTCGAACAGTTTCTGCTGCTGCAGCAAGCCGATCAACTCAAGGAATACGCGCATGCCCGCGGCTTGAGCCTGATCGGCGACGTCCCATTCTTTGTTTCTCCGGATTCCAGCGATGTGTGGGCGAGTCCCGAGTTGTTCCTGCTGGACGAGCAGCAGCGGCCCCGTTTCATAGCTGGAGTGCCGCCCGATTATTTCAGCGCTGAGGGACAGCTGTGGGGAAATCCTGTCTACAACTGGGATGCGCTCCGTTCCACGGGATACCGATGGTACATCGATAGGATTCGCACTCTGCTGAGCCATGTTGACGTGATACGACTAGACCACTTCCGTGGTTTCGCGGCTGCATGGCATGTGCCAGCCGGGGCCAACACCGCGCAGTCCGGCGAATGGGTGCCAGGGCCAGGAGCCACCCTCTTTCAGGCGATCCGGCAAGAACTAGGACACTTGCCATTTATCGCGGAGGACCTGGGCATCATCACTTCGGAGGTAGCATCACTGCGGGATCAATTTCAAGTACCAGGCACGCGAGTCCTACAGTTCGCGTTCGATGGTCACCCTGACAATCCATATCTTCCGCACAATTTTGTTAGCAACACGGTTGCGTACACCGGCACACATGACAACCCGCCAACTCGCGAGTGGTATGAACAGTTGCCCGATTCCCAGAGACAAGCTTTGTGGAGCTATCTCAACCGCCCTCTGGTGAATAGTGAGGAAGCTGCACCAGCGCTGATCGAACTAGCATGGTCGTCCGTGGCAGCTTTGACAATCGCGCCGTTACAGGACGTTTTCGACCTCGGCACCGGGGCTCGGATGAACGTACCCGGTCGAGCGAACGGCAATTGGCGCTGGCGCTTCACCGACAAGATGGTATCGACAAGTGCGTTCGAATGGCTGCGCGACTTGACCAAGAGCTCGCAGCGCTGCGCGAGCGCGAGGGCAGACGCTGGTCCAGGCAAGTCGCAAGGCGCCGCATTTATGCGAGCGAATTGTTCATAAGCGTCCCGAAAGCGGCAAGGCACGTTCCTCGCGTAGGCGCGTCGAGGCAGCTCCAAGGACGAATGGATAATCCGAGCTGAGAATACGAATTCAGAAAGGTGTGAACAGGCTGACCATGAAGCAGTCGCTGACAAACAACCGCGCATCCGATGCAGCGCCGGCGGTTTCACCCCCCAAACGCTCCAGATGGGGGCAAGCAGACGGCACTCCATTACCGCTGGGTGCCAAATGGATCGAAGACGAGCAGGCCTTCAACTTTGCAGTCTATGCGGAACATGCGGAGAGCGTCACGCTGTTGCTCTATTCCGCTAACGACCTGGCAAACCCCGTTCTGACGTTCCAATACAATTTTCTCCGTAACAAGTCAGGACGAGTCTGGCACTGCAGGCTCCCGCTCAATCAGATGCGCAGTGCTCGTTATTATGCCTACTCGATCTCCGGACAGGCCGTTTCTGAGCTTTACAGGTTTTATCCGGAGAAGGTGTTGCTGGATCCCTATGCTAGATCTGTGGTCTTTCCGCCCGAGTTTGACCGGAACCGCGCCATTGGGCCCGGGCCCAACGCAGGGAAAGCGCCGTTAGGAGTGCTCACTGGCCATGATATCGCCTTCGATTGGTCAGCAGACGTTTCACCTTCCCACGAGTCGGACGCAATTATCTACGAACTTCATGTAAAGGGGTTCACCAAGAACCCAAATTCTGGCTTACATCCTTCGCACGCCGGCACCTACTGCGGTTTGGTGAAAAAGATTCCGTATCTTCAGGAACTCGGGATAACGGTCGTCGAACTGATGCCCATATTTCAACGTGACCCTCACGAGCATGATTATTGGGGCTATATGCCTTTGAACTTCTTCGCACCGCACGCGCACTATGCCTCCACTCGTGATGCCGATGGGCAGCATGTTGAATTCAAAGAGATGGTCAGGGCCTTCCACAAAGCAGGCATCAGCGTTGTGCTCGATGTCGTCTATAACCATACCTGTGAGGGCGACCATCGCGGCCCGACCTATAGCTTTAAGGGTTTTGACCCTAATTACTACATGCTGTCTTTCGATCCGCAAAGCCCTTACGCCAATTACTCGGGCACTGGCAACACCTTGAACTTCAGCCAGGCGCACGTGCGCAAAATCATGCTAGATAGCCTTCGGTATTGGAAAGACGAAATGCACGTTGATGGATTCCGCTTCGATCTGGCGTCCGTGTTCAGCCGGAATGCCGACGGGACGCTTAATTGGGGAGATGCTCCGATTTTCAGCGAAATCGCCGACGATCCGAAGTTGGGCCAACTCTGGCAAGTGGCGTTAATCGCGGAACCGTGGGACGCCGGCGGTTATCAGCTCGGACGCGGATTCCCGGGAGTAACCTGGCTCCAATGGAACGCGCGGTTTCGCGACGATGTCCGCCGTTTTGTCAAAGGCGACGCCGCCGCGGTGCCAAACTTGATGCGACGTATTTACGGCAGCGATGATTTATTTCCTGACAACCGCGCCGACGCCTACCACCCCTATCAAAGTTTGAACTATATCAATTCCCACGACGGCTTCACACTGTACGATCTCGTTTCATACAACCAGAAAAATAACTGGAAGAACGGTCACGACAACCTGGATGGTATGGACGAGAATTACAGTTGGAACTGCGGCCACGAAGGCGACGAAGGCGCGCCAGCAGAGGTTCTGGCGCTTCGCCGGAAACAGGTTAAGAACTTCTGCTGCCTGCTTCTGCTGTCGAACGGCATCCCCATGTTCCGCGCCGGCGATGAGTTCCTGAACACGCAATTTGGGAACAACAACGCGTATAACCAGGACAATGAAACCAATTGGCTCGACTGGAGCCAACTCCAGACGAATCAGGACATTTTTTGTTTTTTCAAGCGCATGATTGCCTTTCGGAAATCGCATCCTTCCCTGTGCCGCAGCACATTCTGGCGCGAGGACATCTCTTGGTATGGCACGGGTCCTGCCGTCGATTTATCACCAGATTCGCGAAGCCTAGCGTTCTGTTTGCATGGTGCGTCACAGGCGGATCAGGACATCTATGTGATGACCAATGCTTACTGGGAAGAGGTGCCGTTCCGCATCCAGGAAGGTACGCCGCAAGATTGGGTAAGAATCGTGGACACATCATTACCAAGTCCGGACGACTTCGCGGAACTCGGTGTGCCCCTAAAGCATGCGACATACCGAGTGGCCCCGCGATCCATTGTTGTATTAGTCCGAGCTAGAGCAAACGGCTAAAATCGATGCGATCCCTCTTCAAACTGATATCGGTTATTCGGCTCGTCGGCGGTCTTGCGACCAACTCAAGCACAGTGCGAGGCGAGCAATACCTCACCGGCGCCGTATACCCAACCCCTGAAGCTGCCTCTCCAGTACTTCAAGTGCGCGTTGTTGCGGCAGGCCGACAGGCTGGGGAGTACCTCGATGTGAAATGCGGATTCGGATCACTGCTTCCGCACGGGAACTGTGAGGTTCGGAGAAGGCGGTTGAAGCGAACGGTTCAACCTCGATGGAACATTCGGTAGCATGCTGCAAGACCTCATCTGCGATCTCCTTTAACCCGGCGTAACCCAACGCGTAGTCGCCGGGAGGCGGTAGCTCCGTCGTATCTTTGTTGCTCAAGCCACAAACGTCAACGTCGAAGCCAGCCTGAATGATACGGCGAGTCGCCGCCGGTGAACCGTGCGCTTCCTCGATGAGTTCCTGGTAAGGCGAAACCTCATAGAATAAGCGATACTTTTTGACCAACGCCTCAAGAATCTCAGTCATGGGGACACCCGTTACTGGCGGCCCGGCTCCTAGCATGGCAGGTCGCGTGCCATTTCGTTGGGACCGTGGGACGAACTGCAACCACAGTGCCAAACGAAATAGATGAGAAACACGAGCCTTCGAGACGCTGCCGCGATTCCGGTGCCCGAATGCGGGCAGCGCTTACCTCGAAAATCAGCTATCCTCGCCGGTACAACCTATAGCTATATTTCAAACCAACAATTTAGAAGCAACCCTTTGGCCTCCAAGTTTGGCCGCCTCGATGCAAGGTAGGAAATGTGAAAGGTTAATCCGTGACTATCATGCGGCGCTTATACGATCGCGATTCTAGTCTTATTTCGCACAACTGGCGGAGCGGAACGGATGAGCGCGGGCCATGCGTGAGGTATCCGAGCCGCGATGACCGAGGACAACTCTGGCCGAACCACATCGGGCCAGGGAGCTGTTGGCAGGGGGGGGCGTGTCCAAATTCCGGCTCCTAGTTCGGATCTCTCTTCGAGTCTTTGCGGCTCTCCTGGGCCTTGGCCTACTGGGTTACTTGGTGTTTCGCGCCGGCCCGGGGGTTGTTTGGAAGCAAGTGCAGGTAGTCGGCTGGGGCTTCTCCTTGATTATCATTCTGGGAGGGTTGTCTCAGTTGATCAGGACATGCGCGTGGCGGCAGACAATTACATACGATATCAAAGGGCTTCGCTGGTCACGCAGTATTGGCGCGCAACTGGCCTCGGACGCGTGTGGGCAACTTGGTTTTGCTGGAAAAATGGTCGGGGAGGGGATCCGCGTGTCTCTGTTGAGTCCCGTGGTGCCGGTGGATCGTGGAATATCGTCCTGCGCGATTGACGGAGGATTGCATCTCTTGACGGCCGCAGTCGTTGCTGCATTGGGAATCTCTATCACTTTATTGCATTTCCCTCTTTCTGGACAGTGGCGAGTCTATGCATTGCTGCTCGCCGCTGTGCTCATCGCACTGGTAGTCCTGGCGTTTGTAGCCGTCGCAAGCCGTTGGCAGTTGATGGGGAACGCGGCCAGAGCGATTGGGCGATTGCCTCAGCTTCACAACTGGATCATCGGCAAAGAGCGGACCATTGACTCAGCGGAGCACAACCTCCTCACCTATAGTCGCAAAGCGCCTGCCGCGTTCTGGGCGAGCCTCATGTTCAGTCTCCTATGGCACGCGGTGGCAGTGTTGGAGGTCTATGTCATCTTGCGGTTCATGGGAGCAGGGATTGCCTTCGTCGGCGCCTTTGCGCTGGAAGGCTTGACGAAGGTGATCAATCTCGTCGGCGCGCTGAATCCAGGTAACGTCGGGACCTATGAAGGTGGCAATATGCTGATTGCACGAATGTTCGGTGTGACGGCCACTGCGGGATTGACGTTGGCATTGTGCCGGCGTGCGCGCAGCATCTTCTGGGCAGCAATAGGGGCCGTGTGCATGATCATGATAAAGGGGACCGAGTGGGGCAAAATAGAATCAGGTGAAGTTCTATGAGAGGGATCTCTTTTTGCATCGCGCTTCCAGTTGTATTGCTGCTGTTGCCTACTCTGATCCAGGCAGACACCTCGGACGAGCCGTATAGGTTTTTCCGCGAGTTCGCTGGATTGAATCAAGAGCAGATAGCTGCCATCCGCTCAGGAAAGGCCGTTGCCAAAGTCGTCGAGTCACCTACCCCCGATGAAGTATACGTCTTCGGATCGGTGTACGTGGAGGCGACTCCAGAGAGCTACCTCAAGCTTGCGTCTGACATCGACGCGTTGCGCAAGCTCCCTAGCTATCTCGCAATCCAGAGTTTCAGCGATCCGCCGCAGCTTTCCGACCTAGAGGGCTTCACCCTGGAAGAGCAAGACATTACGGAGCTGAAGAACTGCAAGACAGGGCATTGTCAGGTCCAACTGCCAACTGAGGCGATAGAAAAGTTCCAGCAGTCGATCAACTGGTCCGCGCCTGATGTTGCCGACCAGGTAAATCGCCTGGCCCGGCGACTGGCACTGCAGGCGCTCCTGGAGTATATGCAAGGGGGCAACACCGCCTTGGGGGCCTATCGTGACAAGAAGCACCCCGCGGCGGTGGCGGAAACCTTCGCTTCGCTGGTAGGACGATTCGAGGCGCTTCCCGTGTACCTCCCGGAACTCAACCAGTATCTGCTCGAATATCCCAAGGCGAAATCTGACAACGTACAGGCCGGTTTCTATTGGGAGAAGGTTAATTTCGGATTGAAGCCGACTTTCCGGATCATACAGAAGATCGTCTATCGGGGAGCAATCGGAAAAGAGCCTGCCTATGCAGTGGCTGAGAAACAGATCTACGCAAGCCACTACTTCGAAACGGCGCTCGATCTAACGGTTTGCGTCAAAGATGCGCAACGGCCCGGCTTCTACATCATTACTGTCAAAGGGTCGACTCAGGCTGGGCTTACCGGATTGAAAGGGAGCATCGTGCGCAAGGTGGCCGTAGACAAGACCCGTTCTTCACTCGAGCGGGTCCTCGTGACCATGAAACAAAAACTGGAATCTCAGCACTCGCAGATTGAGTGACGGCATTCCGTGATTGCCGGACGGCTGACGTTTTGAATAACGGAAGAACTCGAGCCGTAGTTGGCGCATGACAATTCGGAGGCAGTCGCGATAAGCGACGCGACCATGCGCATGCAAGTGTGTTCTTAGGAACGAATGCAACCGACCACGCTTGGTTGCGGTCTGGATTTGATTCGAACGATTGCGCGGCCAAAACAACGTTGGTCGCTAGGGGAGGATCCGAAACAGACATGTCGTTCGCAGCGACACGTGCGCGGTTTTCTCTGAAATCGGTGTTGGTAGCAACCGATTTTTCGGATGCATCCCGACAACCTTTAGGGCACGGACTTGCAGTTGCTCGACACTATGGAGCCAAGTTTTACCTGGCTCACGTTGTCTCGGGCTTTGGCTATACCCTTGCGGGCCCGGACGCACTGGAAGCCGCGTCCGGAGCAGCCGAAAGGGATTTGCTACAACTCGAGCGCCAATTGGTCGAGAGCGGCTCACTCGAGGGCATCGAACACGAATCGATTGTGAGCAAGGGTGTCGTATGGGAAGAATTGCAATCGATCATCTCGCGGAACCACATTGATCTTGTAGTCGTGGGGACACATGGCCGGCGTGGCCTCGGTAGGATTGTCTTAGGATCGGTAGCCGAAGACGTTTTTCGGCACGCCAACTGCCTTGTACTTACAGTTGGGCCGAACTCTTGTACGTTTGAATTCGACAAGACAAATCTGAAATTTCTCCTTGCAACCGACTTCGGCGAAGGCTCTCTACGCGCTTTGCCCCACGCCATCTCATTCGCAAATCGCGTGCACGCAAGACTGATTTTCTTGCATGTCGTTCCAGTCGCGCCCGTCCCAGAACATCAATTGCGCGATGTTCTTCTCATGCGAGATGCTGCTCGCATGGCCTGCTTGCGGCGACTCGAACAATTGCTCACAAACGAGGAGGAATTGGCGCTACCGCCTGAGTACCTCGTCCACTTCGGGCGACCGTCCGAGACAATCTTGCAGTTAGCCTTGGAACTCAAGGTTGACCTCATCTTCATGGGCCTGCGCCGTTCGACGGACGTCGTCGCCGCCCCTCAAACGCATTGGGCAACGGCCTACGAAATGGTGTGCGGCGCGAGCTGTCCCGTGCTGACTGTCAGGACTCAATGACCGCTACCTGGACGGAGGCGGAAGTACGGGATTGATGTAAAACGCGCTTCATTGGGACCTTACGAGAAGACGAATACTTCAAAGTGGAACTTCAGGTATGGCGGTGCTATGCTCACGGCCACCCCGGGAAAGATGGCGGCCTGCGACTGGCCGACCGCAGCGAGTAGGTATCGAGCCGTCGCCGAGCAGCGCGATCGCAACGATTGCGCTGGTCGTGACACTGATCACATACGTACGTGCGTTAGTTCAATAATGTGTTCGTCATGAGCGCAGCAAGTACCCGCATTATGAGGAGCGCTGAAGATCGATATCGAACTTTGCTGGATGCGTCCAGCACTTTCGCCGATCAGCCCACGATCAAAGCTGTACTGCACAGCCTGCGCGACGTTCTGTCCAACAGTTGTCGTCTTCATGGCGCCCATCTCTACGTCCTCGGCGGTGATGGAGAGACTCTGCATCTCCTTGACTTCGATCGAGAACCGGACGCGCCAGCGATCAGGATCGGTACCAGAATTTCGCTCATCGGCGCGGCAGCCCAAGCACTTGAGGACCGGGAAATAGTCTTTCTGCCGGACGTATCGCAGGAAATGTCGCGACATCCCGAACTGGCTCCATTTGCGGCTGAGTCTGTTGGCCGAGCTACCTATATCTTTCCATTATTTACTTCCCAACAGCGTTACGGAATTCTCGTGGTGACTAAGGACAGGGGACAGGAATTTGTGCCCGAGGATGTCGAACTCCTCCGCTCACTGGCGTCGCACATTGCGGTCGCGCTCGAGTGCGCGCTGGCGAGGGACAACGCAGAGCTTTACCAGCGACAAGTGGTGAAAGAGCGGGATCGACTCAGGCTGTTGCTGGAGATCAACAATCACATCGTTTCCAAGCTGGACATTAACGAATTGTTTCGGTCGGCATCGGCATCCCTCCGGACTTATTTTCGAAACGACTTCACCGGATTTTGGTTGATCGATAAACAGTCGAACCAGCTTGAATGCGTCGTATTGGATTTCCCCAGCAGCAAAGGTTCGTTGACCGCTGTCCTTAAGTCTGAGCTTAGCGACACCGATCGCGAAAAGCTGCGTGCCCACGTCCCTGAACTGCTGTCGGTCGAGGAAATTGAGCTTCTTCCCGCAGCAATCGTTGAAAAGCTGAAAGCTGAGTCGATCACCTCGATGGCGATCGCCCCAATGTTGACCGCAAGCGGCCCCCGGGGTGTGATCACCATGGGTAGCCGACAGGCGAACAACTTCGGGCAGGAGGATCTGGATCTCCTGTCACAAATCAGCAATCAAATTGCGCTCGCGGTTGACAACGCGATTGCCTATGGACGCGTCACGGAAGCCAGGGATCGCCTTGAGGAAGAGCGCTTGTACCTGGAATCGGAGATCCGCTCCGCATACAGCTTCGAGGACATCGTAGGAAAAAGTGCCGCCCTTCGCAAAGTGCTAGATCAGGTCGCGATTGTCGCCCCCACCGGTTCAACTGTCCTCCTGCACGGCGAGACCGGGACGGGCAAGGAACTGTTCGCCCGGGTGCTTCATAACCTCAGCCCGCGTCGCGAGCGCACTTTCGTCCGACTCAACTGTGCCGCCATACCTTCCGGGCTGGTGGAGAGCGAACTGTTTGGGCATGAAAAGGGCGCTTTCACCGGAGCCCTGATGCAAAAGAAAGGGCGGTTCGAGCTGGCGGATCACGGCAGTCTCTTTCTAGATGAAATTGGCGATATCAGTCTCGAGCTGCAGCCAAAGCTTTTGCGCGCTCTGCAGGAACATGAATTTGAGCGACTGGGGAGTACGAAGACGATTCGCGTGGACGTTCGCCTGATTGCTGCAACCCATCGCGATCTGCAGGCAATGATACGTAACAACCAGTTCCGCGAAGACCTTTTTTACAGACTGAATGTTTGCCCGATTGAGATTCCCCCGCTTCGCGAAAGGCGAGAGGACATTCCGCTCCTGGTGCACTATTTTGTTTTGCGCCACTCCCGGCAAATGCAAAAGCGCGTGAAGTCCGTTCCGAAGCAGGCCATGGAGGCGCTGGTGAACGCCGATTGGCCGGGCAATATTCGGCAGCTGGAGAACTTCATTGAGCGTTGCGTGATCTTCACGCAAGGGGACGAATTGAATGTCCTACGTGCAGAGCTGAAGAAACCATCGGTCCGCTCCATTGCTTCAGCCGCGCCAAGTTTCGAACAGGCCGAGCGGCAAGCCATTATCGATGCTTTGATAGCCGCGTCTGGGAGAATCGCCGGCAAGGGCGGAGCAGCAGAGCGCCTAGGGCTGAAGCGAACCACACTCCAAAACAAGATGAACAAACTGAATATCAGTCGTGCTGAGTATTCCGGGTGAGAATCCGGCCGCTCTCGAAACCAGACCTTAACCCTCATCTTCAAAGCGGCCATTGAGCTGCATGGGTTTTCAAGAAAGAGGCAATCGTGCCCACATCACGGCACTGCCCGTCGGTCGGGCACAGGCAATCCCAGACACCCCTCGATAGATGCCTGTAATTTAAGTAACTTACGTAGACTCATTCCTGGCATGAGACCTGCAACAGCTTGACTGGATTCTCTCCAGCCGGCTGCCGTTGGCTGCTTAGATTCTCACGGAGGTGCGATGCTGCGCGTTGACATACGCGATTCCGCGAACGCTCTGAGCCTCAAGCTTGAAGGTCGCTTCACCGGTAATGACGCGGAGAACACTCGTCCGCTCATGGCGCGCTGCCACGACGGAATGACACTGGTCGTCGATCTAACGGAAGTCACGTTCATCGACTCTTTGGGGGAAGAAGTACTATCGTTTTTTGGCCGGTTCGGGGCGGAATTCGTTGCCCAAACATCCTATACACTCGATATATGTGAGCGCCTGCATCTTCGCCTTGCTCCGGATCAGGCATCGGATGGGAACACGTCAGGCGTTTCCCGCACAAACGGTCGCCGACGCAGGGCCCATGCACGCCACTCGGAAAACGAAAAAGTCTGAAAACGCTTGTGAGTGCATCACTGCGAGAGTCACTATGTGAGCTTCCATGGCGATTTCGTCCGTCCCGCTGTCTTCTGCCGTGACCACGAGCATTTCCGCCCGCAGCAGAGTAGCTTCCACCGACTGCTATCTTATCGACCTGCCGAGATGACAAGAGGCCTCCGACCTCGCGATGTTTGCTGGCACTGTGCGCCTGCCTTGCGACGCTGCCCGCATACCGGCAGCGCAGTACGGCCTAAACGTGTACTGCCCAAGTAGATCAATCACTTGCAATGCGCGTGAATTGGCATGTGATCTGCACTACTCAGAGCCAAAGCGAGCAGGCATGTGGATATCGACAACATCCCGAAAGTCGGAATTGCAAACCGCAGTTCTCTACACGTGGGCTGTGTTCATGGCCTCGCTATGCTTGTGATCCATGGCCTCGCGAACGTGGAGCGTCTGTCCATCGAGCGCATTGCGCCAAAAATGCTCAAAAGAACTCTTCGAGAGCTTGCAGGAAGTGGAGCCTCAACAAAGGGATCAACAATATGAAATACAAATCTCTCTCAGTGGCCTTCATTCTGTGTGCTCTTGCATGGCCGATGCCTTCATCGGCCCAAGAGCAAACATCGAATGGCGACACCGAGCCGCCAGTTCTCACGCTGGATGAAGCGGTTACTCTGGCGCTCCAGCACAACCGGCTTGTGAAGAACTCGGTGCTGGAGGCTCAGAAATACGACTTCCAAGTAAGTACAGCGCGCAGCTGGCGGAAGCCCCGATTTCAATTTGCCTTTCTCGGCGGTGAACTCCTGCAACCGTTTGACTTTACCATCCCGAAAGGTGCGTTAGGTACGTTTCCGAGCACTGGGCCAATCCCAGCGACCAACGCCAAAATCCACACGCCCGCTGTGTTCACTACTTATATTACCAGTAGCATTGATCAACCGTTGACGCAACAATACAAGATTGGTTTGGGAATTCATGCGACGGAACTTGGACGCGACATCGCCCGTGAGGATGTGCGTGCCGAACGCCAGAAAATCGCTGCGGAAGTGCGGAGTGCATACCTTCATCTTGTCGCGACCCAGGCGAGCGTCGATGCGGCGCGGGAGGCGGTCAAGACACTCGAAGAAGCAGAGCGAGTCACCACGCAGTACGAGGTTGAAAAGAAAGCGCTGAGGGGCGATGTACTGGATGTCGAGGCACGCTTAGAGAAATCGCGCTATGAGTTGTCGGTCTCAGAGGATGGCTTGGTAACGCAACGGGAGGCGTTGAACCAACTGTTGGGCCGAGATGTTTCCACATCCTTTCGGGTTGACTTCATTCCGGAGCAGGACGCCAGCGATCTGACGCTCGATTCAGCCCGCCAAAAGGCGCTGGCAAATCGCCCCGAAAATCGGCAAGCGCGTCTGAAAGAAAAGCAAGCGGAGTATGAGCGGCGACTTGCGAAGGCCGAATACATCCCGGATCTGAGTCTCTCTGTGCGCTATCAGGGAGTCACTAACGTGCAAGTTCTTCCTGAAAACGTTGGCACGGCCGGTTTTCTTTTGACCTGGGAGCCGTTCGACTGGGGACGCCGCCACAACAAAGTTGCCGAGGCAGGCAAGACGATCGAACAGGCTCGCAACGGTATTCAGGAAACCGAATCGCAGATTGCTGTCGAAGTCGGCGCCAATTACCGCAAATGGCGGGAAGCCTCTTTGCTGCTTAAGGCTTCTCGGACCGCTCACGAAGCGGCTGTCGAACAGCTCCGGGTGACTAACGACAAATATAAACAGCAGGCTTCGCTCTTGAAAGATCTCTTCGAAGCCCAGGCCAAGAGCTCCGGAACCAATGCCCAATATCAAGAAGCGCTTTCCTCATATTGGAACGCCTTCGCTGAGCTGCGCAAGTCGCTCGGGGAAGAGTAGCCATGAGAACAGCCTCGAGCGACGGCATGAGAAGGGGAAGTGCGGCAGCAGCGGCTTCCGGAATTTTGGACATCCACAACAGAGTTCTAGAAAGCGATTGAAGCGGAGTAGACATTATGAAAAACAAATTGAGGATGGGACTCGGGCCAGCAAAAACGGCTGTACTGTTGGCCATGATGACAGCGACGAATGGCTGTCAACAACCGGCGCACGTTGATGTCAAGTCTCCCACGCCGGTTCATCTAGTGAATGTAACTTTGGATTCGTCGTCAGAAGATTTGCGCTATTCGGCTTCTGTCTTGCCGTTCGCACAAGCGAGCTTGTCCTTCAAGTCCGCGGGTTATGTGACGCAAATCAAACAGGTCGCAGGCACCGACGGACGGCGTCGAGATATAGGCGCGGGAGATTATGTCAACGGCGGGTCTGTTCTCGCGCAGATTCGGCATCAGGATTTAAAGAATCAGCTTGATCACGCTGAGGCAACGCTCGGTCAAGCCCAAGCGCAGCATGTGGAAGCAACGCAGGATTGGGAGCGTGCAAAGGCGCTCTACGCTACGCAGAGCTTGATCAAGCCCGATTTCGATCAGGCGCAGGCCAGATT
>Ga0335079_10001160_pt1 | contig 30056 bp, 25 predicted proteins | sample Lox_Sample_33_FD_206719 | JGI IMG/M metagenome (GOLD analysis project Ga0335079, IMG submission 206719) | Soil microbial communities from Loxahatchee National Wildlife Refuge, Florida, United States - Lox_Sample_3.3 | ecosystem: Environmental > Terrestrial > Soil > Wetlands | place: USA...
AAACGAGAGCAGACGAGACAAGTTGCCAGACTCCCCGCCCGAAGCTGATTTCACCCTACCACCAGCCGCTCCGGTGGATCACCCGCCTCCACCAGAGCAGAGAAACCTCAATCGCGTAATTCCGTTCGCGACACTCACGCCTCAGAACTGTGCTGTTCTCGCAGAGCGAAGTGAGAGCGCCCTTCCAATTTTGGGAATGGGAAAGTTGGCACGCGTACTTCGGAACCGCTTCACATCGGCGCTGGACCGCCTGCGGGGAATTGCAGCGCGCGGCAGGTGGGGTGCCAGTCCGGACGAACTTCAGCTGGATGCCCAAGCCGTCGCCACGGCGACTGATTTCTTTCAGATCGCCGACGTGATGCCACTCAAGATTTCTGACCGTATTGGTCGGGAACTTGCGCAGGCACTCGAGGGGAAACTGCAGCGCAATCGGAGCTCCCGAGCAGCAGACGAGTTCCTTAGCCAGTTTTGGGTCGGACTCATTATCGCCCGGGGCGGAATATCTCCTGGCGTACCACCAATTCAGGACAAGCCAACGCCGGATTACGTGGTCAAGTTCGATACCTTGGAGTGTGGTGTCGAGGTGAAACGACCCGAGTCTCTTCACTCGGCTCCGGATGCCATGGACCGAGCGGCAGCACAGCTTCGGGATTACCGGATGCCTGATTCTCCGAACAGGCGCCTTCCTGGTTTTATTGCTCTCGACTTGACGGACGCCCTTTTTACGCCGGACATGGCTGTGAGGTACATCGAGCATCCAGGACTTCTGCACGCTGTGCTGAGGCCTCAGTTCGGTGCGTTCTCAACTCAGCTTGAGCATCGCGTGGAGACCTACACGCGCTCCGACAAGTACGAAGGCATCATCGGTCTTGCACTGTTTGCGCGCCTCCACTTCTGGGAGGTTGATGATCTGAACCAACCGAAAGGTTCCTATCTCTTCTCGGTGACGAGATTCGAGAAGGCTTGCAGTGGACTTCTGGTCGAACAGGCGACCAACCTCCGACGGATCATCATGGCAGGAGCGGCGGATGTTGCTGGTGGACAGATACGCAGGTTGTGATGACTCTCGTGTTTGCAGGAGTGCGTCTTAGGCGTATTACGCGTTGTGAGTTGTTGTGAGTGGTCTCCCTGGAAAAAGTCGACCCCCTGGTTTGCTCAGCGGGCCGACGTGGTTTTCGTGCTCAACCGCGTTGTGAGTTTTGTTGTGATTCTGCTGCAATTCCCGGTCGATCTTCGGGGTCCGACTCACAACACCGATGCCCAGAACATCGCGTAGTTGCTACATTCTGTCGTGACTCCCCCGACTAATCGACTCCATGGGGTTCAGGGGGTCGCGGGTTCAAATCCCGCCGTCCCGACTCGGCCCCCGCCACGGCGGGGGCCGTGTCGTTACGGCGCGTTTGCCGTCGCCGCTCGCTGGCGCTCGCGGCATTTGCCGACGGGGGGACTGACGGCCCTGCAAGCAATTCGCGACTATGTGCAGCCGAAGCCGGGAACTCGAATTCTGATCCACGGCGCGGCGGGGGGCGTTGGCTCGTTTGCGACCCAGATCGCCAAGCTCTGGGGCGCGCAAGTGATCAGGACGGCTTCGGGCGAAGACATCGTGTACCTGCGTTCCCTGGGTCACGTGCAGGTAGTGGACTATAGGCACGAGCGGTTTGAAACCATGGGCCAGGTGGACGCGGTGCTGGACCTGATCGGCGGTGACACGGCGACGCGCTCCTTCGCGGTAGTGAAGAAGGGCGGCGTGATGGTTTCGACGGTGGGTGGAGCAAACGCGGAGTTGGCGGCCGCGGCGGGAATTCGCGGCGTGAACATGGTATCGAAGGGAAACCCGGCGGACCTTTCGGAGATAGCGGGCTTGGTGGTACGCGGCGGCGTGAAGCCTCGGATGGGCGAGGTGTTTCGGCTGGAGCAGGCCCGTGAGGCGCAGGATCTGAGCCAGGAAGGCCGGGGAAAGGGCAGAATCCTTCTAAAGGTCGCGTAAGCATCGACTGTCACAAGCACGCGAGCCTCGTGCCACGAATCCCGTGAGGCAACGACCGAAAAGCCAGCGACTTGTGAGCGACCATGATTGCAAGTGTTTTAAAGACGCAAATGGAGGTCGCGAAGAAGAGTTCCAGCCAATTGGGAATCGCTGGTGCACTCGCTGGCATCCACCAATTTTTTACGAACGGAAGCGGGACTCGGGACACCGCATTTGTAATTAGCACCGTATTGAGAGGAGCCACCCATGAACGCGGTACAAGTCGAACAGAAGAGCTATGAGATGCCCCCGCGAGAGGGGATCAGCGTTGCGCATTTTCTCACCGTCGCCGATGTCGAACGATCGGCTCGCTACTACGAAAAGGTCTTCGGCGCCCGCATTCTGAGCATGGGCGACGGCAACGCGCCTCCGTACCTTCAGCTCGCGAATATCTGGATGATTCTGAATGTGGGGGGCGGTCCGACCCCGGACAAGCCGACGGTAACGCTCAGCGTCCCCGACCCGAATCACATCAATAGCTTTATGAATTTCCGGGTTGCGGATATTCAGGCTTGCTATGAATTGTGGAAAAGCCGGGGAGCGGAGTTCCTCACGCCGCCAATCCCGAAGTACGGCGAGATACGCTGCTACATCCGCGATCCTGACGGTTACATCATCGAGGTCGGACAAAGCACCACGCTCAAGTACGGTTAGCGCTCGGCCCGGATGGGATTCGGATTTAAACGGTTGCGGATGTTTTGCTATTTCATCGAGGGACTTCACCTAGACTGCTCGGCTCGCTACCCAGCGGCTGTGGTGGCAGCGCATCCTCGGCGGCGAGGTTGCGCCACCCTCGAGCAGGTTCACCGCACCGTGCACAGCTGTGCCGTGTGAGAGGCGGTCACGGTTTCTGAGCCATTCGTGGCCGTGACGTGGACTTGAAAGTTTGCCTCTTGTGTGGAGCAGTCCGGCCCAAGAACCCGTCGGTAGGTTGCTCCCACTCCGGAGACCGACGACCAATCCCCGGCACCATATCACGTTCGGTAGGTGACCGATTCCGGGCGAGTTGTCGAGATGCCCTTGTGCCGAAACAAACTTTGGATCAGGAGAGTGTCATCGCCGACTGCTGGCCGGGCTCGAGTGTGCCCACGTGAGTCATTAGGCCTTCACAAGCTTGCGCCGTGCAGGCCTTCCCCTCTGGCGCGAGTCATCCGGTCCGACACTCTGAACTTCAGTCTTGGTCCCCACCGTGAAGACCAGTCCCGGGGCCCTCTCCGCCAGTCGGAGCAGCCGAAGCGCCGCTCCGTCAGGACGCCTCACGCCACCCTCCCAAGCCTGAACCAATTTCGTACTCACGTTCAGGCACTTCGCAAACACGGCCTGAGACACCTTGAGCTTTTCCCGTAGATTGTGAATCTCCATACGCGACATCGGGCGCGGGGGCGAAGGGAGAACCGTAGTTCGAAGGTCGCGCTTCTCGCCCTTGTAGTGAGCCAGGGCCTCACGCGTTGCGTCGAGCAAGTCCTTAAACAGACGGTCTTCCATTCGGCCCTCCTGTTAACGCTCCCTCTTGAACTCTTCGGCTACCGATCGGAGTTGCTTCTTCTGCTCCGGGGTCAGCGTCGCTTGGTCGTCCTTCGAGTACAAGAAGATCAGGTAAATAATCTCGTCGATTGGCAGATATAGGTAGTGAACACGCGCGCCGGAACTCTTCCCCTTGCCGGTGGCACGGATACGCATCCGTACCTTGCGAAGGCCCCCAGTACCTGGATCGAGCGCGCCCTTCTCGGGATTGCGAAGCAGTTCCTGCTGTAGCTCGCGCAGGTCCTCTTCCAACCCCTGCTCACCAACCCGCCGGGTGAACGCAGTCGTTTCAACGAACGCGAGCTGCACCCACCCTCCGGTTCATCACACTACCACGTAGTGTGCTACATTGTAGTGTAGCTGTCAAGTGGCGCCTCTCGCGGTGTCGGGCGATCCCGTCGCTATCGGCGCCTCGGGGGCCGTTCCGGTATCCGTTTCTCCCGGCAAACTCCGGCATTTATGCTGGAGAATTCCGGGACCGATGCTCGGAACCCTCTGCAAAACCGACAACTTGCCGTTTTGGGAGGTCCCCCTGACTCGCATGGGGTTCAGGGGGTCGCGGGTTCAAATCCCGCCGTCCCGACTCAAACGGCGAGCCACATGGCTCGCCGTTTTTCGTCAACCTGCGCGCTTTGGTGAGCGAAAGCTCACCGTTTTTGCGAACGGATTGTCGGACAGATTCGGGGCGCCTTTACGCTGTCTCGAAAATCTCTTCAGCACGTCGCGGCTGCTGCGGCGTCCGCTCAGCGAAAATCGTCCACCCTGCCGTGAGGAGATATTCGAGTCTCTGCCCGCGGCGCACCTAGTTCTCTGCCGCCACCTTTCTCCTCTTGGCCGCGTCAGGGCGAAAAGCAGCACGCCCCAAAAACTGCGCGTGATCGCCCAGCTCGCGCTCGATTCTCAGTAGCTGATTGTATTTGGCCACCCGCTCGCCACGCGCGGGCGCTCCGGCCTTGATCTGACCCGTGGAGAGTGCGACCGCGAAGTCCGCGATGAACGAATCATTGGTTTCGCCCGACCGATGGCTCATCATCAATCGATATCCTGCCGCGCGAGCGACGCGGGCGGTATCCGCAATCTCGCTGAGCGTACCCACTTGGTTTGGTTTCAGCAGCACGGCATTGGCAATGCCCGCAGCCGCCGCGGCACGGACCCGCCCCTGCTGAGACACGAAGATATCGTCTCCAACGATCTGGATCTGCTCGCCCAAACGTCGTGTCAGGTGCCTCCATCCCTCGTCGTCCGATTCTGCCAGCCCATCTTCGATCGACACGATTGGGTAGCGCTGGACCCACTGCTCGTAGAGCTGGACGAGCTCTGCGGCACCGAGGGCTTCCTCCCCAACGACGTATTGCCCTGAGCGGATGAATCCGTTCGCCGCCGGATCGAGCGCAATGAACATCTGCTCTCCAGGGCTGTATGCCGTAGCCTCGATCGCCCGCATGAGCAGGTCCAGAGCCTGCACCGGGTGCCGGACGGCAGGGGCGAAGCCACCTTCATCACCGACGGCCGTGGACAGCCCATCCGCCTCCAGAATGCGGGCTAGAGCATGGTACGTCTCGACACCAGCCCGCAGTGCATCGGAGTACCGCGCGAATCCCGCCGGCACGAGCATGAACTCCTGGAAATCCAACTCGTTGGCCGCATGGGCACCCCCATTGATCACGTTGAGACACGGGACAGGCAGCACGTTGGCCTGCTCGGCCGCGAGACTCTCGTACAGAGGTTGTTGGCATGCCAACGCCCGCGCACGAGCCGCGGCAATGGACACCCCCAAAATCGCGTTCGCACCAAGGCGCGACTTGAGCGGCGTCCCGTCGAGTTGGATCAAGCGCTGGTCGAGATCCTGTTGTGAGGCGAACTCCTGTCCCAGGAGCGCGGTGGCGATGTGATCATTGACTGCACCGACGGCGGTGAGGACGCCGAGTCCGCCGTACCGGCTCGGGTCGCCGTCGCGTCGTTCCAGGGCTTCGTATCGCCCTGTCGACTTGCCGGAGGGTACAGACGCCTGACCCCGGACGGCGCCGAGGGACAGGCTGACCTCCACCGTCGGGTGGCCGCGGGAATCGAGGATCTCGACGGCTTCCACACGCCTGATCCGCATCGCGTCGTTCATTGCGGTTCGAGCCCCTCGATGCGATGCAGCTCTCGCTGGCTTTCGCGTACGTTGCTCGGACGGTAGAGGATCACCCGCGCTCGTTCCAGCGTGACCAGGCCGCCACCGATCATCTCGTCCAGATCGGGTAAGATCGATTGAATGGACTGTTCAGTCTCGACCACCTCCACGATCAGCGGGAGATCGAGCGAGAGGCGCAAAATTTTGTCGGTGTGGACATGGCTGCTGGCCCCGAATCCCGCCACTGCTCTCAGCACCGTGGCGCCCGCCAGCCCGCGTTCTCTGAAGCGGTTGATCAATGCCTCATACAGCGGCTTCCCGTGGTACTTGTCGGCTTCGCCGATGAAGATGCGCATCAGCGTGCGTTCACCCTTGAAGGCATGGGACATAGGTCCTCCTATCACAGCATCGCTCCTGCGACACGTGTACCCACCATGACGGCCGCGAAGCACCCCGCAATCGTGCTCGCGAAGTACAAAGCGGCGAACAGATATTCACCATCACCCATGAGTTTCACGCTCTCGTAGCTAAAAGTGCTCATCGTTGTAAAGGCTCCGCAGAATCCGACCGTCAACCCGGCACGAACGTCCGGACTGATGATCGTCGAACCGGTCGCAAGACGAATGACGAAGCCGATGACGAAGGATCCCAACACGTTGATAGCGAGAGTGCCGACCGGGAACGTGACAACGCCAGACCATTGCTGGATCGAGCCCTGAAGGAAGTACCGCGCCAGGGTACCGATAATGCCTCCGACTATGATGAAGGCGATCATACGGCGTTATCGTGCCGTGAGTGCGGTGAAGACCAGGAACACGATCAGGAGGGACAGCAGCGCATACGCCACGTACGCGTTCAACAGCCCATGATGCATCCGCGCGAACAGGCGCGCGATCGCGAGCGCCGCTCTCGGAATCGGACGCATCGCGATCCGCTCGACAATGTGGACCGTCTCCGATTCGCGGCGGATCGCCGTGCGAAAATGCTCCGCCACGGTTTCGCGCGTGTCTTCCACAACAGTAGGGCGGAAGATCGCGTGGAATATCACGCGCACGGGATTGGAAAACCCAGTCGCGGTATACGTCATTTCGGGAAGCAGTCGTTTGATGCCGCCGTCCCAGCAGGGCGCGCGCGCGACCGCACGGGCTCTGGTCGCGATGCCCCGCACGACGACATAGACGAGCAGGAGCAGCCCTCCGAGCACGAGCACGAGGTAGGTGGGCGCGGCCGCGAACACGACGGGATTGGCCGATTCGCCGCGGTGCAGGATGACCAACCCCGGGGCCGGCGCGAGTCCCTGTCCAACCTGAGCTCCCAGATCGTGAAACTCGCGTACGAACGGTTCGGGCAGGCGTCCGTGGTCCGGACTAGTCTCGAAGAACGGCGGAACGAGGGCCAGGGCGGCGCTGCGCTGCGCGATCGGTTGCACGGCGCGATCCAGTGCTCCGATGACATACGTCGGGAGCACTCCCAATCCGAAACACAGGACGGCGAGCAGGGCGAGCGGGACGAGCCCCGACCGAGTCGGCTCCGCCGCCTGTTCCGCTTCGGGAGATCGCGTGATCCCGAGAAATCCCATCGCGAAGAACTTGGCGAAACACGTCACGGCCAAGGCGGCCGTCAACGCGAGCCCCGCGCCGCACAGCGCGAACACGATCTTCACACCGACTGAGTCCAGTTCGGCGCTGCGCAATAAGGTCTGTAGCGTAAGCCACTCGCTGACGAAACCGTTAAACGGCGGAAGCGCCGCGATCGACAGGACGCCGACGAGCATCGCGGCACCCGTCCAGGGCATGCGGTGAATCAGTCCGCCGAGACGATCGAGGTCGCGCGTCCCCGCGCGATCGTCAACGATACCAGTCCCGATGAACAACAGACTCTTGTAGAGTGCGTGGTTACCCAGGTGATACAACGCGACGACGAACGCGATGGCGGCGAGCACGGGTTTCGCCGCCGCCGTGAAGACGAATCCCGCCCCGAACGCGATGGTCACGATTCCTGCGTTTTCGATCGAGCTATGGGCGAACAGTGTCTTGAGGTCGTTGTCGGTGGTCGCGTACAGGATCCCCACCAGCGCCGAAATCGTCCCGACGATCAAGGCGATGATGCCCGGCGCGGTGGAGCTTGCCGGAAGCAGATCGGCATTGACTCGCAGGATGCCGTAGAGACCAAGATTGAGCGTCGCGCCAGCGAGCACGGGTACGAACGGAGCGGGCGCGGCGGTATAGGCACCGGGAAGCCAGACGTTGACGGGCACGAGGCCCGCTTTCACGCCGAAGCCAAAGAACGTCAGGAGGAACACCGCGAGTTGCGCGCCGGGACTGAGTGTTCCGGCTGCGCTCTTGAGCGCGGCGAAATCGAGCGACCCGGCGTGCACCGCGAGCAGCAGGAGCCCGAATGCGGCGGCGAGCGCTCCCGCTTCGCTGACCCCAAGCATCAGATATGCCGCCCGCCCGTGCTGCTCGTTCTCGTCCTCGAAGCCGACCAGAAGATAGGAGATAATCGACATGATCTCCCATGCAACGAGGAAGGAGAAGACGTCGCCCGCGAGCAGGACCCAGGCGATTGAGGCAAATAGCGCAAAAAACCACGCCGCATAGGCCCGTACGTTATGACCGAGCAGCCGGGGGAGACTGTTGGCCTGGAAGATCGCGGCCGCAAAGAACACGATCGCGGTGATGATGAGAAACACGCCCGCGAGCGCGTCCCGATGAAGCAGCATTGGACCGAGCGCGGGAATGCTCCAGAGGGCCTGCGAAAGCGGCACTGGGTCGATGAGGGCCACACTACCGGCCACAAGGAGAGGCAGGGCGGCCACGGCCCCAAGCCACGCGACGACCAGCGGAACGGCTCGGCGAGAGACCACGAGCCCCAGCACCACGCCGACGACGCAAAGCACGGCGAACAAAAGGAGTCCCAGATCAAACGCCATGGTGCTCCTTTTCGTCAGCCACGCTTTGGTGCACAGGTGCGGTACGAACGGCTTTCCGCCCCACGGCCGTGAGGAGTGCGTGCAGGATTGCGAGGGGTGGAGGGGGCTGCCCCGGGACGGCGATGTCGACCGGAAGCACCCGGGCGACGCCGGCTTCACTAACGAAACTCGGGCCAAATATGCCGCCGGACACGGCGCAGGTCCCGACGGCTATGACCTTTTTCGGAGTGGGCATGGCTTCGTACGTCTTGAGCAGGGGTGCGCGCATTTGATCGGTCACCGGGCCCACGACGAGCAGGATGTCAGCATGACGCGGCGTCGGAGTGATGAAGAATCCCAGTCTGTGCATGTTGTAGTACGGGCTGTTCAGCTGCCGTACTTCGTTCAGGCAGGCGCCGCAGTCACCGGCGTCCACTACGATGAGATGGACGGACCGCGTGAATGGCTTGCCGAGCCGGCCGCCGTGATGATCCGTCGAGGCGGCGAGCGTCCACTCGTAATCGCGGGAAAAGGCGAGCGGGGACGAGATCTGACGCGTGCACCGATAGGAGTGGATGCAACGGCCTGGATCCACAACGACCTGCCCGTTGCGGGCGGTGATGGCTCCGCTCGGACAGCGGGAAGCGAGCAACTCAGCCGCACCGGGCGCAAACGTGCCTCCCTGCGGCAGCCCTGGCGTTACGCCCGGTGACGTATCGGGCTGCGCCGGATACGGGCTCGTCTTGGTCCCCGTACGGAGTCCCTGGCGTACCCACTGGCTCATGGGTCCCTGCCGTTGGCTTCAGCGGTCATTTTCGGATACCGAGAGGTCGAGCGTCGCGAGAATGATGGGGAAGTCCTGGTAGGCGAAATCTTCCACGCTGGCGTGGAAGCCGAGCCAGTTACTAAAGGAAGGGGGGACGATTCGATATCGGGCTACCGTCCCGCTGGTGTCGATGCGGACCCAGTGGAACGCCGCGCCCCGGGGCGCCTCCACCCATCCGAGCGCCGCGCCGGCGCGGGCGCGGAGCGGTGCCGATACCGGGCCAGAGGCCGCCCGGGCGAGTGCCTGTTCCATGATCCGGACCGATTCGCGTGCCTCGGCGAACAGGATTCGTAAGCGCGCGTAGCCATCGCCTTCCTGTTCGACCGGGACGGAAAACGGGCACTCGCTGTAGGCAGCATACGGCTGGATGTCACGCAGGTCGCGGGCGACACCCGACGCCCGCGCGATCGGGCCCACTAGGCCGAAGGAGCGCGCCTCCTTCTCCCGGATATACCCGACTTCTTCGAGCCGATCGAGGAAGCTGCTCGACAGCCGCAACATTCGCTCGAGGTCGTTGAGGCGTTCGACAATTTCGATACACGCATGGAGTGCCGTGCGGCAGCCAGCGTCCGCCAGATCCGTGGCGAGGCCCCCCGGCACGGCAAGCCCGAAGAGGTATCGATGACCGGTGAGCGCGCCGGACACGCGGAGCAAATCCTCCTCGAGGATCGCGACCTGGCTCGCCGCGACCGCGAGGGCTGTCGATTCGCAGATCCCGGCAATGGCGCCCGCATGGTGCCGCAGGCGCTCGAGCTCGGCGAGAAACACGCGCAAGGCTTGGGCCCGTGGAGGCACCTCCGCTTGGCACACCAACTCGACCGCTCGACAGAATGCCAGCGCGTGAGCGAACGCTGTAGTCGCGGCGAACCGCTCGGACAGCGCGAGGACGTGGTCAATGCTCCGCCCCTCGGCCAGTTTCTCGATGCCGCGATACTTGTAGAAGAGACGCGGCAGCGCCCGAACGACGTCTTCGCCAACCGTCTCGAGCAGGAAGTGGGCCGATTCGGCGAGTCCGGCAAACACCGGCCCGATGGGCATCACAAACGCGCCCGGCGCGTGCAGCACCCGATGCGGCGTCCAGCCGTGATTGGGGCGCCGCTCGCTCACTGGCGTGTAGGCGCTGAACCCGTGACGCATCGGTTCGACGCCTTCCTGCCAGGCATCGTCGTGCAGGACGAAGTCGCCGAGCCTGGGATGCCCCTCGAACCGCAGTCCAAACAGATCCTCGGCTTCCCGCTCGTGCCAATCGGCGGCGTGGACGTATTTGACGATGCTTGGGACGGTCCGCTGTTCGAGTGGAACGTCCAGGAGCACATGGACCCACCCCGCCGCCCGGTCGCGGTAGAACACATAGCGCAACTCCCAATGACCCGAATGCTCTTCGACCGTCAAGCCCGCAAACGCCCAGTCCCAGTCGAGAAACAGGTTTCCACAAATCGTCTGGAGTGCGCCCGGCTTGCATCGGACGACGGACGTGCCGTCGGTGTGCTCCAGCACGAACTGTCCGGGACACCGCAGCGCGAGTGCTGACTCGAGCTCTGTGGGCGTCATGGAGCCGAAAGCGGGGCGAGCGTAGTGGCGGCGACCGATATCAACCCGTGCAACCACACGGGTTGATAGACGCCGAGCACGACTACGGGGACGGCTGCCACCAGGAGCGCGAGCTGGCAGGTCCTCGGCAGATGGTCGTGCCGCTCCGATGACTGTTCAGCCACGCGCGGGAGTGCGCTACCGAACAGCATGCGGTTGACGTGGAGCAGGATGCCGAAAAACGCGATCGTAATGAACAGGCCGAGCAGACCGATCCCGACGTACTGGCCTTGCGCGAGCCCGTTCCGGAAAATGGAGAACTCGCTCAGGAAGACGGCGAACGGTGGAGCTCCTCCGATCGCGAGGCCGCCCAAGAGCAGCGCCGTCCCCGCGGCAGGCGCCCGCCGTAGGAGTCCACGTACCGAGGCGATTTCCCGGGTCCCCGAGACGAAGAGCACCGCACCGGCGGCGAAGAAGCAGAAGGATTTGGTGACACTGTGACTGACTATCTGAAGCAACGAGGCGTACTGCCCCGCGACGCCCCCGCCCAGACCGGCGGCGACAAAGATGATTCCCATGTGCTCCACGGTCGAGTAGGCGAAGAGGCGTTTGTAGTCCTTCACCTGCAATAACAAGAACGCGGCAACGCCTGCGGCGAGCAGTCCGATGCTTTGAATGGCCCATCCCGACCCGGCGGGAAGGAGCGGGACGAGGCGCAGAATGACATAGAGGGAATTCGTGGTCTTGATCCCGGAGAGCAGCGCGCACACGGGCGCGGGCGCCTGGCTGTGCGCGTCGGGTAGCCAAGTGTGCAATGGGACGAAACCGACCTTCACGCCGAGCCCGACCAGGATCAGCAGAAATGCGGCGATCACGAGCACGGGTGGCATTTGCTGCGCGACGGCACGGAGTCCGTCCCAGCTGTAGTGTCCACCGCCCGCCTGCTCCTGAGCCCAAAACAGTACGAAGAATCCGAGCAGCGCGATCGCCGCGCCCATGAACATGAGCGCGATGTACTTCCATGCGGCCTCGAGGGCGGTGTGGGTATTGTCGAATGCTACGAGCAGAACCGAAAAAACGGATGTGAACTCGATCGCGATCCATACCAGCGCGGGCTGAAACAGGACGGGCACGAGTGCCAGCGCGAAGGTGAAGAGATTGAAATGCGCGTAGTAGTAACGGATGCGGCGTGGCTCGCGCTGGTGCGCGTCGATGTATCCCCAGGAAAACAGGGCCGCCGTGACGCTCAGGAATGTCACGAGGAGCAGGAGCAGCGCCGCAAACCCGTCGAGCTGTACCCACCCGGGAATGGCGACCACTTCGCGGCCTCGCGAGATGGTAAGCGCGTTTCCCACGGTGAGGACCAACGAACCGAGAGCGGCGAGCAGCGTGACCGCCGGAGCGAAGCGCCGGCCCAGGGGGAGGAGAGACAGCACGACCGCCGCGAGGGGCAGCGCGGGGATGAGAATGATGCTCACGAGGGAGACTCGTCCTTCGTCGCTTCCGTCAGCGTCACCAGGGCACCCACTTCCGTGGTCCCGATGTGCTGGTGCACGGTGCGCGTCAAAATACTCACCGCAAATACCAGGATGAGCACGTCGAGGGCGATCGACACCTCTGCGATCAGCGGCATCTCGGGCGCGATCCCGATCCCGGCGAGAAACGCCGAATTCTCCATCGCGAGGAGCCCCAGGAAGAGCGGGACCGCTTCCCTCCGGACGCTCGCGGTGAGCGCGCCAATGAGCAGACCGGCGAATCCAATCGGGAGGTTCACGCCTGCCGGACCGGCGCCCCCGCTCACGCCGAGCAGCGGCTTTGAGAACACATAGCCGATGATCGCCAGCCCGAGTGCGACAAGGAGCGAGGTGGGGATGTTCATCACCTGGGTGACTTCCCGGCGCGTGTAGACCTCTTCCGGTAATGCGCGGCGCAGGAGCCAGGGAATCAGCATGGCTTTGGTTCCGATGTCGACTACGCCCATGACGACCAGATCCCAGGTCGCGTAGATCTGGCTCAGGAGGAATGCCGACAACCCGAGCAAGACGGAGAGGGCGGTGAATAACCGGACGCACCCCTGCACCTGACGGATGGCGACGAGTCCGAAACTGACGAGCAAGAACACGCCTCCGACGAGCGCGTTCAGGTTCTGCAACCAGAGCGTGGCGGTGGTGGTGTCCATAGGCCTAGAACGCGAACAATCGGGTGATCATCGCGGCGACCGATGTGATGAATGCCGCCCCCAGAAATTCGGCGATGCGAAACAGCCGCAGCTTAGCGAGCGACGACTCGATGACCACCAGCACGAGGATGAAGCACAGGATCTTCAGCAGAATGAGCGGGACGGCGACGAGGACCGCGGTCCAGGTCTGTTCATGAGCGAGTCCCCACGGGGCGAGGAGCACGTTCAGGAAGATGCACATCAGCACGAACAGCCTCATGGCGCCGCCCCATTTCACGAGCCCGAATCCGCGCCCCGAGTACTCGAGCGACTTCGATTCGTCGATCATGGCGAGTTCGAAGTGCCCGGAGGGATTGTCCACGGGGATGCGGCCTCCTTCGGCCAGAATCAGCATGAGGAAGGCGAGCAAGAGGAGCACATGCGATGGGGCGAAGAAATTCGCGACTGGAGTGATCCACCGCTGCTGCACGATGTACGGGATCGTCGACCCGGCGACGAAGGAGACCGTGAAGAACACGATCATGAACACCGGCTCCGCGAGAAACCCGACCATGCGTGTCCGACTGGCACCGACGGGACCGTAGGGATTACCCGTATCCACCGCCGCTACCGTGGCAAAAAATCCGCCGAGCGCCAGCACAAACCCGCCTCCGAGCATATCACCCATGAACGCAAAGAACAGCGGATAATCCGTCAATACGGGAATGAGGAGTGTGACAAAAATCGGCGCTACGAATACGACGTACGGCGTGAACCGAAACAGCCAGGAGGATTGCGCTGAGACGATCTCATCCTTGTGGAACAGCTTCCAGAGATCGCGATACGGCTGCAGGATGCTCGGGCCGCGTTTGGATTGAACAATCTCCTTGAGTCGGTTCAAGACGCCCGAGACGAGTGGCGCGAAGAACACCACGGTCGCCACCTGCAGCAAATTGAAGAGGATCCGCTCGCGCATGCGTCCCTTTCGCCACACAAAAAGCTCCTGCCCGGCCGACGCCGAACAGGAGTCATCAACCGCCAACCGCGCGGTGTTTTAGGGCGAACTCCATCGCCTTTTGGAAAACTCGGTTTTAGAGCTTACGGGACGGCGATCCTTCCGTCAAGAACTACTCTCGATTGACCTCCCCTCTGTGCCGAATATCTTTCCTGAGCCAACGCGCGAGGCGGTGGAGTCCGCCAAAACCGCCCGAACATCAAAGGGCCGATGACTCCTACGGAATGCATTCTCCGTGGGGGTTTTTTATGTCCGCGATACCGGTGGAGCGGGTCAACCCTTCCGATCTCGCGGCCCTGGCGCGGGAAGCCGGGGACGCAGCGCTCGAAGCCGAGCTCGGCGCGCTCGAGCGGCGGGCGCGCGACGGCCGGTTTTACGTCGCACTCCTCGGACAATTCAAACGCGGCAAGTCCACCCTCGTGAACGCGCTGCTCGAGGCGGACGTGCTGCCCACCGGCGTCACACCGGTTACCTCCGTCATCACACTCGTCCGGTTCGGCCCAGTGCCCCGTGCCACGGTTATGACTCCCGACGCCTCGGTCCATGACATACCGGTCCGTGCACTTCCGGACTACGTCACAGAACAAGGGAATCCAGGCAACCGCCGCGGGGTGCGCGTGGTGGAAATCGAATGGCCGGCGCCGCTGCTCGGATCCGGCGCGTGTCTCGTGGACACACCCGGTGTCGGCTCCGTCATCGCCGCGAGCGCTGCTGAGACTCATGGGTTCGTCCCGCAGGTGGACGTAGCGCTGATCGTACTCGGCGTCGATCCGCCGATCACGGCATCCGAGCTCGAGCTCGTACGCTCCTTAAGCATCGAAGGAGTCCCAATGCTCGTGGTACTCAACAAGATCGATCATCTGGCGCCGGAAGAGATCGAAGCCGGGGCAGGGTTCACACGCCAGGTGTTGAACGAGCAACTGCGTCAGGAGGTGCTCGTTCTGACGGTATCGGCGCGCGCGGCGCGCCAGGGCCAGCCGCTCGCGGACGGCCGGCCCCGTGGTGGAATCGACGATCTGCGCGTCACGCTCGGTGGGCTGGCGAAGAGCGGCGGGGCGGAGCTTGCGCGGCGAGCGCTCGAGCGCGGTGCCGAGCGCGTTCGACGGACCCTCATCGCGACGCTCCTGCTACGACGCAATGCCCTGACCGCCCCGGTGCAGGAGCTCGCGCGGCTCGAAGGGGCGCTCGAGATGCAAGGAGAGCGCATCCAGAACTTCCTGGCGGATTTCTCCTACCGGCTGCGCGGCGAGCTCGATCGGTTTCGCAAGGGCCTCGACCAGCGCCGCGACGAGTTCATCGAGGCGACCCAACGCGGATCGCCCGCCCTCGCCCAGGAGGTGGCATTCGCGAGCGGTGCCGCTCCCGCCGAGCAGCGGGCATGGGACGAGCTCAAACATCGGTTAAGCAGATGGGAGGAGGAAGTGCTGTCGTGGGTCGATACGCGCCAACGGATGATCGCGCAGCAATTCACGTCCGAAGCGCGCCGGCTGCTTGCGGAGGTGGCCGCTACCCTGCGGGAGCTGTTCGGAGCGTCAGTTCCGGTACCGGACTTTGGAGAACCGCGATTCGCTCCGGCCGCACGCTACTACTTCGCGCCGGACCAGGAAACACTGGCAATGGATTTGTCGGGCATGCGGGAACGCCTGCTGGGCACATTTCTGACGTCCGGACGCCGGCGGGAACGCATGCAGCGGGTGCTCGAGGCTCGTATCGCCAATTGGGCCCGCCACAATGCGACGCGCCTCGCGAGCGGCATCTGGCTCGCGGCGGAAGATGCCCGGCGCGTGTACGAAGCCGATCTGGAGGCCATCGTCAGTCGTCTCGACGCGCATACACGCGACGCCATCGCTGCCGCGGCGAACATGCGAAGATCTGGTGGCGCACATCTCGCCGCCGAGGTCGCGCGACTCGACCGGCTGCTCTCGCGCCTCGGACACGAGCCCGTGGAAAGCGACGTACCGACGTGATGCGAACCTTAGTGATTTCGGATGTTCACGGCAATTTGGCCGCTCTCGAGGCGGTGCTTGCGGAACCGCACGACTCGCTTATCTGCCTCGGAGACCTGGTGGGCTACGGCCCAGATCCCGCCGCGTGCGTTCGTCGCATTCGCGCTGAAGATGGCGTGATCGTACAGGGAAATCATGACCGAGCCATCGCCGACGGGGTCGAGCCACGCTGCCGGGCGGATTTTCGTCGCCTGGCGGAAGCCGTTGTGCCGCTCACACAGTCACAACTCGATTCCGCGGACATTCGGTTCCTGCGTGAGCTGCCGCATTGGGCTGCACCTCAGCTTGACCAGAGCGGTTCGGCTCTGTGTGTGCATGCCACGCCCCGTGACCCGCTGTATCGATACATCGGACCCAATCCGTCGGAGTGGGAGTCGGAGCTCGAAGGTATCGAAGCGAAGCTGGTGCTCGTGGGACACACCCATCTCCAGTTCAGCCTCGGGGTGGGATCGCGCCGCGTGGTGAATCCCGGCAGTGTCGGCCAACCGAAGGACGGAGACCCCCGCGCCGCGTATGCGATCCTGGAGAACGAGCAGATCGCGCTGAAACGGATCGCCTACCCGATTGAGATCACCGTGCGACACCTGAGCCACGCCGGAGTGCCGGCCTTTGCCGTGACAGCGCTCACGCAGCTGCTACGGACAGGAAAGGCTCCAACGACCAGACTGGTTGAGTCAGGACGTCACGAACGATCCGCGCTTCAGTAGTGCACGTCTGTGCGTTGCACCGTATCGCACCGTAGAGCATGCATGCGGCGCTTGCCTATCAGCTGCGTGGGTGCTGAGGCGTTGGCGCACGACTTGAGCTCGAGACTGTGCTCACGAGTTCCGACACGTGGACGCACCACATGGTCAGATGGCGAGCGCGCTCCATCAACCCGGCCTGCAGGTGCTGCTCACATTGCCCTCGTTGGCACCAACGGCAGACGGCCACCGCCTGGGCCCCACATTCGAAGCAGATCACTGACCGCCTCCATTCTGGGTCGCAGTGAAAACACGGTCATACAGGTCTCGGCCGAAGCTTGTCGCCAGCGGCTCGCCGGGGATGATCCGAAACGGCCGCGTTCCGTCGGGAAGCCGCTCGGCGCGGAAGCACGCTACTCTCCCCGCCAATCCTTGCACCGCATCGCGGGCAAACGCATACAGGTGCGTGACGAAGAACACTCGCATGCCGCTTTCCGCGAGCACCGTAACCACCTGACGGGCAATTTCCGACCCCTCGCGCTCGTTCGTTGCCGCAAACGATTCGTTCAGGAGGAGGATAGTATTCGGAGTAAGGTGATCGACGATTTCGCTCAGGCGCGCCAACTCTTCGTCGAACTTGCCGCTCTGGAGCGACGGATCTTCCTCGCGCTTGTAGTGCGTGACGACAGCGGGGCAGAGATCGCTTGCGAAGGCTCGCGCGGGAGCGAACATGCCGCACTGCATCAGTATTTGCGCGATCCCGACGCTGCGCAGGAATACGGATTTACCGCCGCGATTCGCGCCGGTCACGATGACCACGTTCCTGCCGTCTGCCACTACGCTATTCCCGACCACGGCCCGCCCGCCTGTTAAGGCGAGTGCGGGCTCGTACAGCTCCTCACACTGAAACCGTCCGTGCCCCTGCGGGGCCGGGAGTGGATAGCACGTTGGCTCTCCCAGTCTCGTGAGGCGAGCGTGCAGCGTGACACAACCGAGATAGAACGCGATCTCGGTGCGGAGCGTCTTGAAGAAGTTCTCGATATGGTCAGCGGATTGTGCGAGGGCGTTCGCGACTTCTTGGATCGCGTGGTCGCGCAGTTCCGCGAGCGCGCGCGCCCCCGCTTCGTCCCTCGACGGAACTCGGTATACCAAACGGTTGGGCGCATGCGAGAAGAGACCTGACAGCCAGCGCCAAAGACTACGTCGGCGGCTTTGGTGGGGGGCATCATGCAGGACGTACTCACCCAGAGTGTTGCCTTGCCTGAGGCCCGCGCTGAGGAGCGTGCCGCCTGAGAAGCGCACGGTATCGAGCAGGTGTGCGATCTCCTGGATGTATTCCGGGGTGAGCTCGCGCTCGATCATCGCGAAAAACGTGCGGAATCCGCCTGAGGCAAATCGGTCCCTGTGCTCCCGCGCGAGCGCCTGCAGCCGTTTCAGGAGTTCGAGATACATATCGAGCAGTCGGACCGAGCTGTGCAGGACCGATGATGGGTAATTGCCCCAGATTCCCATGTACTGCCGACGCTTGCTCTCGATCGCCTCTCCTGCAATGTCGTACAGTTCTCGAACCGTCGAGACGTTTTCGAGGCTGTCGCGCAGGACCGCCTGTCGATGAGCAATGGTGGCTGCATCGTTGCCGGGACCGGTGAGCACTGCGACTCGGACCACCTCGTGGACAAGGCTGTCACCATCCGCCATTCCGTCGAGCAGGATGTCCAAGCCGAGATCGGCGCGCAGGGCCTGCTCGTTCCAGGGGAGCGAGATGCCAGTGTCAAAATCGCGGTCGGCAAACATCAAGAACGGGTTCATCGGCCAAGCCGCCGTGCGAGCCACTGGTCCGTGACATGGTGCTTTTCGGCGATGGCGAGCGCGTAGGCGAGCCCATTGGCGGAACGACGTTCGATCTTGAAGGTGCGAATCGTCGGGTCGCGCGCCTCGACGGTTGCAACCATGCTCACGATCTTGGCATTGGGCGCGGCGAGCTCGTCGAGAAACGTGACGAATACGCAGAGCCCATCGAGCTCCAGAATAGACCTCAGTGCCGCGCGACCGAGGAACAGCGCATCTTCGAGGGTGGTCGAAGTAAAGATCTCATTGATGATGATGAGGCTCCGGGACGTGGCCCGTCGGAGCACGTCGCGGAGCCGCAGCAAGTCGTCCTCCAGCTTGCCGCGAAGGTTGGTGGGATCCTCCTGTCGCTCGAAAACTGCGAACACATGATCACAGAGCAGCAGGCGTGCCTCGCGTCCCGGCACGGGGCAACCGAGCGCCGCCAGATAATGGAGTTGGCCCACCATGCGGGCGAACGTGGTCTTGCCGCCCTGGTTCGGGCCGGTGACAACGAACACACGCTCGGGACCTCGCAGTTCGAAGGCATTGCGCACGATGTCTGCGGCGCGCGCTCCCATGGTCTCAGCCAGTGCGAGGTCGAACGTATCCCGGGCGACGATCTGCGTATCACGCTCCGCCAGCGAGGGATAGCAGAAAGCGAGTCCTGCACGCCGTAATCGCTCAACGTGGTTGAGCATGGCCAGATAGAACTGTATTTCGCGGTCGAATCGCGCGATCAGCGGGTCCACGAATTGCCGGTGTACGTCACTGAACCGAGCGAGTGCGGCAAATGGCTCGGGGTACAGCAACGCCACCCGGCTCACGATTTCCGACTCCACCTGGTTCATGCCCGCGAGCCCCTTGAACCCATAGTGGTAGTCCTTCACGTGACCGTGTCGAAACTTCTCGAATGCCCGAGCGATCGTGAGGCTGTAGTCCCCCCTCGAAACGTCGGCGCCGACCGTGATAGTTAGATCGCGAATGAGCAGTGAGAAGCGGAGAGCGCCAAGGGCCGTGGTGAGGGAGCGTATGTCCGCGACCAATGCTCGGAAGGCGTTCGAGGCGACATAAGCGGTTATGTGCGAGCAGAAGCGACGCAGCCCGCGCGAGGTCCGCGTCCCGAATGCCAATCCATCGGAGAGGCTTAGCACGGCATCCACGTACGCTTCCGCAGACGCTAGAAACCAGCGCTGCGCTTCCAGAGGGTACAGCCGCTTCGCCGCGTCCGGTTTACGCTGTCGCATGGTGCGCATGCGGTCTGCGAACTCCCCAACAACCTGACGGAGAACTTCCGTCTCCATCTCTTGCATGATTTCCTGACGATAGGAGATTGCGTCGCGATCATCGAGGGGCGTGTGAAACAGCGGTGCGAGGTGGTACTCCTCGCGACCAGCGATCACGGCATCGACGATTCGGTCGAGCTGCAGATCGTGGAAGAACTCGGGCCGGGCCCGGACTTCCGTTGGCGGGTGCCCATCCGGGAGCAGAATCGAACACCCGACGCTTACGAGCGCGGCACGCGCTTCGGGGGATTCTTCTGCCGCCCGACGTGCGGGCGGGGCGTTCGGTGTCACTAAACGCGACCGGTGGCCGGCCCCACCAATGATCTGGCGGCCCGCCGCACCTGAGCCTCAGGCATCTCATTCCGTCGGTTTACCATCGCCGCCCACTGCGAGACCGCCGCCGATGACGGCGCGTCCGATCGGCGTCCGGGTCGGGCGGTGCCGTCCACCCCGTACGCAACCAGTGCCACCACGAATCCAGATCGGGAAACCGCTCGAGCGAGCGGATGATCTGCTCACGGAGAACTCGATCAGCGGGATCATCGCGTTGTGGTTCGGCGAGCCGCCGCGTCAGAGCTGCCCGCCACAGGGCGGATCCAGGGAATGGGTGCTCCAGCGTATCGGGTGTCCACGAGATCTCAACGTGGACGGGCTGGTCGGCGCCAGCGGCCGGAGCAACAGCCACGAACCGAGCGTGTGGAAGCTGGCCGACGCGCTCGAGTCCATCATGGCGTCTCAGCAGGTCGAGAGCGAGCTGCCGATGTTCCGCCTCGGGATCGTGCATGAAATGACTCCTACCAGGATGGGCATCCGGTAGGAGTCATTAGCCGTAAAGGCGGTTTGAGGCGAACTCCATCGCCTTTGAAGAACGTATTCTTGCAAGAGGCGCTTTGCAATCCTGCCCGCCGAGCCGATTCGATATGGTTGTGATCCGTGCACTTGCCAGGTCGCGGGAAGTCGAGCTACGCGCCGCGAGCGTCGTGGCCGTCCTCGCGCGGGGGCCGTTCCGGTAGCCGTTTCTCCCGGCAAAGTCCGGCATTTGTGCTGGAGAATTCCGGCACCGATGCTCGGAACCCTCTGAAAAACCGACAACTTGACGTTTTTGGAGGTCCCCCTGACTCGCGTGGGGTTCAGGGGTCGCGGGTTCAAATCGCCGCCGCTCGCTGGCGCTCGCGGCATTCCGGTCAAATCCCGCCGTCCCGACTACTTACAAACCCTGTAGTTGTTTCTGTAGCCGTTGGATCAGACTTCGGAGATCACATCCCGAAGCGTGCGCTCCTCGCTCATCACCGCGAGGAGCGTTTGGTTATCGGGCTATTGGTAGCACTTGAGCAATGTTTCAGTGTCCTGCCAGCCGCCCGCTCGTTCTCGTGGCGCAAGCTAGTGCGGAGATTTCTGTATATCTCCTGGCACCCGTTGCCGACTGGCGTATATGTCGAAAATCAACTACTATTTCGACACGTTACGCCGACCTGTCGATCCCTTCGACAGGTCATCCGAATCTGTCGGTACGGAGCGGCCGATCCCGAACGCAGCACGTTTCGACCCAGCCAAGGCTCACAACCACCTGCCGCTGCTTCCTCCTCGCGCAGAGCTAGAGGGCCGGGCTGTTCTTAAGGCGTGCATCGAGGCCCGCGCCGCTGTCGCCGAGCTGAAGCAGGCGGGAAGACTGCTGCCCAACCAGGATGTGCTGATCAACACAATTCCGTTGCTCGAAGCAAGGGCCAGTTCTGAGATCGAGAACATAGTCACCACCACGGACCAGCTCTTCCGCTACGCCCAGCCTGACCGCGAAACGCTGGCGGACCCTGCTACAAAGGAAGCTCTGCAATATCGGACCGCGTTGCGACGCGGGGTAGAACTCCTGAAGAAGAAGCCGCTCGCCACGGCAACGGCTGTTGAGGTATGTCGCACCCTGCTCGGGGTGAACCTCGACGTCCGTCGCGTTCCTGGGACGGCGTTAGTGAACGAGGGGACCGGCAAGAGTGTGTACACGCCGCCTGAGGGTGAGGCTTTGCTGCGGACTCTGCTTGCGAACTGGGAGCGATTTCTGCACGAGGCAGAGGACGTAGACCCGCTGATCCGGATGGCGGTCGCGCACTACCAGTTCGAGGCAATCCACCCGTTCACCGACGGCAACGGCCGCACGGGGCGGATCCTCAATCTTCTCTTTCTCATGGAGCAGGAGCTGCTGGAGCTTCCTGTGCTGTACCTGAGTCGTGCGATTAATGAAAAAAAGGCGGATTACTACGGGCTGCTCCTGGCCGTGACGACGCGCGAGGCATGGGACGACTGGATTCTCTACATGTTGCACGCAGTGGCCGAGACCGCCCGCTGGACAACCACTCGCATCCACGCCATTCGCAAGCTGATGCAGGAGACTGGGGAGTACGTGCGGGCGGAGGTGTTCGGAGTGTACAACCGCGAGCTGGTGGATCTCATCTTCGTCCAGCCCTATTGTCGGATCAGAAACGTGGTCGAAGCGGGGATCGCGGAGCGACAGACGGCGGCTGTGTACTTGAAGCAGCTCGTCGGCGCGGGTGTCTTGGAGGAGGTCAAGATGGGAAGGGAGAAACTGTTCATCAATCCCCGGCTGATGCGGTTGCTCACGCGCGAGCGGCCAGGCGATCTCCCTTTCCGGGCGCCGCCACGCGCGCATGGGAAAGAGGGCGCGACGCGCTGAGCGACAGCAAGCACGACGCGTCGCAAGCGCCGCGGCCTGAGAAGCTCGATCTCCGGAACTGGCCAGAGCGAGTACGACGAGGACTGCGGTGTCACCTTCGGCAAGGTGCCGTTCACTGCCTTCGTTAAACTCACCCGCATCGTAGACGGCGTGGAGCAACCGATCGGCAAGGACGCGGCTCAGGCAATTCGCGCGGCGCTGATGGAGCAGAACATGCTCGAACGCTGAAGGGCGGATTCAGCCGGCGTTCAACCCCAAGCGACCGGATTTCAGAGTCGACCTGCCGGAGGCCCAACGGCGGGCCGGTGTGACGACCAAGGCCATGCGCGTTGCGGAGGAGCGGCCGAGTTACGCCGCCCGAGTGCGACCGGACATCCTCAGTCCCGGGGCGAATCCGAGAGGATCGATCGGGACAAGACGGCGCGATTCGGGACCCCGTAGCGGAACTGCTCCGCCAACATCCTAGACGAGTTAGTGCTCGGGGTTATTGCCTGGGTCGCCGCCTGCTGGCTCGGGCTGGCCGATGAGCCGGCGGACCGTCGCCGCGTCCATTGTCTCGCTCTTCACCAGCTCGCCCGCGACACGATCCAACTGATTGCGGTGCGCCGTGAGGATCCGCTTCGCCTGCTCGTAGGCCCCGCCTAGGATCCGCTTCACCTCTTCGTCTACTTCGCACGCCGTCGCTTCGCTGCAGTCGCGCCGCGTGAACCCGTCGGGTGAAGTGGGAAAGAAAATCGCCTGGGGCGCCACCAGGTGCGCAACTCCGATGACCTTACTCATCCCGTACACGCACACCATCTGGCGCGCCAGGGCGGTCGCGTGTTCGAGATCGTTTTCCGGACCCGTCGTGATGTCGCCGAACGCCACCTCTCGGCGGCACGTAGTTCTCCGTAACAACGATTGGTGTCCGTGTTCCCTAGTTGGGGGATCGGGGCGCCGGCGCGAGCGTCAGCTGGTCGGGGTCTTTGAGAACCATCGCCGGACGCTCTTCGTACATGTGCAGCTTCCCAGTGACCAGCACCCACTTGCCCCCCATTGCTTCGGATCGGGGAAACGGCTCGTGTCCTCGTGAAAAATTATCGCCGCGAAGGTCTGACGCGGGTAGGGGAGGCCGAAATTGATGAACACCGTGCCCGCCGGAGTGACGTTTACGGTGGTGACAGTGCCCTCGACCCTGAGTGTCGCTTCCGTGTCCCGCATGTAGGTGGTGGCCTTGTCGGGATGTTGCTGCGCGCAGACATAGCGGAGTGGAACAAGTAGGGTGCCCGCGAGAACGCGCGAATAGCCGTCGATAGTTCATGGACGTCCCAACGCGTTCGGGCTGAGTGGGGTAGATGCAGCTCTCAGGCTCAGTGAAAAGCTGGTGGATCGTAAGAGAGCCGCCACCGGGCTTGCCACGGCGCGCGAGTAGCGTCAGGGAGTACGGGGGCGACGAACCGATTGCCGAGCGCATCCTCGGACCACCACCCGAGCCACGCTTGCCCGAGCTGTCCGCCCTGCGGACCGGCAGCACACGTGCCGCCGAGATGCGGCAAGGCAAGCCCGGTCGGCGCGATGCTTGCGCGAAACGCAATCTTGTAGAGGCAGCACCATGCCCGTGACTCCGACACGCGTTCCTCCGCTCCAGCTTGCACCGGGTGCGCCTGGAATCCCGGCGCGCTGGACCTCGAGTGCGAAATCGGGCGTCGGCACGGCGCTGAGCGACAAAAGCTTGGTCTGGTTCACGTTGAGCCACGGCATCGTGAATGAGATCTATTACCCGCGAATCGATCAAGCCTGCACCCGTGACATGGGTCTGATCGTGACCGACGGGGCGCAGTTCTTCTCCGAAGAGAAGCGGAATACGACATCGCAATTGTCCTGGATCGCTGACAGCGCGCCGGCGTTCCGGTTGGTCAACAGTTGTCTCTCAGGTCGCTACCGGATCGAAAAGCGCATCGTCACCGACCCCGATCGGCCCACCGTGCTGCAGCAGATCCGCTTCCGCGCGTTGCAGGGTTCCCTTTCCGACTACCACGTCTACGCGCTGCTCGCGCCGCACCTCGGCAATCAAGGCGGTGGCAACACGGCGTGGCTCGACGCCGTGGAAGGCACACCATTGCTGTTTGCGCAGCGGAACGGCACCGCTTTGGCGCTCGCCTGCTCGGTGCCGTGGATCCGGCGCTCCGTCGGCTTCGTCGGGGTGTCCGACGGATGGCAGGACCTGCATGCGCACTATCGGATGTTGTGGGAATACACCCGGGCTGAGAACGGCAATGTGGCGCTCACGGCCGAGCTCGATCTTGCCTCCTCGGGAGGTGAGTGCGTCGTGGCGCTCGGATTCGGAGCGGACTCGCTCGAGGCAGCGCGAAACGCGATGGCGAGTCTGCGGCGCGGATTTGATCCGGCCAGCCGCGACTACGTCGCCGGCTGGCAGGCCTGGGGCCAGCAGTACTCCGGGGACCAGTTGCAGCAGATCAGCCTTGCCGTACTGCGGACCCACGAGTCGAAGTCAATCCCGGGCGGCCTCATCGCGAGCCTCTCGATCCCGTGGGGTTTTAGCAAGGGAGACAACGATCTCGGCGGCTATCACCTCGTCTGGTCGCGCGATCTGGTGGAAGCGGCTGGGGGACTGCTCGCTGCCGGCGCGCACGGGGACGTCGGCCGCGTGCTCGCCTTCCTTGAAGCCACGCAGCAATCGGATGGCCATTGGGCGCAAAACATGTGGCTCGACGGCTCCCCCTACTGGAATGGCATCCAGATGGACGAGACGGCGCTGCCGATCTTGCTCGTGGATCTGGCTCGGCGCGAACGCGCGCTCCGCGATGGCGACATCACACGATTCTGGCCCATGGTGCGGCAGGCGGCGGGCTACCTGGTTCGCAACGGCCCGGTCAGTCCCGAGGACCGCTGGGAGGAGGACCCCGGGTACTCGCCGTTCACCGTTGGGGCCGAAATCGCGGCACTGCTCGCGGCCGCAGATCTGGCGGACTTGAATCAGGAGGCGTCCACCGCCGCCTATCTGCGCGAGATCGCCGACGTGTGGTATGCCTCCATTGATCGGTGGATGTACGTGTCGGGCACGGACTGGTGCCGGACGTTCGATGCCGCGGGATACTACGTCCGGATCGCCCCGCTCGATGTGGGAGCAGCGGTGCGCGTCAAGAACGTGCCGCAGGCCGATGACCGTCGCCTCGCGATCCACCTCGTGAGTCCCGACGCGCTCGCTCTGGTCCGCTTCGGCGTGCGCGCGGCCGACGATCAGCGGATTCGCGACACGGTCAAAGTCATCGATGCCGTGCTCAAAATGGAGACGCCCTCCGGTCCCGTGTGGCATCGCTATAATGGCGACGGCTACGGAGAGCACGCGGACGGCGCGCCGTTCGATGGCACGGGGATTGGCCGTGGCTGGCCCCTGCTCACGGGCGAGCGCGCCCATTACGAGCTGGCGGCGGGACGGGCCGAGGTGGCCACCACGCTGCTCGGCGCGCTCGAACGCTTCGCCAACGAGGGCGGCTTGATCTCGGAGCAAGTCTGGGACGCGGCCGATATTCCCGAGCGCGAGCTGTATTTCGGGCGGCCGTCCGGGTCCGCCATGCCGCTGGTGTGGGCGCACGCCGAGTATTTGAAATTGCGTCGCTCCCTGCGGGACGGCCGGCTGTTCGATCGGCCGCCCCAGACTATGCAGCGATATCTCATGGCCGACACGACGTCCCCCCGGCTCGTCTGGCGCTTCAATCACCGGATTCGTTCGGTCCCTGCCGGTATGAGTCTCCGCGTCGAAACGCTCGCTCCCGCGGTCGTGCACTGGAGCGGCGACGCGTGGCGCACGATCCATGACACGCCCACTCGTGACGTGGGACTCGGAATCCATCTCGCCGACTTGGCGGTTTCCGCGTTGGCCGAAGGAGAGCAGGTGGTGTTCACGTTCTTTTGGCCCGAGGCGGACCGTTGGGAGGGGTCGGATTTCCACGTGCGCGTTGCCGCCGGGCATCGAGAGGGAACGGCTGGGTGAGCGCGGTCATCGCTTCGGACGAACGCCGCCTCGTTTATGTCGCCACCGCGATCTCTGCGCTCGGCGGCATGCTGTTCGGCTACGACATCGGGGTCATCTCGGGGGCCATCCTGTTCATCACGAACGAGTTTTCGCTCTCCCCGGGTCGCGAGGAGGTCGTCGTCAGCTCGGTTCTCGTGGGTTCGCTGGTGGGCGCGGCGGTGGGCGGCATACTAGCCGATCGATTCGGTCGCCGCCGCCTGCTGGTGTTCACCGCGGGGGTGTTCGGCGTGGGCGCGCTCGGCGCCGCTCTCGCTCCGGACACTGGATCGCTGATCGTCGCCCGGATCGTGGCTGGCACGGCCATCGGCGTCGCGTCTTTCGTCGCGCCACTCTATATCACCGAGATCGCTCCCGTCGCGATCCGCGGCAGGCTCGTCTCGATCAACCAGCTTGCTCTTACGATCGGCATCGTTGTTTCGTACCTGATCGACTATGCACTGGCTCCGGCTCATGCGTGGCGCTGGATGTTCGCGCTGGCGCTGATTCCCGCGATCAGTTTTGGCATCGGACTCGCGCTCGTGCCGGACAGTCCGCGCTGGCTCGTGGGATCGGGGCACGTCGATCGGGCTCGCGCCGTGCTGCGGCGCATTCGCGCTCCGGACGAGGTGGAGCGCGAGCTCGCCCAAATCGAGCACAGCGTTGCGCAGCAGCGCGGACAGTGGTCCGAGCTCCTGAGTACGTCCCTGCGGCCGGCGATGATCGTCGGGGTGGGTCTGGCGATCGCGCAACAAGTCACGGGCATCAACACGGTCATCTACTACGCGCCGACGATTTTCCATTTCGCCGGCTTGTCCTCTGTTTCGGTGGCGATCCTCGCCAGCGTCGGCGTTGGCGTCGTCAATGTCGTCATGACGGCCGTGGCTATGCAGCTCATCGATCGGGTCGGGCGCCGACCGCTGTTGCTCGGCAGTCTCGCGGGCATGGCGCTGAGCCTGCTCCTATTAGGTCTCGCGTTTGCGCTGCCCCGCTGGTCCGGCAGCCTCGGTTGGATCGCCGTGGCGAGCACGATGGTCTATGTCGGAGCATTTGCCGTCGGGCTCGGTCCCGTGTTCTGGTTGATGCTGTCCGAGATCTATCCGCTGCGCGTTCGTGGCCGCGCCATGAGCGTCGGGACGGTCGCGAATTGGACGGCCAATCTGCTCGTGGCAGTGTCGTTCTTGACGCTGCTCCACGCGCTCGGAAACGCCCCGACCTTCTGGCTGTATGGAGCGGTCAGCGTCGCCGCCTGGGTGTTCGCACTCTTCCTCGTACCGGAAACCCGGGGACGCAGCTTGGAGGACATCGAAACGCACTGGCGCGCAGGACGCGCGCCCCGCGCGCTGTGACCAAAGCTCCGCGAATGACGCGTAGCGCGATCCGAGTGCTGGCGGGTGACATTGGAGGGACGAATGCACGGCTGGCAATCGTGGGTATCGATGGCCCCGCCGCCCACGTGCTACGCGAGGCGCAGTATCGGTCAGCGGATTTCTCCGGACTCACCCCGATCGTGGAGCGGTTCTGTGAGGAGAACGGCGAGAGCCCAGAGCGGGCGGTGTGTGGCGTTGCCGGTCGGGTCGCTGGTGGCACGGCGCAGTTGCCGAACCTCGGGTGGACTGTGACCGAAGCGGAGCTCGCGGCCGCCACCGGTGCTTCACGGGCCGCGGTTATCAACGACTTTGATGCTACCGGCCACGGACTCGCGTTATTGACGGCGTCCGATCTGGTGGTATTGCAGCAGGGTATTCGTGTTCCGGACGGCGCGATCGCGCTCATCGGGCCCGGCACCGGTTTGGGGGAGGGGATGTTGCTGTGGGACGGCGCCCGCTACCGCGTCTATCCGTCGGAGGGTGGGCATGCGAGCTTCGCGCCGCAGAATGATCTCGAGTGGGGGCTGAGCCGGTTCCTCGCCGCGGAGTTCGGAGAAGTATCGTTCGAGCGTGTGCTCTCAGGTCCAGGGCTCGTGAGGACGTATCGGTATCTCGTGGCGACGGGCTACGCGCCGGAACGCGCTGATGTGTCCAGTGAGATGGTCCGGGGCGATCCCGCCGCGGTGGTCGCCGGGCACGGGCTGGCGGAGGACGACGCGATCTGCGCAAAGGCGCTCGACGTTTTCGTGTCCGTGCTCGGTTCGAAAGCTGGCGATCTCGCCCTCACCGTGTACGCAACTGGAGGCGTGTATGTGGCAGGCGGCATCGCGCCGCGGATCATCGCACGGTTGCAGCATGGTCCGTTTCTCGGGTCGTTTCACCGCAAAGGCCGGCTGTCGGAATTCATGGCGCGCCTGCCGGTTCGCGTCATCATGAACCCGAGCGTCGGGCTACTGGGCGCCGCGGCGGTGGCCGCCTCTCTTCCCTAGGCCATAACGAGGCGACAATGCCAGGAACCGACTCCACGGTGTTGCGCGGGCAAGCGGCGCTCGTTACCGGGGCCAATTCCGGGATCGGCGAGGCGATGGCTCGGGCGCTCGCCGGAGCGGGTGCCGCCGTCGCGGTGAACTACATCGTGCACCCCGAAGCGGCGGAGCGGATCGTTACGGAGATCGGTGCGAGCGGCGGACGCGCGATCGCGGTCATGGGAGACGTGAGCCGGGAGGCGGACGTCCGGGCGATGTTCGCCGCGGCCGTGCAAGCATTCGGCACGCTCGACATCGTCGTATCGAACGCGGGGATCCAGCGCGACGCGCCGCTCGTGGAAATGACGCTCGACCAGTGGAACGCGGTGATCGGTGTCAATCTCACTGGCGCCTTTCTGTGCGCCCGCGAAGCGGCGCGTGAGTTCCTGCGGCGTGGGCCGCGGCCCGGGGTCTCGCGTGCGCTCGGCAAGATCCTGTTCATGAGTTCGGTGCATCAGGAAATTCCCTGGGCCGGGCATGTGGACTACGCCGCATCGAAGGGCGGCATCATGCAGTTGATGCGCAGCGTGGCCCAGGAGCTGGCGGCACACAGGATTCGCGTCAACGCGATCGCGCCGGGAGCGATCAAAACGCCGATCAACCGTGCCGCTTGGGCGACTCCGGCCGCGGAAGCGAAGCTGCTGGAGCTCATTCCCTATGGCCGCGTCGGCGATCCTGCGGACATCGGCCGGGTCGCCGTGTGGCTGGCGTCGGACGACTCGGACTACGTGCACGGCGCCACCATCTTTGTGGACGGTGGGATGACGCTGTATCCCGGATTCGCGACGGGCGGCTGATTCTCGCCACCGGCGCGCGCGAGGTGCGTGACGCTGTTGCCGAGCTGGGTCACCGAGTGGCAGTAATTGCACGACGAGGTCGCGTGTCCGGAACTCTGGAGATCGGCCCGGGCTCTTAATCGCCCTGTGAGTTCTGTTCCCAGCCCCGTAGCTGTCTTGGTGTCTTGGTGTCTGCCCGCGAGTCCATGAACGCCGCATTGGCAGTGCTCCTGCAGCGAAGAGTCGAGCAGCAGGGCACGCGGCAAGCGGCGCACTCACCCG